>JAABUH010000200.1_pt1 | contig 91481 bp, 78 predicted proteins | sample 5559121 | NCBI WGS metagenome assembly JAABUH01 (sample SAMN10711871, study PRJNA513364) | rock metagenome | isolation source: Antarctica rocks | place: Antarctica: Victoria Land, Battleship Promontory nord | collected 2015-12-28
ATACTCCTGCTCGCGCCCCCGAATGTTTTGCCGCGAAAGGCAGCCGTCGCCGACCGCAACGCCGATCGCCAGCGCAAGCGACTCGTTCAGCGCCCGGCGCCCGAAGCCGGCTCCTTCGAGTTGCACATGCTCGCCAAGCCGCAGGTCTTCCACCGCCACATCACCCCGTTCGGTCGTTAGCACCTGATGATTGCCGGTGATGGTGACTTCAAAGCCAGCCCGTGTCCGCAGATTGAACACGGGCTTATGGCCCGTTGGGAAGATGCGGTCCACAAAATGCGGCTGACCGTCTGCCCCGATGATGCGAGCAGACTGCCCCACGAGCGAGTCAATGCGTTGCCAGCCTTCTGACGTCGCGACCAGCGTATCGCCGGTCACGCACGGATTCGAGGCGTAAATGCGGTCCGTGTTGGCGCAGGTGTGCCAGTCGTTGATGGTGGTGTCGTACTGCATTCCGGGGTCGCCGCAGACCCAGGTTCCCTCGGCGATGCCGCGCATCAGGTCGCGGGCACGGTAAGTCTGGGCGGACTTGCCGGACAAGCGGAACTTGGTGTCCCAGGCGGCGTCGGCCTCGACCGCCTGCATGAAATCGTCGGTGACGCGGACGCTGTGGTTGGCGTTCTGGAAGGGGACAGTATCATAGGCGCCCCCCGCAACGTTGAACGCACCCGAGTAGCCGGCGTCAATCAGAGCGTGGGCCTTTTCCTCGGCATCCTTCTTGCAGTCAATGAACTCCTTGACGTCCGGGTGGTCTATGTCCAGAACGCGCATACAGGCCGCGCGGCGGGTGCTGCCGCCGCTCTTGATGCTGCCCGCCGAGGCGTCCAGGCCCTTCATAAAGGAGATCGGGCCGCTGGACCGCCCACCCGCCTCCAGCGGCTCTTTGGAGGAGCGCAGGGTGGATAGGTTGAGGCCGGACCCCGAGCCGTCTTTGAAGAGCATCCCCTCGGTCTTATAAAGGTCGAGGATGGACTCCATCGTGTCGTCCACTTCATTGATATAACACGCCGACACCGCCTGGCGGCGGCCGGCCCAGCCGAGATTGAACCAGACGGGGCTGTTGAAGGCGGCGTACTGGTGCAGGAGGGTGTAGCGCAGCTCGTCGTGGAAAGCATCGGCGTCGGCGTCCGAAGCGAAGTAGCCGCCCTGCCTGCCCCACTCCAGGATGCGGTCGGAGACGCGGCCAATGAGCTGTTTGACGCTGTACTCGCGCTCCAGCGTCCCGATCTGGCCCCGGAAGTATTTGGAGACAACGACATTGGTGGCGAGCTGCGACCAGGCTTTGGGAATCTCGACGCCCTTTTGCTCGAAGACGACCGTTCCGTCGCTGCCGACGATGCTGGCGGTCCGCAGTTCCCATTCGACGGTGGCCCAGACGTTCTGGCCTGGCTGGGTATAGCGGCGCGGGATCGTCAGGCCGGGCGAGTTCGTTTTGGCAGTTTTCGAGGTTCCATTTTTCGGCGCGGCGGGGGTCTTGGTAGGCGGTGCGATGGTAGCGATGGGCATTAGCTGTTCTTGTTCTATTTCTATTTTCTGTTCGACTTCAGGCACCGCCACGGGGTCGGCGAAGGCTTCCAGGTCAGGTTCGGCGATGGCCTTTATCACCGAGTCCTCTATCACCGAGTCCTCTATGACGGGTTCAGCGACGGCTTCCATGATTGGGGCGGGCGCTTCTTCCATAGGAAGTTCTTCCGCCGGGGCTTCCTCGTCGGTCCGCAGATTGAACTCCTCCCGCGCGGCGCGCAGGGGGCTGGACAGCGGGGCCGGCTCATCAGCCAGCATCCGAGCCATCACGGTGTCCTCGAACGGGTCGTCCTCGGCGAACGGGTCCGCTCCGTCCTCATCCACTTGGGCGATCTGGGACGGGGCCGGGAAGTTGCCGACAGGGACATCGGCGGGGTGGCGCGCGTCCAGGTCCACCTCGTCACCGCCGAAGAGGGCGCCGCCGCCGCCCGAGGGGACGGCCTGAACCGCTGGGGCCGGTGCGGTGGCCTTGCGCGCGGCGCGCGGCGGGGCCGGCTCCTCCTCGCCCATCAGGTCCAGGGTCGTCCCGGACGTGCTCTTTTTCCCACTGCTTCGCTCTGCCATACTGTCTCCTTCGTCTTTCTAATCTTCTAATCTTTTCTGATGCGACCGCCCTGCTTCTTGAGCAGGTTCACGATGTCGCGGAACTGGGTGGCGTCCTCGAACTGGCGGTACACGGACGCGAAGCGCACATAGGCGACCTGGTCAATGCGGCGCAGGTTCTCCATGACCATCTCGCCGATCTCGGAGGACGGCACTTCTTTGTCCAGGCGGTTGGTCAATGTCCGCTCGATGTCGTCGGCGATGGTCTGCAAGGTCTCTTCCGAGATCGGGCGCTTCTGGCAGGCGACACGCAGCGACCGCAGCAGTTTGTTCCGGTCGAACGGCTCGCGGCGCTGGTGGCCGTCTTGGTCCGGCTTCTTGACGACCGTGAGCTGCATCTCCTCGATGGTTTCGAACGTGGTGAAGCGCCGCTCGCAGTGCTTGCACTCGCGACGTCGTTTGATCGCCTCGCCGTCGCGCATCGGCCGCGAGTCCAGCACGGTGTCGTCATCATAGCCGCAGTACGGGCACTTCACAGGAACTTCATCCCTAAGACTCCATCGGACATATCTTGCCTATATGTTGTGTGGATTTTTAGTATATCACACTAAATGTAGCCTGTCAAGAGTTTGCCGATTCTTTCTCATCGGAGCGAGACCCTGTAGTTGCCGGTCTGAATAGCCATGATATGTATAATACCTAACAGCAACGAGGCGGCAGCATGACCCCAAATCCCATCGGCATCCTGAACGGGCAGGGCGGCGAGATTCTGATCGAGATTATCCAGAACCAGGGGGGCGTCAAAGCCTTCCCGAAAAGCGGAAATCAGCCACTGCTGGAAACGCTGGAGCGGCTGGCAGACGACGGCTATCTGGAGGCGCTTGGCGAAACGCCGGACACAATTACCTATACGATTATCGTGTAATCGGGTACAACAATGACATTGAGAATGGCCTCGAGACCCAAAGCGGGGGCGGGAGCCAAAGGAGGATGTCATGCATGTACTGTTTATCGGCGGGACGGGGCTGATCTCGACCGCGATTGCCCGGCAGCTTTTGGAGGCGGGCCACCAGGTTACGCTGTTCAATCGCGGCAAGTCCCCAAGCCGCTTGCCCCCCGGCGCCCAGGAGATACGCGGCGACCGCAAAGACTTCGCCGCCTTCGAGAAGACGTTCGCGGACAAGACGTATGACGTCGTCGTGGACATGGTGGCCTTTCACCCCGACGATTCGGCGTCCGCCGTCCGCGCCTTTTCGGGCCGATGCGGACAGTTTATCCACTGCTCCACCGTCTGCGTCTACTCCGGTCCCATGACACAGATTCCGACGACCGAGACCGAGCCGTATCACAGCATCGGCGGCTACGGCAAAAACAAGGCCGCCTGCGAGGAACTGCTCCTGCAAGCCTTCAAAGACCAGCAGTTCCCGGTCACGATCATGCGCCCCTCGCACTCGTATGGCGAGGGCGGTGGCCTCCTCCGCTCGGTCGGGCCGGGCGACACGTTCCCCGACCGCCTCCGCAAGAACAAGCCCATCATCGTGCAGGGGGACGGCAACTCGCTCTGGGCCTCCTGCCATGTGGACGATGTCGCGCGCGGCTTCATCGCCACCATGCAAAATCAAAAGTGCCTAGGCCAAGCCTACAACATCACCGGGGACGAGTGGTTTACCTGGAATCAATACCACCAGCAGGTCGCCGAAGTTGTCGGCGGCAGCTTCAGCCCCATCTATATCCCCACCGACACCCTGCGCGAAGTCGCGCCGGGCATGGCCGGCGGGACCTATGAGATCTTCGAGTGGCCCTCCGTCTTCGACAACGGCAAGTTGAAGCAGGACACCGACTACGCGGGCCAGACCATTTTCTTCAAGGAAGGCACGCGCCGGACGCTGGCCTGGCTGGAAGAGAACGGCAGGCTAAAAGACAGCGATGGGGACGACTACGAGGACCGCCTGGCGGCGGCCTGGCGGGCGAAGACGGCGGAACTGCCGAAGCAGGCGAACTGATCCCAATGGACGCAGAGCAGATTCGGAAGCGGCTCCGGTCCAAGCGAATGCAGGACCGCATCGGGGCGGTGCGTCAGGCGTCTGCCCTGGACGGGCCGGACCGGCAGGCGCTGCTGCTGGAAGCTCTGGCGGACAAGTCCCCGTATGTCGGAGCGCTGGCGGCGGAAGCATTGGGGGAAAGCGCCGACGACCAGGCCGCGCTGGCGATGACGGAGCGGTTCGGGTTCCTGAGCGAAGACGGCCCTGCCCGCGACCCCGGCTGCCACATCCGGGCCAACCTGGCCTTCGCCCTAGGTCGTCTGCAATATTACGCCGCTTCGGACGCACTGCGGGTCGGCATCCGCGCGGTGCAGATCGAGCCGGTCGGGGGCGTCCCGTTCGACACGGCCGCCCACCTGCGCGCGAACTGCGCGCTGGCCCTGGCCCAGATCCGCGACCTGGACAGCGTCCGGGACATCGCCCTGCTGCTGTTCGACCGGAGCGGCTTCGCGCACGGCCTGCCCGACCCCAAGGTCAAGATGGAGCCGCGCGAGGCGGCAGCGCGGGCGCTGTCCCTCACGGGAAGCGCCCAGTCGCGCCTGCCGCTGACCCTGCGGCTGGTCCACCCGGAGAACGAGGAGCCGGAAGTTCTGCAAGAGTGTATGCAGGCACTGGTCGAGTTGGAAGACCCCCACGCCCTCGAAGTCCTGGAGCCGTACCTGCGTCACCGCGACATGCGCCTGGCCGCCTACGCCGCCTTGATGATCGCCCAGACGCAGGCCCCGGAAGCGGCGGCCCTGCTGGGCGAAGCCATCGGACGCCTGTCCGGCGACCCCCTAAAGGCGACCGTGCTGGCCCTGACCACGCTCCGCACGCCGGAAGCCGCCGAACTGCTGTACGCCCTGACGCGCTCCGACCGCGAGGCCGTCCGCCTGGCGGCGATTGACGCTCTGCCCCCCAACGCCGCCAGCCGTACCGTCCTGGGAGCGCTCTCCACCCACGACCCCTCCCCCCGCGTCCGCGCCGTCGCCAAGGCGGCGCTTGCTGCGGAGTGAGCAGTTCAACCTTCACAATTGTGAACGCACCGCGTTCAGAATCTCCTGCCGCCCGATTCGGAACGCGCTGCGTTCCAAATCTTAGGAGCAGAGAGCAGAAGGAGAGGTGGGTAGAGGCAAACCCTGTCCCTACGCTTCTTCGGCGGTGTCCAGTACCAAGCAGGGCTGCTGGCAGGGGTTGTCGGTGACGAGTTCTCTTGCGGCAGTGCCCTTCACCGGCCACAACACCTGATCATCGCCCTCTGTCTCTATGGTGATGGTGGCGCCCTCCAGGCAGTTGTTTTGCCGCAAACTTCCCACAACAATGTTGAGAGCCACGAAGGGGTCAACGACAAGGCAGCACACGTTCATGTCGCCGCTCCCGATGTCGCCGCCATCGCAGTAGCCCAGGCCGGTCCAGCCGAAACACTCGTCCATGAGTCCTTCAATCCAGTGGCGCTTGTCTAAATCTGCGGGCGAACCCCAGCCCACGAGTCGGTAGCGAATAGAGATTGTAGCAAGCGCTTCTCTCGCGACTTCCGCGTAGCCTTGTGTGCGGAGCTGCGTGATTTGGTTCTTAACAGCCCGCGCGGCGTCCCTGCCATGGGGCATCTCTCTAAACTTCCCGACTTGCCCGAGAACACCCTCGTGAACGGTGATGATGCCGTCACTTTCCCAAGTCTCCTAATAGAGCATGGTCGTGCCCGATTTCAGGTAGAGCTTCTGCATTCAGTGTCCCCCACCCCCGGCGGGGGGGTTGAGGGCGTTGAAGTATTTGCGGACGTCGCTGCGGTAGGCGGGTGGGATGTCTTCCTTGTCCATCGTGGACTCGGCGCTCTTCTGGGCGGGGGCAACGTAGTCATAGTAGGGCACCTTGCTGGTCGTCTGGCCGGGCACGGCGTTGGGGTTGGAGCCGACCTTGCGGATGGGGCCGGTTTTGCTGGGGCCGGGGTTCAGGGGCTTGCCGAAGTAGAGCTTGACGTTTTTGGGCATTTTGGACGGGTCCATCTTGCCCAGGTGCTTCAGCGGACTGCTGCCTTCGCCCGTGTCGCGAGGCTTCCCGCCAGCCTTGCCGCCGCCGCCGCTGCCGCCGTTGCCTTTGCCGCTGCCGTGCTTGCCATCGGAGCCGTCCAGGCCGTCGCCTTCCCCCTCCCCGTCACCTTGGCCGCTTCCTTTGCCCTTTCCTTTGCCTTTTCCCTGACCCTGACCGGACTGGCTCGAATCGTCCTGGATGTCGCCCGCGCTGCTGGCACCCGCCATCTCGCTTTCCGCGCCCTCGGTGGCGTCCTGGGCGTTCTGCATGGCCTGCTGGTCGGCCTGATCGTGGGCTTCGCGCTCGGCGGCGTCGGCGGCCTTCCGCATTTCGGACGCGGCGGCCTGCTTGTCGCCGCGCTTCAAGGCGTCGGCGGCGGCCTGGGTGTGCTTCTGTGTTTCGGGCATCGGCGTGTTTTTGAGCGCGTCAGCCAGTTTCTGGAGATCCTGGGCGGCCTGCCCCTGGTCGGCGGGGGACATCTTGCCGGACTCGGCGCGGCGTGCCATTTGCCTTAACTGCTCGCTCAGGCCCTGCGAGTCGTTCTGCTGCATCGCCTGTGCGGCCTTGCGGAGTTCGGGGGTCGGCGGAAGGCCGGATGGGGACGTGTTTGATTGAGCCGTTTTGTTCTTGCCCGCGCCGGGGACGTTGAAGCCGTGGGACGGGTCGCTCGCGCCGTTTTTGCTGCCCTTGCCGCCGTTCTCCCCAGGCTTCTGACCGGCCTTGTTGCCGCCGCCCGACTTCTGGCCCGCGCCTGCCGCCTTGCTGCTGCTGCCCGAAGCGGACGCGCCGGAGAGGGCTTGGGCAAGCTGCTGACCCGCTTGGGCCATGCTCTTGCTTCCCGCCCCGGCCCCGCCGTTCGCCAGGGCCTTTTTCATCTGCTCGGCCTTCATTTGCTTGGTGAGGCTCGCGATCTGCACCATCGCCTGTTTTTTGTCCAGCTTGCCGGTCGCCAGCCGCTTGCCGAGCCGCTGCATGGCGACGGCTGCGCGGCGCGTCCCGTCCAGGTGCTGGCCTTCGGCCTGCTTCTGGACCAGGCGGGCCGTCTTTTGCAGCTTGTCGCCGGTCTTGTGGACGATGGCACGCTCGGTCAAAACGCCGGGCGGGAGGAAGACGGGCAGCATGGGGAGGAACAGAGCCAGCGCGAGGAAAGCCAGGCCGCCGAGCATGGCTTTGGCCTCCCAGGGCCAGCGCAGGGGGACGGCCTCGACGGCTTTGAGGCTGCGGGCGTGGACGGCGGCGTCTTCCTGCTGCAAGCGCATCAAGAGGACGGCGTCGGGGGCGACGGCGGCCTGGGGCGCGCGCTCGAACTCCAGCGCGGACGACAGACGCTCCTTCAGCCCCAGCCGCGCCTCGGCCAGCCGGGCGGCGTCCATGAGCGAGATGGGACGCAGAAACGTCGTGATCGTGCCCCCGGCGACGCCGAGAAGGATCGCGCCGGGCAGGACAGCTTCCAATGGCAGCCAGTCGGGGAGCACGTCAAAATGGGCGCAGATCACGGCGACGAGGGCGACAGCGACGCCGGCCAGCGCGCCGCGCGCGGCATGGCGGACCCAGCGCGCCAGGCGCAGCCGCGCCGTCACCTGGGCCAGCGCCTCGGAAACGGCGTTCGGGCCAGGGGCGGGCTGCGGTCTCGGTGTCGTAGTTATCGCCATGATGTCGCCTTTCATAACCTGAGAGGAACCCGCGCCGGGGCGGGTTCCTCTATTATACGCGATTGGAGGCGCGAACGGTGCGCGGGCTTCAACCAACGGCCTTCAGGGGTTACGCAGGTGCAGGGGCGTGGCCGGCAGAGGGGCGGCGGGCAGGGAGACAAGCTGGTTCAGGTGGGCCTGCGGCGACAGGGAAATGACGCGGGTGGCGGGGTCGGCGCCGGAGCTGGGGAGGGGCTGGAAGACGAGGACATGCCGCCCGGCGGGGAGCGACACCCACCGGCCATGCGCTAGGTCTGCTAGCGGCCTCCCGTCTATCTTGATCCACTCGGCGGCAATCGGCACAAGCTGGGGCTTCTGGCCGGGCAGGGTGACGGGGAGCCAGCCCGAAACCGAAAGCCAGCCGACGGGCTGCGAAACAAGCCGCGCCGCTGGCGCAGGGAAGGGAATCTGCTGGTTAAGATGGGCCTGAGCGGTCAGGTCAATGTTCCAGGTCTTGGGGCGAAGTCCCAGCGCAGGCGTGGGCTGGAACGTGACGACGTGCTTCCCGGCGGGAAGCTGTGCCCACCGGCCGAGCGCCAGGGCAGGGACCGGCTGACCATCCACCTTCACCCACTGCGCGGACGCGCGCACCAGGGAGGATTTCGGGCCGGGCAAGTTGACAGGAACCCAGCCGGAAACGGTGTACCATCCGACTTTAGGCGAGGCTGGGGCTATCAGTGCGGAGGTGGCTCTTGTCACGACCTTTGGCCTAGCCGCCTGCGCCACGAGGCGCAAAGATTGGTGGGTTGAAGGCCGCTTGCGGTGAGTCGAAGGGACAATCGCCGCGATCAAATGCCGGGGTGGCCGGGAGAAAGAAGGCTCGGGGCGAGCAGACACGGGGCGGCTCACCGTCTGCGCGGAATGAGGTCGAGATCGAGTCGCCACGACAGCCTTATGCCCCGGCTTGACGGCGGCAGTCCGCTTTGGTAAGGACGGTTTTGGCGCGGGCGCTTTCACAACGGTCTCAGGCGGCTTGAGCGCAGGATGTGCGGCGGGCCTCGGCTGGACGGCAACGGCTCTGGGCACCACGGTGATGGGCACCACGGCGATGGGCTTGGGCCTGGAGACTGCCGCCTTTGGCCCCGGCAGATTTGGCGTGCCTTTTGTTCCTTGGGCGATTTGTGAAGGAGGGTGCGGCGCGGTGTGCCCGGTCCGCCACACGGCGAGCACGCCCAAGAGAAGCAGGGTCGCCCCGGCCAATGCCCCGGCCAGCGCCCCGGTCCGGCGGGAAGCGGCGGCCATCGCGCGCTGCTCCGGGGCGCCCGCCCCGGCCTCGACGGCGGCGCGCAGGGCGGCGGCGAACTGGCCCGCCGAGGGGTAGCGGGACGCAGGCGCTTTGGCCAGCCCACGCAGGACGGCGGCTTCGACGACGGGCGAAAGGTCTTCCCGATAGAGCCGCAGTGGGGGCGGGTCGGCGAAGACCTGGCGGTGCATGACGGAAAGCTGCGCCTGGGTGCTGTTGTCGGCGGCGCGGAAGGGCGGCGTCTTGACCAGGGCGAAGTAGGCGACGGCCGCCAGCGAGTAAACATCGCTGCGGGCGTCCGGCGCCTCGTTGCCATGCACCTGTTCGGGGCTGGCGTACTCGATCGTCCCCAGGATGTCGCCCATCACCGTCAGCGGCGCGTCCTCGTCAATATGGGCCACGCCGAAATCGAACAGCCGGGCGGGGCCGCGCCGGGGGAGCAGGATGTTAGACGGCTTGACGTCCCGATGGATGACGCCCTGCGCGTGAGCGCAGTCCAGCGCGGCGGCGATCCCTTCGATGACCTGCGCGGCCCGCAGCGGCGTCAGCCAGCCGGCCGTCTCCACCAGATCGGCCAGCGTCCGCCCCGGCACATACTCCAGGACGAGGGCGGCGGGGTCGCCGTCGTGGAACTGATACAGCGCGACGATGTTCGGGTGGCGCAAGCGCTTCATCACGGCGGCCTCGCGACGGAACCGCTCCGACGCGACGGAATCGCCGGTCGCGCGCTGCACCTTGACGATCACGTCACAGCGGTGGACCCGGTCGTGTCCCCGGTAGACGGCAGCGAAAGGGCCACGGTTGAGCGGCTTCGGGGCGAGCGTGATGCCGGGCAGTTCGGGGAGGGCGGCAGGGACGGATTCGGGGGGCGTGGGAGCAGACGCACTCGCAGGGCCGGTGGATGTGGGACCGTCCGCCTTCTGAGAAGAACGCGGCTGCCAGCCGGGAGAGCCAGCCGCGTTCTTCTCAGAAGGCGGACGGTGCTGCTTATTGGAATGTTTACGGCGAATGGTTCGCTCCTCACCAAATCGGAAGGGCCAGGGCTACTCGGCGGAAAGGTCAGCCACCGGATATGGCGTTTTGGCCTTTTGGCGGCGCTCCGCCAGTGTGCGCCCGACAATCTTGACCAGGAACGGCAGGTCGCGCACGAAGTAGCGGTGCCACAGGCGAGTCGGCTCCTGCAAGAAACGATACGCCCACTCCAGCCCGCATTCCTGCATCCAGGCCGGGGCGCGCTTGACGACGCCGCCCGCCATCTCGAAGCAGCCGCCGACGCCGATGGAGACCGGAACGCTTAATAGGTCTTTATTCGCCGCAATCCATTTTTCCTGCTTGGGCGCCCCAAAGCCCACCAAAAGAATATCCGGCTGGGCCGCGCGGACGACATCGTGGATTCGGGCCTGCTCGTCCGGGGCCGCGAAGGTCTGGATCGGCGGGCAGTAAGTGCCGCAAACCTGGGCGCCGGGGTGGCGGCGCAGGACGGCGTCCTTTGCCAGATCGGCGGCGCAGGGGGTGCCGCCGAGGAAGAACAAGCGCAGGCCAGTCGCCTCGGACGCGCGGGCCAGTTCCCAGAACAGGTCGCTGCCGGTGACACGCTGCTTCAGCGCCGGGCGGGTGGAAGTAGCGGCCAGGCGGGACAGCAGGACGACCGGCTTACCGTCGGCCAGCGTCAGGTCCGAATTCTGGTAGATGGTTCGGAACTCCGGGTCATGTTCAAGCGTGACCAGGTGATCCAGGTTCCCGGTGCAGACATAGCGCGGCTTCTCGGTCTTCTGCGCCATCTGCACGATGCGCGCGACCGCCTCTTCCATGGTCACATTGTGAAACGCCACGTCGGCGACAAATATTTTGCTCAAGACATCCATGACTTTCTTGCACTATTCTGCGGACGGTCGCAGCTTCGACTGAAGCGTCGTCCACATCTCGGCGGCAAACCTGCCTAAGCGGTCATGCCCCCGGATATTAGCCGCCGTGTCGGCATCCAGGCTGCGCGTGAACCGCAGGAAATACACCGGCGTCCCCCGGCGGCCCAGCAGGGCGCTCCAGAGCATGGCCGCCCGGATCTGCGTCACCTCGTTGACCACTTTTCCGTTCACGACGTAAAGGTACAGCATGTCCGCCCCCCCGGTGCCGGGCATTCCGACGGCATGGCAGGCGCGGGCCTCAACATCCGTCCCCGGCAGCCGCTCCAAGTGGTCCCCTTCGAGCTGCATCCCCGCCCCGATCAGGCAGGAGCGCGGGTCGTGGAGGGCGCTCCGATCCGTGCCGCCAATCAGCACGAAGTTCAGCGCATCACCATTTTGAGCGTAAGTGCGCGACAGAAGATCGGCGGACGACAGGGCGGCCTTGACATCATTCGGGACGAGGTCATCTGAGGCGGCCCGATAGCCGCCCAGAGCGCGGGGCACGTCTTCGCCGCTGACACCGAGAAAGCGCGGCGGCGGGGCCGGCTTCCAGACCATCGCCGTCGCCAGAGCAGCCCCGATCAGCAGTGTTAAAAGATAGCCCATCCGGCGAATGTGCGGCATCCTAGTCCCTTAGCCAGCCCAAAGAGGGCGATGAATCCAAGCACGAGCGTGATCAGGCCGCTCCAGTCGTGGAAGACGTGCGCGGCATTCGCCCCGACACACTCGCCGACTACGCCGATCAGCGCGATACGCACACTGTTGACCAAAAGGCTCAATGGCAGGCTGAACGCGAACAAGAGAAGCCGTCGGGCCGGCTTGCCGTCCACTAGGTACGCAAACGCGGCGCTGAAGGTCAGCAGGGCCAGCAGCAGCTTGAACCCGGAGCAGGGAACGTCCACGAACAGCGAGTAGTCCTCCATCGTGATGACGTTGCCGACCAAAGTCGTGCCGAACGTCATCAGGTGCAGCAGCTTGTCTGCCAGGACGGTGGACAACATCTGAACATGCAGCGTCGAATCGTTCAAGACCGGGCCGGGCAGCGGCGCCATCAGCCACAGGAAGGCGAGCGGGAAGGCCGCCGCGCGAACGAAGCGCGTTCCCAAAGCCAGCCAGACGCCGCCCCAGACGGTCAGCAGCAGCCCAGTCGATTCCAGGGCCTCCGCCTGCGTCTTGATCGCGAACACGAGCAAAGCGAGAGCGGGCAGGAACAGGCCCAGCGCGCCGAGTGCAGGCGCTTTCGGCGCGGCCCGCAGGGCGTCGCGCCGGTGCCAAAGCATCAGGCCGACGATCAGCGGGATCAGCGGCGCGTGCCCATAATACGACTCCGGCTTGGTGTACTCGTAGTTCCAGAAACGCAGGACGGGCCAGGCCAGAACGACCAGCAAAGCCGCCGCCGCCGCAAACGGCAAGAGGTCTTTCTTGCCGCCGTCAAAGTTTATCGGAGCCACACCCATTTATAATAAAACGAACAAAAGAGAACATCGTTGCGAACAAAAGAGAACATCGTTGCTGGATACACTTCTATCTTCGGCAGAATGCGAACGAAATAGATACCAGGTTTTAGAAAGAAAAAAACAGGGCGGCGGGTTGCCGTAACAACACCGCCACCCCGTTGGATCGGCGTTTTCAAGATCGGTCCAGATGGCGGCTTTGAGCACTCTTCAGAGCCGTTCTGCCCGTCTCATTCTTCCGCTTCCAGCTCATTTTTCCGCTTCCAGTGCGAACGTGCCAAAGAAACAGGTTCTTAGGCCGCTGCGCTGCTGGTCCGGCGGGTCTTGCGGACAATCAGGCCCAGAAGGCCCAAGCCGCCCAGCGCGAACGGAACCAGGGTCGCCGGCTCCGGGACAGTGGATGGTCCTGGAGTATAGTTGACAACACCGGCGATTGCCCCCGCAGTGGTCGAAGTCATCGGACCAGGCTGCGTGAAGCTCAGACTGCCGACATTGTAAACCCCGAGTGAGCCGAAGTCATAGGTCAATGACCCAGGAGCATCGAATCTCGTCACGGTGAGGCTTTGGTCGGCGTTGAACTTTCCAGAGAAGGTTCCCGTAAAGTCCTGCGTCTGCGTCGTGCCGCCTATCGGTGTGATGCTGAGGGCAATGTCGAAGGGCGTCGTGAAGGTTGCAGCCGACGGGGGCGTGACGTTGCTCGTCTCTGTCAGGTTAGACAGATTAATTGCCGAGCCAAATCCGCCTGCGTTGATAGAAGGATTGGTGCCGTTGATGATGGTGATGTAGTTGCCGGGCGTACCTGTAGTCACCGGATTGGGAGTAAAGACCGTCGTGTAGCTGAAAGTCTGGGCCATAGCGGCGCCCGCTCCAACCCCCATCAAGACAGCAACGCTCATCAAGCCTGTAAGTGCATTTTGAATTTTCATTTGTGTTTTCACCTCCTTTCTGTATGAATATCTTTCGCCGCCTTTGAGGAAGGCGAAAACCGAGTTGCGAAAAATGGGCAGATTTGATGCGGGAGACTAGGAACGAAAATCGTGCGGTGGGAACTTCCCAGACTGTTCCAAGCGCGCGGTGTTCTTAGGCCGGAGGGGTATTCCCAGCCCGGCAGCCTCCCAAACCTGATTGACAAATCCTTCGCAAGATTGTTTCAAGTATAACATCTTACGCCGGAAAAGTCTATAAGCTAGATCGCTGAAAATACCAGGTTTTACGGAACACTGGCGGTTTTTTTGCTCCCATCCTGCCCCTCCTGGTATTTTTGCAGGGCATCGAAGTAAGCCGAGTACCGATCCGAATTGAAGGTCGGTTTGGCCGCCTGGTACAGACGCGCCATCTCGGCCTGCGGCGCGGGCGCACGCTCCAGACGGGCCTGACGCTCCACCTGGGTACGGATCTGTGCCAGTGGCGGGAGCGTCTCGCGGCTGCTCTTGGTCACCTGGAAGGTCAGGAAAGTCGGCTTCTGGTGCGCGGCGGCAAGTGGGAAGGTCTTTACGTCGCCGACCTTGGCCGCGTTGACGAATTTGCTGACCTGCTGCCGGGTCGCCACCGGCAGTGTCGTCATGTCCGGGTTGTAGCCGTTCGCGCCGACCACATGGAGGCGCGGCTGGCGGGCGAGCACGTCCGGCGGTGTCTTCTGGCGCAGCAGATCGGTCGCGGTGGCGGCGTCCACGGCGTTCTCAGTCACCACGGTGGTAGCTTGAACCTGCTGCGGCAGCGCGAATTTCGCCCTGTTTTGGGCGTAGAAGGCAGCCACTTGGGCGGGCGTCATGGCGACGTCTTTGATACGCAGGTTTTCCAGCGCGATGGCCGATTGGAGATCGTCCCGGACTTCTGCCATCTTGGTTGGGTCTTGGGCATAAGGCGCCAGGAGCTGCGGCGAACGGCGCTGGATATCCTTGATCTGCGCGTCCACGTCCTGCGCCGTCGGCGTCACTCCGGCGCGGGCCGCCGCCTGCGCCACCAGCTTGTCGAAGACCATCTTGCTCAACACCTGCTGGCCGGCCTGGTGCTCCATCTGGTCGAAGTACGCCTTTTTCGTGATCACATCGCCGCCCACGGTGACAAGGGGACGGCTGGTAGAGTAACGTAAATGCTGAACGACATTGCCGATCAGTGACAGCGCTGCCACGACCGCCAGAATGCGCGCCGATAAAGTTTTCATGGTGGGTACAACCTCTTTCACACCAGAGAGTCAGGCGGAAACGCCTTCTCCCAAAGATCATCTGTGCATAAACCATGCCAAAGTGCCGTGCAGCATGAGATTTATGCAAGAAAAATTACGAAACGCCTCCAGATCTTTACGCCCCGAGGGTCGAAGAACGAGCGTGGAGCCTGGCGGCGTCCTCGGGGACGCTTCCGGCGGCCTGGCAGACGGCTTCGGCCAGACGCGCGGCCCAGCGGTCCAGGGCCGCATTTTCCTCCACCCAGCGCCGGGCGTTGCGGCCCAGCCGCTCGCGCAGGGCGTCGTCATCCCGCAGGCGCGTGATCGCCAGACGCCATCCGGCCACATCGCCCGGCGCGACGACCAGCCCGTTCTCGCCGTCCGTGATGACGTCCGTTTGGCCCGTCGTCCGTGTGGCGACGACGGCCTTGCCCATCGCCATTGCCTCCAAGATGGTCGTCACGCCCGCCTGAAAATCCGTTTCGCGCAGCGGCACGACCACGAAGCTGGACTCGGCGTACAAGGCGCGCAGCCCGGCGTAGTCGTAGCGGCGGGCCTCCACGTTCGGCGGCAGCGCGCGCCCCGCCGTCTGGTCTTGGTGCTTGGACCAGGGCGAAGCGGCGGCCAGCTTGACGGAAAGCTCCGGCATAGCGGCCACGGCCTCGATCAAGGTCGGATAATCCCGCCATTCCAGCCCCGCCGAGCAAATCTGGTTCGGGTTGACGGGGGCGGCCAGCGGGCGGTAAAAACGGTCGTCGGCGTGGAACGGAATCAGGGCCAGTTTTTCCGGCGCGATCCCCAGATGGTCCACCCCCCAATCGTACTGCGCCTGCGCGTAGACGAAGATTCTGTCCAGTCGGCGCTGCGCCTTCAGGAACTGGAAGAAAAGCTGCTTTTTGCGCGTCGAAAGCCGGTGGCCGATGGTCACATGGCCCGCCGCACGCGGCACGCACCCCAGGAGCAGGGCCAGCGGCACGCCGACGTTCTCCCCGTTCGAGAAGATGGCCGCGTATTCCTTCCGGCGCGCGAAGGCCAGGGCGGCCAGGGCGGCGTCGCGCCCGCCGAGTTTCCGTGCCAGGCGGACGGCGGGCGTGGTGTCCGCGTCCACGGCGGCGTAGTCCAGGATATCTATAGCCAGACCATGGCGGCTGCACAGGGCGGCGGCGAGGGCGTGGTAGTCCATCGTCGGGTGCCGATCCGCCGCCACGTCGGCCTCGATGCCGGTCTTGAGGACGCTGGGAATCAGCAGCAGTGCTTTGGTCGCGAGAGAGTTCATCATGCTGTTTCTATAATGCATGAACCATGCCAACTTCTCGGACCGTCTCGATAAGGCGGCCATAATTTTTTTCGGCGTCGAATCGCTCCCGCCCGACCACGCGCGCCTGGCAGGCAAGCCGAGCGCGAAGGGGGCTGTCCGCCGCCAGCGCGGCCAGCGCGTCAGCCAAAGCGCCCGCGTCGTCCGGCGGCACGATCCAGCCGGTCTCGCCGTGCGTGACCGCTTCCGGCAGAGCGCCGACCGTCGTCGTGACGACGGGCAGGCCCGATGCCAGCGCTTCCATGACCGCAAGGGGCAGGCAATCGCCCCGCGTCGGGAAAACGAACAGGTCGGCCTGGGCGAACAGCCTCAGCAGGGCTTCCGAGTTCGGCTGGGCGTCGTGCCAGACCGTCACACCGGGCAGGCCCTCCCCCACCCCGCGCGTCTTGGTGACGATGTGCAGCCGAACATCCAGCGACGGCGGCAGGCGGCCAAACGCTTCCAGCAGAGTGTCGCCGCCTTTGCGCGCGAAGTCGCCGCCGACGAACAGCAGATGGACCGGACCCGAACGGCGCGCGGAGCGGTCGAAGTCCCAGCGGGCCGTATCAATGCCGGGCGGGATGACCGTGATCTTGTCGGCGGGAACGGCGTAATCGGCGGCCAGCGAGTCTTTGGCCCACTGTGACCAGGCGACCAGATGCCGCGCCGACCCGAATGCGCGCTGGTTCAGGCGCTTTTTCAGTGCTTCGAGCCGCGCGCTGCCGCTGGGCGCGTGGCCGTAAAAGGCGCCGAGCGCGTCATATTGCAGCGGCGTGGCATCCAGCGAGATCACGGACGGCATCCGCCGCATCAGCCCCGCCGAGAACAGCGATGTCACCTGCGTGTGGAACAGCGCGCCGTCCAGCCGTTTCGCCTGCCCGCGCAGGCCGAGCCAGGCCCCCAGCGAGGCCCGCAGCGACCAGTTGGAGCGGATGCCGGGCAGGCGCGTCCAGGCGCCGGCCAGACCGTCATACGGCAGATCAACATAAGTTGGGACGATGTCCGGGCGGCCTTGCAGGACGCGCTTGAGGTTCTGCGCGTGCGTCGTGTGGCCCAGCGAGTATTCGAGAGCGAAGCCGAGGTTCATATGCGTCTTTCGGCCTTCATCACGTCCAGGATGCGGTCCAGGTTGGCCCGGCAGTCGAACCGTTCGCGCGCACGCTGAAGCGAGGCGGCGCCCATCTTCTGACGCAAGCCCGACTCGGAGACGAGCTGGTCCAGGCGCAGGGCGAGGGCCGGGTAGTCGCCTGGCTCCAGCCCGAAGCCGGTTTGGCCGTCGGCGATGATCTCCGGGATGCCGCCAAGCCGCGAGATGACAACGGGCAGGCCGCAGGACATGGCCTCCATGGCGACCAGGGAATAGCAGTCGGCCAGCGTCGGCAGCACGAACAGGTCGGAGCGCTGGTACAGCCGCACGAGTTCGGGGCTGTTGTTGGCGACTTCACCATGCACCACCACATTCGGCGCGGCTGGAATTGGGTCGCGCGTCACCAGATGCAGCTCCCAGGGCGTCGCCACCTGCGTTTCCCCTGCCCACCGCAGCAGCAGCTCCCCGCCCTTGCGCGCGAAGTCGCCGCCGACAAACAGCAGGCGGACCACGCCGTCGCCGGGGCGGGCGGACAGGTCGGGGCGAAACAGCTTCTGGTCCACGCCGGGCGAAACCGGCGTGACCTTCTCGGCGGGGACGCCGTACACATCCCGCAGGCTGCTTGCCACCCACTCGTTCCAGGGGAACAGATGGCGGGCGTTCGCATACAGGCGGTCCGTGGCGCGGCGTTTCCAAGCGGCCCCAAAGCGGGCGCGCGCCCTGCCGTAGCCGTACCGTTCACCCATCGCCTCCATCTGCGCCGGGGTCATGTCCATGACCAAGAATGAGGGCGCAGCCTGGACCAGATCAGGAACCGATTTCGCGGCCCAAGTCGCCCACAGCACCGCATCGCGTTGTCCGGCCTCGGCCAGACCGGCGCGTATTTCTGCGACGCCGCGCAGGGTGCCCTTGATGCCGGACGGCAGGCCGGGCAGGCGCGAAAGCGGCCCCGCCTCGGCCTGGTAGCAGACGGGGATAATGGCGGCGTCTACGGACGGGTCTTCCGCCGCCACGCGCTCCCAGTTGAGCGCCTGCGTCTTCAGCCCGACCTGCTGGTCCAGGACGAACGCGAATCGGTAGGTCACTTACTCGCCCGCCTCGGCCAGAACGCGGTCGCGCAGAGCCGAATAGATCAGGTGCCCGACGACCATGTGCATATCCTCGACCATCTGCATATTGTCCGAGTGGACGACGACGTTGTGCTGGGCCAGCTTCGCCAGCGTGCCGCCGCCGAAGCCGCTCCACCCTAGGGTAACTGCCCCGGCTTCATGGGCCGCCTCCACCGCCGCCAGGATGTTGGGCGAGTTGCCGCTGCCGCTGATAGCGACCAGGAGGTCTCCAGGCCGCAGCCACGTCCGCGCCTGAGCGGCGAAGACATTGCCGTATTCGGTGTCGTTGCTCCAGGCGGTCAGGAGAGGGACCGAGTCCACGAGGGACAGGCACTCCCAGGGACGGCCGCCGTGGAGAAACATATTCTTCTGGAAGTCGGCGGGCAGGTGGCTGGCCGAGGCTGCCGAGCCGCCGTTGCCGCAGAAGACCGCCCGACGCCCGCCCTGATAGTTGTCCCAGAGCAGCGCAGCGGCATTGTCAATTTCCTCGACCGAAACCTCATGCAGCAGGGCCGCCATGCCGCTGAGATAGTTCTGAGCATATCCCATCACAAATCCCTCCATTGGGAGAATATCACCCCTGCCAAAAGGGCCGGTTCACGCATCTCCGCCGGTCCCAACGCGACATCGAAGGCGATCCCGAGACGGGGCAGGGCTTCGAGCGGCAATCCCGTCACGCCAGGGTCGGCGAGCAGGTAATGGGCGTCGGCGAACCAGCCTGCCGTGAGCGCAGCGGCATCCCCAATCACAAGTACGGACTTGGCTGATGTCACTTCCTGATCCGCCGGGGTTGGCTCCAGCGCCAGCGGTTCCACCCGGCCCTGCTGGATGTCTTCCCGTAGGGTGTTCTCTTCAACCGTCAGCTCATGGGGCGCCAGCGGCAGGATCATCCGCTGCGCTTCTTCCAGACGGCCCGACTTCGCCGCAATCAGAGCCTGGTAGAGTACGACCCGCTCCGGCGATTCAAACCCTAGTGTCTGGGCCGACCGCAGGCACGCAAGAGCCTTGGGCATGTCGTCCGGCGCGTCGTGTTCCAGGTATCGGAGGCCAAGAGAATACAGAAGGCGGGCGTGGTCCGGCAGCAGGGGGACCAGACGGCGAAGCTCTTCCACGCCCAGAGGCGTGTTCTCGGGCAGCAAAGGGCCTGCGACCGGCTCGCGGCGCAGGCGGCGCTTGGCATGGCGGAGGCGGGCGTACATGGTCGCCATGGGGCCGGATTTGAGAACGTCTCGCAGGGCATCCGCGCTCATTTCCCGGCCTCTCTGCCGCCGCTTCCGGCGGACACATTGGACAGGCCCGCCGCCGCAAGCGTCGCGGCGGCAGCCTGCATGGCGCTTTCCGGCATCGCTTCCTGGCCTTGCGCCCACTGGGCATAGCGCGAAATCCCCTGCGCGAACGAATACCGGGGGGCATAGTCGAGAGCGGCGCGGGCGCGGGTCAGGTCGGCGGCGGCGTGGCGGATGTCGCCGACTCGATAAGTTCCCCGGCAGGTCACGGGCAGATCCGTCCCAAGCGTCGTTTGTAGGACAGCCGCAAGCTCGTTCAGCGTCGTGAAGACTTCGCTCCCGATGTTGTAGGCGCCTGCCACTTTGCGGCGCAGCGCCGCCGCCAGTGCCTGGACGACGTCCTCCACATAAACAAAGTCCCGCGACACCTGTCCGTCTTCATAGACTTCCAGCCCCTTGCCCTGAACCAAGCGAGAGAAGAAGACCCCGATGACGCCCGTGTAGGGGTTTTTAAGGCTCTGTCCAGGGCCGTACACGTTCTGAAAACGGAGCATCGTCAAAGGGATGCCCAATGCCGCCAGGATGACCTTGAGATATTCCTCCTGCACCAGCTTGGTTGCGCCGTAAAACGAGTTCGGCTGGGCGGGCGCGTCTTCCGGCGTGGGCCGCGCCGCCAGGGCACGACTGTCGCCGGGCAAGTGCGGCGACCAGTCCCCGTCCACCAGGGCCGTTGCAGCGCGGGGCGGGGGGTACACAAGGCGGGCGGAGTCGTCCGGGTCGGCATACGCCCCTTCGCCGTAGATGGCGCGCGAGGAGGCATGAACGACATGTTCCAGGCTCGGCCATTTTCGTTCGACGATGCTTTGCAGCAGCGTCGCCGTGCCGCCGGCATTGGCCCGGTTGTAGTCCCGCAGCTCGTACATGCTTTGCCCGGTCCCGGTGAACGCTGCAAGATGCACGAGGACTTCGATGTCTGGGTGATCCTGGGCAACCTGTGCCATGACGGCCGGGTCAGTCACATCCCCCCGGACACAGACCGCCTGTGACTGCAACAGCGCGGAAAAAGCGGGCGACGGCCCATGCACCTGGGGCAACAGGTTGTCCAGGACGACGATCTTCGCGCTGTGCGGGGCCAGCGCTTGGACCAAATGCGTCCCGATAAACCCGGCCCCGCCGGTGATCAGAATTTTCGAGTTTTTCATAGACGTGTGGGAGTGCATTCCAAGATTTCCAAAGGCGTTTCCGCCATGTCGTCAGACCGATAGCGCATCACCCTGGCCGGCGCCCCCACGGCAATCGCCCCCGGAGGAATGTCTTTGGTGACGACCGATCCTGCGCCGATCACTGCGCCTTGCCCCACGGTGACGCCGTCCACAAGGATGACGCCGGCCCCGAGCCAGACATCATCTTTGATGACGATCCCTTTGGAGGTGAAACCCTGCTCGATGATGGGCACGTCCGAGTTTTTGAAGACGTGCTGCGTGTCAACCATCGAGCAGTGGGAGGCGATCAAGCAGTCCCTGCCGATTGTGATGCCTTCCCCATAGGCGCCGAAATGGCAGCTTGTGTGGATATGCGTGTTTTCTCCCACCCGGATCGGAGCGCCGTGGGCACAAAAGACGGTGTTTGCCCCGATGGAAGACCGATCGGCGATCTCGATCAAAGGCTGCCGACTGTGGCTCGTGCGGTCGGCGCCGACCTCAAAAACGACATGATAGCTGATCGTGATCTGCTCGCCAAGCTTAACGAACTCCGTCCCGTTGCACCTCACGGTGGGATGGATGCTCCGACCGAGAACAAGGCTGCCCCACAGCGGCGCGGCGCGCAATTTCATGGTCAGGCTGTCCAGCCGGGCAAGCGGCCTGGCGGCCAGTCGCATGACGCCGAACAGAAAGCTTAAAACGCGGCGCATCGCAGTCTCCCGGCATCGCCCTAATTCCGTAGCATGTAGCGCCGCAGGCGCTTGTCCGGCACCACCTCGAATATCTCCTGAGCCGCACGGCTCATGTCGGGGGTGATGGGTGCCGAAGAGTTCGTGAATATGTCAAAGACACGGCCTTTGACTCGTCGCAGCACGGTCTGTTTCACCCCGTCTTCATAACGCGCGTCACCGGCCATGCGTCGGTAGGCGCGGGCCAGGCAGAGGGCGTGCGAGAGGTCCCAAAGGAGCGCCTTCGCCGTCGAGGTGACGTTGGCGCCATGATGCCGGTAATACGCCAGCGGCTCCGCCGTGTAGGCGATGTCGTGCCGGTGCAGCAGATGAAGATACAGGTCCCAGTCCGCCGTCCCCCACAAGTTCACGTCGAAGCCCTTGATTTCCTCGAACGGTTCGCGGCGGATCAGCATCGAACTGGCATTGGACAGGCTGCACCCCTTCGACAGATGCGCTATCGCCTCATGTCCTACCTGGAAGAAATTTCCCTCCAACGCTGAGGTTGTCTCCGAGCACCAGTTGCAATGCACCGAGCAGAGGCCCCCGCGCCCGTCAATGACCGCAGGCCGGCAATACAGGATCGCGCTCGTCGGATGACGATCTGCCAGCGCCAGAAGGCGTTCCAGAAACCGGGGATGCGCGCTGTCGTCGGCCCCGGCAAACCACAGCCAGTCGCCGGTCGCCTGGGCCGCGCCGTCATTCCAGCGCCGGTACACGGTGCCGGAATTATTCTCGAACAGGTGCAGACGCAGGCGGGGGTCGTCCGAGAACTGACGGATCACGACGTTGCTTTCATCGGTCGAAGCATCATCGAGATAGATCAACTCGAAGTCGCGCATCGTCTGAGCCAGAATGCTGGCGACGCGCTCCTTCAGGTATCGCGCGTAGTTATAGTTCGGCAGTATCACGGAAACTTGCGGCATGGGTGCTTGATCCGGCATCGGCAGGGGGTTTTGTATGGTCCCCCTCCATTATAGCGCAATTTTCGACGGCAGACATGGCCTCCGCATTATTATTGGCAGGAGGGACAAACAAAAAGAGGCCCCATGCCTTGTTTGAAGTCAAAGGGCGCGGAAGCCTCCGAGGAACACGTTTCTCAGTGCTCCGGCGCGGGCGGACGTCGCGCCGTCAGGAACGGCTTCTCGAACAGCAGGTAAAACCCATAGGCGGCGGCGACGATCAGAGGCGTCATGCCCAGCAGCAGCAGGAACATGGGGACGGGAGCGGGGTGGAACAAGCGGGAAAGAACAAGATCACACGCATGGAGCAGAGGCGCATGGACTAGGTAAAGGCTGTACGAGAACAGGCCGACGCGGGCCAGTGGGGACCAGGACAGCCAGCGCGTCAGCCGGAATTTTCGCGTGGGCGCGTCCCCAAAGGTGGCTGCCATCGTCAGGGCGGCGGCCAGTCCGATGATGGTGTCGAGGTAGGGCGAATAAGAGGCAAAAAACAGCTTGCCTTTGGCGATGATCACCAGGGCGACGAGCGCCCAGAGGCCATTCGCCAGCGGTCGCCAGTAGAGTTGTGGGCGCGAGAGCGCTTCACGCGCGGCGGCCGCGCCCAGCGTGAAGAGGCCGAGATACCAGGGCGTGGCCGAGTCCAGACGGCCCTGGAAGGCGCCATGCAGCAGGAGGCCCAGGGAGACCGCCCACGCCAGCGTCCACGGGGTTCCGACCCGCCGGAAGGACAGCGCGAGGAGCGGCAGGAACAGGTAGACTTGGCATTCGACCGCGATGCTCCAGAGGGGATAATTGATGCTCCCGCCGGGCAGTCCGAGCGGCAGGTCGTGGATGAGGAGCAGGTGTGCGAAAAATTGCGGCGCGGTCAGCGGCAGGCTGTTGTCCCAGACCGTGCCGGTGACGTCGTGAGCGACGGTGACAATGAACAGGCAGGACAGTAGCAGGGAAGCGTAATAAGGCGGCAGGATACGGATCGCGCGTCGGGTGAAGAACTGCCGCAGGGGAGGCATCTGGCCGCCGCGCCGCACGATGGGCAGCATCAGGCAGAAGCCGGAAACGACGATGAACAAATCCACGGCGATGTGTCCGTAGGTCAGCCCCAGGTGGTTCATCAGCCGCGAAGCGTAGTAACCGTTCGCCGGCTCAAAATAGGCATGACAGACCATCACGAACAGGGCGGCGATGGCCCGCAAGCCGTCAATGAATGCCAGATGGGCTTTCGCCGCCGGCGGCGTGGGCGGAGGCGTTTGCGGCAGGACTAGGGTGGACACAGGACTCTCCCAGCAGGGCCGCCTCTTTCAGAATAGTCTTCCTCGGCGCCCTGGTACAATTACAGTGCAAGAGTCATGCCAAAGCGCGGGTCAGGAGAAAATTCCTGAGCCGCGCTTCTGTCGGCAAGGCCGAAATCCGGCTAGGGAAGTGTTGGGAAGGTATCCAAGACACTAAAACCCATGCCGTCCCAATGACGTTCATCAGCCCATGGACGATAGTTGTACCAGTAGCTGTCTGAGGGGTCCCAAGTAACCAGGTCGTTGCGGTCGTTGGCAGTATGGTAGAGCTGGTGGACGAAGTAGACCTGGCACTTGTCGAACGGAAGCGTGGCCCCGTCCGGGAAGGGCGCGTCTTTAACGACGCGGCCCTGCTCCATGATGACCGCGCGGTTCTTGGACAGGTACAGGTCGAACTTATGACGCTTGTCCAGATCGCCTGGAGTGCCATTGAAGGGGATCGCGCACCACGGCCCGGACCGGGCGCAGAGGCCGAAGCTGTCCGGTCCGACGCCGTTTTGCTGGTGAGTCAGGTGGACCTCATCCGAGTTGGCGTCGGGCTTGACGCCGGGGAAGAGGCTGAGGGAGTGGGCGCCGCTCTGGATCTCCCACCGGAACAGCCGTCCGCTCAAGGTTGGGCGGCGGCCCATGAAGTCGGCAAACTTGCCCGGATCAACCAGGGTATCTCCCGAAGGGCCGACGAACACGTCACACCAGCGGCGTCCACCCATGTGGGCGTCCACCTCGAATGTCACATGCAGCACCTTCCCATCGGAGATGTCGGCGGTGGCGTTCGGCATCAGGACGAGCGAGGCGTTGTTGTTATGAATCGGCCCCTGCGAGTGCGGCGCGCAGCCGTCATAGAGCGTGTCCATAAGGTGACTGCCCATGAAGAAGACATGGGTGTTGAGCAGGTCGCTGCCGTAGTTGCGGACTGTCCACTTATCGTTGCGGAACTCGGCAAAGCCGGTGGGGTCGCCGTACCAGGTGCCCGGCACGAGGGCGGGGATCGGCTGCGCGATGAGCGGCTGCTCGTTGCGGAAAATGTCGAAGAAGACCTGCGAGCCGGCCAGTCCGTCAGGCCGGCAGGTAACGTGGACCGGGGCGGAGGAGGCGAGGACGAGGGGGACGTTCGAGGGGTCGCCCTGCCCGTTGATGGCCGAGGGCATCCCGTCCATCTGCATCGCGCCCGGCCCGGCCATGCCGTCCATCGTCTGGAACGGGCCGGGCTTGTCTACGGCCTCGACCACCAGGTCCGCGCCCACTGCCGGGTCCAACCCGTTCATCTCGATGCTGAGGCTGCCGCCGCTGTACTTCACCGTGCTGGGATGGGCGAGGTCGTAGACGCGGTAATCCACGGCGCCGGGCACGGCAGCAAAGCAAACGAGGGCGCTGTCGTCATTCGGCTGGACATCGGTGATCTGGACCGACACACCCAAAGGGACGGGGGCGGCCAGGAGCGCCCCCGCCGTCACAGGCGCACTCGGCAGGCTCTCGACTGGCGTGGTCCAGGGGACATTGACACCGCTGACGGTGTAAGTGTGCGTCTCGCCCGGACGCACGGCGGCGTCGTAGAAGTTCAGGCCCCACAGGCCGCTCGCGACCTGCCGACCGTCCCGGTAGACGGTGTAGGTGAAGTCAGCGGGGTCCCCGTGCCAGGTCAGGTGGATGCGGGGCGCCCCCGCGTTCCATTCCGGCGCGGCAGCCAGGGCAGTCGGGACGGCGGGCGCGTCCGGCAACCAAGCGGGGCGCGACGCGGGATCGTAGTGGCCCTGCGCCGTGGCGACGGCGGAGGGCAGGCTTTCTATCCCCATCCCGTCTACGGCGGTGACCGTGTAAGTCAGCCCCCATACAAAAACGTCGGGCGGAACGGCATACAAAGTCGCGGTCAGCCCTTTGGCGAGGGGAACGCCGTACAGATAGACGTTGTAGCTCATCGCGCCGGGGACGGGGGACCAGGCGATCAGGTCGGTAGACACTCCCGACCAGACGCCCGCGACGCTCAGATTCGCCGGCGCAGTCAGAGTCGCCTGGTCGGCGGGCGGCTGAGGGGCGGTGGCGGAGGCGGGGGCCGAGCGAGCGCTTTCGCCGCCCGTCCCGGTCGCCGTAACCGTATAAGTGTAGGTCCGCCCGCTGACGACAGCCATGTCGGTCCAGCCCGGCGCCGCCAGCCCGTCATGGGCCTTGACCCCGTCCCGGTAGACTGTATAGGAGGACGAACCCCCACTGGCGTTCCAGGCAAGGATGATGTGCGGCATTGCCATACCGCCGCACTTGGGACAGGAGACGGCCCATTGCGGGGTTGCGGATAGTCCGGCAGGCACGGCGAGCGGCACGACGGGGGACTGGGCGACCGCCACTGTCAGGGCGATTTCATCCACGGAAAAGGCCGGCTGCGTCATGCCCGAAGCGTCCTGCACCCACAGCCCGTCCATGTCCGGGACATTGGCGACGCCGAGGTCATGGAAAGAAACGGTCACGGACTGCCACCCGCCCACCGGCAGCGGGCCGAGGGAGACGGCATTCTGGGGGGCGCCGCTTCGCAGCGCCTTTACCCACAGCCGCTGCCCCCCCTGGCTCCCGCCGTGAATCCAGAAGGTCACGGCGGCGTAGGCCGAAGTGGAGAACGGCGCGTGGTGCAGGTACAACGCCTGCCAGGGGCCGGCGGCGGCGCGAAGGGCGCACCCGGCGCGGGCGGGGTCCGTGCTGCCGAGGTCAAGGCTGGCCCAGCTCCAGGACTGCCAGCCATTCTGGAGCGCATCGGCATAGACCACCTGGCCTCCACCGGCAGGAACGGCGGCCGTGGCGGGGGCAGACCGGCGGCTTTCGCCGGAAACTCCGAGGCTGGTAACGGTGTAGACATGAGTTTCGCCCGCCGCCACCGCATAGTCGGTCCAGAAGGAGCGGCTGCTGAAGGCGAGGAACCGGCCGTCGCGATAAACCTTGTAGCTGTGCGTCCGCAGGAGAGAGGTCCAGGAAAGCTGGACCTGCGAGCCGATGGGCCGTGCCAGTCCGGTCGCCGTAAGGCGGCTGGGGACGGCGGACAGGAGAGAAACGGCGGCGGGTGGGGTCGGGACACTGCCTGCTTGAGCGGGCGGGGCCGCCAATAAGCCCCCGGCGAAGACCAGCGCAGCCCAGGCCGGAAGGAGGGTAAACTTCATTTCGTTCTCCGAGATCTTATGGAGTACGCGACCGTCGTGCGTAGGGGTCAGGGTTCAAGAGTCGGAGCACAGGGGCGCCGGCTGATCTGATTTTCGGGAGATAAGGGCGCTTTTCGGAGTAAACGGGGTAAAAACCCGTAACAAAACGGGAGCCGTGCGGGCGGCAGGGGGAGACAGGGGGAACGGATGCGCGTGGATCACGTCAACATCGTCGTTGCGGACATGGAGCGCAGCCTGGCGTTCTATGTGGGGCTGCTGGGGATGCAGGTGACGTTCGAGGCAGAGCTTACCGGGGACTGGATCGAGGCAGTGTCGGGGCTGCCGCATGTCTCCGCGCGCTGCGTCTTCTGCCGGCTACCCGGCGGCGGGGCGCGCTTCGAGCTGCTCCAGTACCGGACGCCGCCGGGCACCGCCTCCGCAGCCGCGTCGGTCGCTAACACGCTGGGCCTGCGTCATGTGGCCCTGGAGGTGAATGGCCTGGACGGCCTCTATGCGCGCCTGACGGCGGCGGGCGTTCCGTTCGTCTCCGGCCCCGTTGCCGTCCCCTTCCCCGTCGCCGGGGTCCGCAAGCGGCTGTGTTACGCGCGCGACCCGGACGGTGCTTTGGTAGAGCTGGCCGAGTACGCGCCGGAAGGACCCGCCCCGCTGCGCTTTCTAGGGCCGGAAGCGACGGCGGCGCAACTCCTGCGGGCGACGGCGCGGAACCATACGGCGTGGATGGTCGAAGGGGCGCGTGCGTCCGGCGGCGAGGTTTGCCGGGCGAACGGCGCCCTGTGGGCCTGTACGCCGGGACCGAGCGGCGGGGTGGACATCCCATTTCCCCGGCTGCCGACGGCAACGGCGGATGCAACGGCGGATGCGACGCTGGATGCCATTGTCGCCGACTGCCGCCGCCGCGCCCCGAAGCAGGTGGGCTGCTGGGTGCTGACCCCGACGCGGCCGCCAGACCTGGGGGCGCGTCTGATGGCGCGCGGGTTCGAGTGGGGCTGGCAGCCGCATTGGATGGCGCTGGACTTGGGCCGGATGGGCGCGGGCTTCCCCGTCCCGAACGGCCTGCGAATCGCCGTGGACAACGACGCGGACTGGGACGTGGACGATCTGCCCTACTACCAACAACCGACGGAAGCAGAGAAAGAGACTGCTGCCCTGCCTCGCCGCCGGTGGCACTTCGGGGCCTGGCTTGAGGGGCGAATCGTCGGACACAGCGCCCTCCAGCTTACAACGGGCCGGCTCGGCGTGGCCGGAATATACTCGGTGGGCGTCGTGCCGGACGCCCGCCGCCGAGGCATCGGGCGGGCGGTGACGCTGGCGGCCTGCCGGTTCGCGCAGCAGATGGGCTGTCACTGGGCGACGCTCAACGCGGCCACGGACATCTATGAGCGGCTGGGCTTCGAGTCGCTGGGCCGAGGCCAGACCTGGTGGATGCATCGAAATGTGGTGACTGCGCCGCCGCCGACGCCCGCCCAGATCGCTTTTGTCGAAGCGGTCGGGCGCGGCGACATCACCGCCCTGGATGCGCTCGCCGCGCTTGGGGAACTGCCCCCAGACCTGGACACGCCGGGGCCGAACGGGATGACGCCAATGGAAGTAGCGATCCGTCCCGGCAAAACGGCGTCTGTGGAATGGCTGGCCTCACACGGAGCTACGCTGGAAATTATCCACGCCTGGGACCTGGACTGGCGGGACCGCGCTTCCTCTATGCTGGCCGACAATCCGGGTCTGGCGAACCACCGCCTGGGGCCGTGGGGGCTGACGCCCCTGCATGAAGCGGCCTCGCGCGGCGACGCCGAACTGGCGCGGCTTTTGCTGACGGCCAAACCCGACACAACGATCCAGGACACGCAGTTTGGAAGCACGCCGCTCGGCTGGGCGCGTCACCTCGGGCGAACGGAAATCGTCGCTCTTCTGGAAGCATTTGACAGCACCCCAACACCATGATACAATGGCTTGAGACCAATGTTTTAAACCTCTCCTGATGCCGATCTTTCACCGTTCGTGAGCCTCTTTCCCTACAGGGCAAAGAGAAGCCCGCGCTCACGTCTGCCGCATTTTTGAGAGGATGGAGAACAATGTCAAAGGTTTTGGCGGAAACGACCGCCGATGAGGAGACGAGGAAGGCGCTGGGCGGACGCCGCGCCGAGCGAGCCGCGCTGCTGGCGCGCATCACGCAGATGCTGGAGGGTGACCACCGAATTGCTGCTGCCTGGCTCTTCGGCTCAGTTGGGCGCGGGGAGTCAGACGACCTGAGCGACCTCGACCTGCGGGTCATCGTCTTCGACGAGCATATCGCAGGCATCTGTCAGGGGCGTCAAGCCCACGCCGCCCAAGTGGGGGAGGCGGTGCTGTTTCAGGAAGCGCCGCAGAACCGGCCCGTCGGGGGCGCGTTCCTGCTGACTCTGTACGCCGGCCAGTTCGGCCCGCAGGAGGTGGACTGGACCTGGGAGCCGCTTTCGGGGGCATGTCTGTGGCCGAACACGCACATTCTGCTGAACCGCGCGGGGCTGTCCAAGCAGGGAGAAATGCCGTGGGGCTACCAGCCGCGCCCCGCCCAGACCCCGCTGGAAGAGAACGTGCAGCGGGTGAGCAGCTTCTGGGCCATGCTGCTGATCATCGCCAAGTACGCCGCCCGCTCGCCCCACGAAGAGCAGATGGGGCTAATCGGGATGTCGGTGCAGCCGCTCCGCGAGGTCTCCGAATACCTCGGCCTCAGTCCCCGCTACGTCATGGAAACTTTCCCGCCGCACGGGCGCCCGCAGGAGAAACTGCGCCTGCTGCGCGGACTGGCCGACGAGATGGAAGCCCTGATGCCCGCCATCGAAGCGCGGGGTGGGATGGTTCCCTGGGCTGCCCTGCCCCACGCGCGCCGCTTCTTGGACTTGGTAGAGGCGATCTCAATGTCATAAAATGGGGGTGCCATGAAGCTGGCGATTAACTACTCGCCGCAGGCCGAAGCGCTTGCGGCACAGGGGACGATTGATCTCGATCTGTTCAAGTGTCCGCCCGTGTGGGACCCGGTCATGCCCAGCCATGCGCCGGACCTTCTTGCGAGGGCGGAGGCGGCGCGGCCCATCTATCTGCACTTTCCGCTCCATGCCGGGAACAACAGTCTGCTGACGACCGATTGGGGCCGGATTGAGAAGGCTCTGACGCAGACGGGAACGCCCTTCGTCAACGTGCATCTACAGGCGCACAGCCGGGACTTCCCTGACATGCCCCCCGACACGACCAAGCCGACGCATGTCCGCCGCATCTTGGACGCTCTTGTTCAGGATGTCGCCCTTGTCACTGCGCGATTCGGGCCGGAGCGCGTCATCGTCGAGAACGTCGTGTATCGGGGAGCGGACGGCAAGGTTCTCCTGCCGTGTGTTGATCCCGGCGTCATTTGCCGGGTCGTGGAGGAGACAGGGGGCGGGTTTCTGCTGGACTTGGCCCACGCCCGGCTGACCTGTCTGGCGCTGGGTCTGGACGTGCAGGAGTACGTCGCGCGTCTGCCGGTCGCCCGGCTGCGGGAACTCCACGTCACAGGCGCACAGCCACGCGACGGACGGTTGCGGGACAGCATGGCGATGGGGGCGGAAGACTGGGCGCTCATCGAGTGGGCGATGGAGCGCATCGGGGACGGCGCGTGGGAGAAGCCCTGGGCCACGGCGTTCGAGTACGGCGGCGTCGGCCCAGGGTTCGAGTGGCGCAGCGAGGCGAGCGTGATCGCGGAACAACTGCCCTGGCTGGAGGGGCTGATGACAGCCGCTAGTTCGCCACGCTGAGGGCGAAGATCTTTACATACGGGTTGTCCGGCAGCGTGACGCTCTGGGCGGCCTTCGCGGGGTCCAGCCGGAAGCCGTAGCTGTAAACGTAGAATGTGCGCGGGTCTTTCGCCCCGTTCGCCGCGAGGCGGTAGGGCATCTTCACCGCGCGGCTCTCGCCGGGGAAGCCGCCGGGCTGGAACCAGTCGCTGAGGTTCTGGACGAGGGCCTGCGTCGTGCCGTCCGTGTAGGCCACGGTGAAGGTCTGGGCCATCTGGCTGCCTTCGACAGCCGCCCCCAGCAGCCACAGGGAGGCGTGGGGGCCGGTCGGCAAGGGGACCACCTGACCGTGGCACGAGACAAGGTCCGGGGCGTTGACCGGGCCGAGGCGGAACTCGACGCCCTTCCAGGTCTGGGCCGCGCCAAGCAACTGCGCCGAGTAGCCATTCCCTTCGCCGTCCACGCCGCCCGTCCCCTCAACTGCCCCACCCTCTTTGAAGATCCCGGTCGTGTTGAAGACCGAAGACAGGTCCACGGAGACGCTGCTGCCCGGCGTGACAGCGGGAAGCGCGCGGGGTCGGTCCGCTTGGGCGACGGGCGGCGTGAGGACACCAGTGGGGTCCGCCTGATATGCCGCCACGAACTCCGACCAGAGCGCGTCCACGTCCTTGCCGCAATACGCCTTGAACATGGCACTGTTGTAGGTTCCAAAGCGGACCGCCCGACTCAGCTTTGTCACCAGGCCGCTGTCGTAGTGCAGCTCGCACCAGGCAAGGAACGCCGCCGTCGTCCGATAGGAATCGTGATAGGTGGACTTCTGGGCATTGATTCGATAGGTGAAATGCTCCGGCTCGAACCGGACCCAGCGGACGTAATCGGCGATGCCCTCGACGAGCCAGACCGGGTTGTAGCTTGAGTACGCCTGGATGACATGGGCGGTCTCGTGAACTGTCAGACCGGTGTCTTCGGGGTGCGCGCGGCACCAGGCCGAGTTGACCTCCATCTGGCCCCCGCCTGTGGCGGCGACGCCGGTGACGCCCGGTCCGGTGCGGTAGACGACGTTGACCATGTTGGGCGGGAGGAACTTATCCGTGTAGAGGAGCGCTTCGGTGTCGGGCCAGAACTCCTCCATTTGCGTCTCCGCCTTCCGCGCCCAGACCGCCAAGTCGGGCGCTTGGGAGATGTCGTAGAAGCCACGCCCCGGCCCCCGCACAATATGGGAGACCTTGACGGGCGACTGGATCGTGATCTCGCGCACGAGGAGGGCGGGGGTGCCCTGGTCGCGACTCACACGGATACGAAAGGCCATGACCGGAGCGCCGTTCAACGAGGCATCAGCGACGCCCGCCGGGCCGAAGGAGGCCGCCTTGCTGTAGCGGACGCCGTCAGGAGAAACCTCGACAAACCCATCGGTCAGCAAGTCCTGGCCGTCGGCATCGCCCGTCGTGATGTGGATGGACCGGATGGGAATTGGCCGGGAAAGGAGAACGAGAAAATCATCCCCGCCGCCCATGCCATGGGTGGACCGGAAGTAGGTGCCCGCGTCCCCATCCATCACCATTTCGGGGCGGTGGGCCGCTGTGGAAGCCAAAGTGGTGTAAAGAAGCGCCTCCACGGGCGCCGTCTTGGCGGGCGCCGCTGCCCTCATGGGCATCTTTGCGGCGGCCAAGACGCTGTCGGTCGTGGCAGCGGTCAGCCACCAGCAGAGCGCAGGCAGGCCGAGCGCGAGGAAACGGCGAGGGGATGTTCGGTTCATGCCTCTTATTATAACAGCACTGTCAACGGCGGCGCTGACGCCGTCTTGCTTTTTCTTCCCGGTCGTGTTATAATCCTCGCAATCCAGTCCCCACCCTATCGCGGCAAGACACCACCCGCGCGGAGGAAGATCACGCATGGCCCTGAAAGAAGCGCAAGTCCCGACTGTCGAACGCCCGCCCCGGCCTCAACCCCCACAACCGAAGATGACGCGGCATGACGCCTGGTGGGTGCAGCCCCTGGTCACCGCCCTTGTCCTCGGCGGGTTCGCCGTGTATGCGACCTGGCGGGCGTTCGAGAATGATTTCTTCTTATACACAGTCAAAGGCGCATACTACCTGTCGCCGTTCTACTCGCCCGCCATTGTCACCAAATGGACCGTGCTGGGACGGCACTTTTCACCCGCGCTGTTCATCCTGCCGTTCCCGCTGTTCTTCCGCGCCACCTGCTACTACTACCGCAAGGCGTATTACCGCGCCTTCTTTTGGGACCCACCGGCCTGCGCCGTCGGCGAAATCGCGCCACGCAAGAACTACACCGGCGAACGCGCCTTCCCGTTCGTCCTGCAAAACCTGCACCGATATGCCTTTTATTTCGCCGTCATCATTCTGGTCATCCTGTGGTGGGACGCGCTGCTGGCGTTTGACTTCAAAGACGCCTCGGGGCAAGGGCATTTCGGCATGGGGCTAGGCTCAGTCGTGTTCCTGGCAAACATCATCCTGCTGAGTCTGTACACATTCTCCTGCCACTCTTGGCGGCATCTGTCCGGCGGCTGTTCCAACTGCTTTTCGTGTTCGGCGGGGGCGAAGGTACAGCACAGCATTTGGGAGCGGGTGACGCACCTCAACGAGAACCACGCACTGTGGGCGTGGCTGAGTCTGTTCAGCGTCGTCATCACGGACCAGTATGTGCGCTGCCTAGCGACCAATGTTTTCCAGGACGTGAGGTTTTTCTGAGGCCCCCTAGCCCCCAATAATGGGGGAACAGGAGGGGGCAGCGACAGCTTTTCTGCTCCTACTCCCCCATTATTGGGGGCCGGGGGGCGATCTTTGGGCGAGGTACTATGGACTCCTACGAGACATTTGAATCGGACGTGCTGATTGTCGGCGCGGGCGGGGCGGGACTGCGGGCGACGGTCGCGGCCCGCGAGGCGGGGCGGAGCGTCAACCTGGTCTGCAAGTCTCTGCTGGGCAAGGCGCACACGGTCATGGCCGAGGGTGGCGTGGCCGCCGCACTGGGCAACATGGGCGAGCCGGATGGCTGGAAAGTCCACTTCATGGACACCATGAAGGGTGGGCAGTTTTTGAATAACCCGCGTACCGTCGAGATCTTCGCCCAGGAAGCCCCGGAGCGCGTCCTGGAACTGGAACAGTACGGCGCGGTCTTCGACCGGACCCCGGAGGGCCTGATCTCGCAGCGGCCTTTCGGGGGGCACACCTACCGGCGCTTGAACCACGTTGGCGACCGGACCGGGCTGGAACTCATTCGCACCATGCAGGACAAGGCCGTCTCCTATGGCATGGACGTCCACATGGAGGTGACGCTGACGCGGCTGCTCAAAGACGAGGGCCGGGTGGTCGGCGCGTTCGGCTACTCGCGCGAGACGGGCCGGTTCGTCGTGTTCAAGGCCAAGGCCGTCGTGCTGGCGACGGGCGGCTGGGGGCGGATGTACAAGGTCACGTCGAACTCCTGGGAGTCCACCGGCGACGGCCTGATGATGGCCTACGAGGCGGGGGCGGAGCTTCTGGACCTGGAGATGGTCCAGTTCCATCCGACCGGCATGGTCTGGCCGCCCGGCGTGCGCGGCCTGCTGATTACCGAGGGCGTCCGGGGCGAGGGCGGGGTGCTCAAAAATAAGAACGGCGAGCGGTTCATGTTCAACCCGGACTACATGCCGGACAATTACCGGGGTCAGTTCGCCGAGAGCGACGAAGAGGGCGTCCGCTGGCTCGACGACAAAAAGAACAACCGACGCCCGCCCGAACTGCTCCCGCGCGATGTCGTGTCGCGCGCCATCTACAAAGAGGTCCTGGCGGGCCGGGGCAGCGAGCACGGCGGCGTCTACCTGGACGTGTCCCATCGGGGCGAAGCGTATGTCAAGCGCAAACTGCCTTCTATGTACGAGCAGTTCCACGCGCTCGGCGACGTGGACATCACGAAGCAGCCGATGGAGGTCTACCCGACCATTCACTATACGATGGGCGGTATCAAAGCCGACCCCGAGACCGGCGCGACGACCGTTCCAGGGCTGTACACGGCGGGCGAGTCGGCGGCGGGCCTGCACGGGGCCAACCGCCTGGGCGGCAACTCCCTGTCCGACATTTTGGTGTTCGGCAAGCGCGCCGGGGAAGCCGCCGCCGCCTACAGCCAGAGCGTCCCGCTGGGCGCAGTCAACCGGGACCAGATCGCCGACGAGTCCGCCCTGCTCCTCTCTCCCTTCGAGAGCGGCGGGTCTGAAAACCCGTACACGCTCACCCAGGAGTTGCAGGAAGCCATGCAGAAGGGCGCAATGATCGCCCGCACCGAGGAGGGCCTGACCGCCTGCCTCGCCACCATCTTAGAACTCCAGTCCCGCGTCAAAAACCTGTGCATTCAAGGCTCCCGGATGTTCAACCCCGGCTGGCACGGCGCGCGCGACATCCGCTTCATGCTCAAAACCAGTGAAATCATCGTCCGCTGCGCCCTCGCCCGCCAGGAAAGCCGGGGCGCGCAGTGGCGGCTGGACTTCCCCGACAAAGACCCGCAGTGGGGCAAGCAGAACCTCATCGCCGTCAAAGACGGCGACGCCGTGAAGATCACCCCCCGCCCCCTGCCCGAAATGCCGCCCCATCTGGCGGCGCTGTTCGAGGAGAAGTGACGGCGGCCATATGACAGCAGAATTGAGCGAGATCAGCGAAAAGCTGAAGGCTATGATCGCCGACCACAACTCACAAATCAGATTGGTGGTGCAAACTGGCTACGATGAGACAGGCATGGTTGCGACTACTGATGGCTACCTGCGGCTGGCGCAAGTTCTAATCGAGTTCGTCTTGAGCGCAAAGGCCCAGGAAACTGAAACGTGGGACGTATACGGCCACCCTTTACCAGGATCAACGGCAATAAACGACCTGTTCCGCGAAAACTATGAAGTTTGCATTACTGATCCTTGCATAAAGGTCTAAAGTTTTCGATACCATTTCTGAGAAGCAAAAGCCACTTTGGACCATTAGTTCTTTATGCGAAGGTCAGTAATACCGTAATGCTGATGGAAACCCAAGCAGAAGTGAGCCAAGTAGCCCAAGCCTTTTGGCGTGGTTCGCCGCAATCGGAACAGATTACGGGTTAATATGGCTCAAAGTGCTACACCTGCCAACACCTTCGTCGTGGTGCGGGAGGAGCAAAACTATGACAGTACGGCAGCCTCGCTACAGCCAGCAAGAATCTGCCCGGCGCAGCACTGACATTTATGAGCGGCAGATTCGCGCGCATGTGGAGGAAGGCAACAAGGGCAAGATCGTTGCCATAGATATTGAGACGGGGGACTACTCCCTGGGTGAGAACATCTTGTCCGCCTCTCAGCCTTTGTTTGAGCGGAACGATGACGCACAACTCTGGTCGGTGCGGGTTGGACACCGTGAGGTCCATCACATCGGCGGGCGATCTCTGATGGAGAGGACATGATTAACTCGATGCGTCTTCAAAGGCATGTGGGAACGATGGTAGCGATCACCGCGCTTGGGCGCCGGGCGTCTGCGTTCAGGCACAGCCGGGGCAGGCCGGAGCGCGAACCGCCACGACTTTGACCGGGTGCAGCGGCAAGAGCATTGAGGCTTACGGGATTCCGCGCGACGTGTACGGGACATGGATGGGCCGCTCATCCTGGAAGGATCTGGCCCAGGGAAATTGGCTGATGACGGAAGCCAGCGGCGTCCCGCAGTGGCGGCGCGATCATTTCGACCGCGCCCTGGATGTGGGCGTGCCGCTCGTCCCGACCGACAGCGGACAAGACCTGGATGCGATGCTCCGGCAGGCCGCTTCGGGGGCGCAGGACGAGACATATCGTTCGCTGGGCAAGCGCCTGGCCGACTACGGCAGCAAGACCGTCTTCGCGCGGCTGTGGTGGGAGTTCAACATGCCCCCCGCCCGCCAGGACCCGAAGCTCTTTGTGGCGGCGTGGCGGCGGGCGGTGCCGCTCCTGCGCGCGGGCTTCCGAGGCGCGGCGCGGCCAGGGCAGACGCTCTCAGTCGTGTGGTGTACGAATGCCGGTGCGCCCAGCCCGGAGCCGTTCTACCCCGGTGATGACATGGTAGATGTGATCGGCTCGGACACCTACGGGTGGGTGTGGGGCGGCTCCGACCCGACCACCCGCCAGATGCTCGCCCATATCCGCACGGAGCCGTACATGCTGGACTGGCAGGCGCAGTTTGCCAACCAGCACCGGAAGCCGACCTGCCTGGGCGAGTGGGCCAACGTCGCCAAGAAGGGCGACAAGCCAAATGACAGCCACGGCATCGGCGACTGCCCTGAATATATTGACACCATTTACGATTGGGCGCAGACCTGCAAGTATGGATGCCGGTATGTCTGCTATTTCAACATTGCTGATGGTGGAGTGCTTATCACGCTCGACCAAACCCCGGCCTCCGTCGCCCGGATGAAGGTCCGTGCCGCCCAGGCGAAGCGGAAACCAGTCAACAAAGCACCAGTCAACAAAGCAGTCGTTGCTCCAAGACTCTAAGACGAAAAGACCAACGAGGATACCATGCCCGACCGAATTACTTTGAACGTGTTTCGTGGGGACGCCGAGTGCGGCGGGGAGATCAAGTCTTATGACGTGCCGACGTTCGTCGGCATGGTCGTCCTGGACGCGATTCATTACATCCAGGCCCATCAAGACAGTTCGCTGGCGTGCCGGTGGAACTGCAAGGCGGCCAAGTGCGGCTCGTGCAGTGCGGAAATAGACGGCAAGCCCGGCCTGCTGTGCAAGACGCGCGTGGACCAGTTCCCGACCGGCAGCATCAATGTCGGGCCGCTGCGGGCGTTCCCGCTGGTGAAGGACCTGGTGACGGACGTGTCGTGGAACTACCGGACGGCGCGCAAGATCGCGCCGCTGACACCCGCCAAAGATGCGCCCACGCCGTTCGTCATGCAGCAGGTGGACGTGGACCGGGTACAGGAGTTCCGCAAGTGCATCGAGTGCTTCTTGTGCCAGGACGTGTGCCACGTCATCCGCGAGCACGGGCGCCAGGATGCCTTCTTTGGACCGCGCCAGATGGTGCGAATCGCCGCGTTAGAAATGCATCCAATGGACTCGGTCAACCGCCGGGAACAGCTCAAGGGCGAGGCGGGGGTCGGGTTCTGCAACATTACCAAATGCTGCACCGAGGTCTGCCCGGAGCACATCCATATCACGGACAACGCCATCATTCCGCTCAAGGAGCGCGTGGTGGACGACTATTTCGACCCGGTGCGTAAATTGATTCAGATTTTCGTGGGCAAGAAGAAGTGACCTGAGTGCCGCGAAAAGCGGTGGGAAAGGAAGCGATCATGTCCGAGGATGCGGTGACGGCGGAGAAAGTCTGTTTGCGATGCGGCGGCGTACACCTGATGTCGGCCCAAATGGAGCACCCGATTGCCTTCTGCATGGACCATGTAACCCATCATGGACGGGTCCACCTGAGCTTGAAGGCGCTGCTGTGCCAGGAGTGCGGTCACATCGAGTTCTGGATGCCCGACCCGTCCCAGATCGCTGGACAGCACGAGGCGGCCGAGACGACCAGGATTCAGGAAGAAGATTTCTGAGCCGTGGGCAGCCCGGCGTTGAAAGGCTGGGCTATGCGGCGGCGTCAGCGGCCCGCGACGCCGCTGCGGGCAGGAATGACATAGAGGGTGACGCTCTGGGCGGGCAGGGCCGCCGTCAGGCGGCTGCCGGTCAGCGCAGCGTCGGGCAGGCGCGTGATTGCGCCGCCGCCCATAAGCTGCCACGCCTGGGCCGTGCCGCCTGCGTTGAAGCGAGACAGGGATAGGGCAACAGGCGTCGGGCCGGACAGGGCCTTGTTGATGACCATGACGGTCAGGGCGCCGTCCGACTGGCGCAGGGCGGCGAACGAGGCCAGGGTGTCGGGGTCAGGGACGCGGTCTGAGACGCTGATACTGCCGAAGGTGGCCTTGTGGCCGTCATAGTTGCGGTACATCTGCATCGCCTTGAACGTCAGCGAGGAGAGCGCGGGCGTGGTCCAGCGCGTCGCCAGGTCCAGCCCCTCGCGCCCGAAGATGCCCCAAATGTCGGCCTGCGCGGTCGCCCCGCTCATGCTCCCCTCGGCCCCCCAGTTATACTCAGTAACCCCAATTTTGGTGCCGGGGTAATAGGTCTGGACCCACTGCTTCAGGCGCGGGATCAGCATGATCTTGTCCTTGATCCAGCTTTCGTCCTGGTAGTTCGGATCCCACAGCGCCCGCGTCGAGCGGCTGCGTAGCTGCTCGATGGGGGGCGAAACATCATCGCCGCCGTCCCCGCCCTGCGGGTAGAGGTGGACGGTGAGGTAGTCCAGCAAGCGCTTCCCGGTCTTCCGATCATGCGCGCGGACCGAGGCGAGCAGCCAGGGGATGAACTCCTGCCCGCCATGGGCGTCCCGGTCGGGCTGCCCCTGGTAGTTGTGCGTCCCCCGGTACTGCTGGTCCGCGCCGCTGTAGAAGAAGCCCGGCCAGCCCCACTCTTCCGGCCCCAAAACCTGTGCGGTCGGGTCTGCGGACTTCACCATCGCGGCGTAGGCCAGCGTGTCGGCCAGCATCTCGTCCATTGTTGCGCCCTTGGGGTGCGCGTCGCGGTGCGTGGACTGCCACAGGCTCGGCTCGTTGTCCAGGAAGTACCAGCCGACGCCGCCTCCCCCCGCCTTGCCCCACTTCGATATCAGGTGCTCTACCCAGCCGCGCTGGAAGTCGGGCGTGGCCGGGAGGTTGGCGTCATTCGGATCGGTTCCGGTGACATTGGTCTTGCCGTCCGGTTTTAGCCCGTTGCCCGCGTCGGGCATATGTTGATCGGTCTTCTGCTGCGGGCCGTACTTCTTAACTGAGAACCCGGCCAGCTTCTCGCGGGCGGGGCCGAGTTTGGCGACCCAGCCGAGCATTGGGACCGTCAGCATCGGCTGCGCCCCGCCGGCCTTGCTGGCGGCGACAAAGCTGTCGGCGCTCTCGCCCGGCACGGCGCTTGTCTCGCCGATGCTCTCAAAGAAGTAGTCGTTGGCATGGTTGGCGGCGTTCAGCTTCCAGTTGTAGCGCGTCACGGCGTTGCCGCCGCTGCGGTTGAGCGGGACGTTCAGGGCCAGGAGCTGCTCTTTGGAGGCGAAGGCGACGCCGTAAATCAGCGGGCTGATGAGGTGGCGGCCCGCCCCGGCATCTATTGTGATGAGCGTCGGCTTCGTTCCCGCATTCAGCACATCCGGCGTCGCCTGTAAGGCGGGCGGCGCGACGTTCGGCAGGGCGGGAGCGTTAGGCGCTGCCGGTATACCCGGCGCAGGCCCTAGGCGGGGCGGGGCAGGCGGCAGATCGTCCTGAGCAAGCGCGGCGGTCAGTGCGCCCAGCCCGAGGCCGACGCAAAGCGTAAGGGTAAGTCTGTTCATGCTGGGCGTCAATGCATCCACGCCGGAGGGCGGGTCTTTCGCAGGGGTGAGAGTCAGTTTAGTATACCTGAAAGACCAAGAAAGCGTTCCCGCAGCCGCCACGGTGCGATGGCCTGAGTGCCTCACAACGTCTCCTGTTATTTTCGCCAAACAAATTGTTGACATACCTCGGATTATAGTATATAATGGATTCAAGACAAAGAGGTGCCTCATTGGATGATGAACGAGAACTGCTGAAAGGCAACACGCCGACCCTGGTGCTGGCCGTCCTGGAAGACGCGCCGCAGCATGGGTACGCCATCGCGCGGGAGATCAACCGGCGCAGTGAGGACGCCCTGCGCTGCAAGCAAGGGACGCTGTACCCGGCCCTGCACGCGCTGGAGCGCGACGGGCTGATCGCCGGCGCGTGGGAAACCGGCGGCGGAGAGCGTCCCCGCAAAATCTATGCGCTGACTGAGGCGGGCCGGGCGGAACTGGCGCGGCGCATACGCACCTGGGATGCCTTTTCCCGCGCCATCGAGCAGGTGATCGGAGGAGCGCCCCGTGAGCGAGCATCAGAATCTTAGAATGGTACAGACGCCCGCGTGGGGAACGAACGCGCGGGAAGACCTCTGGATCGAGGACTACCTCGACCACCTCTGCGCGCCCCTGGTCGGCATCGTTCCGCTGGCCGAGCGCCGAGGTCTGCGCGACGAGGTGCGGGCGCACCTGGAATCGCTGGCCGCCGAGTACGGCTTCGAGGGCAAGCCGCCCCAGGAAGCGACCGCAACCGCCCTGAAGGAACTGGGCGAACCCTGGCAGGTGGGGCAGACCTTCCTCCGCGAATGGCTGCAAGGCTCCCCCCATGCTGCTCCCGCGCGCCTGGCTCGGACGGCAGCCTTGCGCGCCTTCGCCTTCTTCGGCGTCGCCGCCGTCCTCAACTGGTGGCTGATCGAGCACCGCGCCCTGGACCTGTCGGCCTGGGACCTGACGCCCTGGCTCTGGCTGCTGGCCGCGCTCTCGCCCCTCGTCGCGGGGACACTCACCGGCCTGGGCCAGCCCGCCCGGCTGGGTCGCGGGCTGTGCTGGACGCTGGGCGTCCTGACCCTCCACGCCCTCGCGGCGGGCGCCATGCTGCTGCCCCAGCCGGACGGCTTCGCCTTCGCCCTGTGCCTCGCCTTGTGGTGGCTCCCGGCGGGCTGGCTGTCGGCAACGGCGACTGCTCACCTCGTCCGCAGCCACCGCCGCCAGCGGTTCCTGAAATATGTGCGGTGAGAAGAGGACCTCCTCGTCCCCAATAATGGGGAACCGGAGAAGACAGGCAACGCCCCCTCCCCCTCTGGCTCCCCCAGGATTGGGGGCAGGGGGCAAAAAGACCACGGGAGACACCCATGTCACGCAAAGCCTTTACGCTGATCGAGCTGCTCGTCGTCATCGCCATCCTCGGCCTGCTGGCCGCGATCCTCTTCCCCGTCTTCGCCCACGTTCGCGAGAACGGGCGGCGGACAACCTGCCTGTCCAACCTGCATCAACTGGGGCTGGGGATGCAGATGTACGCGCACGACAACGAAGACACACTGCCGGGCGGCACGCACGGGGGCAGGAAGATCACCTTGCTTCCGGTCCATTCCCGACAGGAACCCGGCGGCGACGGCATGGGCTGGGCGGGCGAGGTCTACCCTTATGTGAAGGCGACCGCCGCCTTCGCCTGCCCCGATGACGCGCCCGTCTCCTCCGAAATCTCCTACATTTGGAAGAACTGCGACGGCGTCAAGATCTCACCGGCGGCTGTTCCCGTTTCCTACGGCTACAATCGCGCCCTCGTCGTGCGGTCTTTCCCCGGAGGCCCCGACCCGGCCGGGAAGATGGACCGAATCGTCCAGCCTTCCGGCACCCTATTGTTGTTTGAGATCGCCGGGGACACCGTGGATGTCACCCAGCCCGATGAGGGCGCGTCCCTGGGCTACACCCTGTTCTCCGCGTCGGGCAACGGCATGGAGTTGGCCTCGGCTGCGACCAAGCCGGACAAGCAGGGAGAGATATTCGCCCTGACAGAACCAGGGATCTACTACGCCACAGGCCGGCTTGACGGCGCCGATGACCGCCCGGAAGGGAATCCCGTCACCAGTGATGTATTCCCCTACCGGGCGGGCCGTCACGGCGGCGGGTCCAATTTTCTGCTTGCCGACGGTCACGCGAAGTGGCTTCTTCCTGGAAAAGTCTGTTCCCTTGGGTTACCGGTAGGCCACTCCTGGTCCGAATGCACCGCCCACTTCTACTGAGGAGGTTGCCTGCGACGGTCATGCCGTTTGGCTGCGGTCAGAGCAGGTCTCCGGTGGGCAGAGCCAACCGGGTTCGGAGAGTGTCTGCGGCCAGGATGATACGGCGACGGGATGCGGCGGCAAGAACATGGCGGCGGGGACGAGCAGCAGCAAGTACGCCCTGACGTTCAGCATTCACTGATCAGCATTCACTGAAGGGAAACGGTGCAGTCAGTTCAGGTGTCGAGACCGACGGTTTCATAGATCACGGGCTGCGGCGCGGGTGCAGTGGGGCCGAGGTCAACGGCATCCCGGATGAGGGGGGCCATGGCGCGGGCGGCGGCTTTATCGTTGGTAAAGAGGGTCGCGATAACGCTGCCCTGGGTGACGGACTGGCCGACCGTTCGGTGCAGGATCACCCCCGCCGTCGGGTCAATAGGGTCTTCTTTAGTTTCGCGGCCCGCCCCAAGGCGCATCGCGGCCAGGCCGATGGCTTCGGCATCCAGCCGACGCACATAGCCGCCCTGCGAGGCGGTTACATCCAGACGGATGCGGGCGACAGGCGGCTTCAGGTCATCGGTCAGGTAGTCGGTGTCGCCGCCCTGATGCGCGATGATCTCGCGCAGCTTCCCGAAAGCCGCGCCCGAGGCGACCTGCGCCGATGCCAGCGCCTCGCCGTCGGCCAGACTGACAACACGCCCGGCCAGGAGAAAGCCAGCCCCCGCCAAAGTCAGCACCAGGCCCTTCAGCCGTGCCTCGGTCTGGGGATCGTTTTGCAGCAGACGGACGACTTCGTGCACCTCGACGCGGTTGCCGACGCTGTAACCCAGCGGGACGTTCATGTCGGACAGCACGGCGGCAACTTTTCGCCCCGAAGCCGCGCCAATCCCGATCATCAGGCGGGCCAGGGCGCGCGCGTCGGGCAGGCTCTTCATAAACGCGCCGCCGCCGACTTTCACGTCCAGGAGGATGGACGGGCAGCCGCCTGCGACCTTCTTGCTCATGATGCTGGCGGCGATCAGCGGCAGGGACTCGACGGTATCGGTGGCGTCGCGCAGGGCGTACATCTTGCGGTCGGCAGGGACCAGCCGGGCGGTCTGGGCGCAGAGGCAGGCCCCGACCGCGCGGACCTGGTCCCGGATCTCGTCCGCCGTCATCTCGATCCGCGTCCCGCCCAGCGACTCCAGCTTGTCCAAAGTCCCGCCCGTGTGCCCCAGGCCGCGCCCGGACATCTTTGGCATCTGCACGCCCGCTGAGGCCAGGATCGGAACCACGGCCAGCGTCGTCTTGTCCCCCACCCCGCCCGTGCTGTGCTTGTCCAGGAGTGGACCAGGCAGACCCGTCAGGTCCAGCGTGTCCCCCGACGCGACCATCGCCCTCGTCAGGGCAAAAGTCTCGCCCTCGGACAGCCCGCGCCACAGGACGGCCATCAGCCAGGCGCTCATCTGATAGTCCGGCGTCGTCCCCTGGGCATAGCTTCCAACGAGGAACTGAATCTCCTCGTCCGTGTGCGCCCCGCCTTGTCGCTTCTTGTGGATGATGTCTATCGCGCGCATAGTGGTTACAAAGAGAGAATCCACCCCGCTCGCTACCCCAATAAAACCTTAGGCTCGCCGCCCCTCCCCAAAGGGACGGGTGGAGAGTGGAACATCGGGTTGGGGTGGGTTCTTGTCTTCTGCGGGATTGTAGCACATGACGGCGCGGCGGTCAACGGGGGATCGGCTCAACAGGTATCGGCTCAACGGGGTATCATGTCAATGTGATCATAGACTTTCACTGCCACATCACGACGCCCGGCTCCCGCCTCCCCGCCGCCGAGGGCAACTACTACCGGACACTCGCCCCCACTCTTCCGGCAACCCGCCTGCTCGGCCAGTGGACGCGAGAGGCTATGGACGTGGTGGCGGAGCGGCTTCGGACGCCCCAAGCCCTCAAAACCTACCGACGCTTCGGACCGCTGATCTACACCGAGATGTCCCGCCGCATGGTCGAATCCGATGCGTCCACCCTGCTGGCCGAGATGGCGCAGACGGGCGTGACGCAGGCCGTCGTGGTCGCCATTGACCCGTTCGTGCCGACGCCCGAAGTCCTGGACGCCTGCCGCCACCTGCCCAGCCTGCTGCTGCCGTTCGGGTCGTGCGACCCCCACGGCGACGACTACCCCGAACGCTTCGCGCGCCTGCTGACGGAGCCGATTGTCGGCATCAAGTTCCACAGCGACTTGCAGCAGCTCCCGCTGGACTCGCCGCGCCTGCGCGTCATGCTGCGCCTGCTGGCCGAATCGGACCGCGCGCACCTGCCCGTCTACCTGCACACCGGCAGCTTCCCCATCTACCGCCCGCTGGAGACGCCCTGGCACCACGCCCTGCCGCGCCTGCTGGCCGAGTTCCCGACGCTCACCTTCGTCTGCGGCCATTCCGGCTGGGATGCGCCCGGCGCCGCGCTGAAAGCCGCCCTGGCCCACCCCAACCTCTATCTGGAAACAAGCTGGCAGCCGCCCCGCCTGATCCGCCGCCTGTGCGACAAGCTCGGACCGACGCGCCTGCTGTTCGGCTCCGACTATCCCTTGTTCTCACAGCGCCGCGCCCTGCGGAACGTCAGCGCCGCCCTTTCCGCCGTGGAGTTCGACATGGTAACGGCAGGGAACGCCCGGCGGTTGCTGGGGCTATGAGCCGAAGTGGCTGCTCTTCGGCATACTCTTTCCAGAGGATACAGTCTGCTGACCTTAAAAAATCACCCGTGAAGAGTTCGACAGACGGCTCACGCAGTCTACGGAACAGGTGTGTCAGAAGCGCCTGACTTTGGAAGCGCAGGCCGCAGAACTGGAAGATTTGATCGGCCGGTATTCCTTGGTGTCGGAGCGCCTGGAAGCAGAAGCCGGGCAAGACACGGACACGTCTTCGGGCCAACGGAACGGGTGCGCTTAACGAAGATACCGGCACTGGATACTGACGGACAACACCGAAAACGGTATTGCCCCCAAACTGGTCTCCGAAGGGGTAGCCAGAAATCAAATCGTCCTCGGCTTTTACCCCTCCGACCTGCGTGAAGCGGGCGAGTTTGCAGCAAGGTAAAGGCAGAGTGAGATGAAACGGAAAGACCCCGCCCCTGTATGATCATTATCGGGGCGGGGTTCGCCGACCCTCCTATGCCTGCCCTTTGCTTCCCCCAGAATTGGGGTTGGGGCAGTGACATTCGGAACAGGAGCCGGGGGGCACCCCCCGGCGATGCGGCACTAGTTCGAGTAGGTGTAGTAGGTGTGGGCATGCCGGACGCGATGCACGCGCTTGACTGCCGCCTTGACTACGGCTTTGGGGACCTTGTGGTAGTAGCGGGTGCGGCTGTCCAGGCGGACGCCGATCTCGGTCCCCGGCGTGAGGTCCACGTCATGGACCTGCTGGGGGCCTTTCAGGACCGACCCCGCGCCGTAACCCGCCAGCCCGCCGAGGAGGATGTCCTCGATCTTGATCTTCTTGTCGCCGGTCAGCAGGCCAACCAGCAGGCCCGCCCCCGCGCCGTACCCGGCGTAAGTCAGCCGGTTGTCTTTGCTGGTGTTCTTGGCGACGAGAAGGCCGTCCGCGCGCGTCGTCAGGTCCTTCATGTCTAGGCTGGCAGGCGTCCCGGTGATGGAGACGGTGCGGCCATCGGACAAGCGCAGCCGGGTGAAGGTCAGGTCCAGTGTGCCGGGCGTGTCTCCTGACCGGGGCGTCGCCTGACGCACGACACCCGAAACGGTCGCTCCCTGCATGATGTTGTTGTAGGCTTCCTTCGTGTCATCCACCGTGGCGGTGAAGGCGTCGCCCGCCTGGGAGTGGTCCGAGGAAAGCGCAGTATCAAGTTTGACCGGGATCACCGTGCCTGGATAAAGATCAACCTGGCCGCCGCCGTTTGTCTGAGCATGAAGCACCGGCGCGCTCACGCCCAGGAGTGTGACGGCGAGGGCAGCAATGCCCAGCGCGCCGCGCCGGCTCTGGTTTATGTTTGCTTGAATGTTGGTCATGGGTCTTGCTCCTTTTCCGTTACAAGGCGCTTGACCGGCGGTGGGGCAGGATTGTTCCAGGAGACCCCCTAACCCCAATTCTGGGGGGATCGGAGGGGAAAGGCCACGCAAATGGCGGACATATCTTCTCCTTCTGACTCCCCCAGAATTGGGGGTCGGGGGGTGATCTTGCTCCCTTCCTACTTCCGCCGCATCGCCGCCAGCCGCTGGCCTGCCGCCGCCAGGTTTTCCGCCCGGACAGGCACAACCAATCCCCACTTCGGCGTGTCCGTCACATCCACCAGGCCAAAGGCGTAGTGCTCGCCGTAGACCAGATCGGCGCCCCGCCCCGGCCCGCGCCCCGTGGCGGGTTCGTCGCGGTACTGGAACCAGCAGACGCCGACGCAGGCGGGATTGCGGGCGGCCTCGCCCACCCAGCGCCCGTAGTGGCGGCCTGCGTCGGCGTCGTCCATGGCATGGGCCTGGCCGTAGACGCCGAAGCCGCGCACGCCATTGTAGGTCGGTGGGAAGGAGAACTCGCCGCACAGAACAGGCTTGCCGGTCTCGCGCAGCAGGCCGGCCAGGATGGGAGGGGCAAAGGAGGGGCTGTAATTGTCGTAGCCGACCACATCGCAGTGAGGGGCGATCAGGCGCCAGTCTTCGTCGTTCACCCACCAGCCGGGGACGATCCAGAAGCCGAGGTAGAGGTGGTTCGGATCAATCGTTTTGACCGTGTGGTACAGGAAGTCATAATAGTGGTCGGCATAGAAGCGGCGCAGGTGCTCCACGTCGGCCTCAGTGAACTTCGCCGGGTCGCCCCCGGTCAGGTGAGCCTGGGCCTCGTCCAGCAGCGCGCGCCGCGCGGGAACCGCCTCCGGCTTCGCCAGGATGTCTTTGATCTCCCCTGGCGTGATGATCTCGTCGTACTCGTTGCCCAGCGACCACCCGACGACGGCGGGGTCTTTGAGGCGCGGCGCGATGTCCTTTTCCAATTTGGCCCGAACCGCGGTTTGAACTGTCGGGTCGAAGACGTCCGGGTGCCGGGCGACCTTCGGGACGCCGCTCAGGTTCAGGACGGGGATGTCCGGGACGCCGGGCGTCTGGTCGCACCACTTGCCCAGGCCGCTGAAGCCCCAGGCGTGGAGACGGCGGGCGGTGCGGGCCTTTTCCGATGCTTGCCAGTCCGGCCCATACTTGCGGATCATGTTGGCCGCGTGAGGAGCGAAGTAGTCGGTGTCGCCGCCCTCCCCCCAACTGTTCTTGGCCCAGGCCGCCGCCGTCGCGCCGGTGCGAGGCGGCAGCGCCTCCCAAACCCATTCGCGGCCCGTCGTCGGCGTCTTGTCCCAAGCCAACGCGGGCGCAGTACACAGCCCGGTGTAGAAGCAGGGATTGCCCAATGGTGTCAGCAGCCACCAGTAGCCGTTCTTCTGGACCGTATGATAGAAGCCCGTCGCCGGCTGGCGCCAGCCAGCCCGCGTGTCGCCGCCGTATGCGTCCAAACCGGCGGGCGCTCCCCAGGTCATGGTCCGGCGCGTTTCGTCCCGCACTGTGGCGGCGAGCTGGGCATCATTGGCGACTTTGCCGGGATAATGAGCCGCAACGGGCTGGCCGTACTTGTCCACAAACGGGGCCAGCGGGCGCAGGTTGGCCGGGCGCGGGACGATGCGGAACGTCACGTCAACCGTCAGCGTTCGAGCCGGGTCCGCTGTAAAGGGAACCTCAATGGGAGCCTGCGGGTCGAAAAGCGTCAGCGCAAGCGGCAGGGTCGTCAGGTCAGTCAGCCGAACCGTCTGCGTTTTCCTGCCGGTCGTCGTCAGCGCACAAGACCTTTCGAGCAGCAGGTACTCGGCGGGTGTACCGGCCCAATCGGGGATCAGCCCCGCCGTCAATGTGCCGGTGGGATCGGGCAGCCATGTCTGATCCGCCTCTTGGATCTTCCGCCCGTCCAGCCATAGTTCGGCATGGCCCGGCCCGATGACGGCGCGGACGTGATAGTCGCGGCTATACTGCCAAGTCGGTGCGTGGTCTAGAAAGAGCCAGCGTTTGCTGTCGGCGACGCCCAGGATCAGCCGCAGGGTGGCAAGCTTGGGCAGCGCCCCGTCCGGCGAATGGTTCTCGAAGTCCAGATAGAAGCCGCGCTTCGCGCCGAAGTCAGACTGCGACGCCAGCAGCAGCCGGTTCTCGCCCGCCGTGGCCGGCAGAGTAGGCAGGAGCAGAAGCATTGCAAAGAGCAGGGAATTCCAAAAGAACTTAAGCATGGCAGGTACTCCAACGGCGGATCACGGATATTATAGCACACAAGAAGTCCCGGCACTGGAAGTGCCGGGGCACTTGACATTTCCCCCCTCGCCCGCTATAATACTTGTATACAAACTACTTTGCGAAATAAAGCGACAAAGCCGGGTATAACACTGACAGAGAAACCCCGACCAAGTATTATTGCAAGTATTATTGCCGGGATGTGACAGCCCATACCTCTTCCCCGTTCCCCGGATGGGACAGACCAGAAAGAAGTGCCCCGCATGGAGAGCCAAGCCACGCCGATTAAAAGTCAGTTTGAGAGTCGCCTGCTCCACGGCATCAACAGCCCCGACGACATCAAGCACCTGTCCCCGGACGAGATGCGTGCTTTGGCGCAGGAAATCCGCGTCTACCTCACCGAGACCGTCGCCCGAACCGGCGGCCACCTCGCACCCTCACTGGGCGTCGTCGAGCTGACACTGGCCCTGCATAAAGTGTACGACATCCCGCGTGACAAGTTGATCTGGGACGTCGGCCATCAGAGCTACGTCCACAAGATTCTGACCGGGCGGCGCGAACAACTCCCGACGATCCGGCAGCACGGCGGCTTGTCCGGGTTTTTGCGAATTGACGAGTCCCCCTATGACCTATTCGGCGCGGGCCATGCCTCCACGTCCATCTCGGCGGCAATGGGCTTCGCCAAGGCGCGTGACTTTCGCGGGTCGAAGAACTCCGTCCTGGCCCTGATCGGCGACGGCGCGCTGACGGGGGGGATGGCGCTGGAAGGGCTGAACAATGCCGCCGACGACGGCACGGACATCACCATTGTCCTGAACGACAACGAGATGTCCATTGCGGAGAACGTCGGTGCACTGGCTTCTTACCTCGCCAAGCTGCGTATGGAGCCGCTGTACCAGGCGGGCGAGAATACAGCCAAACGGATGATTGCGGGCTTGCCGGTCGGCAGCCGGATCATGAAGAAGGCAGCCAAGGCCGCCAAGCATACAGCGACCCACTTCGCGACTCCCGCGCACACGGGTCTGCTCTTCGAGGAGATGGGCTTCACCTACATCGGGCCGATTGACGGGCACAATTTAGACAACCTGATCAACGTTTTTAACCACGTCAAGCGCCTCAAAGGCCCTGTCTTGGTCCACATCCTGACCGTCAAGGGCAAGGGCATTCCCTATGCCGAGGCGAACTCGCGAACTTATCACGGCCTGGGCAGATTCAGCCCGGATGACGGCCGGACTGAACCGAAGGCGCCGGGCATTACCTACACCGACGCCTTTGTCGAAACTTTGAACGACCTGGCCGAAACCGATGACAAGATCATCGGCATCACGGCCGCCATGCCGGACGGGACGGGCCTAAACAAGTTCGCCAAGCTGCACCCCGAACGGTTCTTTGATGTCGGCATCGCCGAGCAGCACGCGGTCGTCTTCGCGGCGGGCCTGGCCGCCGAGGGCTTCAAGCCCGTCGCGGCGATCTACTCCACCTTTTTGCAGCGCGCCTACGACCCGATCATCCACGATGTCGCCTTGCAGCGGCTGCCCGTGCGCTTCTTCCTGGACCGGGCGGGCCTGGTGGGCGACGACGGCGGGACCCACCACGGCGTCTTCGATCTGGCCTACCTGCGTTGCGTCCCCCACCTCGTCGTCATGGCCCCCAAAGACACAGACGAATTGCGCGCCATGACCCGCTTCGCGCTGGCCTACGAGGCCGGCCCGGTCGCCGTCCGCTACCCGCGCGGCGGTCAGGACACACTCATATCTCGCCCCGCGCCCATCGAGCTAGGACGGGCCGAAACGCTGCGCGAGGGCGGCGACGTGGCGCTCATCGCCCTGGGTGCGGGCGTCAAGATCGCCCTGGACGCGGCGGAGAAACTGGCCGCGCAGGGAGTCCACGCGACCGTCCTCAACGCCCGCTTCTGCAAGCCTTTGGACGCCGAAACGATCCTTGCCGCCGCCCGTCAGTGCGGCTCGGTCGTCACGGTCGAGGACGGCGTCACGCATGGCGGTTTCGGCTCCGCCGTTTTGGAACTGCTGGCCGCCCACGCCGTCCTCGTGCCGACGACGCTGGTCGGACTGCCCGACCAGTTCATCGAGCACGGCCCCGTCCCCACCCTGCGCGCCCAAGCCGGATTGACGGCGGACGAGGTCGCGCGCAAGGCGCTGGCCCAGATGCCTTCGCGCCCCCTCACGCGGACGAACGGCAGCGGGAATGGCAAAGGTGCGGGCGTGGCCGAAAAGATACCAGCGGGGGCAGTATCGTAGTGGCGCGCAAGGCTCGAAGGAATACTTTTCCCGCCCCCAATGGTCGGGCAGCCGGCATTTCGTGGCCCGTCCTTGTCGCCGTGGGTCTTGCCTGTGCCGCGCTCGGTTCGGGCGGCACTTACCTTGCCCTCCGGCCCGCGCTGGCCCAGGCAGCGGCGGCGCGCGCCCTCACCGGCGATGCCGCTCTAGCGCTGGGCAATACTGCCTTCGATCAAAAGAACTGGGCGCAGGCCGTCTCTTACTACACCCAAGTCATCGCCGCCGGCACGGACACCCCCGACATCCGCACCGACTTGGGCACGTCTTACCGAAATCTCCACCAGCCCCAAAAGGCTTTGGCACAATTTGCTGCCGCCCAGCGCCAGAACCCTCAGCACGAAAACAGCTTGCTCAACCAGGGCATTGTCTACGCCTTCGATCTCGGCGATGCCCCCCACGCCCTCGCCCTCTGGCGGGAGTACCTCCAGCGCTTTCCCCACGGCCAGCACGTTTCCGACGTGCAGAAATTCATCACCCAGATTCAGGCACACGGGCTAACCCCGCGTTAGCCTCACTCCCTCGACGCTGGTGATCGCTGATGATAACGCATCAGTCTTCGGGCAAGCGGTCGTACAAGGCCCCCTGTGCCCCGACGCGCAAGGCCCAGCCCGAGTCGCCGTAGCTCCAATGCCACCACTCGCCCCGGTAGTTGGTCAGGCCAGTCTTTTCCAGGGCCGCAAAGAGCAGACGGCGGTTGGCCTGCGCCTCGGCGCTCAGGCCCCGCGTATCGCCCGGCGCGCTGGTCTCGTCCATCTCGAACGGGGAAGTCATGTCGAGCCATTCGCCGGTTTGGGGACACATCAAAGACAAGTCCACGGCGCCGCCCGTCGTGTGCGGCGGGGGGCAGGGATCGTCGGGCGGGGCGGACAGGGTGTTGGTGATGCGGTGCAGGGTTGCCTTGCTCCACTCGGGGTGCTTGCGGGCGAACTCGGCTTTTAGCTCCTCGTACATGAACCGCTGCTGGGCGAACGGGCGGAAGCCTTCGAGGAGGATGATGTCGGTGCCAGCAGGAAGCGAGGCGGCGGCCTGGGCCAACCGCTCGGCGACGCCCTGCCGGACACGGGGCGTGCGGGGCATGTCCTCGAACTTGGGGTGCTTCTCGGCAAAGTGGATGCGCGGGGAGAGGGCGCGCGGGTCGGCCAACGGCTCGCCGTTGTCCTGAATAGGAACGGCGCGGAGCCTGGTCGGGGGTTCTCCGAAGGAGCGGGGCATGGGTGTTTCTTTCTAAGGAACGTGTCAGGAGCGCCCGGCACTGGAAGTGCCGGTCTACTCGAAGTAGAAGTCGCTACGCGACTGAAGACAAGCCTATGAAGCCAGCCTCAGTGCCGGAGGCACTTTCACCCCTGGTAGACCGGCACTTCCAGGGCCGGTTACTTCTCGGCAGCGCCGGCGACGCGGCGGGCGAAGCGCAGCATTCGGTCGCCCCAGGCCATCTGTTCCTCAGTCGCGCCTGACCCATGCCCGGCGTCGAACCAGACGACTTCGATGTCTTTGCCCAGCGACTTCATCTTCGCCTCGTAAACTTCCATCTGGCGGGGCGGGCAGCGAGTGTCGTGACGGCCCTGGATGACCAGGAGGGGGGCGCGGACGTCCTCGGCGTAGGTGATCGGCGAGGCGCGGCGGTACAGGTCGGGCTTCTCGGCCGGTGTCCCGCCGAAGCTGGCCGTGGTGACGCCCTGGAGGAAGCCCGACGAGTCCTCCCAGGTGAGCGTCTGATCGGCGATGGCGATCAGGCCCATCCCGCCGGCCCACAGGTCGGGACGCTTGCCCAGGGCCAGCAGGGTCAGATAGCCGCCGTAGGAGCCGCCGGTGACGAGGACCTTGTCGGCTTGGGTGATCCCCTGCCCGACCAGGAAGTCCCGTGCGGCGACCATGTCTTCCAGCTCCCAATGGCCCGCATCGCCCCAGATTTTGCTCTGGAAATCACGCCCAAAGGTCGTCGAGCCGCGAAAGTTGACCGACAGCCAGGCGAAGCCGTTCTCGGCCCAGCGTGACCCCATGCCGAACGTCTCGGTGACGACGCCATGCGGCCCGCCATGCACTTCCAGCACGGTGGGAAATGGCCCATCGCCTTCGGGAACGCAGAGCCAGCCTTGCACCGTCTGCCCATCCGAGGAAGGGAACGCGACCGAGCGCACCGGACGCCCCGGCGGCGCATCCCCGACGGCCAGCACCGTTTGCGTCTGCACGCCCGTTTCGGCGTCCAGGGCGACTAGCCGCGCGTTGTGCCGGGCGTCCTGCCAGGGGGCGAGGACCTTCTGCCCATTCGGGGAGAACGAAACGCCGAGGCTGCCGAAGAACGTAAAGGCTCCTTCGGAATGATCCAGCCGCGTCGCCCGATCGGTTTCCAGGTCATAGACGTAGAGCCGCTGCACGGCATTGGAAAATTGGCAGAGCAGGACGCGCTTGCCGTCGGGCGACCAGTTCAGGGGCACGACCTCACCGGAGACATCAGGCAGGGACAGGTCCCGGCGCCTGCCCGTGCGCGCGTCCCAGAGCAGGGGCCGCTTGTCGCCCGTCCGGTCGGAACTCGCCAGCAGGCGCGTGTCGCCCGGCGCGGGGCTGAAGGCAATGGGTTCGATGCTGCTGTCCGGGCCGTCGTACAACTCGCCGATGCGCGTTCCGTCCGCGTCGAAGGCGAGCAGGGCGTACTGCTGCTTGCCGGTGCGCTCGGAGGCGGCGACGACGGCGAGGCTGCCATCTTCGGAGAGCAGGGGCGTCCGGCAGAGGCTCCGAGTCGTGTAAAAGAATCGGGGCGGACTGAGCGCCCCGTCCGGCGCGATTTCGACCCGGCACAGGTGGAATCCGTCGGCGTCGTTGGTGCGGAACACGAGCGCGTTCCCGCTGGGGCTGAATGCCACGGCGGGCTGCGGGAACGGCGTCGTGGACGCTCCGTAAGGCGGCAGGTCGGGCGTCACGTCTTCCGGCGGGCCGCCCTCGTAGGGAATGCGGACGTAGTGCCCGGTCTCGTTCCCTTTGGCATCGTCCATGGTGTAGAAGAAGCGGCCATCCGGCGAAAGCAGGCCGAAGGTGACACCGCCGGGCTTGTCGGTCAGTGGCCGCAGTGCGCCGGTCGGCACGTCCCAGGCGTACACCTGGGCGGTGCCCGAATGGGTGCTGGTAGCGATGCCGCGAGTCGGGGCATGGGCGGCAATCTGGGTCCAGTAAAGGCGCGGGGCGCGCAGTCGCTCTTTCCAAAGGTCGGAGGCCGGCAAAGAATTGGATTGGGGCATGATGGTTTTCTTTTGGAGACCATGCCCTGAAGGGCACGGCTACCCGGCGCGGACGCCACAAAGTACCGCTTCGCGGCACTCGAAATCGTGCTCTCTTAGCCCCGCGAAGCGGGGGTTTCCGGCGTCCGCGCCGGGTAGCCGTGCCCTTCAGGGCATGGTTCCTGGTTACGGCATGTCTCCCGACGCAAGCGCCGAAACCGCCGCGAACTGGTTTTTGAGGGCGGGGTAAAGCGCCTGGTAGACGCCGTAATACTTCTGGTACACGGCATGGGCAGCGGGGTCAGGCTCGGTCCTGGCGACGGTCTGGATGGCGGCGCGGCAGGCGTCGGCCACGGTGGGATAAGCCCCCGTACCGACGGCGGCGAGCAGGGCGGCGCCCAGAGCGGGGCCTTCGTCCACGGACAGAGTGACGTGCGGGTGGCCGGTCACGTCGGCATGGATCTGACGCCAGACAGGCGACTTCGCGCCGCCGCCGGACGCGCGCACCTGCGTGACGGGGACTCCGATCTCGTCGAAAATCTGGAACGTGTCATTGAGCGCATAGGCCACGCCCTCGAAGACGGACCGGGCGAAATGCTGCCTGTGATGGCGAAGAGTGATTCCGAAGAACGTCCCGCGCGCATTGGCGTCCGGGTACGGCGTTCGCTCCCCCGTCAGATAAGGCAGGAAGATCAGCCCTTCGGAGCCGGGCGGGACGTGCCGCGCGCCCTCCGCTATCAGGTTATATGGGTCATCGCCGACCGTCCGTGCGACGACGCCTTCGGCCTGGAAGAATGTGTCGCGCAGCCAGCGCAGGGACCCGCCCGCCGACAGAACGACGCCCATCGTGTGCCACTTGCCGGGCACGGCATGGCAGAAGGTGTGGACGCGGAGTTTTGGGTCGGTCGCGGGCGTGTCCGAGTAGGCGAACACGACGCCGCTGGTGCCGACGGTGCTGGACACGACGCCCGTCTCGACGATGCCGCTGCCAACTGCCCCCGCCGCCTGGTCCCCGCCGCCGCCCGCCACGGGCGTCCCCACGGCCAGCCCCGTCAGCGCCGCCGCCTGGGCGTGGACATGGCCGGTGATCTCGATGCTCTCGGCACAGTCGGGCATGAACGAGCGCGGGATGCCCGCTGCCTCCAGGACTTCCTCCGACCAGCGCCGGTTCTTGACATCCAGCAGGGCCGTCCCGCTGGCGTCGGAGACTTCGGTTGCATGAACGCCGGTCAGCTTATAGCGTATGTAATCCTTCGGCAGCAGCACCTTGACCACCCGATCATAGGTCTCGCGCTCATGGTTGCGGAGCCAGACGATCTTCGGGGCCGTGAACCCCGTCAGGACCGGGTTGCTGATATAGTTGACCAGGTTCTCGCGCCCGACTTGGGCCGTGATCCAGTCGCACTCGGCCTGCGTCCGCTGGTCGCACCAGAGCAGCGCAGGCCGCAGGACGTTGTTGTCTTTGTCTAAGAACACCGACCCGTGCATCTGCCCGGACAGCCCGATGCCCGCGATCTCCTCGCCACCGATACCGGCCTTTTGGAGCACATTTTGGGTCGTCAGCACGACGGCCTGCCACCAGTCCTCCGGGTCCTGCTCCGCCCACAGGGGCCGGGGCGTAGACAGCGGATACTCCTGCGTGTCCGACGCCACAGGCTGCCCACCCTCCGTAATCAAGAGCGCCTTCGTCCCGCTCGTGCCGATGTCCAGCCCTAAGTAATATGCCATCATTCGTCTCCTGCCGCGAAGGTTAGTTCTGCCGTTTCATCACCCACTACCAGCCCAGACAACTTGGGAGTAGTCGCAAGCAATTTCTTTGCTTCCGGCGAACTGAAAGGGCGGATGTCTTCTCTGAGTAGAGAAACATCTTCGACCTCCTTGTTGCTCGCCACCGCTGCGAACTTGCCCATGCTACGACCTTTAGGAATTAGGTTGCCATTAAGCGTTCCGGCGGCTTCATTGTAAGCCTCTTCCAATTGCTGAATCTTGGTCCCGAGTTTAGCATACCTCTCGATAAAGAGGCAGGCGGCTGTGTATATAGCATCCCCGCACTCTTTGATCTTCTGCGCTTCTTCCTCGATGGAAGCACGCCTCCACAACTGATTGGCAGACTTAAGCAGCATGATTAATAGGCTAGGGCCGCAAATAATCACGTTCCGGCTCAGGGCGAAATCTGCCAGTCCATGATCGTTCTCCACTGCCGCGACATACAGGTTCTCTGCGGGGAGGAACAGCACTACCAATTCTACTGCGTCAGAATGATCCACGAAATAGTTTTTGGCTGACAGGTCAATCACGCGGGAGCGGACGTTCTCGCAGTGCTTCTTCAGCAGAACGTTCCGCTCCGAGTCGTCCTGCGTCTGCTGTGCCGCCACATAAGCATCCATGACAGCCTTGGCATCTACGATCACTTTTTGATTGCCGGGCATTTTGACGACCATATCAGGAATTTTGAGCCCATCCTCAGTATTCCTGCGGGCTTGCTTCTCATAGTGGGGTCCTTCCTGCAAGCCAGCATGTTCCATTAGCCGTTCCAGAGCTAGTTCGCCGTAAGTTCCTTTGTATTTCGGGGTAGAGCTGAGTGCCGTCGTCAGTGCTTCGGCTTGTTTGTGTAATGACCTTTCCGCTTCCTGTAGCCTGCTTAACTGCTCTTTCAGGCTAACATGGCTCTCCAGTGAGCGGTTCTGAAAGTTTCTGACTGCCTCATCATAGGCACTCAACTTAGTTTGCAAGGGTTCCAGAGTCCGAGCAACCTTCTCCGCGTGTTTGCTTAATTCATCGCCGCTGGTTTTTTGAAGGTTCGCGGCCAATTCTCCCACACCGCGCTTTGCTTCTTCCAGCACTCCTTTGAGAAGGCTCTGGCTGATGTTTTCAAACTGCCGAGCAGCATCGCCAGCAGACTGCTGTTCGGCTAAGGCACGATTCAACTTTGCCCGATCTTCCGTAAGATTACGATCTAAAGCCTCAATCGTTCGGCTCATGCCGTCAATCTGCATTCGCTTATGCTCTACATCCGCTTTAGCGGTTGCAGCCTGATCAGTAGCAACGTTGTACTCAGAACGCAAAGCTCTGAGGTCTTCTTTTGCTTGCTCCGCGTTCCTTTCCGCGACACTAACCCGTGCGTTCGCTTCCGCTACCTTTGCCTGAAGTGCCCGCACTTTTTCCGATTCCTCAGTGGCCCGCCTTTCGGCGGCTTCCAAACCTGTCGTGGCCTGTGGCTTGATGCGCCAGAACAGAACGGCGATGATTGCGGCGGCAGCCACAAAGACGGCTACGATGACGGTAAGATTTTGCATAGAATTTCCATCCCTAATTCTTTTACTCGTGCCTATCGGCCTTTACTTGTATTTAGCGCCGCAAGAGCCGAGGTAGCCCACCAGAAAGGCGCGCGCCAGCGCGTTTGTTCCCAGCACTCACCAGGATTCAGCGGCGCACAGGCCCGACGGCCCCTGGAACCTCAATGACTTCGGGATGATTACTCAATGTCAATGGGAGCGAAGTGACATGGCGCAGCATCTGGATCGGCGTCGTGCCGAGCGTCGGATCGTACACTTTTACCGAGGGGTAAATACCCCCGAGGTTCACCGTGACGTTTTTTGTTCCGCTGACCTGCTCATCCCATACCACCAGATCAAACGCGCCGCTACTTTTTTGCAGAAGTAGATCATGCACCGTGGCCGGTTCGTTCGGGATGGAGTAACTGAGTTTCCCCGGCGTCTTCAGGGAGCCGTGATCCGCCAGAACCGTTGTCAGGTTGTGGAGATAAACAGCGGCTTTTCGCGGCGTATAGTCTGGTCTGTAGAAGCCGAACTGTTGATTCCCGGCTTCATCGCTGCGGTCCCGCAGCAGGTAAACGTCGGTGTCGCTCCAGCCCCGCTTGAACTGATCCAGATATAGGCTCAAAAGGTTCAGGGCATGAATCTCCTCGGTGATGACGCCGCCGATGGTCGTGCCGGTCTCCGTCGTCACGCGGGGCAGCGTGACAAGCGCCGTGTTGGAATAGCCGGGATAGTGATGGCCCCAGGTTGAGCCGTAATTCCCATAAAGACCGTCCACCTTGCAGGCCGGGGTGGGATCGGCGGCATTCCACGTCTTGTTGTCCTCCAAGCCGGGAGAATTCGGATGATAGATGTAGTTGTGAACATTCGCCGCGTCTGCATAGCGCGTCCCGTCCGGCATCGCGCAATTGGTGCCCGCAGGAACGGTGAGGAATTGCAGTCCCACGTTGTCCGTCTCGGCCCCGTTCTCGCTGATGCTCCAAACGGGGTACTTCTTCAGCGCCGGGTCGCTTTTGACCGCTTTGTACAAATCCCGCTGCAATTTCGCCACCGCGAGCCAGGATGGCGCTCGGCCACCTCCTGCCTCGCCTCCATAGGTGACGCCCCAGTTGTTCGGCTCGTTGGGTCCTTCGACGGCCAGCAGAGCGCCTGCCGCCGCCAATTGCCTGCCCCCTGCGAGAAGCCTCGGAATATCGGCACCACCGCTCCCCAGGCCGTAACTAAAGCGAATCCCGCTTTGATTGTGGAGAGCAATCAGGTCCTTGACAGGAATGTCACTCTCGTAGCCCGCTCTGATCCAGCCCAGCCCGATATACCTCGCAGCGTTGATGGTCTTCTGCAAAGTTTCTCCACGGCTGGAAACAGCGGAATTTGCGCCGATGCTGTTGAGGAAATCTACTGCTTTCACGGCGGTCGTCGGGCTTGCCGCATTGGCGGGTAGCGGCAGAGCAACCGTTGCGACAAGGAGCAGCAGGCACAGACGCATACAGCGGGAAGAGCCAAGAGTTATCAGGTTCCCACTGCGGGTTTGGGGAATTGAGTTCATCTTTTGTTTCCTTGTTGCGGTCGTGTTATAGCCACGGCCTTCGTCCCGTGTAGATTGGCATGAAGTTTTCCATGACTTGTGTTCAGTGTCGTGCAAACGGTTCTTCCCGGCTATTGCCGTGCCAGAAGCGCATCTGGTCCACTTCGGGGTGGTCCACGGCGAGAACGGCCTGCCGCCAGGCGTCGGCATCGGAGAGCTTTTTGTGGAGCGCGCCGAACAGAAAGTGGAACAGGAACAGGGTGAGCGCGACCGTCTGCACTTCGGTCCGGCAGCCGATGTAGGCCGCTGCGCCGCCTGCCAAAAAGGCGCGGGCCATTGCGTCCGTGCCGCCCCCGCAGCTATAGGAGATCACGGTGCAGCCGGGCAGGTCCACATGCGCCCCCATCGCTTCGGGCGGCAGGCTGCCGTCACGAAGTATGGAAACGTCTATTTCTTTGGGGCCATACTCACCGAAGGCAAGGCCGTTCTCGTCGCCGTGCCCCAGGATCACCATGTACCGGGGGGTCTGGTCGCCCTGCCCCAGCACTCGCAGGAAGTCGGACGGCGTGCCGACCCGATGGGCCAGAACGACGCAGCCGAGCGCTTCGAGGGCGGCGCGCGTCAGTTCCATGCCTCCACCGGAGACGTGGACGAGGGAGACGGGCAGGAGCGGCACGAAGAACTCAGTGTCTACGGGTTTCCACATGGCTACGGCGTCAAGCGGGCGATTTCCGCCCGAACGCGCTCCATCTCCACTTTCTGCCGGTGCAGCATGGTTCCGGCGACACCGTCGCCCTCCCCTATCAACCCCAGCAGCAAATGCTCGGTGCCGACATATGGGGAGTTCATCCTTCGGGCCTCCTGGTGAGCCAGATCAATGACCCGGCGCGCACGCGGCGTCATCTGCATGTCTTTGACCAGGCGCACTTCCCCGCGTGTCATCGCCCGTTCGACCTCAGAGCGCAAGCGCCTGAGATTGACGCCCACCCGATCCAGGATGCGACCCGCAACGCTGTCCCATCCCTTGATCAGACTGAGCAACAAATGCTCCGTCGAGAGGAAGTCATGGTCAAAACGCCGCGCCTCTTGCTGTGCGTCAAGGATGATCTTTCGGGCGCGTTCCGTCAGTTGTACGCACATGAGGCTTGTTCCTCAACTCCCGTGGCATGGAGAGCGCTACATCAGCTCGCGCACCCACTCCAAGATCGCGCGGGCGGCGGCGAGGTGACGCTGGGCGCTGTCGCGGTCGTAGAGGTGGGCGGGGACGCCCTCGGCCACTTCGACGGAGCGGGCGAGGAGGAAGTCGGCGTTCAGCTCGGCGGCGGCGTTCATGATTTCGAGCGGTGCTTGGAGGGCGTTGGCGCTCGTGATGATGTTGTGGCTGCGCGGGTTCTTTTGCAGCCGGAGGATGGAGGCGGCGCGCAGGGACTTTTCCGCCGCCTGCTGGCCGAAGAAGACGGCGGCGTAGTAGATGCCGGCGTCGAGAAGCGTGCCGGCGGTCACCAGGTCGGATTTGGCCTGGGTCCAGTTGTTCTGCGCCACCGACCACTCGATCAGCCGGGCGTCGCGGTCTTGTTCTTCAGGCATGGGGCGGCTGCTGCCCCCGGTCGCAGCGGGTTGGACCGGGGGCCTTTTTTCGTCATCCGAAATACTGCGCGAGGTACTGCTGAGAACGGATCAGGCCCTTCATCTCGCCTTCCTGTGACCCGTTGTAGCGGAAGTCTTCGAGTTCAACCGAGACGTGTCCGCTGAAGCCGTTTTCGGACAAGATCGCCGCCGCTGCGGCCCACGACACGACGCCGTCGCCGGGGATGCAGTAGCGCCACCAGCCTTCGCCGAAGCCGGGCTGGTTTTTGGCCGCAGAACCCGGAGTGTCGGCGGGCAGGGACGCGCCTAGGTTGCCGGTTTCGTACAGGCGGCTGGCGTCCAAAGCCGTGTCTTTACCGTGGGCGTGGCGGACGTGCGCGCCGAACTCGGACAGGAACCGCAGCGGGTCCACGCCGACGCGGACCAGGTGGCTGGGATCATAGTTGAGCTTCAGCGCGCCCGCGCCCTGGGCGGCGTCCACGGCCAGCATGGCGCGGACAGTCTCGGGCGTGACGCCCAGCGCCGGGTAGTGCGGGCCGCCGCCGGGGTAGCCTTCCATGCAGAAGGCGACGCCCGCCTGGGCCAAGGCTTCGGAAGCGGCGGGCCAGCCCTCCGCCCAGTTCGCGAAGCTCTTCCCGCGCCCCTGACCGTTGTCTTGGGGCAGGAAAACGCCGAAGGCACGGGTCAGCCCCAGGTCCTGGGCGCGCTTGGCCGTCTCGGCGATCTTGCCGGCGGCGTCCCGGCGCGCGCCATCGTCCGGCGAGAGCAACGCACCCGTCCCCCACAGGTCAAACGTACCGACTTCCAGCCCTGCGCCCTGGACGGCCTGGACGGCCTCCGGGTCGGGGCTGCCGATGTCAAGGGCGCCGAAGCCGTTGTCCGCCGCCCACTGTGCCAGTTCCGGCAGCGGCATCTTCAGCGCGCCGGGTATCCGAAAAGCAATCGCCATGCGTGTCTCCTCTGTCCGCGTCTCGTTGTGTCTTGGTACGCGGTCCGATGTTCTGGACGTTAGCCGCGCGCGATCTATTTTCCTTCCCCCTCCCGCGCCGGGAACCATTGGCCGTGTGCTTCCGTCCCCAAAGAGGGCCGCCTAGAATATGGCGAGCGCTTGACAGTCCCAGAACGGTGTGCTATTCTAGGACACACCTGAACAACCCCACACGGAGTAAACGATCCATGCGAATGACATCCACCGGCGCCCTGACCCTGGCCTTCGGCCTGTGCGTTACCCTGGCCGGCATCCACACCAGCCCCGCCGCCCCGCCGCAAGCGATAAAGAAGGCTACGAAAAAGCCAGTGGTCTCCCCCGCCGCACAAATCGCGGCGGGCAAGGCGATCTCGGAGCAGAATGGCTGCAATAGCTGTCACGCAGCCACCTACGCCGGCAAGAAGGGCTTCTCGCCCTCGATCCGCGCGGACGGCATCACCAGTAAATACACGCTGGCGACTTGGGAGCGTGTGATGGACACAGGCGTCACCGAGGATGGCGGCCATGTCCAGAAGCCGATGCCGGTCTACCACATGCCCGCCGCCAAAAGCGCCCCGCTGTACGCCTTCCTGAAGAGCCAAAAGTAGAAGCCCAGAAGTAGAAGTGGAATAGAAGCGAGCGCGCATGGCGTCCGAACACACCGAAAAGCTCGCCGACACGCAGCTCCGCGTCCTTCAAGCCCAGCTTGAGCGGATGCGGGGCATGCACTACGGCTACTACGTCCAGTTCTTCCAGGCTAACCACCTGTTCACGGTGCTTGTCCTGCTGAACCTGGCTGTCAGCCTGTACCACCCGCTGCGGGCGGCAATCTTCGTGCTGCCGTTCTTCATCGTCTACGCCGGGTTCTTCTGCGCGTATCTGCTGACCTACAACCTGTTCGCCCGTATCTACGCCACTGCACTGGAGAAGAAGATCAACACGCTTTTGGGCGGCGACTTCCTGGTCGCGCACCGCATGGAAGACGCCTACTTTTACAAGACGCCCGGCCCGAAGTTCGTTGCGCTGGACCTGACCCGCCTCTATACCTTCATCAGCGCCAGTACCCTGTCTTTTACGGTTGGCGGTGTGCTCACCTACGGTCTGGCGGCGTACCGGGCCTGGCAGATACTGCCCGAGATGACCCCCCACTACCCGCCGCTCGGCCTGTACTGGCCCCTGCTGGCCGTGTGGACGCTGGGGCATCTTGCATACCTGCTCTGGTTCTACGTCGGCGGCAAGCCTGAAAAGACCATCGCCGCCATCGTCAACGACGCCTACGGGACCGGGTAGGAGCTAAAAATCTAGACCAGAAGCTTGGCAAGGGCTTGATTTTTCCGGCATGGGCGTGTATAATACACCTCGTTAGCCGCGTGGGGGATTGGCGCAGTTTGGTAGCGCGTCTCAATGGCATTGAGAAGGCCAGCGGTTCGAGCCCGCTATCCTCCACCACTTTTTTATTCTCAGATCGCCCGCTTGATGTCCAAATCAGGCGGGCGATTTGGCTTTTCCAGGCAGGCAAACTAAGGAGGGTTTACAATGGCATATGCGAAAAAAGAACTGTCGCAGGAGGCGATCCGGCTCCGCGTCGAGGAGAGACTTTCGCTACGCGAGATCGCTGAAGTCACGGGAGCATCCAAAGGCTCGTTGAGCGGGTGGCTGAAGCCGTACCCACTGACGGAAGAAGAGCGCAGCCTGCGTCAAAAGACTGCAAACCGCTATGTGCCCCTCAAGAAAGATCGCGGTGAGGTTTCCAAGTTCTTTCAGGCCATTCAGGGACGGGAGTTATCACGGCTGCAAAAGGCCAAGATCGCTGAAGCCGCCGTCGCCCTGCGTCTGGTCGTGCATGGCTTTGAGGTCTACGGCTCGATGTTTGACGGCGACAAGCCGGACTGGGTCGTCCAAGTCCCTGAAACCGGGAAGATACACACGATCCAGGTGCGGTGGGCGACAGCAGGGCAGCACGGCCTCCCCAAGATCGGCCTCAAATGCACGGTCGGGCACTGCGTCCAGCAGCGTTACGCGGACGGGGACTTTGACTTCATCGTAGGCTATGACCTTTACTCGGACACTGCGTTTGTCTATTCAGCGGAGGAAGTCGCTCTGCTGAAAGCCACTGTCAGCATGAACTGGGACCACGCGGAGCGGTGGGACAAACTGCGTTTGTAGGAGTCCCGCCGTGACGCCGTTTTCAGGCTTCGGGCGGCTCGCGGCGGCGCACCCGGTCGGCGAGCGATTTGAGCAGGCCGCCGTCATATCCGGCGACATCGGGCGCCTGGCGGCGGCAGAAATCATCCACGATGCGCTTCGCTTCCCAGGGCGTCAGCCCGCCGCCGTGCGCCAGAGCGCGGAACAGGTCCAGGCGTGAGACCATTTCCCGCGCGGGATGCGCGCTAAGAACTGCCTCCAGGATGCTGTCGTAGTCTGTAAGCCGAGGGACCGGCTCAGACGCGCGCTCACTTTCCATGACTCGCCGCATCCCCGCAAGGCCCGCCTTGTTCGCTTCCCGGAGCGCCCCAACCACACCTGTCCGCCCGAACGGGGAGCGGACGTTCTGGTGGGCGCTTGCCAGGAATGCCCGGACTTCCGCGAGGTCGGTTTCGCGCTGGACGAGGCTCATCAGGAAATGGGAAGGGTTGTGGGTGGCTTCCTCTGGCGGCAGGGCGGGCAACGGGGCTGGGAGCGCGGGGTGGGTCAGTTGGTAGACGTATTCCGGCTCCGCCAGGTCGCGCAGCTTTCGGGCACCCAGGGCGACCAAAGACGCTCCTTCCGGCAGGACGTGGTGGACCAGGGAGCGGGTGAGGCTGGACAGCACGATCTGCCCTCCGCGCGCGAGCGAGCGCAGGCGGGCGCAGCGGTTGACGGCCACGCCGTAGTAGTCCCGTTCGCGCAGGTCGGCCTCGCCTGTGTGCAGGGCCATCCGCACGCGCAGGGGGGTCTCGGCGGGCCACGCCTCGACGGCCAAAGCCTGCTGGAACGCACACGCGGCACGAACGGCATCGGGGGCCGAGCCGAAGACAGCGAAGAGGCTGTCACCCTCGCCCCGGCTTTTGATCAGCAGCCCATCGTGCGCGCCGACGAGGTCGGCGGCGAGGGCGTCGTGACGTGTTAGGGCGGCGCGCATGGCCTCCGGGGATTGCTCCCAGAGCCAAGCACTGCGCTCGACATCGGTAAACAGGAAGGTGATCGTCCCGGTCGGCGGTGACATGGCGGGATCCCCCGAAACGCTATACACAGTGAGGTATTCACCACCGCCGCGCGAAATCCTGCCCGCCGAACGGAAACGGGGTATAATCGTGACGTACACAGTGAAGGACCCGCCTCCCTATGCCGACGCCCCGCGAGAGACATGACCCGTGGCACGCAGATTTGACTTATATCATCGGCCATCAAAGGCCGGACATGGATGCTATCGCGTCCGCCCTGGGCTATGCCTGGTTCCTGAAGCAGACGGGAGCCGACACTGTGGTCGCCGCCCGCGCGGGCCAGGTCGGCGCGCAGGCCGCGTTTGCACTGGGCTATTTCGGCACCCGCCCGCCGCGCGTCCTGTCCAGCGCCGCACCGACATTCGGCCATGTCGCCGCGCCGCAGGAGCCGGTGACGCCGGATGCCCTGCTAGGGGAAGCGATGTCACGGCTGGCGGAAGGGGAGCGGCTGGTGCCGGTCGTAGACGGGGACGGCAAACTGCTCGGCGGGCTGACGCCGCTTGCCCTGGCGCGTGCCTATGCCCAGGTGGCGGGCGGGCTGGCACAGGCGTCGGAGCAGACGTGCCGGGCGTATGTGGAAGAGCTGCCGACGGTGCCCGCCGGGGACCGCATCCGGGACCGGCGCGGGACATTGCTGCGGGGCGGTGGGGAGGAGTTCCTCGTCGTCGGCGAGGACGGACGCTACCAGGGGACGGCCAGCCGCCGGTTCCTGCTGGAGCCGCCGCGCGCCCGGCTGATTCTGGTGGACCATAACGAGCTGTCGCAGGCCGTGACCGGGGCGGACGAGGCCGAAATCGTCGGCGTACTCGACCACCACCGGCTGGGCAACGCCTCGACGGCGGCCCCGATCCCCTTCGTCGTAGAGCCGGTCGGCAGCACCAGCACCTTGGTCGCCGAAGCCTGTCGGCAGGAGCATGTCGCGCCGCCCGCCGACATCGCCGGGCTGCTGCTGTCCGGCATCCTTTCGGACACCCTCGTCTTCCGCTCCCCGACCGTGACCGACCGGGACCGGCGGGCCGCCGACTGGCTGGCGGGCCTGAGCAAGATTGAGATACCCGAGTACGGCCTGCACCTGATTCAAGCCTCGCCGGGCTTGGTGGACCGCTCCGCCGACCAAATCGTGGACGGCGACCGCAAGAACTACGATGTTGCGGGCAAGGCTGTCAGCATCGCCCAAGTCGAGGTCACCGGGTTTGGAGAACTGCCCGAGCGCAAGCCGGACCTGCTTGGGGCGCTGGACGCGCGGCGGGAGCGGGACGGACTGGCCCTGATCTGCCTGATGGTGACGGACGTGGTCACAATCCAAAGCCGCCTGCTCTGCCGGGGCGAGTCGGCCATCCTCGGCGGCCTGCCGTTCGCGCGGATAGACGGGAGCGAGTTCGACCTGGGGAACATCGTGTCCCGGAAGAAGCAGCTTGTGCCCGCCCTTCAGGGGGCCATTGAAGAATTAGAGTAGAAGAATTGGAATAGCGATGCGTGTTCTCATCACAGGCGGCTGCGGCTTCATCGGCAAAGCCGCCGAGCGGGCGTTGCGGGGACGCGGTCACCATGTTCGGCTGCTGTCTAGCCGTTGGTCCGGCGTGCAGAACGGCGTCCCGGTCGTTCGGGGCGATGTCCGCGACCCGGCCAGTCTCGCGGCGGCGACGGAGGGCGTTGAGGCCGTCGTCATCGCCCATCAGTTCCCCGGCTTCCCCATTGAAAAGCCCAGAGCGCATCAGACCTTCCGCGAGGTGGATGCGGACGGCACGGCCAATGTCATCGCCGCGCTTCGAGCACACGGGCAGCCCAAGCATCTGGTGTACCTGAGCGGGGCCGCCGTCCGTGACGACATGGCCGGGGCGCATCCGGGCATTGACGCCAAGCTTGCTGCCGAGCGTCATGTACGCCTAAGCGGCATCCCCTGGACTGTTCTGCGGGCCTCCATCGTCTACGGGCCGGGCGACCACTACTTTTCGCGGCTGGCCCAAATGATCGCTCAGGGGCCGGTCGTGCCGGTCTTCGGCGACGGGCGCGCGCTGTCCGCCCCGATCCATGTTCAGGACTTGGCGCAAGCCATCGCCGCCTCCCTGGACGATCCACGCGCAAAGGACGCGCTGCTGGATGCCTGCGGGCCGAACGCACTCAGTACGAATGCGACTTTGGACCTGCTGATGCAGGTTTTGGGGCAGCGCCGCCCCGTCCTGCACCTGCCCGTGGGCGTGATGAACGCCGTGGCCTTCGCCCTGGAACGACTGCCTGACCCGCCGCTGTCGCGCGGCCTGATCGCCTTCAGCCGCTTCGATAACACATCGCAGGGCCAAAATGCGGATGCCCTTTTGGGCTTGGACTTCCGCACCGTAGACGAGGGCGTCCGGCAGATTTATGGGAGGAACGGAGCGGGCGACTGAAGTCGCGGCAACAAGTGCGCGAAACCTGCCTCCGCAGGTTAGGATTTAGTCTTAGTCGCCGGAGGGCGACTTTGTGAACTTGTTGCTGCGGTTTCAACCGCCCCTTTGCGACGGGAGGGCGCAGGAAGGCGTAAGGGAACACATGAAAGCATTGGTCAAACGCAGGGCGGAGCCGGGGCTGTGGCTGGAAGACGTGACCGCCCCGGTCATGGGCATCAACGACGTGCTCATCCGGGTCCTGCGGACGGGCATTTGCGGCACCGATCTGCACATTTATCATTGGGACGCCTGGGCACAGAAGACCGTGCCGGTCCCCCTCGTCGTCGGCCATGAGTTCGTCGGCGAGATCGTGTCTGTCGGCGCGAACGTCTCGGACTTCTTCCCCGGAGAGATTGTCAGCGGCGAGGGGCACGTCGTCTGCGGGCGCTGCCGTAACTGCCTGGCAGGGCGGCGGCACCTGTGCAAAGACACACAGGGCGTCGGGGTCAACCGAGCCGGCGCGTTTGCCGAGTTCATCTCGTTGCCGATGACCAATGTTTGGCACCACCGGCCCGGCGTGGACTTGGACGTGGCCGCGATCTTCGACCCGTTCGGCAATGCCGTCCACACGGCCCTCTCGTTTCCCGTGCTTGGCGAAGACGTGCTGATCACCGGGGCAGGTCCTATCGGCATCATGGCTGCCGCCGTCGCGTACCACGCCGGGGCGCGGTTCGTGGTCGTCACGGACGTCAACGAGTACCGCCTGGGCCTGGCCCGCAAGATGGGCGCGACGGTTGCGCTGAATGTCCGCGAAGGCAGCCTGGCCGACGTACAGGCGGAGCTAGGGATGCAGGAAGGCTTCGACGTGGGATTGGAAATGTCCGGCAATCCCGCTGCGCTGCACGACATGATTGACGCGCTCTGCCACGGCGGCAAGATCGCCATGCTGGGCATCCCGTCGGGGCGGATTGACGTAGACTGGAACAAGGTCGTCTTCAACATGCTGACGATCAAGGGCATCTACGGGCGGGAGATGTACGAGACGTGGTACAAGATGAGCGTGATGCTGCAAAGCGGCCTGGACATCGCGCCGGTCATTACGCACCGCTTCCCGATGGCGGACTGGGAGCGCGGCTTTGAGGTGATGGGGACGGGCCGGTCGGGCAAGGTGATTTTGGAGTGGGCGTAGGCAGCCCGGAGGGGCGGATAAAGCCACGGGTTGAAACCCGAGGCTTAGAAGTGCCTACCGTCGCGGCGACGGAAGATCAGGAAGGATGCTTTCGCGCCACCTGGACGCTGGGCCTTTGGCAGTCTCGGGTTTCAACCCGTGGCGGTGCATAGAAAGACATAGAAAGACAGGCACATGTACGGGGCGACGAAAGAGCGGCTGACGCGGGAACTGGACGGTATCCGGGAGGCGGGGCTGCACAAGAGCGAGAGGGTGATTATGACGCCGCAGGACGCCCATGTCCGGGTCGGGGGGGGCGAGCCGCTGCTGAACCTGTGCGCGAACAACTATCTGGGCCTGGCGGAGCACCCGGACGTTTTGGCGGCGGCGCACGCGGCGCTGGACCGCTGGGGGTATGGGCTGGCGTCGGTGCGCTTCATCTGCGGGACGCAGGGGGTTCACAAGGAACTGGAAGCCAAACTCAGTGAGTTCCTGGGGACGGAAGACACCATCCTGTACGGGTCGTGCTTTGACGCCAACGGCGGCCTGTTCGAGACGCTGCTGGGGGCGGAAGATGCGGTGATCTCGGACGCCTTGAACCACGCCAGCATCATTGACGGGATTCGGCTCTGCAAGGCGCAGCGCTATCGCTATGCCAACAACGACATGGGCGACCTGGAGGCGAAGCTGCGGGAGGCGTCGAGTGCCCGCACCCGCCTGATCGCTACCGACGGCGTGTTTTCGATGGACGGTACGATTGCGGAACTGGCCGCGATCTGCGACCTGGCCGAGCGGTATGACGCCCTGGTCATGGTGGACGACTCGCACGCGGTCGGGTTCCTGGGGAAGACCGGGCGCGGGACGCACGAGCACTGCGACGTGCTGGGCCGGGTAGACATTTTCACCGGGACTTTGGGCAAGGCGCTGGGCGGGGCCAGCGGCGGCTACACGAGCGGACGTCGGGAGATCGTGGACCTGCTGCGGCAGCGGTCCCGCCCGTACCTGTTCTCGAACTCGCTCGCGCCGCCCATCGCCGCCGCCTCACTCAAGGTGTTGGAAATGCTGTCGGCCTCGACCGGCCTGCGCGACAAACTGGAAGCCAACACGCGCTTCTTCCGGGAGGGCATGAGCCGGCTGGGCTACGAGATCGTGCCCGGAACGCACCCTATCGTGCCGGTCATGCTGGGCGACGCCGCTTTGGCGGGCCGGGTGGCCGAGGCGATGCTGGCGCACGGCGTCTACGTCATCGGATTTTCTTACCCGGTCGTGCCGCAGGGCAAGGCGCGCATTCGGACGCAGATCAGCGCGGCCCATTCGCGGGAGGACCTGACGGTCGCCATTGAGGCGTTCGGCGCGGTCAGGAAGGAACTTGGGTTATGATTCGGGCCGCCGTGATCCCCTCGCCGGGACAGGCTGTGGAAGTGCGCCGCTTCGCCCAGCCGGACCTGGAGCCGGGCGCGGTACTGCTGAAGACGCTGGCTTCCGAGGTCTGCGGGACGGATGTTCACCTGTGGCACGGGCGATTGGCGGGCGTCCCTTACCCGCTCATTCCAGGCCATATCAGCGTCGGCCAGGTGGAGGCGACGGGCGGGCCGGTCTTCGACATCGAGGGCGCCCCCGTCCTGCCCGGCGACGTGGTGACGTTTCTGGACGTTGTGGGAACGTGTTACAACTGCTGGTACTGCCTGGTCGCCCACGAAACCACGCGCTGCCCGCACCGGCGCGTGTACGGCATCACGCTGGGGGCCGACGACGGGCTTTTGGGAGGCTGGTCGGAGCGCATCTACCTCAAACCCGGCGTCAAGATCGTCCGGCTGCTCCCCGATGTGTCCCCCGAATTGTGGATCGCCGGCGGCTGCGGGCTGCCGACCGCGCTGCACGCGGTTGACCGGGCGGGGATCAAACTCGGCGACCACGTGGTCATTCAGGGGGCGGGGCCAGTGGGCCTGAGCGCCTGCGCGCTGGCGGTCGCCAGCGGCGCGGGCTGGGTCGGGGTCGTGGACGCCGTGCCGCACCGATTAGAAGCCGCCCGCCGCATGGGCGCGGACGCGCTGATTTCGCTGGACTCGGACACGGTGGATGCCGTGCGGCGGGCGACGGGCGGGCGCGGGGCGGACGTCGTGATCGAGGCCAGCGGCAGCCCCGCCGCCGTCCCGCAGGGCTGCCAAATGGCCCGCGATGGCGGGCGCTACGTCGTCGTCGGCCAGTACACGGACAACGGGACGGCGGAGATCAACCCGCACCTGGATATTAACCGCAAGCACCTGGACATGCGCGGCTGCTGGGGCGTGGACATGGGCCACCTCTGGCGGGCGATGGAGGCGCTGTCGCGATATGGCGACCGCTTCCCCTGGACGGCGCTCATCTCCCGCCGCTATGGGCTAGATGAGGCGGGCGACGCCCTGGCCGCCGTCGAGTCCCGCACGGTCGTCAAGGCGCTGATTGTGCCATAAGGAGGGCGCGATGAATCGCGCCCCTACACAGGCCGCAGGCTATTGACGGAGGAACGCGAGCAGGTCGGCGGTCAGGCGGTCCTTTTCGGTGGCGAACAGGCCGTGCGGAGCGCCGTCGTACTCGATCAGCTTGGCGTGAGGGATGCCGACAGCCGCTGCACGGCCAGTCGCATCAATCGGCACGGTATGGTCGGCGGTGCCGTGGATAATCAGCGTCGGGATGGTGAAGGCCGCTAGGTCGGGCCGGAAGTCCGTTGTTCCGAAGGCTTCGGCACAGGCAAGGGTGGCCTTGAGACTGGCCTGCATGGCGACATCGCAGGAGTTTTCCAGCAGCTCGTTGCTGACAGGGTGCTTGATCACGCCGACGCCGTAAAAGTCCTTGAAGAAGCCCGCGAAGAACTGCGCGCGATCTGCCTTCATGCCCGCCGTCATCTGGGCGAACATCGGGGCGGGGACGCCGTGGGGGTTGTCGTCGGTCTGAAGCATATACGGGACGACTGAGGAGATCAGCGCGGCCTGGGTCACACCCTTGCCGCCGTGCCGGGAGAGGTAGCAGGCAACCTCACCGCCGGCCATCGAGAAGCCGACGAGAGTGACGTCCGTGGCGCCGGTCGCCGCCAGGACGTCGGCCAGGTCATCGGCCAGCGTGTCGTAATTGTAGCCGCCCCAGGGCTGGTCGGAGCGTCCGAAGCCGCGCCGGTCGTAGGCGATGGTGCGGAATCCGGCATCCGCCAGGGCCATCGCCTGATCGTCCCAACTGTCCGCTGACAGCGGCCAGCCGTGCAGGAGGATCACGGGGCGGCCTGCCCCCCAGTCCTTCACATAGAGCCTAGTGTCGTCGCGTGTCGTGATGTACGTCATTGTTTCTTTCTGTTCTATCCCAGTTCTATCGTCGAGACTGTGCCCCGTAAGCGAACCGCCAGGCGGCACAAGGCCAATATACCCAGGGGTGTCCGTGGCCTAACGCCGCGAGAGGGAACTTTCCCCGGCGCAAGCCCCGACCGGCCCCCTGTGAAGGGAGGGTGAGGAACACTTCCAAAGAGAGCAAGGGGGCAGCAGGAATAACTTGAGGCGGTAAACCACTCGCGAAAGGCGTTACGCCGCCAGCAGATCAGCCAGGCTTACACCGTGCTGCTGTCATCACAATTGCAGGTACGGAAACGATGAGCTAGGGCTTTCGGGGACGGGCGTTCTTGGCGGGCGGGGCGTGGCGCGGCACAAGGCTTGCCGGGGCAAGACGCACCGGCGCGGCGGAGTCGGGCGGGGCGGCAAGAGAGACTTCGGGCGGGATTGGGCGGCCCCGGTCGCCCAGGCCGGACCCGCTGCTGCCGATGGGAGACATGCGGCTGTCCGTGATGCCGGCAGGCTGGGGCGCCAGGGTCGGTTCCTCGCGGGAAGAACCGACGCGGCCTGCCTCATAGCCCGCCGCCGCCGAGCCGCCTGCGCCCGCGCCCGTTGCAGCTTCGCTGGGACCGCCTGGAGGGGTCCGCCCGACGCGAAGGTCCGGCGGCGTGGTGAGACCGCCGACTTGGTCCACGGAAGGCTGGGGCCGGGAACAGCCGGCGCTCAGGGTGGCCGCCAGCAGGAGAAAACCGATTTTCACTTGAAATGACATAATGACACAGGGAAAGACTTTCCAATGTCGTTGTACCGGAAAGCGCGGGCGCGTCAAACGTCGCCCGAGGACAGCAGGAGACGCTCGACCGCGTCGCCGACGGAGATCGTCGCCGGGACGCGGGCGTCCAGCAGGACGCCGCGCAGCCGGCCCGCGCTGATCGCCTTCATCTGGGTCAGACTCGTCCGCCGCGCCAGTTTGGAACAGGGCCGATGCAGCGTTGGCGTGACGAACAGCAGGGCGTCGCCGACGCGCAGGGTGTCGCCGGGGGCAAAGCGGCTCAGGTCGAGGCCGCGAATGATCAGGTTATCGCCGGGGACATCGCAGGGAATGTCCAGCGCGTCCAGCACCTCAGCGTTGACGGCGGAAATCTGCCGGCCGGGGATGCGCCGGCCGCGCCACCACTGCTTGCCGGGGTACTGGCCGCAGACGCCGCTTTCGGGCAGGACTTGCAGACTTGTCACGGGGACGTGCCGGCCCATTTTCGGCGACAATATAAGGGCCTCGACCATGCCGACCATTTCGTAGCGCAGCCCGGCAAGCCGCTCCTCGTAACGCGCCAGCCGCGCCTCATCCACCGTGTCTTGCGTCGTGTCTTGCATCGTGTCTTGGCTCATGGAGACATTATACCTGCGCCACAGCCCACGGGTATAGGCACTTCCATGGCAGACTTCTGCAAACTTCTGTTGACAACCTCGGCGCATCCTGTTATATTTTATGAGACCTCCGACATGAGTTCAACCCGGCTCTTTAGGGTCAGGTTGAACTTTCAGGCTTTTTGTAGGGCAAATGAGAATAATGATGAACAGGTTTCCTGCTGCTTTTGCTTCTGTGATTCTGGGGATGGCCGCTCTCGCCCTGGGCGCGGAGGCTGCTACCGCCGCCTTTCGACCTCCTGCCGTCCCGCTGGTCACGAGCGACCCTTATCTGAGCATCTGGTCGGAAGCGGACCGTCTCACGGATGATGTGACGCGGCACTGGACGCACCGGGATCATCCGCTCGTCAGCTTGATCCGCGTGGACGGCAGGGCGTATCGGCTCATGGGCAATGACCCGGCTGATGTCGTGCCCTTTCCCCAGACAGGTCTTCAGGTCACACCGACACGCAGCATCTATGAGTTTGACGACGCTCATGTCCATGTCACACTGACGTTTATGACGGCGGCCCTGCCGAGCGATCTGGACGTGCTGACGCGGCCTCTGACTTATCTCACCTGGAGCGTCCACAGCGCCGACGGTCGGCCGCATGACGTCTCGCTATACGACAGCACGAGCGCGCTGCTGGCGGTCAACACTTCGGATCAGGCGGTCGTCTGGGGGCGCCAAACGGCCGGCACGCTGACCGCCCTGCGGGTCGGGACGCAGGCGCAGGCGCTGCTCAGACCAGCCGGGGACGATGTTCGGATTGATTGGGGGTACGCCTATGCGGCCGCGCCGAGCACCCAATCAACAGCGGCGGTCGGCGGGAACGCGGCGCTTCTGGCAGGATTTACGCGGGCGGGGACGCTGCCCGTTCGGGATGATGCCGGCCCGCCGCGCGCGGCTTCCGAGGACACGCCGGTGATGGCGTTTGTTTTTCCACTGGGCCGCGTTGGGACGGCCCCAGTTTTGCGGCATCTGATCCTGGCTTATGATGAGATCTACTCGATCAATTTCTCCGGCCGGAAACTGCGTCCCTACTGGCGGCGCAATGGGGGGACCCCGACGACGCTTCTGCGGGATGCCGAGCGTGATTACCCACGCCTCGTCCCGCGCTGCGCGCAGTTCGATGCGGACCTCATGGCCGACATGAAGCGGGTAGGAGGCGCGCGCTATGCCCAGATCGGCGCCCTGGCCTACCGGCAGTCTCTGGCCGCGACCGGCATCGCGGCGGATGCCAACGGGCGGCCCCTGCTGTTCACCAAGGAGAACACCAGCAACGGCGACATCGCCACCGTGGACGTTCTTTTCCCGACCGATCCGCTCTGGCTTCTCCTCAGCCCCACACTGGCAAAAGCCTCCGCCGTCCCGGTTCTGGCCTATGCCGCTTCGGCCCGCTGGCAGTTTCCCAATTCGCCCCACGACCTGGGGACGTACCCTGTCGCTTCGGCAGGCGGCGATGCAGGCGAGGCGATGCCGGTGGAGGAGAGCGGCAACATGCTTCTCTTATGCGACGCAATCACCCAGGCGGACGGCAGCGCCAGCTTCGTGGCGCCGTACTGGCCGCAGCTAACCCAGTGGGCCGGATACCTGGAACGCTACGGCCTGGACCCGGAGGATCAGCTTTGCACCGATGACTTCATGGGGCATCTAGCGCACAACGCCAACCTTTCAATCAAAGCGATCCTGGCTCTGGCTGCCTACGGCGATCTCTGCCGGAGGCGGGGCGACACGGCAAACGCCCGCAAGTACGCACAGATCGCCCAGGCCGATGCCCGGCACTGGGTAAAAGTCGCCGATCCCGGCGACCATTCGCTGCTGGCCTTCGATAAGCCGGGGACGTGGAGCCAGAAGTATAATCTGGTCTGGGACAAAGTCCTCGGCCTTCACGTTTTCCCGCCATCCGTGGCGCGGAAAGAAATCGCCTACTACCAAAGCAAGATGGGTCTTTACGGAGTCCCGCTGGACTCGCGGACCCTGCTGGGGGACACCGACCACTCGTTTTTCAGCGCGACCCTGGCGGACAATCGGGCGGACTTTGAAGCGCTGACCGCCCCTTTCTCTTCTTACCTAAACGAGACGACCGCGCGCCTGCCGATGGTGGACACTTACCAGACCAACGACGCGCACAGTGACGGCTTCCACGCCCGTTCGGTCGTCGGCGGCGTCTTCGTCCAGATGCTGACCGACCGGGCAATCTGGCGGAAGTGGGCCGGAGCCGACCCGATCAAAGTCAGCGGATGGGCGCCGCTGCCCCCGCTCCCGGTCATTACCGAAGTCATTCCCGCGTCCCGAACTCAGCCGCAGCGCTGGCGTTACACGACCGAGAAGCCCACCTCCGACTGGATTCAGCCCGGCTTCGACGACAGCGGATGGAAGCAGGGCAGCGGCGGCTTCGGCACGGCTGGTACGCCCACCGTCGCTGTGGGCACCACTTGGAACACGCCCGACATCTGGCTGCGTCGCACGTTTCTCATACCTGCGGGCAGCCATCCGAACCTTCATGTCCTCGCCTTCCATGATGAAGACCTCGAAGTCTACTTCAACGGCGTGTTAGCCGCTCAGGAGAGTGGCTGGGTCACCGCCTACGAGCCGATCGAAATCAGGCCGAACGCGCTGGCCCTGCTCAAGCCGGGGGCGAAGATCACAATGACCGCGCACTGCCATCAGACCACCGGCGGCCAGGGCGTTGACGTGGGATTGGCCGATGTCACGAGGCCATGAGGAAAAGTTAGATGGGGCTGAAGGTCGCACCCCAAGGCTGGGCGCTTTCGGTGCCGGCGGCATTGCCCCGGAGGAGATTGCTGTCCTGATTGTCGGTCGGCAGCTCGGCGGGGCCGCCCGTGGGCGAGTCCGAGCCGAGGACAGGTCCCGTCGAGACCTGGCTCCCGCGCAGCCACTTGACATGACCGTCGCACAGCAAGAAGTTGGAGCCGCCGCTATGCCGCCCCTGGGCGGACAGGTAATACTTACCCGGCCCCGCCATGAAATTGGCGGCGCGCGTGCCGGAGACACCCATGAAACCCGTGGTCAGGGGCAGGGAGCACGACGTGTCTGCGGGTACGCCGAAGACAACAGCCAGGATGCCGTTGCTGGCGGGAGAGCCGTCCATGCAGCCCGGCGCCCCCATGCCCTGATCGCCCTCCTCGTCCACGGTGGAGAGGTCCACCAGGGCCTGCGAGTCCTGGAGGCTGGGGGCAAAGGCCGCCGCCGTCACTTCGCAAAGCATCACGGTCTTGGCCGGGGCGTTCAGCCGGGACGCTGCTCCCTGAATTCCGGTGTGCTTGTTGCCCGACAGGTTGGTGTTGTACGCAAACGAGACAGGAGAAAGCGTGTAGGTCACACCCGCGAAGACATGGGGGACGGAATTCACGGCGTCATCGGGGCAGGCGAAGGCGGCGGTGCTCTTGACGAAGGGGTAAACACGCCCCGCCCAGCCGTCCCCGTACCCTTGATTGGCCCGACCGGCGCACGACCCCATCGGCAGCGCCTCATCATAATCCTGCGTGTATTGAGTCAGCGCCAGCCCAAGCTGCTTGAGGTTGGAAGCACAGGAAGCACGGCGGGCGTTCTCTCGGACCGCGCCGAAGACGGGGAACAGGATCGCTGCAAGAATCGCGATGATGGCGATGACGACGAGCAGCTCAATCAGGGTAAAGCCTTGCGCGAGGGAAGACCTGCCGGTGATCAGAGACTTGCCGGGGATAAAAGACCTGCGGGAAGCATGAGCGGTGAACATCTCTCTCGCCTTTCTGAGAAACGGTTGGCTACGGTACAAATTTCATCCGCGAGGCCGGGCCGCTTTCATTATAACACAGAAACACGAAGCGCGCCATGTCGGCAAGACACAGCGCGCTTTTTTTGTGAGACCTTTCACATCAGCCTCGATCAACCGGGTCGTGCCCGATTGTCCCCAATCATGCCTCGGCAGAATCTCGCCATTGTGCGATCTGGCGGAGGTGGTAGGTGTCGTGCAGAGGGATGAGCAGGGCCTGCGCCTCAATCGTGAGGGTGCCGATTTCCGGGCGGTCCGCCGTGCGCGCCCAGTCTTGAGACGCGCAGGCACGGAGAAAGGCAGCCAGATCCCGCCGGCGATCCGCGAACAAGTGTGCCTGCTCGCGCCAATCGGATTGGGCGTAGCCGTGGTCAATCGCCCACTGCCCCTCGTCGTAGCCAGGCAGTGTCGGATGGTCTTCGGCGCGCATCCGCGTCAGGCGCTCCAGGAAGACCGGCTCCCAGTCAGCGAGATGGGCCATGACCTCGCGGATCGTGAAGCGGTCCGGGTCGGGCCGCCGGTCGGCCTCCGCGTCGGTCAGCCCCCGCAGCAGATGGTCGAACAGCATGGGGGCGGATTCCAGGGCGGTGAACAGGTAGTTCCGGGCATACGGGTACTGAGTCAGCATGGCGGCTGCAATCTCCTGCAATCAATCTGCGCTCAGTGCGGCTTCTTTTCGGGCACGTTCTCCGAGGAGTGGCCGGGATTAACTTTGGCCGTTGGGTCCACATGCGCTTTGGCATGGTTGACGGCGACGGCGGCCTCGCCGAAGCCGGTCGCGATCAGCTTCAGCTTGCCGTCATAGGTGATGATGTCGCCCGAGCCATAAACGCCGGGGATGTTGGTCTCCATGCGCGTGTTGACGTGGATGGAGTTGCCGACGATCTCCAGCCCCCATTGCTTGATTGGGCCGAGATTGGTCAGGAATCCCAGGCTGAAAAGAATCTCGTCGCAGGGATAATAAAACTCTTCCTTGGTGCGGTTGTCGAAAATGGTGACGCCTTCGACATGCTCCTCGCCATGCACCTGCTTGACCTCGTGGAAAGCCTTGAACTCGACCGGCAGCGCCATGACCTTCTGGATCGTGTCCTCGTGAGCCTTGTACTTGTCCGAGCGGTGGATCTGCATGATGCTCTGGGCCGAGTCGTGCAGGTTGAGCGTCCAGTCGAAGGCGCTGTCGCCGCCGCCGACCACGAGCAGGCGCTTCCCGGCGAGGAGGCTTTTGTCGGTGACGAAGTAGTGCAGGCCGCGTCCTTCCAGCTCGTCCAGCCCCGCCTGCGCGATCTTACGCGGCATGAACGCCCCCACGCCGGCCGCGATGATTGCCGACTTGGCGTAGTGCGTTTGTCCCTTCTCCGTCTCCATCGTGACCAGCCCATCCTCCGACGTCAGGCTCGACACTTTCTCGTCCAGAGCTAGTGTCGGCCCGTACTGCATCATCTGCTCAGTCAGGTTCTCGACCAGCTCCCGTGCGTAGACTTTAGCGTACCCGGCCACGTCAAAGATGTACTTCTCCGGGTACAGGGCCGACAACTGTCCGCCGAGCTGCGGCAGGCTGTCAATGACTTTCGTCTTCATGCCGCGCAGACCCGCGTAGTAGGCCGCGTACTGCCCTACCGGCCCCCCGCCGATAATCGCCACGTCAAACACCTCATCGGAATTCACTTCGTTCACGTCCACGGTCCCCGCTTCTAAGAGTCCTTCACAGTCGTTGTTTGGACGTTTATTATGGGCGAAATCGGCAGAGATTGTCAAGTTGAACGCTAGGAAAACAACAGGCACATGCTGACAAATAAGCTATACGCGCGATAACAGGGAGTTATGCAGACAAGATATGTACGAAAGCGGTAAAATACCTGCGGGCCGATGCGGGGGCACAGGACCGGCCTCTGCTGCGTTCTCCGAAGAGTTCGCTGTGCGCTCTGCGCCGCGCGACAGAGGGGCAGGAACGAAGACGCTGCCGTCACGGTGATTATGCGTCGTGCCAGTGAATGGAAAGAACCTCACATTGCTCAACACCTACTTGAAAACGGCCTGCCTGGGCGTCATCGCCGGGATGCGGAGCATGGGCGCGCCCGCCCTGGTGAGCGATCACCTGGCGCGCACTCAATCGCCTGCCCCGGAACAGTCATCGCTGCGGTGGCTAGGGACGGCGAAAGCGGCGAACGTCACGAAGTTTCTGGCGGTTGGAGAGATCGTCGGGGACAAGCTGCCCTTCACGCCGGCTCGCATCGCGCCTGGACCGCTGTTTGGGCGCGTGATGTCGGGCGGGCTGTCGGGGGCGGTTCTGTGCTCCGCCGAGGGGAAACGCGCCGGTTTGGGGGCCGTCATCGGCGTGGCTGCCGCCGCCGCAGGCGCTTACGGGTTCTATCACCTGAGACGGACATGGGGGCAGAGATTGCCCGTCCCGGACCCCGTCCTGGGAGCGGCGGAGGATGTGCTGGCTTACGGCATCGGCTGGATTGTTCTCAAAGGCTGATCGCCCATTCAACCGCTTTCCTGTCCAACGCTTTTCTAAGTCATCCCAGCAGATGTCCGACTCGCAGGCAAGAAAAAGGGCGTTCGGCACCTGTTCAACGGGGACGGCGCCTACGCCGTTCTCAGCGGCAGCGCGCGCTGTTTCCGTCTGGCACCGTACCTTCGCATTTCCCCAAGGCCAGCACGTCGCCGACGCCCGAAACTTCATCGCCGCCGTGCAAGCGCACAGGCTGACGCCTCCATCTGCGGCGAAGCCGTAATCCACCATCCTATTTCGCTTCAGCTCACCTGAAACACGCTATTTAGCGGCGCCGTTTTGGGTGGGTTGTCGCTGGTCATTACCTCGGCTGACCACGTCCCGGTCATATCTGTAGTCAGGGGCACTGTATGCTTGACTTTCCCCGGATTGGAAATCACGTCAGTACCACTTGCATGGGATGGATGAGAAAGCCCGCCGTGTCTTGGCAGACAGGCGGTGACTTTTGTATTTAGACAGAGAAGGGGAGCGGGACTGGGCTATTAATGGTCGTGGCGAACCGGAACTCTCTTAGGGTCGCACCTTCGTTCCATCGGAACCAGACTTGGATCGGCAGGTTAGGGGTCGGCAGATCCTCTCCGGCATCGATGGGATCATAGCTCTGCTTGTGAGAAGGGTCCACAGGTTTAGCGAGGACATTCCCCCCTCGGGTGATCTGGTTAGTATCCCCCTTTTTGAACGTCCCGACGAAGGCAGCAATCGTCCCGCCGTGGTTGACGCCGAATGTCAAGCCGACGACGCCGTTCGTATTGATCGTGTGGCCGTAGGCAATCACTTGGATTGGCGATGGGTCCTTCATGTGGTCGTTGAGCGCCTGCACGCTCCAACTGTGCGCCGGAATATTAGCGACTGATAGTACATCTAGGACTTCTTGTGTTGACGTGTTCGACATGGCTCTAAATCTCTCCTTTTTCTAGATCATCCAGAAGGTTGCCGGAAAAACATGACCAAGACACAAACGCCCACCCTCTGCACAAGAGGGTGGGCGTTGACCATGAATGGAGCTATGGCGGTGGCCTGAGGCGCGGCGCATCAGATTGATGCGGGGCGCTTCCTCTTGTTTAAATTGACAACTTGCATGAGCAGTGGACACTTGCAATTTGCAGCCTAAACAACGGCTACCGAACGGGTTGAAAGTATTTTAGCACACGTTTTCAAAAAAGTCAAGGGTTGTGGAAAATATTTTTTGAGACGGGTCAGGCTGTCTGTGCGGCGGCATCGGCTGTTTTTCGGCGCGCGGTGTGATATAATAGCCTCACAATCATGCGGGCGTGAGGGAGAAAACCGATGGCATACGACGAGCAGGAAGACACGCAGGAATATAACGGGCAAGGGGACGCGACGCAGGCGGTGGCGCAGGCCGATCCCGAGGCCCAGGACGCGCACAAGGACATGTTGAGCGAGGCGCTGGGGCATCTGGGCGGGCAGGGTGTGGACGTGCCCAGCCTTTTAGGGCAGGCGGGGGTCGGCACCTCGGACCCGAGCCAGATGTCGCACGGTGATCTGGTCAGCACGACGTTGGCGCTGGCGCGGTCGCACCCGGAGGTAATGCAGATGGTCGCCAGCCGGTTCCCCGCCGCGCAGGGGCTTTTGGGATCGGTGCTGGGCGGCGGCGCAGCGCAGGGCGCCGAAGGCCAGGCGGGCGGGATGCTGGGCGGACTGCTGGGGCGGTTCGGGCTTTAGAGACTGTTAGAAACTGTTAAAGATCATGCAGACACTGATCGTGACCGGCGGCGCGGGTTTTATCGGCTCCCACTTTGTCCGCTTCCTGCTCGGCAAGTATCCCGACTACCGGGTCATCGTTCTGGACGCGCTCACCTACGCGGGCAACAAGGCGAACCTGGCCGACGTCTGGGCGAACCCGAATTTCACCTTTGTCAAAGGCGACATCAACGATGCCGCGCTGGTGGAGAATCTGGCGCAGAACGCCCAGGCCATCGTCAATTTCGCCGCCGAATCACACAACGACCGTGCCATCCTGGACCCGGAGGGCGCGGTACGGGCCAACTTCAACGGCGTTTGCGTCCTGCTGGAAGCCGCCCGCAAGTTCAACCACGAGCGGTTTCACCAGATTTCGACCGACGAGGTCTACGGCACGACAGACGGCGTCTTTCGCGAGGGCGACGCGCTGGAGCCGAACCAGCCCTACTCGGCGGCCAAAGCGGGCGGCGAGCTGATGGTACGCGCCTACCACCAGACGTTCGGCCTGCCGACCATCGTGACGCGCGGGTCGAACACGTTCGGGCCGTATCACTACCCGGAGAAGCTGATCCCGCTGTTCATCACCAACTTGATAGACGACACGCCGGTGCCGGTCTATGGGGACGGCCAGCAGGTGCGGGACTGGCTTTATGTTCTGGAGCACTGCCAGGGCATAGACATCGCGCTCCATCAGGGAACGCCGGGTGAGGTCTACAACGTGGGCGGCGAGAACGACCGTCCCAACATGGAGATCGTCCGGCTGCTGCTCCAGGCACTGGACAAGCCCGAATCGCTGATCCACTACGTCAAGGACCGGCCCGGCCACGACCGGCGCTATTCGCTGGACTGCGCGAAGGTCCGGGCGCTGGGGTACGCGCCCCACCCCGACAGGTTTGAGGAGCGGCTGCGGGAGACGGTGGCCTGGTATCAGGCGAATGAGGGCTGGTGGCGGGCAATCAAGGAGAAAGGGCAGGAGTATCAACAGTTCATGCGCCAGTGGTATGCCGAGCGCCAGTGATCGTCCTGCTCCTACCACCGTTGACGGGGGGGAGGCCGGAGCGCCGCGCGTTCTGTTCCTCGCCAGCACACACAGCCAGGGGGGGATCGAGCGGCATTCGGTGGAATTGGCCGCTGCGCTCCGGACACGCGGCATCCCGCTCCAGTTCGCCTGCCCGCCCGGCAGCCCCCTCGACCTCTGGTGCCGCGCACGCGGCATCCCCACCCTGCCCCTCAAAGTCCGCAACAGCAGCGACGTGGGGGCGGCGTGGAACCTGGCCCGGCTCATCCGATCCGAGGCCGTAGATATTGTCCACGCCCACTCACGCCGGGACTATGTGGTGGCCGTCCTCGGCGTTCGGCTAGCCCGAGGCGCCAGGCTGATACTGCACGCCCACATGGTCCGGCCCCTGGGCGACCCGCCGCGCCTCGCCGGTCGGTTTTTTGCCTGGGGCACGGACTCGGTCGTCGCTGTCTCCGAAGCGGTCCGCGCGCGGCTGGAGCACGATCACGACCTTCCCCCAGCGTTCGTGCATCTCATCTACAATGGCGTCAACTTGGACGACTTTGCCGCCCCCGGCTCGCTGGGTGCTTTGTCACAACGCCGACAGGCGCGGCATGAGTGGGGCGTTCCCAATGACGCGCTCGTGCTGGGGATGATCGGGCGAATAGATGCGAAGGGACAAGGTGATCTGCTCGCCGTCGCTCCGGCCCTGGCGCATCTTCACCCCACCTTGCGCCTTGTCTTGATCGGCAGCGAGGGACAGTCGGGGGACCAGGCGCGGCTGGCGGCCCAGGCCGAGGCGGCGGGCCTGACTGATCGCCTGCGCTTTACCGGGCCGCGCGAGGATGTCCCCGCCTTGCTGCCCGCGCTGGACGTGCTGGTCCACCTGCCGCGCGACGAGTCATTCGGCCTGGCCCTGGCCGAAGCGATGGCGGGGGGCCTGCCCACGGTCGCCACGAACATCGGCGGCTGCCGCGAGGTCGTGCGGGACGGCGTCACCGGCCTGCTTGTGCCGCCCGGCGACGCCCCCCCCTTGACCGAGGCGCTGAAATGGCTGCTGGACCCCGCCGAGGGTGCGGCCCGCCGCGCGGCTTTGGGTGAAGCCGGACGGCGCATCGTCGCCGAGAACTTCTCGCGCGAACGCCAGATTGACCAGTTGCAAGCCCTGTATCACGAGCTTCGTCCTGTTCCTGTGAAGGAACGAACATGACCAGTGCCGCTTATGACTCGATTGCCGAATGGTACGACCGGAGCATCCGCGAGAAGGCGCTGCTGTCTGCGGACGACCTTGTTGCCGCCGCCGTTTGGGAGGCGGTCGGCGATGTCGCGGACCGCCTCGTCTGCGACCTAGCCTGCGGGCAGGGCGATATGGCCCGGCATCTAGCCCGGCGAGGGGCGCGGGTGGTGGGCGTGGACATTTCTGGGAAATTGCTGGAGATCGCCCGGCGCGAGGAAGAGGCCGAGCCGCTGGGCATCCGCTACCACCACGCGGACGCTCAGGCCTTGCCATCGCTAGGGGCGGAGCCGTTTGACGGTGTGCTGTGCAACCTCGCCCTAATGGACATTCCAGACCTCGCGGCCACATCCGCCGGCATCGGACGTCTCCTGCGCCCCGGCGGATGGCTCGTCGTCTCCCTCACACACCCCTGCTTTCAGACCCCGCCGGGCCGCCCCTACCACGAAGAGGGCTTCTGGCGCTCGGATAACCCGAACGGCGTGCGCGGTCAGGTGGGGGCGCACCACCGGACATTGGGCACCTACCTGAACGCGCTGGCGGACGCGGGACTGCTCGTGGAGCATTTGGCCGAGCCGCGCCTGCCGAACCGCCCCACCCCGCCGGTGCTGGTGGCACGGTGCCGAAAAGTGGAGCGCGATTGACAGCGGCAGGGAAAACGTAAAGATGCAAAAAGCGATCTCGCGACGGCGGTTCTTGAAGCATGCGACGCTGGCCGGCGGCGCGGCGCTGCTGGTCGGAACGGCGGGGGCGGCGAAGCCCTCCACCCACGGCAGTGGAGGAGCGCCGCGTCCGTACCGCCCCAGCCGGGCCGAGGTCGCCGCGTCGTTCGGGCGGCAGGCGGACTATGGAGAAGTAACCCGGCAGCCCGTTTTCAAGATGCGGATCGAGCCGCACTGGTTCGGGGATAACACCCGCTTCTGGTATCGCAACGCGCTAGAGGGTGGTCGCCGGGAGTTCATTCTGGCGGACGCGGCCAAAGGCACCCGTACCCCCGCCTTCGACCACGCGCGGATGGCGGCGGCGCTGTCGTCGGCGTCCGGGCACTCCTACGGGGCCGAGCGGCTGCCGTTTGACGCCATCGAATTCACAGACGACGCTCAGGCCATCCGGTTCACGGCAGACGGCGGCACTGCTTGGTCGTGCGACCTGATCTCTCACGCCTGCGTGCGCGTTCCAGCCCGCGAACCGGCGGCAGACAAAGGCCGGACGGAGCAGGCGCTGGGGGCAATTAGCGAGATGCCTGGTGCCTCCCCCAACAGGAAGTGGGTGGCGTTTGTCCGTAACCATGACCTCTGGGTGCGCGCCCACCCCGGCGGCGTGGAGACGCGGCTAACGCGGGACGGCACAGCCGCGCGGCCTTATGGCGAGATGACTTGGTCGCCAGACTCGCAGGCACTCGTCGCCTACCGCATTCATGTCGTGCCGATCAAGCCCGTGTATCTGATCGAGTCGTCGCCCAAAGACGGCGGCACGCGCGGCGTACTGCACCAGCACGAGTACGCCCAGCCGGGCGACCCGCTGCCTTCCTATGAGATGTGGCTGTTCGACCCGGCTCAGGGGACGGCACGGCCCGCCCAGGTGGAAGCCATTGACTACGACGGCCCGCCCGATCTGCGCTGGGACCATGACGGGCGGCGTTTGACCTTCCAGCGTATGGATCGCGGCTATCAGCGCTTCCGCGTCCTGGCCGTGGACGCACAGACGGGTGCCTCGCAAACACTGGTGGATGACCGCGCGAATACCTTCATCGACTCCACAAACCTCTGCGTCCACTTCACGGACGATGGCCGCGAAGTCATCTACGCCTCGGAGCGGGACGGCTGGCGGCATCTGTACCTGGTTGACGGTGGAACGGGGACGCTGAAAAACCAGATCACGCGCGGCGCGTGGGTCGTGCGCGGGTTGGACCGGGTAGACGAGGCAGCGCGCCAGGTTTGGTTTGCGGCCAGCGGACACAATCCCGGCCAGGACCCGTATCTGATCCACCACTACCGTGTGGACTTTGACGGGACAAACCTAGTCGCGCTGACCGAGGGCGACGGGACACACGACCTTCAGTTCTCACCCGACCGCCGGTTCTACGTTGACACCTACTCCCGCGCCGACCTGCCGCCCGTCCATGAGCTGCGCCGCACGTCGGATGGCGCGCTCGTCTGCCCGCTGGAGAAGGCCGACATCTCGGTCCTGACGACGCACGGCTGGAATCCGCCCCAGGTCTTCCGCGCCAAAGGGCGTGATGGGGTCACCGACATCTGGGGCCTGGTTTTTCGTCCCTCACACCTAGACCCGGCCCAAAAATACCCCGTCATCGAGAACATCTACGCCGGGCCGACCGATTCGTTCACGCGCAAGACCTTTGCGATCCAGGACTCGATGCAGTCGCTGGCCGAGATGGGCTTCGTCGTGGTCCAATGCGACGGCATGGGAACCCGAAACCGCTCCAAAGCCTTCCACGACGTCTGCTGGCACAACCTCAAGGACGCGGGCCTGCCCGACCGCATCACCTGGATCAAAGCACTATCCACGCGGCATCCCCAGGTGGATACAAGCCGGGTCGGCATCTACGGCACTTCGGCGGGCGGCCAGAGTTCGGCGGGCGCGCTGCTCTTCCACCCCGAGTTCTACCACGTCGCCGTTTCGAGCTGCGGCTGTCACGACAACCGCCTTGACAAGCTGTGGTGGAACGAGCAGTGGATGGGCTACCCGGTCGGTCCCTGGTACGCCCACAACTCCAACATCACCCACGCGGCTAGCCTGCGCGGAAAGCTGCTGCTGTTCGTGGGCGAGATAGATACCAATGTCCCACCTGAATCCACGATCCGCTTGACCGACGCCTTGATAAAAGCGGGCAAGGACTTCGATTTCGTGGTCATCGCCAGCTCCGACCACACGGACGGCGGCCCCTACGGCGAGCGGCGGCGGCGCGACTACTTTGTCCGGCATTTGCTCGGCGTCGAGCCGCCCGACCGCAACGCGCCTGCCCCGCCGCTCCCACCGCCGATCCTGCTGACACCGCACCCGCTGGGCGAATCCAGCCAGGCGCAGTCCACGGGCGGGGAGAAGAGCAGCATCCAGTTCCGTAACCTGACCGAAGGGGAGGTCCGCCTGTTCTGGCTGCCCGGTGACGGCACCCAGAAGCCCTATGGGACATTGGCGGCGGGTGCGAACCGCAACCAGCACACCTTCGCCGGCCATTGGTGGTTGGTTGTCGGCCCGAGCGACAAGCCGCTCGCTTTATTCGTTGGCGAAACCCGCGCGGGCATCGCGGAAATCCGGTAGGGATCTCGTGGACTAACCTGGTCGAATCGTGAGGTCGTTTCCCCGATCAGCCCCACCTGCGGCCCAAGCGCGGGAGAGAACGCCGGGTCGTGAATCGGGAGTGGTTCCAGAGTATTGTTGGTTCGCCCTCTGGGTATCGGTACACTTTCCAGGAAGTGCCGGGTCACCTCACGGTCACCTCACCTATTCCGAAGAGTTTCAGATCAGATGCACTAGGCGTAGCCCTGACCAACAACACTTTGGAACCACCACCCATTTTCCTTCTGCTTACGCCCGATGCCGACAAGATCGTTCTTATGAAACGTTAGGTTGAAAGCGGCTTTAGCCCACTTCTTCATAGGAACGGGCCGTCCCCGCTTTCACTTTGGCAGCGGAACTGTTCGGAACCACCGCCTGCGCCTTCGCCGCCGTGGACTGCGCTTGCCCCATCCACTGCTCCGTCAGCTTGGCCGCCGTCTCCTTGCCACCCAGTCCAAAAGACAGGCCCAGGGCCAAAGCCAAGGCCGCCACCAGCCCAATGTAGAGAGTATTGACCACGACGGGGGCCACGCCCAGTTCGTTGACGGCGGCAATGATCGCGAACGCCATGACCGCCCCAGACGCCAGCTTGCCGAGCAGCTTGGGGTTACCCATGCCCGCTTCGGAGGCCGTGCCGCGCATAATGCCCGCCAGCAGGTTCCCCAGAAATGCCCCGACGCCCAGCAGCAGCAGGGACACGACGATCTTGGGGATGTAGGCGAGGATGCCGTTGACGAGGGTCGTTACCTGGGTCAGTCCGCACTGCTCGGCGGCCATCTCGATGAAGACCAGGCGCACCACCCACTTGACGACTTCGCCGAGGATGTTGCTGGCTTTCATGCGGGTCCCCGAGCGGGAGAGGAAGTCATTGACCCTGGCATGATCGGCCAGGGTGTCCACATGGGCGGTACGGGAGAGTTTGGTCACTACGGCGGCCAGCGCCCCCGCGATGACCCAGCCGATGATGAGGATGAGGAGCGCGCCCAGCACTGTGGGGACGCCGTTGGCGAAGCGGTCCAGGCCCGCCGTCAGCGAAGCGGTCCAGGCCCGCCGTCAGCGAAGCGGTCCAGGCCCGCCGTCAGCGAAGCGGTCCAGGCCCGCCGTCAGTCCGTGCCAGAGGGACCCTGACCAATCCGTGACCGATGTTGTTACTGTATTCATTTCCATTCCCCCTAACATTGTTCTCAGAAATTGACTCTTCCCGATAATTGGGAAGAACCATTGCATGTGTGGATACCCCGTATTTTTGCCAGGGAAACCGAAGGTGGGAACAGTCTGAGCTCAGCTAGAGTAGCAGCAGGAAAAATAGCGGCTGTATGATAAGAAGGGTAATTATATACTTGACAAATCGAAAGTGATGCAATTATTTGTTGCCAGTTCTTCTCAATAGTTGACTGGGACGGTTTTCGTCTACTTACCGGCAGGATTGATGGTATTTACAAGCAGGAGGGCTGGAAACAAGACAACGGCCAGCGTAGGGACTCTGTAACCAAAAGCGAGCCGCAAAACTAAAACGATGATTATGAAGCCCGCAAAAAGAAGGCCATTCCTTAATCGCTTGCGGCGTGTTAGCGGGTCGTTCGGGGGATTATTCACTTTCGGGCCTTACGCTTCTCAGCCTGCTGTCTCTGGTATTCGGCTGCCCGTCTTTCAACTTCTTCTGGCGTGACGGCAAGGACTTCCCGCATCTTGCCCTCGAAATCGGCAAGCGGTATCAGCGGGTGATCGTCTAGCTTACTCGGCTGTCTCGGCTTGGTCACTGTGTTTTCTCCGTCTTCCATGTCAGCAGTATACCGCAAAACGGCCCCGGCAGTTTCCTTGTGGGTAGTGCCGAGGCCGCTTCTTGCGTTAGGCGGGGCGATCTCCCGTTACGCGCCCCTCATCAGTCTTCTGGTTAGGAACGGGCTGGGTATCATTGCTTCCACCTCCTGCGGCTTTCGCCGCCAGCGAGGGATAAACTTGACGCCGAATCTCTCCCTATGGTATGATAGGGTTGCACAGGTGGGGCGTCAGCCTCGCTGTCTCGGGGGGTGCCACCCACAAGTGGCATCCCCCTAAGTCTGTTAATCCTCTGGCGCCTCCAACATCAGCGTCATAGTATTGTCGAAACGTGGCGCCACCCGGTTAAGGTTGTGGTAAAACTGTTTCCACGTTGAAGACAATTTCATCACTGTTGTCACCGATGCAAGATGCTCTACGAGTTTTTGGTAGCCAGGGTCTTTCAGGTTATAGTAGAGCCGTGTTTTTAGACCGCCTTTGTCATTTCGTGGCGCCACTTCCCGCAGTCGTTCTAGGACGTTGGGCGCCAAGCGCGCATAGACGATGTCGTTGGTGAGGTGGCCGATATACTGGGGGCGCTTGTTTGAAAATTCATCGTATGTGATGTTCCGAAGCCGGAAGAGTTCGCGGTAGAAATCGTTTGAAAACGTGCTGGCCCACCGTGAAAGTTCAGCAGACACGAACCTCCGAAGCATTTGCTCTAGCGCATCTTTCGCGCGGTCAGTCTGGTATCCTGTTGCTTCATCAACCAGGGCGATGATGCCGATGTGAGCAAGGCCGCGCACGATTATCTCCGCTTGGATTCCAATCGTTGTCTGCTTGGGCAGGAGTTTACCTTGTGCGCGAGCGCGCAGAATTGCGTCGCACATACGAGGCAACAGCGTGGCATCAATGCCGTCCCCGCGCCCTCCAGCGCCCATGAACTTTATGCGGTTTGCTAAACCTTTGACTAGAAGATCATCTTCCAGAACGAATGGCCGCAAGTTCATGGCTGACAAAAATGGGGGGATGTTCTCAGTCCCATCATCAGATCGTGCCCGGCGCCAGTGGGCGCCGCCTCGCTTGCTACCGAATAGTTTGGTGACACCGCGTTCGGAGAGTAGTCGGATTCCATCGTCTGTTACAGCGGCCATAATAGGCTCATCACCTATGATGATTGGCGCCATATGCCTTGTTCGGGCAATTGTAGTGGCGCCACCACTAACTTCTTTCTTGTTGCTAGTTGTTGATATTTCATTCATTGTTTATACTCCGAAAAATGGCGTTTATGAGCTGTCGTCCCTCTTTTGTTCCTAGTGATTTGCGAATAGTGGCGCCAACTCTGCTGGCCGTGTTCTTGTTTACATCTACTAACTCTGCAATATGTTTCGAGGATATATGTGTATCTGTGGTTGAATAAACTGCAATCAAAAAGAACCACTTTTGCAGTGGCAGGCGTGTTCCATGAAACACGGTTCGCGAAGTAACGCTGAAATTGCTATTACACCAATTGCAGTGGTGGCGCCACCCTTTTACTTGCCGGGTCGTCTTGCGCTCATTACAGAATGGGCAGATGGGGCAGTTAGACCACCTGACTTTTTCCAGATGACGGATGCAAACACCTTGCGTTGGAAACAGTGAATGGATGTCTGAAAGGGTCACGCAAAGACTATACCACAGTACCACAGGGGCCGCTCTGCCAACATCTAGGGGTTCCCAAAAATATTCGGCTTTTTCAGATGCGTTATTTACGAACGCGGCATGACCTCATCGTAATACGCCATGTAGGAGTATGTCAGTTCGGCGTAGGTGATGCGCTTGCCAGTCGCCGAACCGAGGACCATCTTAAAACGATCTCCGTCAGTATAAGCCCGATTGTTGAACCGGAAGACTTGCTCATCGAGATACCGGAACAGGTGAAAAGGCTCGACGCTGATGTAAGTGCCTTTCAAGCACCGTTTCAGCAATGCCCAAAAGTTCTCTAGCCCGTTGGTATGAACCTGCCCAAGAGCGTAGTTGACGGCATGGTCAACGAACTTGTGGATATACTCAGGAGTGAGGCCGCGATAGCCCTTCCAAGCGTCTGTATACAGTTCGGAGAAGGCAGTCACTTCCTTCTTGATCTCGGCATGAAGCGTCTTCTTGTCCGTGTTCTGAATGACTTTGGCCCGAACCTTTGACTTGGCTTCTTCGTCTTCGGCCCGCTCTAGGACGCCCATCACGATAGTCTTACCGACAGGGCCGCGCCCCGCATGGAGTTTCTTGTCTTCGTGCTTGTTCTTTTCCAGGCCCCCGATGAACGTCTCATCGGCTTCTACCATGCCGCTCATCTTCTCGAATGAACCTTGCGAGAGAACAAGCCGGATGCGATGCAGAACGAACCAAGCGGACTTTTGGGTGATGCCGAGGGCGCGGGCAAGTTCGCAGGAGGAAATGCCGTTCTTGGCAGAGGTGAGAAGCCAGAAGGCGGGGAGCCACTTGTCCAGCCCAATAGGGCTGTCTTCCAAGACGGTTCCGACCTTGACGCCGAACTGACGGCGGCAGTCGCGGCAGTTCCAAATGCGGCGGCTCTGCTGGCGGGTAACGCGGGCAAGCTGCAAGACGTTCCGGCCCTGGCAGCGGGGGCAGATCACGCCGTCAGGCCAGCGCAGGCGAACCATGAAGTCCGTCGCGACTTCCACATCAGAGAAGTAAGTGATTGCTTGCAAGAGCGTCTTAGGGCTGTATTCCGTTTCCATACCCTAATTATACCCCCGTTTGCATGATTTGTCAAGTATATAATTCCCATAAGAAGGTACACGGCAAAGCCGCTTATCCCTACCTCGCCTCGCTCCTGTGGAGTTTATTGATTGTCCCATTAAAACAGCGGGGGGAGATAGGGGCTTTTCTTGATCTCGCGCAGGTAGCGAGCTCGAAACGCGGTTTCAGTGACGTTTTCCCCTTATAATTGCGGGGTAATGCTAATCGGCGCCCGTATACTACACGCCAAAAACTTTCGACGGAGGTCCGTGTGGTGACAGTTTTCAAGCAATTCTCTAAAGTTTGGCGACGGCTGGCTTTCACCCTCAGTATTGTCACCCTGGGCATCGCGCCCAGTTTGTCGCCTCTGTCCTTTGTACGGGCTGAAGGGCGCGATAAGCCTCCTGCTGCTTCCGCGTCTGATGGGAAACAAACCATCAAGGAATACACGCGGATTCACCCCAAAACGGGCTTGCCTGTGCGGGTCCGCTCCTATCTTCGGCGGGTCGTGGAGTCCAAGGCCGTCGCAGTGCGGTCCTACTTCCGCCACGGAAAGCACGTCAGGGGCCACGAGAGGCGGCAGCCCAGGCATCACGACCCAAAAGGCGAGAACGCCAGCGAGAAGGGGAAGGCACCCCCCTGTAGGGAAGAAGCCATAGTTTAGGATGAGGAGATGAGAGTAACTTATCCCCATCCCTAAAGGGAGGGGTTTTGACACTGCTTTCGCAAGCAATCAGATTGCAAGCGAGAGCGCGTCCGTAGGCCGAGTTACAACGGCCCGTGCTTCCAAGCCTTTGCGGCGTATGTTCTGAGAACCGACGTAATCCGCATTGGCTTGGAAACCACATTCAACGCAAAGGAACTCGCTTTGGCTCCGTCGGTTTTCTTTGGCGCAATGACCACAAGCCAAGCACGTCCGAGACGTGTTGCGCGGGTCAACGATAATCAGCGGGATACCCGCCGCTT
>JAABUH010000201.1_pt1 | contig 91353 bp, 119 predicted proteins | sample 5559121 | NCBI WGS metagenome assembly JAABUH01 (sample SAMN10711871, study PRJNA513364) | rock metagenome | isolation source: Antarctica rocks | place: Antarctica: Victoria Land, Battleship Promontory nord | collected 2015-12-28
ATCCCCACATCCGGTTCATCCCCTACTGACTCCGACGATGCCCTTCGTGCTGCCAAATTCGATATTTTAGCAGCTATCCGTGCCCATCTATACGTATCATATAAGTCATACCCAGCACAATCAGAACTCAACAGCATACTACAAGAGATACCCGGCCTCACACCTTCGGCCCGTTCGGCGTTCCACCTATTCTCATCACTAATACCTCGGCTCGTCCCTATGGAGCCGTTCCTCGAGCTGTGTTCCGGCTACGAGACGGACATGAAGTTCATCACCTCGGCGGCGAAGTCCCACGCCCCCAAAGAATACGCACTTTCAGTAATCCACCCTCTCGATCTTCGCGCCAGGCTTCGAAATTCGAACTTCAATCTCGAGGACCACCTACCCATCAGGACGACCGAGGATCTCTTGCGGTATGCGGATGACGTGGCGGGATCTATCGCTTCCACCATCTGCTATCTTGCATGGTCTATCCTCACCTCGTCCTCCGTTCGACCAATCGATGACCTCGCTTGGTCCAGATCGATCCATTCGAAGGAACGTTCAACGTCGTTGGGACCGTCAGAACGGGTCAGGATCGTTGAAAGCGCCCGCGAGATGGGTCAGGCTCTTCAGCTTGTCAACATTTCCCGGGACGTCGCAAAGGACGCGACTATCGGTCGACTATACGTTCCACTATCCGCCTTCCCCAACGGATCCGAGTTTCTCGATGTGCTCATTCCCCCTTCGTCATCCCCGTCATACGCCCGATACACATTACCCCTCCTGGATATCGCAGACAAGCTTCGGCAATCGTCAGCACCTGCAATGAACGAGTTACCACCGACAGCGCGGGGCGGGACGAGAGCAATGGCAGCCAGCTACTTCGAGATCGCAGAGGAGATCAGGCGGAGAGGAGGGGAGATCGAGGAGAGCGGGGTGAAGGTGAAGCGATGGAGACGTGCATGGGCTGCAGCTGGTGCTATGTGGGGATGGAGCTGAGTGATTGGACAATCTGTGGTTCCATACATCGTTGGTATTTGCATGATTTCTGCAGGAATACAAGCAATAAGTCTAACGCCTACGACAATTCACGTGCTAGTGAATAATCTTTGCATTTCGTTTGTTTTCATGTTCGCGGGTAAGTGTTCACGTCACGACATCTTCATCCTCCTTCGCTCCTGCTACATTACCAACACGAAGGCTTCTGCGTTCTGCCCATGGCTCAAGTCAGTCAAGGCCAGATGGGCGGTCTGGAAGCTCTCCTCGCCGCCGCCGGCGCAACATATCGTCCCAACCAGATCAGTACAAACCTGATTGACCCAAATCTCCAAGTAAGCCATACTTTTTTTCTCTCCCTTTCCTTCCTTCCGTTTCTTCCGCTGATCCCTTTCAGAACAAGTCAGATACGACCGACGCCGTCACTCGCCTATTTGACGATCCAGCCTTCCTTTCCGTCGTACAAGGGCGAGGGCAATCGAACAGATCTACTTCGCTCTACACACAGCTTCTGACGAACCTATTACCGGGGATGATATTGCATAATACGCCTGTACAGCAGACTCGGTCGGGGAGGATCTCGAGACCGCCGATCATTGCGCCGAATCATCCTTTGCTTCAGACCTTGAGCGGGTTGGAGATAATCAAGGCATCTAATGGGGATGAGGTGATGGGTCAAGAGGAAGAAGGACGGTTTTGGGGTCCGGATGGAGAGATGAGAGCAGACGACGGATCCCAAACGACGAAGTCGAAGTCGATGTCGGGGTCTCGAGTCCACGGAAGAAAGAAGAGGAGGGCTTCTACGACAGAGGAGGAAGATGAGGACGATACTTTCAGCGCTGGGACCGATAACCTTCAGCCCAATGGCGTAGAGAAGGGGACGAACGGGTTACCGCCGTATCCTCTTCCGCCTAGTGGACCGAACAGCCGGAAGAATATGCCGAGGGATGAGCTGCTCGCTCGGCGGAGAGCGAGAAATCGCGTTGCAGGTAGGTCAAAGCATAAGAAGGGGATGACGCTGAGATAGGCTGACAGCCGTCGAGTCAAGGAAGAAGAAGAAGGAGTTTATGAATGGGCTGGAGGAGAGGTTGAAGGAGAGGGAGGATGCTTATGAGGAGCTGGAGAGACATTGTCAGGCGCTTGAGCATGAGTAGGGTCAATCTATCCTAATACCTCCTGAAGCTGAAGGCGTGTTCAGGGTTCAGCAGCTTAGAGCTATCTTGTCTGAGGCAGGAATGATCACTGCTAGCTCCGCACAGCCAACGGCCATTCAGCCAAGCGGTGATACCTCTATCGACTTCGCATTGACCACCTTACCTGCTGCGCCTCCCGCGGCAATGCTACCCACTATCCTTCCCCTCAGCCCCCCTTTGGAAGATACACCTATGACCAATAACATCGACGAAATCCCTATGACCATCGACGACACCCCAATCCCCACTTTCGACATGTTCTTCAACCTTGATGATGACATAGATGGCGAGCACGATGGTGATTTTCTCCCCACCTCCTCACCAAAACACGATTCGAGCGGCGAATCCGATGTCGAGGAGCGGACCCCTTCTACCTCTCGTAAGCGGAAATCACGCAAAGGCAAGCGGAAAGTCGAAGTGGATGACGAGGATGAGGAGAACGACGAGGATGAGGAGAACGGCGAGGATGAGGAATTTGTGGACCCCGAAGTGGAGGATGAGGATCTATTCTTACCGATTGAGGATGTGCCCATCCCGGAGGTTTTGAAGCAGGACGCGATGAAGTCCTTAGGGGTTGATGATCAGGCGCAATTGGTTAATCTGATCAATAAGATGGTCAATGCTGGTCAAGAGGGGATGACGCCGGAGACGGTGGAGAAGTTGAAGGTTTTGCTGAGATTGGTCGGGCCGCAAGGGGGATGGTCGGGGTAGAAGAGGTGATTAGACATGTAGCTATGTCCACCTGCAATGCACATATGCTTCAATCACTATACCGTTGTTCTCAAGCAAGACATCGAGGTCGAGAAGTGGTCGTGTATTGTTGCATCCATCTAAAGTCATGAACCCATCATAATCGTCACCGCCATCGCCACGCAAGCCAGAGAGACATAAGGTGATAATCGCTCGCCAACCCTAGCGCATTTGAAGAAGATTCCCAGGAATCTTGGGAGACCCAAATGTCAGCTCAGGTTCGCCGAGATAGACAGGATAAAGGTTAAGGGATATTCATTCACCCCTCTCGATTCCGGTCGACAATGCCTGGTGCGGCCCCGCGGACGTAGGTGCATGTACAGATGAGAAGGAGGAGGACGAGAAGGAGGGATTGGAAATTGAACAGAGCGGACTATGACCAGCTTCAGCTACAGAGCTCCGCGGTGTCACAGTCTCTCCTGACAAAGCGGTTGCATAGCTCGAGGCAAGAGGTAGCTTACCATGATAGAGGTGGTTTGTGGATTGGATAGCTGCAATAATGAGTGCTAGTTGGAGCTTAAGAACGGAGCCGGAGAGAGATCCGGACTTCGGGTACGGTGGAGAGACCCCTAGATAGTCGCTGCCGCCCTCATGAGCTCCATGTCGTAGTCTATTCCCTCAAGAAAGGGATGGAAGTGAGTGGAAGGTCAAAACATAGGGTGGTTCAAAACTCCAGCGCGGAGCTTGCCGCTCGCTCGACCGACTTTCTTCGCAACATCCTCGTCAATTTCTCTTTAACTACAGCTACACTGAAAGAATCATACATTGACAGCTTGCAGTACATGGGCTAAGCAATCTGAGAGAGAAATCCTCGTCATGACGGCGGCGAGAGATCCGCCTGGTGGGGTGAGCAGGAGCTCCCCTTCTCGTGTTCGACACAGCCTAAATGGACCAGGGAAGATGGGCAGCTTGAGCTCGGTGAGGGTAACCTTCCACTTCGTGCATATTCTAACGACTTCATCTTTGTCTTCCCCTTCAAGTTTCAAGCGACACTTAAGTTCAACCAGGCACCGCCTACAAGCACCGTCTTCACCTCCGCTCGGACTTCTCAGCCGTCCAAGTTGGAAGACAGCAAACTCATGCCGCCGCCTCCGCCTGGCGTCCGGCCTAAACTGAGGGTAGCTGGAAACACTGCCATCCTATTATTGTCATCGAGCTCCAGTAAGGGGAAATCGAAAGTGCCTGTTAATGGAGATGTGGTCGATCTCTTGAGCAGTGATGAGGAGGAAGAAGCCGGTAGTAGCGGCAAGGGCATCCAAGGTGGGTGTAATGCATATCTGAAGGTGACGAGACTGACTCATAAAAGCGATGGACGGGATGTGGGCAGACATGTATGGCCCAATCGACGAGGTAATTTGAATCCTGCTGCACCTGATCGCCCGCTTAAGCTGGATTGGTCTTAGGTGGAACTGGCTCCCGGCAAGAACCGTATAGCGAAGGTCAAGAATTGGCTGCACGAATCTCTGCACGGTGTACCAGCCGATCATATCCCGTCAACAGCTAGTGGAAACCAGACGAATCGGGACAAGTTACGCAAGTACAGGGTGCGCTTTGGCAGATTGGAAGCAATGAAAGCGAGGTTGATATCGGTCGCAGAGAATTCTACTGCTCACTGGGCCTTCGGGAACTGGCAAGACGACAACTGTTAGGGTACTGGCGAAGCAGATAGGTATCGAGCTTGTTGAGTGGGGTGAAGGGGTCGAGGAGAGGAGCATAGGTAGCGGTTTCGGTGGGCGAAACTCAGTTTGTGTGACGACCTGCTAAGACTTGAGCCAGATCGTGAGTCGTCGATGTCGAAGATGTTATCTTTCCTGTCTCGACATTCATACGCACCTCTCAACCTGTCTACTCAGCACGCATCGTCATCTCGCACGACACCAATTGATAGATCCCGCCTACTACTTCTCACTTCACTACCGAACCTGACACACCTTCCCACTCGCCAAGCCTTCCACTCCGCCCTTCTGTCCTTCTGCCAGACGTACACATCAGCTAGCTGCCCGCTTGTCATTGTGCACAGTGATGCCGGATCAGGCGGGAAAGCGGAAGAGAGCTGGATGGATCGCGACCGAGGAGGCCGGGGAGGTGCGCTAGAGCTTGTTGGAAGGGAAGTAAAAGATGGTCCGTGGTGTCAGGAGGTTGAGTGAGTGAGTTCCCCTTGTGACTATTCACTATCGTTGAATTCTCCGAGCACAGCTTTATCGCCTTGGCCCCAACATTCCTGACACGAGCGCTAAATCGGGTTCTGCAGCAAGCGATACCTCAGGCGAATAGACGACCACCGGCATCTGCGGTTCAGCTTATCGCACTCACCTCGAATGGCGACCTACGATCGGCTATCAATTCACTACAGCTTCTATGCAGTAGAAAGCTCGGACCTCCTGCGGCGAAGAAGAGGAAGACTAGGGATGAAGACGATGGAAGTACCTCGTCAAAGCGGAGATTTCACGGCAAGGGAAGCCGAGGAGGTAAGGGCGCGAAGCTGGATGTTAGTGAGGATTTACGGGCAGTGTGAGTGGCCTCGAGGGACTCTATTGGACGGCGGTTTATGAGTTCGAAACGTAGACTCGACGTAGTGACGAGGCGAGAGCAGTCATTGAACCTGTTTCATGCGCTTGGAAAGGTCTTCTACAATAAGCGTGAGAAACCTTTTCTTTTCCCCAGGGTGTTATTGACGGATCATTTCGCAGGTCTCGGTGATCCTGGTATCGACGACGAAGATCAGGAAGAGCTCGCAAACATCAGAGGCCTACCGCCCGAAGACCCTTTGCCACCTCATCTGAAAAATTATGAGAGGCGGAGAAGCATGACATCCTTAGACGTGAGCGTTCAGTATGGCGTTTGTGCTCCTTGCCCATCTGTCTTTCAAAGTCATTTTTACCCACCATCCCAATTGATTCATCCTCTTTTGCCCTTTGGATCCATCAATCTCTCCCTTCTTTCTGTACCGATATCGAGCAGGTCTCAAGCGCTCTGGACAGTCTTTGCGGTTCTGATATCATGCGCACCGATGATGACATTGTGCGTATTAGCACAATTCCCTTCCAGGACTGACCATACCTAGTGGCAATCGAGCACACAAGCCATTGCTTATGCTTTGCACCTGACTGTGAGCGGTAGTATCATGGCTCTGCCGAGCCCAGTGCCCCGGTAGGGGCGCGTCTCTTTGTGAAGGTGGTCGCTGATGTCCTGTAGGAACCATAAAAGAATAATCAAGCCCCAATTCTTCGAGTCCTATCGTTCCGAGCGAAACCATCTCGTCTTACTCGATGCAGCAGCAGGATACGTCGTCAAGAAAGCTGTAGCTGCAAGCGTCTCCCTAGCTGAGAGGGATCTGAAGTATTGTGGGCCGGAAATGCCCTGGGGCGGCATGGCATCGAAGCTCGTGTTAGCTGCCGAGCTTATCCCGATGATGGTTAAGATACAGAGCCTGACAAAGGGTGATTTGTTGCTCGTAATTCTTTGACACGAAATGCTGACAAGGCACAGAGCCGCTTCTTCCATCGTCTGCCAAGTCGCTGTCGCTGCCTCCATACATGCTCGTCACGGGGCATGGCCAGGACGAGCTCAGGGAGAAAGACTTGGCAATCGAAGACGAGTACGAGCAATCAGCTGCTGGCGAGGATGGACTTGGAGTCATTGAAGGTCAAGGATGGGATGATGCGGAGGGTGTGCATGAGGAAGAGGAATCATGGTTGCAGGACGATGACATCGAGGATTGGGATTGATCATGCATGCACCTGTAGCATACACATCATCGAGCTCCTACTTAAACCCCATGTGGAGGTTGACAGATTCCCTTCCTAGCCGGACCGTTCGTTTGCCATTCTGCCTTCACTTGGCGAGCTCGTAACGCAGGATCGCATGCTCTTTGATTGCTTTGTAAGACGATCGTCAAGACTTGTATATACTCGATTGATCACATCTTTCGCCCTCAAAGGCAGACACTCGTCGATCTATTCCGTGAATTGAGACCCCTTTCTACTGGTGGTCGTTGTCCGGATTGAAGTTGAAGTCGAGAGCTGATTGATCCTCCCAGGCTGCCTCCTTGTCATTGATATCATTTACCACAAAAGCTCCCTTCCATCGTTCCGGATTCCGCCGACCTATCTGTCTCTGCTCCCATTCCCTCACAAGCAATATGCCAGAACCCATCGAGCCCATAATGGGCGGACCGGCGGCTACAGGAGAAGGCAAACAGGCAGACGAGTACCGTCTACCCACAAGCGTTACCCCGAAAGTATGCCGCTCCTGTTTCTACCATACATGTATATATACAGCTGATGCCCGAACCAGCATTACGACCTAGCCTTCAAGACCGACCTACACACCACCCCACCCCGCTTCTCCGGCGAAGCCCTAATCCACCTCGAGATCAACTCCGATACCCCCAAACTGACATTCAACATCCACCCATCTCTCACCATCACCCACATGGGGATCACTTCCTCCGATCTCAAGACTACTTCCTCCTCGATCTTACCCCTCTCCGCGTTGAAGGTGAACGACGACCAAGAGAGAGGAGTGGTGGATGTATCGAGTCTACCTAGAGGAGGGTTGAAGGCAGGTAGTAAAGGTGTCAAGGCGTGGTTTAGATTTGAAGCGGAATTGGGAGGGAGTATGATGGGTTATTATAAGAGTGAAGGGGATGCGGATGAGAATGGGAAGAAGCCGCTGTAAGCGCGACGTATCATTGAAATGTGAGAGCGTCGAGCTGATATTGCTGCCAGGTACGCTCTGACGCAATTCGAGTCGACTGCCGCTCGAAGAGCTTTCCCGTGAGTCTATTCGTGAAGACATGGTAAGGTATTGACGTAGTGCAGATGCTGGGACGAACCTCTCATCAAGGCAACGTATGCTATCTCGATGGTAGCTCGGGAGAAGGAAACCGTTCTCAGCAACATGCCAGAGGTGTCGTCGAAACCATGGAAACCATCATCGAACGCTTCACCAGAGTCGACCTTGTCGCAGGGATACGAGCTTGGTTCGTTGCTTGTTACGGGCTCTGAAGCTGGAAAGACGGAGGGAAAGACGGAGAAGGACGCATCTGGTGGAAGCTGGAAGGTCGCCAAGTTCGAATCATCACCACTGATGAGTACCTACCTTGTCGCCTTCGCTTGCGGCGAGTTCGCCTACCTCTCTAGCGAGCACAAAAGCAAGAAGACGGGCAAGACGATCCCCCTTCGCATTTTCGCCGTTCCCGCACAGATCAAACAAGCCCAGTTCGGTTTGGATATTAAAAAGTGGGCGTTGCCGGTTTACGAGGAGATTTTCGACATTCCTTACGCTTTGCCGAAACTTGATACCCTTGTCGCGCATGACTTCGATGCGGGAGCGATGGAGAACTGGGGTCTCATCACTGGACGGACGACGGCATACCTGTACGACCCTGAGAAGAGCTCTCTGGCGGCAAAGAAGAGGGTTGCAGATGTGCAGTGCCACGAGCTCGCCCACATGTGGTTCGGCGATATCGTCACGATGAAATGGTGGGACAACCTTTGGCTCAACGAGGCTTTCGCGACTTTGATGGGCGAGTATGTCATCCCTGACCGGATTTGGCCTGAATGGAAGCCCCGTGCCGCATTCATCAACAATCATTGGTTCCGAGCTCTATCCCTCGACTGCCTACGATCATCTCACCCTATAGAGGTCGAGTGTCCGGACGCGAACCAGATCAACCAGATCTTCGACAGCATTAGCTATTCGAAGGGTGCTTCAGTGCTTCGTATGCTGTCGGGCTTGGTGGGCGAGGAGAAATTCCTCAAAGGCGTATCAATTTACCTGAAGAAACACCTTTATGCCAATGCGGAGACTAAGGACTTGTGGGATGGTATAGCCGAGGCGTCCGGTCTAGACATCGCCAAGATAATGGCCAACTGGACGCTCAAGATCGGCTTCCCTGTCATCAGCGTCGAGGAGACTGGAGATGGGAAGATCAAGGTCACTCAGAACCGATTCCTCTCGACTGGCGATGTCAAGCCAGAGGAGGACGAGACGCTTTGGTGGGTACCGCTGGAGATCAAGACCATCAAGTCGGGAGAAGTCTCGGTCGATCACAAGGCGTCCTTACAGGATCGAAGCATGACCTACGACTTGGGCAATGCAGACTCGTTCAAGCTAAACGCCGATACCATTGGTGTCTACCGAGTAAGCTATTCGCCTGAACGCCTGGCAAAGATTGGCAAAGAAGCTTCGAGCCTTTCTGTCGAGGATCGGATTGGTCTTGTGTCGGATGCAGCCAACCTCGCTCGAGCAGGATATGCCAAGACTTCCGGCTCTTTGAATCTCATCAACGAGCTGGGTCGTACCGAGACTGAGTATTTGCCGTGGTCGCAGATCGCTGGAGCTCTCAGTAGGACTGGCGATGTCTGGTGGGAGCAGCCTGAGCCGGTACGGAAGGCTCTGGATGCATTACTCCGGTCGCTCTTCCGCCCGATGGTCGACAAGATGGGTTACGAGCATGGAGCGGAAGATGCGCCTGAGACCAAGGAGCTACGGGAGCTCGTCATTTCCAATGCGGCGGTCGCAGGGGATCCCGATGTTTTGGCTGAACTTCGACGTCGATTCGAGCCTTTCTTGACGGAGGGTGACGATTCTCATATCCCTCCTGATCTCCAACGATCGACATACGTGAACGCGACTCGTCACGGTGGAGTGAAGGAGTACGAGAAGATGATTGAGGTATACAACAAGCCTCCGAACCCTACTTCGAAGGTCGACGCGATGTGCTCGCTTTGCTCGACTAGGAACGAAGAATTGCTCGATCGGACTTTCAAGATGCTCGGCGATGGGAGTGTAAAAAATCAGGATCTGTATATCTTCTGCGTAAGTTATGACGCGAGACGCTGGATGAGGCTGATGGGCGTAGTTCGGATTGGGTCAGAATAGAAAGGCGAGAAGGAAGATCTCGGATTGGTTCAAGAGGGAGTATGAGGACGTGAGTCTGGCGCCACGCCCTTACTTGCAGAAATTGATGCAATCTCGGTCAGCTTGTCAAACGTTTCGGCGATAGTATGGGGATCAATCTCCGTACGTCTCTCCCAAGAGAAGGCTAGTGACTTACCGGACTGACGGGCAAACTTAGTGGTCAAAGGGTCTTTCACCTCTTTTACTAGCTACGAGGACTTGCAAATGGTCAAGGTGGGATGTTTCTGCCAATCTTCGTCAGCCCATGTTGATCCGCATCTCTATCCAGGACTTCTTCGCGGACAAAGGCAAGCTATGCTGTCAACTGTCGAAGGCGTTTAGTTGATATTGTGATAGATGTCCGGAAATTCCGCATGACTGTTTCGCAAACGTACGATACCATCCAAGCTTCCGCAGACTGGCTCAAGCGGGACCAAAAGGATGTGGAGGAGGTGAGTTGTGCATTTGTTTTTCTAACCATGTCGTGCTGATGGGTTGGGGTACAGTGGCTCAAGGAGAACAAATACCTCTGACTAGGAAATGCAAGACTGTAGGGGCGGGATGTCGAAGACTAGTCATGCCATGTCAGAAGTGCACAAGCATCTCCTCGCCGTGCTCGTTTAAAGTATCGATACATAAAACATCTAACGATGACATGAGGGCTGACTACGCATACATGAGGGCTGACCCAGGATCGAGATACGGTATAGGGGTGGAAGCGTTCCTGAGTGAAGGCGTTTGAACCATAGACACCGCAAGTCGATAGCACACCCGCCGGGCGTCTCCGTCACAGGAATAGTATACCTTCCCTTTCAGAACGGAAGCGTCCACCTCCCACTTTTCTGTCGGGTCGCCAGATCCGCTGTCGATCCAGTCACAAGCTCTTCGCCGTCTTCCTCGTCGACGACCGGTGATCCAAGCCCATCAATATCCTCGAAGCTGATCCTTCCGCCCATTGACTTCAGTTCCGTTATAATCTTACCGAGATCGAACAAGTCTTTGGGGGAGGCGGATGCCTTCGCAGAGGTCATCTCGTCATCCGAGTGGTCCGTATAGGGGAGCGGTACGCAAGCTCGTGATCTCGACGACAGTTTTAGGGTTTGAGGGGGAGTGGGTATGGGCGAGTGCGATCGGGACCGAACAGATACCGCGGCTTTGCTGGCCGGCCGAACAGTGTCGACGAGATAATCGGGTTTTCGGGGGGACTACAAGGCTGACGCGGCGATGGGATATAGGAAAAATACCTTCTCACGGATTAATGGATCCGATGCTCTCGTCAAAAAGTATCTAGTGCTCACCGCGTTCGATGTGCCTCGCGCTTTCCACCATCCTATCCAGATGTCTCTCGTCATTGTCATCGTCATCGTCCTCGCCCTCCTCTGAAGTACAGATGTCATGTTGCTTCTGGATATGCTGAAGCGTCTCCCTCGCATTCTTGCTGTATGAGGAAGTCATCACCCCTTTCCCGCCGATCCGATTGACGGTCGGGACAGGCGAAGAAGGTCTACCGGAACCGAGCTTGGCTAATCGAGGATGTAGCGAGGTGATGGATAACTCTGTGAACAGACCTAGGCCCGATTCTGGTTGGAGGTCCGGAGATGAGGGCGGACTGATGATCGATAGATCTGGCGTCGAGGTATTCCTCGGGGGAGAAGGACGAATCGTACGATCCGAGTCCGAGGAGGAAGTCCGTCTGTGGTGAGCTCGAGGTCGATCAGACCGGCCGAAGAGATCATCTGGGGGGATGAAAGGGCTCGTTACTGCTGGAGTTGAGAGAGGGAAGGTGACAGGAGTGAAGTGTCTTCGATCGTACTTGCTAGGTGACGAGGATTCATCTTGTTTAGGACTTGGGGGAGAGAGTGGTAGTATTGTCCCTTTCCAGTCAAGGCCTGGCATTATATGACAAGACGGTTTTTGTTGGCTGGTCGGAGTTCCTCCCTTGGAGCTGATTCGAGAAGGTGGATTCTGTAAGGATAGGTATCGGGTGTTTGTCGCTGTACGGTAACGAGTGAAAGATGCATCGCGAAGTTCGAGGTTGATACTCGAGTCATGGAAGCGGAAAGGGTCGCTACTGCCGTAAATGTTACCCTTTTTGGTGAGGCCGAGTTGAAGCAAAGGAGACGATGATGAGGATGAGCTGGAACTCGCCATCGGAGGCGTCGTATTTGGGGTAGGTGGTAGGATGGACTCGAAAGGGACACCAGAGTCAATGAGGAACCGCTGTAATTGGCTGAGACCATCGTGAGAAGGCATGCGATAGAGCTCATCCCGGATGAGGGTAAGTTTGCTGAATGACATGACTAGGACGAAGGGCTGATCAAATGGGAGAAGGTAGTCCTGCTAGAATGAGATGTATGTCTCGTAAATTGGAAGTGACGGGAGACTATGAGGCGTGAAAGAGATAAACGCCGAAATTTAAGTCCTCCCTCGAAGGAGCTGATGACGCTGAGTAAAACACGGTGAAAAAGCGGTTGACAAAAGCTAGGATGGGATTATGTGGGGCTCAACCGTCCCCAAAAGATGCAGACCAATTAGGCCTCGTGGGAACCGGGACGGAAAAGTGCCACAGTCATCGGATCCGATAGAAAGTGCCACGTTGGATGATTCGGTCAGGAGGGCGGACTTCACGGACGCGCGCCGCCTTTAACCTCCACTTTAGTCATCAGTACCTCCTCTTCCTGTCACTCACAGCCCATCGACCTGAGAGGTCGACCGATAGGTCTTTCCCTCCCTGGTAGAACCAGCGACGTCCCCAAATATCGTCTGTACGAGTCTAGCGAGTTTCGTGCTGGTTGTACACCATGTCCAACCCTCGTCCCTCCACCGACGAAGGTGAGCTTCATTGCTGTCACATTTGCTCCTTACCTAATCCTCTTTAGAGTCGGCTCCATTACTCGATCGCCATGACAATCGCGACGAGTCCTTCTTCTCCGCCCTCTTCCACCCTTCTCGCCCTCTCACCAACCTCGAGAAGATACTCACCGCGATCGGCGTCATCCTCCTCCTGCTCATGAGCACCTTCATCGGTCTCTTTGCTGGCTCTCAGAACAAGCTGAATCAAGAGAGAGGGAAGCATGAGGGAGGGGGACCAGTGTCTGGAACAGTGACTACTACGGTTACAGCAACTACGACGAGTATCGCTACTTCGACGGTACCGGCAGTACCGACAGGATCTCCCAAAGCTGTAAGCTGGTCCTAGGGTCGCTACGTTATTTCAGCTGAGAAAATGGGCGACGATGCAGGAGATCTGCTTGTCTCAAGAGTGTGTCCTGCTCTCAGCCACGATTCTGGAATCGCTCAACGCAACAATGGACCCATGCAACGATTTCTACGAGTTTGCCAGTCGGTCCTGTTTGCCCTCGAAATAGTATGAAGCTGATATATGATTGCCTTCAGCTGGAGGCTGGGCCGCTGCGAATGAGATTCCTGCGGACAGAGGGGAGATCGGAGCTTTCCGACAGGTTGCCGACAGGAACAAGGCGGGTCCTTCAACGGGTATACACCTAGGCTTCTTGTCTAACGGGTCGCTGCTAGAAAATCATCCTAAAGGTACTCGATTCGATTCCGCCCAAGTTGACGGGCAAATTGCCCTCAGCCGAAGAAGCCAACCTGCACAAGCTCAAGTCGGTTTTCACTAGCTGTATGGATGTTGTGAGCTACTCGTCCAGCCTGTTTGAGTCCAATTAATCGGTTTGCTGGCTTGCAGGACGCCCTGAATGATATTGGACTTAAGCCACTCCTCCCTATGGCTGATTTTGTCCTCGACACCTTTGGTCCCTATGATCTTATCCCAGCGCCTGAAGTCGAGCTTCTGAACCAGGCAGAAGATTGGCAGAGCACGTGGGACGAGACATATACCGTGCCGGACGATTTGGTCGACGCGGCGATGAAGGTGGAGGGGCTCAAAGCGGCTAAAAGGACTGGACAAGGAGTTTGGAGTCAGCCAGACGCTTCGGATATTGTGGACATCGGGGACTTAGGCGAGATCGAGGCATTGAAGGTGGACCACGAGAGGAGAGAGAAGATGACCAAGACATTGGCGTATTTGCACTCACGAGGTCAGCAGACAAGTCTATTGCATCAGTGACAAGACTGACACTTGCAGGTGTTCCGGCACTCCTCAACTTCGAGATCGAGGGCGATGCCGGTGGCGAAGACTCGCAAGTCCAGAGTCTGTCGCTATACCAGGAGTTTGGCGGTCTCCCTTCGAAGGAGTACTACGAGGAGAAACCGATACTCGACCTCTATCAATCGGTCATCCAGAGTATTCTCATTGATATCGCATCGCACACCAAAGCTTCATCGAGGTCGGCGAAGCGTGGCGTAGTTGACGACCTTGAGGAGCTGATCGATGTCGAAGGCTGGCCCTGGCCCTGGCCGGGAGATGACGACAAGGGCGGTGAAAAAAAGAAGCCTGGCGATGGCAAGGCGCCGGCTAAGAACGAGCCGCTTAAAGTCAGGATGGAGACGCTCGCAGCTAAGGTCGTTCGGTTCGAGCGGGACCTCATGCGTGCTGGAGCCGATCCTGAGTACCTCTTCAACCCGCACTACGCCTACAACCCGTACTCGACTGAGAAAGTCGAGAAGTCATTGCCCTTCATCTCTTTCCCGACTTACATCTCTACCTTCACGACGCGCACCTTCCCTCCCAGCATTACCGTTACCTACCCTCCATACCTCAAGTCTTTGACCCAGATCATCGACTCGACACCCGACTACGTCTTATCTGGCTATTTCGTCGCTCGTCTCGCTATGACTTATTCGACCGCACTTGGACCGAAAGTCTCAGTGAGGCAAGCGACCAGGCGTCTCGAGGAGGCGTTGAGAGGCATCAAGACAGGTACCGAGGAGAATCGGCAGGATAAGTGCTTGAGTACGGTTGACGGGATCATCGGGTACATCGCGGGACGAGAGTACGTGCGAGAGGCGTTCTCGACGGAAGCCAAAGCAGATGGCGAGGGGATCATCAAGGGTGTGTCTCTCGGTTTGCATTTCCCGTCCGAGCTGACGCATGGCAGCGATCGTACAAGCGTTCTATGACAAACTCCCGCATATCTCTTGGATGGACGAGACATCCGCAAAGGCAGCTCAGCTCAAAGCACATTCCATCATTCCCAAAGTCGGCTATCCGTTGACACCGAATACTACCGATCCGAACTCCTTAGCGAATTGGTACGCCCGCCTCGAGATCAAGGGGGATGATTATTTCGGCAACGTCCTTCGATCGACCCTTTTCGATGAGTACCGAGTCTGGCAGACCCTTGGACGACGACGAGACCGCGAAACATGGGAGATGTATCCCCAGACGGTCAACGCGTACTACTCCCCTCCTGATGGAGAAATCGTCTTTCCCGCTGGCATCCTACAACCACCATTCTACTCCCTCTCCTGGCCCTCGCACCTCAAGTACGGAGCCTTCGGAGCTGTGGCCGCACACGAGTTGACGCACGCATTCGACAACTCTGGTAGTCAGTATGACGAGAAGGGTCGACTACGTGATTGGTGGACGAACTCTACCGTAAAGGCATTCGAGGAAGGGGCTCGGTGCATCGCCAGACAGTATAGCAAATACTATATATACGATGCGGAGGGGAAGAAGGTATACGTGAATGGAAACCTCACCAACGGCGAGAACATTGGCGATTCCGGTCTCATCCAAGCTTATACCGCATGGAAGACCTCTCTGAAGTCATCGGATCAAAGCCAGATTCGGCTTCCAGGCCTCGACTTCTCGGAAGAGCAGCTTTTCTTCATTGCCTTTGCCCGGGTCTGGGCCTCACTGATCCGACCCGCCACTGCTGTGACGCGAGTACGAACCGACCCACACAGCCCGAATTACTGGCGCGCGACCGGGACATTGCGAAACTTAGGAGCCTTCCATGAGGCGTTCGGATGTAAGACGGGTTCGCCAATGAACCCACCCAAAGCCGACCAGTGTGAGCTTTGGTGAGCGCGGGAGAAGACACGATGAAATGGCAGGAAAAGGATCAGCTACGGTAGCAGCATATGAGATGCAGTAGCAAATGCATAACCACAACAGAGATGACCCCAACCCTAAAAATCCTAGTAATGCGTTCCGTTAGGTCGTCGTGGTTCCTTCAGCCAATCTATCTCATCTTCTCCTCCGATCTTTACTGCATCCTCATCACCACTCAGATCCTGCTCCGTCATCTCAAATATCTCCGGTCCATCGTGTTCTTGCCCAGCTTGTTGTAGCTTGGCGTATCCTGCTTCTTGAGCTTCTGGTCGATGTACATGGGAGTGTTCGGCGTTCTTGCCTGTGTTTTGATATAGGTGGACGAGGAAAGTGATAACGAGGTAGATGAGGAAGGAGAGGGAGAAATCGAAGAGGCCGTATGTGACGTGATCGATGCCGAGGCTGAGAAGTCCCCTTCAGCTTCGATCTCACCAAAGGGTAGGCGAGGACTGACTCATCTGCATGATGCATCTCCTCATCGGTGGCGGACATGAAGAGTGTACTGCCAGAAGTAAGTCACTGCTCTCTACTGGCTCGGTGTCAGCTTACCCTCCTAGGACAAGAAGCTGGAATATCATCAGCTCACATCCCCGATACTAGAAGAGGAATTCACATATGGTGGTAAGTGCTGGAATGCTCGTACTGCACCATGGGGTGTGGGCTGATCAATCAGCACGAAGCAGACTTCAACGATCCGAAGGGCTCCAGCGGCGATAAGAGCGTAACCGAATAATGCATGTATCTGCACCACAGTCAGCTTATACAGCGGATGCCTGATGGCAATTGACCTTCGACGAGATCATCAAGGCTTGCTCGTGCGCGCTCATGCCCCAGCCAGTCATGATGATGCTGATTCCGCGTCAACAATGGACATACGGGTGAAGATAAGCGACTTACATGATGGCAGGTACGAACGACCGCTTTCCCTTCCTGCTTAGGAAGATACCCAACATACCACCAGTCCACCACAATACGCCCTGCCAATCTCGTCAGCGACCAGCAAAGCAATGAATAAGCAGCCCACCATCATGGTATGCTGCATATCCTTGTGACTCCAAGGACCGCCGTGATGTTCCGTAAAGGTGTTTACAATACCCTAACCCCTCATCAGCCATGATAAGCCGAAGACAGCCGACGACCCACCCAAACCATGATGACAGAGCTATCCAGCAACTCTTGACTACGCCCCATCCTCTCCAACCACTTCCCACCAAGGTTGAGCATGATGACCAATATCGCTGCATATCCAATGAAAGCCGAGCCCATAATATAATGAGCAGCACATTGACCGAGATTTCCATCCCGACAGAAGCCAAGTGCTGTAGCCACGCCAAAGAGCATTTCTGCGTTGAGTCAGCTTGACGAAGAGGAGGGGATTGGAAGGTGGGAGGACGTACGTGTCCAGCCTACGACGGGGAAAGCTTTACCGAGAACGCTATGTATGGGTTGAACACCTTTTCGGATGGTCTTCTCGAAGATGTGAAGTTTGAGGAAGAAACCACATCCCGTTTGCTATGCGATCGTCGGCTGCCAGGTACGCTCGACAGGTCTAGGATAGTGACTCACGATGATGAGGATGAGTGAGATGATCTTTGCCATCGTCCCGTGAACCTGCAACAGTATCTCAGCAAAGGCTCAAGAAACTTCTCCATACTCCCTATAGTCAAGCCATAGGATTGTCGCAGCGAAGACGAGCGCTCACCGTCGCGGGAAACATCCGACCATTATGATGATGACCCAAATACGCCCCAACAAACGTTAAAACGACATTGATGGACTGTAACGGGACATGGTACTTGGACCTGTCTTCGGTCATCTCGCTTGCCTAATCCCTGTCCGCTCGGTGAAGGAGAGTTAACTCACTTGGATAGACCGAGTACCATTCCTATAGGAAATGAGATTGCCCAAAGAAAAGTTTGGATGCTTATCTGTACACTGCGGTCAACGGCGAGCGAGCTGGGTCAAAGGGGGGAAAAGGACGGACGTGGGTGTATATGATCGCGTCGAAGGGGACTGATGTATCTATCTCGGTAATGTTGTGGTGTTCGTGCGCCGAGACTGCTCGAGTTCAGTATGAGCCGCTCTTCGGCTGGGTCCATCTTACCGGTGATAGCGCCGTAAGCTGCGGCGAGTGAAACGATTGGTACTGTCGACATGACGGGTTGGTACAAATAAGGGACAGGTATACTGGACACCAAGTGCCTGAAGTTATAGTCGTTAAGTAACGCCTTGCGGCTCAGATCAGAGGCGATATAATCCAAGAAAAGGTGTAGAAAGACAACGACAACGACCACGACATTGGCTCAGACAACAAAACGTTGGCCGAACTTTCCATTTCTTCGCGTGACATTCTGCTGCTTGCGTTTTTTCGTACGAAAAGACTGCATGGTGGAAACGTAAGACCTGTCTATGTACGCCACAGCGCTCGGATAGATATGGACGGGTATAGTTTATGCTTGCGGAATGCAATGAACAGGAGAAGCCAGGGTAAGGGATTCTATGGGTTTTGAGATTATTCTACCGGGGGCTTTAGTAAGGGAATCTACTAGGATGCAGAGAGTACTCACGCTGTGCGCACTGAACGCCAGACCTTCCGCCTCCCTCCTCATCCTCATCCATCTCATCCCCATTCGACGCCGCGCTCCTCCTTTGCCTGTCGTTAGGCTCCTCCAGCAAGACCTCGTCGACGTGAGTCTTTTTCGCAAACTTCGTCATCTCCTTTCGAGGTGGAAGAGCGTTCTCAAGCAGTGGGATCGAAGCGATATCGACGGTTTCGGGGAATTTGACATTGATCCGGATGTAGAGCTCTCCTGGTTCGTGGTGACGGAAGGATGGCATCCCTTGGCCAGAAATGACCTTGAGTGCGCCTAAAATGGTCTCAGTACAAGTCGCAAAACAGAAGAGCTAGGCTTACCCGGCTTGATCACCTCCCCTTGAACAATAGTCACATGCAGTGCTCGCTCATCAAGGTGCTCAATCGCAAACTCTCCTCCTCCCAATGCTGTCAAAAGGTCGATGTCCGCCTCGGTGAACAGATCGTCTCCCTTTCTCTGGAACCGCGAGTGCGGCTTCTCCTCCAACACAATCACCACATCTCCTGGAACGATACCGGGCGCTTGGTCGCTCTCTCCGTTGAATTTGATTTGCTGTCCCGACTTCATCCCTTTATCGATATGAACCTCCAAGACCTTCCGCTCAGAGTTCGTCTTCTTCCCATTGCAAGTCTTGCACCGATCCTTCGGGTTCATCATCTCCCCCGTCCCCTCACATTCGTTGCAAGGCTGTTGGATCTGCTGCATCATCGGTCCTAGCTGTCGAAGCATAATCTTTACGCCCTGTCCGCGACATGACGTGCAGGTCTGAACAGAACCCTTCTTCCCGCCTCGACCCTCGCAAGGTTTGCAGATGACCGATTTTGAAAGAGCGAGCTTTTGGACTTTGCCTTTGTACAAGTCCTCGAGTGTGACGCTGATTCGATGAACGAGATCCTTTCCACGACGGGGTCCAGCGCTCCGTCCGCCTGTATGTAGTCAGTAGGTACTCACTGCCCGGGAGCGGAGGACGTACCGCCGCCTCCGAAAAATCCGCCGCCACCACCGAACAACTGGCTGAAAAGGTCCTGAGGATCCATACCGCCGCCCATACCACCTCCTGACTCGAGTCCCGCCTTCCCATGTTGATCGTAGACCTGTCGTTTATCGCCATCCGAGAGGACCTCATAGCTGATAGTGGATCAGCAGAGTTCGATGGCTAATGGGAGGAGGAGATACGCGTGGGTCAAATCTTTGAAGAGCTCCGGGTCGCCGCCTTTGTCTGGATGATGCTTGAGGGCACTGCAAAAAGACGGATTGATCAGCTGAAATCCTGCACAACGAAACGCTGGGTCGCGTTCTCTGCTGACAGACTGAAATAGCTGATTGCGAAGTCGCTCACCTTTTCCGGTAGGCCTTCTTGATCTCATCGTCACCAGCTGACACACTGACAGCGAGAAGTTCACTGAAGCGCTTCATCAGCGGAATCATACCGGACATGGAAAACTACTCACTAGTACTCGCTGCGAGTGAACACGCAGCGTCCAACAATACAGATATACAATTTGCATCACGAGCACGGGCAAGTTATTGAGATGAAGGGGAGACAACATACAAGCATTTGTCAGCATTCGATTCCGCTTCTCCCGCTTCATCCCGTTTGTCTCACTCTCCCTCCGCGCACAGATCACAAGCGAGGAGGTAGGAGGATGACAACTGTTCCACTGGACGACTCACGTCTCTTTGACCATAGTCGCGTGATCTACTGGTTGAGTTTGTGTGGCCGGGAGGGGAGAGACACGATTACTGAATTGAGAATTGAGAAGTTAAAGAAGAGGTGCAGCTACTGTATATCAGAAGTGTTGAAAGAAAGGAATCGGGCCGTATCCTTGTGTTGGCTACGTAGGGGTTCGTCGATATTAAAGCTCTAGATGGAGACTACGAAGACGTATGCGTTGGAAGCTTGAGAAGAATTGATAGCCCACTGAATTCAAGCTGTCTCGCCTTCTACCGGGCTCGACACTTTTGCATGACCGAGGGCGAGGCGGCGTCGAAACCACCAGAACAAGATTTTTTTGCCCACGTGTGATAAGTATGTGATCCCCTACTTTATTAGTCATTTGATTCCGCTGATGATTTGTTTTCGCGACCAAAGTTAATTACAGTTTCGAGCCAATGGGCACATTCGGTGACGAGCTTAATGATCTGACACAGGCCTGAGGGCTCGACCAGCGACATGGTGATTCCGACTGGGCGTCCGAGGAGAGATTCTTCTGGACAAGGTACGCTTGGAGGGAGTGTTGATCGGTTCTTGGCGCCTTCTTCTACCAATCTCCAATTGTGCAGATACAGCTTTCCGAGCCGGACATTCCTTCGAAACCTCGATCGACACATGCTGACGATAAGCTTCAGCCGACACGTATGATCCAATACTGGATAAGCTGGCGATAAACAACACCTTCGAGTGAGATTCCTTGGCGCAATGCATATCTCCCTGTACCTGCTGATCCGACAAAAGCTCCGACTGGCCTGATCTTCGACAACAACTTCATCAGGCCCTTCTGTCCGTGGTCCCTCTGTTCCTCTCCCTCGGACCTCCTCGGCCCTCCCACCCCGCACAATCCTCACCGGCTCAACCTCCACCTCCTCTGACCGCTTCATCCCCGACTCCATCTCCTCCCAGGAACGATGGTAGACCCCTCGAAGACGAAGGCGAGAAGCCTCCATCTGAATCCCTTCTACTCTCTCCTTCTCAGCCAACTATCCCATTGGACACCACCCCTTCCACCTCCGCAAGACCAGGAATACCCCGATCCGTCGATGTTGAGCCTCCTTCCTCCCCATCTCAATCACGGATAGCGAGTCTGCGAGACTCTCCCGATTCACAACCGTCAACGTCCGGTGGTCTCATCATCCCTCCCTTCCCACCACTCGATACGTCCCGACGACGAAGATGGAGCAGTTCCACACCTGGTCCGAGCGAAATACCGACGAGACCGAATGGTATCGGACCTGGACAGAACATGCCTGTCGTGGTCTCGCGAGGACTAAATGTATTTGAGGATGAATGGGATGAGGATATCATCATTGGTGGGAAGCGATTACCCGGGTGGATGGAGGAGGAAGAAGGGAAGATGGAGGTGGAGAAGCTGGGTAGGCTGTTGGAGGGGATGAAGCAGTAAGTCTTTAGCTTTTGCAAGTACGTGCCATTTGAGCTGACGGTGACCTTCCGCCTTAGACCGCCATTCACAATACAACGACTAGCTGAGCTTCTGATTGCACCCACAACATACCATTCCTCACTGGGTAAATTCCTTCGAGCAGTGGAAAAAGTCCTACTCGTCACGACGCTCTGGGAACCGCCATCCTATACCTACGTCCCTGGCGCGACAATACCCGGCGCTCTGGCACTCTTCGGCGGATCGTCCTCCGTCAGTTCGGCAAGCGACGACGGTGACTCCGACTCGACCATGCCACCAGGCGCTACAACGTCGATGTTCTCGCCCATCCCGTTCCTCGCTCGATCTGGATCAGAGAATGGAGATATACGTATGGCTATGGAGGGCATAGAGGGTGCTCATGTCAACGGAAGGAGTACGGACGATGGATTGATGAGCCCGCTCATGCTGGGTGAGGATAGTGCGAACCCATCCGGAGGGTTCCAATATGCAGCAGCACCGAATGTTCGCAGTCCAACGCCTGAGCCCGAAGAGATGGCCTCGACCCATCTGTCTGGCTCAGACTCGTCAAATCCGGGACATCAACCATATCTCGGAAGGGTGGATGAGCTGGACACTGGACCTCTCCCTTCAACGGCGACCATCAACGGAAATGGACACGCGGCGGATCATGAGGATCCTGGTGCTGGTGATGGTGCAGGTGCTGGTGAAGGCGGAAATATGACTCCGCATGGGATGAGTGACAGACCGGTCCCAATCAGTAGTACAACAACGGAGAGGCGGGTGGCGGGGATACCAAGGAGTGGACTGAGGGATCGATTTGTCGCAGGTCAAAGCGAGGAGAAGATGGAGAAGGAGGAGTAGGGCTTTGGGTATCATCAATGGCACAAGCAGATTGTAGGGAATCATCAAAGCATTACATTGTCCCCTCCGAAACCTCCGATTGCATTCCCTGCTCCGAAAAATTAGTTGAAATGGTGGACCAGGTCATTCTCCGATCTCATCTCCGACAAGGTATACTATATCGTCATTAGCTCGCTGCCGACTGTGGGAAGCAGAAAACTCACCGCCAGCCCCACTGCCCGGAAGCGTCGCGAATGCAGCCTCATCCAGATCCTCTTCACTCAGGCCTTGATAAAGCGGATAACTCCTCTTAACCTTCTCCAAGAACACATCCGCCTTCGACAGCGGTACAAGCGAAACCACCGCGCCTCCCCATCCACCACCTGTCCTGTTCAGCTAGTCCCATCCGTCGAGGAAGGTATCACCTACCCGTTTGTCTACTCCCGATAGCTCCATTCGCCAAACACAGATCATGTAACAAATCCGTCTCCATCCTCGTACAATCATATGTATACTGACAACTATCATGTGAAGCATTCATGAGCGTCCCAAGCTCGAGAAGGCGGGGGTCGGTCTCGTCTACCTGGGTATCTTGGGGGAATGAAAGACAGAGTTGGGTGAAGCGAAGGACTCGGAGGGATTCTTTTAGGGTGTGGAGGATACGGGAATGGAGGTGGAACTGATCGGCTTGGACTACTCTCGGGATTCAGCTTAGATTCACGAAGAAGACTCCGTGAACGGGAGGAGTGAGAGGTACAAGGACGGAGAAGAACTTACCTTCCAGGAAGTCTAGGTAAGTCTCTCTGAAAGCCGCTTCCTCCATTCCAGAAGCAGCGATTATCTCCTCCCTCGTCCATCCTATCCTATCCCTCGATTCACTCCCAAGTATCCTATAACTCTCCTGAATCGCTCGGTGATACAACACCTCCTTATCCTTCTCATCACTCCACATCTCCAGAACCTCCCTCAACCAGACTCTCGCTTCATCCCCAACCTTCCCTTTTAGCCTGGGGTGATCTGACAAACCCCACGCATGGAGTAATATCCGGTTCGCACATTGGATCTCGACTACTCGGAGGTTGTAGTGTTTCGGTGCGGAGGTGGTGAGTTCGTGTGGAGCGAGGGAGTTCGTGATGACTATCGCTAAGCTGCTGGGTAAGGGGAGTGGATCGGGTAGGAGGTTTGGGTGGAAGGAGAGGTGGAGGAGGGTGTTGGAGACACAGAGGGCTGAGGCGGCTTGCTACGAGGTGACGACACGTCAAATCTAAGCAGAGTAAGGCGAGGTGAGACTCACGTCCATACCACCAGTACGCAGACCCATCCGGTGCTCACTCGCCATAGCCATACCGACGACATCACCTTTACTGATCCCCTCGGTGAGGTCATTGGCGATGAGGAAAGTGATGATCCCAGCTACGACAAACGCCGCCGAGCTCTACCCCTCATCAGCTCGTGCTGACAACTCCTCCAGTATCCTTGACTCACGCTCAGACCCGAACCAGGCGGTACAGTCCCCGAGACGACGAGATCCATTCCCCTCGGCGCCTTCACAGACCTCCCCTTCCCATCCTCAAAGAACTCACTCAACCCCTCAGCCAAAGCCACTTTCACATAATTATCCCATCCTCCACCTTTCACAGGGGAGATGAAATCCACATGCCATTCTCGATTCTCCTCACTTGGAGGGGTGAGGTTGAATTCGGTTGACTCAAAGGAAGGGAGAACGTTTGAAAGTCGGACTCGTGGTCTCGAAGTTGGATGAAGGGCGATGAGGATATCTTGTTCAATTGCAGCAGGTAGGACTGGCTGGAACAACTCGTTAGCTCGAGCGGCGCACGGAATGGGGAGAACAAACGAAGAGGGAGTAATCAATATGTTCGCCTAGGATATTGACTCGTCCCGGAGCTCGGATTATATGACTCGGCCTTGAGCCGTATCTTTGGGCGAACGTCTCGACGAGATCATTCCATCGTTTCCTAACTCTGCCTTCAGTGATCGACTTAGCCTGAGTAGGGGAGATGCCTACCCTTCTCGCGAGACCGCTGCTTGTGAAGGGTATATCTCGACCAGGGACTCGAACACCGGGATAGGAAGCTTCGCTGCCATATTTGAACGTTTGAACTGTTTTCATGTTGCTGCTGCCATATGGTCGACGTACCCCATGTCGGCCTGCCTGCATGGAGAGAGGAACGCCTCCAGTCACATGACAGTTTCGTTGCTCGGTCCGGGAATCACACCCGGCGACCGAGCCGAAAGTCTTTACACCCATGTCCCGTTCCAGCCGAAACAAATGGGTGGAACCTTCGATAAAGGTCGGGGTGCCCGATGGTGGATAAGATGCCTACCAGCTCTGACCATTTTCTTTGCTCTTCCATCACTTCAACAACGTTCCTACGCAAATCATGCCGCACCATATACTTCTGACTGGTGCAGCTGGCCGAATCGGTGCTCACGTCCTCGTCTACCTCCTCTCGAAAGGCTACACCATCACAGCTCTCGACCTCGTCCCCCTCCCTCTTCAAGTCACGTCACGTATCCCAACCGCCATTCACTCCGCCCTCAAAGCAGCAGTTTGTGACTTGACGGATTACCACGCCCTCGAAGAAGTCTTCACCACCTCTTCAACACCAATCACAGCCATCGTTCACCTCGGAGCCATCCCGAATCCGCTAAGAAATGATGGAAGGACGGTACACAACAATAATGTCGTTTCGAGCTATAATGTGCTCCGGACTGGGTCGGATCATGGTGTGAGAAGGATTGTTCAGGCTAGTTCGGTGAATGCTCCAGGTTTGAGTTTCCCTCCAGAGGGACATCAGAAGTTCGATGAGTTACCTGTCACCGAGGAGACGCCCATGAGACCGGTGAGTGAGCGGGATGACTGGCTTCGTCGCGATACTGATATCGCTATAGGAGGACCCATATGCCATATCCAAGGCGTGAGTGCTTCCATATTGGTCACCACTGACGCCAGCGTGTGCGAACTCCAAGCCACTGCGATGACCCGCTTCACCCCGGGATTGCGAATCGCCTCACTCCGATTCCACCTCTGCGAACTCTCCTACACAACCGCAGTCCCACTCACTCTCGTACGAGACGTCTTCTGTTGGACGTCCTTTGATGCATGCGCCTCTGCATGCGAGCTAGGTCTAACCTCAGAAGGCTGGGAGGGACACGAAGTGTTTAATATCGTCGCTCCTGAGATATGTTGGGAAGGTGGGGTGAAGACTGAGGAGCAGAGTAAGGTGGTGAAGGAAGAGAAGGTTGGGAGCTTGGAATTGATCGAGGAGCATTGGAGAGGACGGTATAATGGGTTGAGGGAGGGTTGGTGGGATGGGAGACCGAGGAGGAGTTTTTGGGATTCGACAAAGGCGGAAAGGGGTTGGAGACATGACGAGTCGTAAACCATAGTACGGGGACCCGAACGCACTGTAGTCATCATGCTGCATACACGGTCACTGATCAAGGTAGACATCTCCGGATGTACTGCTACTTGATAATCGAGCGCAAGCTACACCGCTCATCTCGCCTTTTTAAGACGGCGGGGATGTTGGAGCGGAAGACAAGGGGTGCTGCATATGTCGATATCCGCAAAGCTTCTACTCAAGTTCTGGTCAAGCGGTTCCCGGAGAATCTCAAGATGGCAATTGTGCCCCGCTTACTATATGTAGAACTTTCCCTTATAGATGTGATTTATGAGGACGTTCAGAAGAAACGATCTGTGAGCAAGTCTTCTAACCAAGCCTGTACGACGCTTAGGTCCTGACCAAGCCTAGATGACGCTCAGGAACACTCAGCAGCTGTTTCGGCCTGACCTAGCCCTGAGCCGACGACTATTCTGATTGAGTGGGATCGCATGCGGAAACAGGGACACCAAAGAGTTGTGAAATCTCGTCAAGTAGAATTCATCTGGGACTTTTCGGCTCATGTTTGTCGCTTTCTACTGCTTGATTGAGTGGCTTTCGGGCTACCTGACACGGCAAACGTTTTCTGATGGCCTCATCATCTCTCTCTCTCTCCCTCTCCCAATGATTTGCCGGAAGAAGAGTAAGTCACCTGAGCTGGATGGCCTGAGCTTACAATTCGGGGCGGTCGTGAATCCGATGCCTGACAGGAAGCTGGAGCGATCTAGTATCGAGGACCTCATAGTTTGTGATTGCGCAGGAATTTACAGGCGCCAAAGTAGATAGAACAAGTGGACAGGAATGACGACAGAATGGTCCTTTCCGATAAAAGGATCATAAGGTCCACTAGAAACGGCCTATATACTCGCATTTAAATTCGGGGTACTTTGGCTTCCCCTCCACGTCCTCCAGTGGAACTCAATGCTGCAGGAAACTACTTTCATACCCAAAGGTCTGTATTGTGCTAAGGAATGGCAATATGGGAATTCATCGTCTATCACCATCGGGAGTTCACCTTGCGCTTGGAAGGAAGGTAGATGACTTGGAAAAGAAGTCTTCATCACGTCATGCCAGCTTGGCGTGGAGTAATTTTTTCTCTACGGTCTGGAAGTGCAGCACACCAACACAATGTGTAAGGCGTTCAGATGCTTCTTTGATACCGAACATCATATATAAGCGTCAACCATACGTTTCAAGAGGCACTTCGAAAAAGTTTTGGGGCAGAATAGAGGCCTTCCACGGAAGTGCAGAATGAGAACGTCGACACGAGAAGCAGAGAATAGGACTAGCATACGAAAGCGTCGTAGACGCCGTCTAGGCGGCTAACATCATTCTTCTTCAAGGTAGACCACATGATCATGTTCCTAGAGGTTCTTCCAGCAGAATCCGGGTGGTATCTTGAGACTACCTAGGGACCTCTAGGTTGAGTAGCGATTCACAATAGTGCTTGGATGTTCAGTCCTTGAAGCCCCTGTGGACTCCTCAGGATCATATGTTCTACGCCTTACCATTCTTCATGTTACAGATAAACAATGCTGCTTGACGACGGAGTCAAGACACTTCTTGCTTCCGCTAGGGGATAGCTTTCTTCGCGCTGACAGCTCATGAAAATCTCCATCGACTGCAGAAGTACTCGCCTTCTTTTCTCGACGATCGGCAACCGGTATCAGCTGAAGGAGGTTGGGGGACGCTAACGCATCTTGAGGGGATTTATGTGCATTGCGATGGTCCTGGCACCTGATCGCAGGTGGAGACACTAGGCGGGATCAGCCGCCACTTGACAGGCCTGCTCCGCGCGTCACGACTTCTTTTTCGTCCTTTTCCTTTGACTTTCTCCGCGTTCTCTATCCTTTGTCTGCTACGAGAGACGCGATAGTGCTGTCCAAGCATGTCTCGAACGTCATCGCGCGAAGTAGTCACTCGATAGTTTCTTCATAGCATCTATCATCATCCCGGTCCTCATCGGCGGCTGTCATCATGTCGTATCTGGTCAGCATTTTTGAGCTCCCCATACATCATCTTCTTCCCTTCCCCCTCTTCGGCCTCTTCGCCTTGGTCTACTCTCTCGCCGCGCCGAGCTTCGCGACGGAGAAGCAACGCGCCTATATCCTCTCCTCGTTCACATCCGCCTCGATGACCCTTGTCTCGCTGCCATACGTCTGGAGCGATATGCTATACGGGCTGAAGGCGACATACGAGGATGCACAAATTGGTTGGCGCCGCGATGTAGCGATGTGTGGTATGGCTTTCTTCGCGACATATTTGGCCGGTAAGCAATGTGTCATCCTCTAAGCACGGCTAATAAGTACGATTGCAGCTGACGTGAGTCCGCATCATTGTGGTATACCGTTGAGAGGGGACAGAGGGGCTGACTTCTATAGCTTGTAATCGGATACTTCAAATATCCCTCTCAGGTCGGCCTCTTGACCGGATGGATCCATCATATGTGGGTTGAAGGTCTTATCGATGTGAGCCTTAATGATTTCCCGGTAGCTGTTACATTGCCCTTATGATCCACCTCATGTCCTCACCCGACTTCCCCCTCTTCCTCATTTGCAGCATCATGGAGGTACGTAGATGTGCTTGAGAGTCTCTCCTTTAGGCTGATCTTTTGCAGCTACCAACATTCGACTTGGGTATCTCACACCTCTTCCCCAAAACAAGGAACGACTTCCGGTTCCTCACCTCCTTCTTCCTCCTTCGAATCCTCTTTCACGGCTTTGTCCTCATCGATTGCATGCGTCCGTCCTCACGAGCTCTCACCGCTGAATCTTGGACGCCAACCATCCTAATTGGAATCGCCGGTGCTTTGCACGTCTCATGGTTTCACGGCGGAGTCAGGGGGTATATCAAGCGGCAGCGATCGTTAAAGAAGGGGGTCAAGGTTGAGCAGAAGGTAGACGAGCCGAGAGTCGACGCCGCGGTGCAGCTCGATCCCAACGTGCTCGACACATTGCCACCGACGTCACCGGGTGAAGGCACACCAGAGGACTCCCCTCTGATGACACCTTATACACCTTCGCAAACCCCGATGACCCTCCGCGATTCATATCTCTTCCCGAATATCTCGATGCCCACCATGCCGAACCTTCCCACTATGTCGATTCCAGCTATCCCATCTCTATCCGATATCACCTCGGCCTTCCCAAAGTCGCTACATACCGATATGCCCAACTTCGGCTTTAGAGATGCGGTGAAAGTCCGCTGGGACGAGCAACGTGGAATGTTCGCGGGGATGGGCACCAGAGGACGGGGTATGGCGTTAGATCTGGGTGGCCTAGGCTTGAGAAGGAGAGGCAATCTGCGCGGCATGGAAGAGGAGGTGCTGGTGACAGCAAGGGAAGTGCCGGCCGAGTAGAAGCTAGGGGACGAGTTGCTCCAGCATTGTATCAGCTATACATCTGTCCTGTTGTCTAAGTGACGAGGACCTTTACGACTTACGACGTATGCATCCAGTTTCATCATCTTGCTTTGCATTGATTACAGTTCGCATCGCATGCACTATCGTCTGAAAAAGCAGTCCTACGCTACCACTGGAATGACTAACGAAAGTCCGACCAAATTCCGAGGTCATATGTTCCGACGCGCGTCGCTGCTTTCGACGCGTCTCGTCGCCTCCACCTCTACCTTTCCTCCTTCCTTCCGAGATTCTCCTTTTCGAAACGTAGAAGATTTCGTTGACGCTTCTCACTCTCAGGGATCTAGCGCAAGATGTCATCTCCTTCTCATATGGGTCTTCCCTCTTCTTCGGCCGCACAAGGCACACCAAACACCTCCTCACTTCCTCAATCCCGACCCATTATCGACCCACTAGCATCCGACAACATCTACGGTCTCGGAGGTTTTGTTATGAATGCCAATACCAATGGTTCCTCGCGACGACCGCTTGCGAACGGTGAGGAAGCTGTTGAAGATATCATGGGTGATAGGCGACGTGGTGGTCGACGAGCGAGGTTTGAGGATACAGATGCGATCCCGAGAGTGAAGGATGCTACTGGGGAGAAGGTGATGGAGAGCTTTGCGATATTTCTCGAGAAGTGAGTCAACCTCTGTCTTGATCAGACTACATCTGAGCTGAACCTGTCTACCTTAGCTTCACCGAGCAGATCGCTCTTCCCGATACGCCGGGGTCTATTAATGCTGTCCATGTCATGCCACCGACAGCGGACGAATCGAAATTCTATATCGAGCAGATCAAGGCGATGAAGGAGTTCGAACTGACTACACTCTATGTTGATTTTGGACATCTCCTTGAGAGGGAGGAAGTTCTGGCTCGAGCTATCCAGTCGCAGTATTACCGGTGAGCATCCCTTAGATCCCCTTTTGGGCTCTTGGTCAGCGAGGCTGACCAGGATGACCCGTCAGATTTCTCCCTTACCTTCGACGAGCACTCCAGTCCCTCATCCGTCGATACGAGCCGACCTACCTCTACACTTCCACGTCCTTCTCCACTACTCCAAGCGCTTCCACATCGTCACTTACCACCCGCGAATTCGGCATCGCGTTCTACAATCTCCCGCTCACCTCTGGTATCCGAGACTTGCGCATGGACCGGATCGGCCAACTCATGAGTATCAGCGGTACCGTGACAAGGACTTCCGAAGTCCGACCGGAACTCGTTAGCGGCACTTTCGTCTGTGAGGGTTGCAGAGCGACGATCAGGGATGTCGAACAACAGTTCAAATATACCGAGGTAGGCTGGTACCGTTCAATTAGTGTAAAAGATGCTGACCACGTGGACAATCAGCCAATATTATGCCAGAACACCACTTGCAGCAACCGGACAGGATGGCAGCTGAACATCGAGCAATCTAAGTTTTCGGATTGGCAGAAGGTCCGGATCCAGGAAAATGCGAATGAGATACCTACTGGTAGTATGCCTCGGTCGTGAGTACCCTTTTGTCCCGTGACTAGGAGACTTGAGCTAAACACTGGATAGACTTGACGTGATCTTGCGCTCCGAGATCGTCGAACGAGCCAAAGCAGGCGACAAATGCACATTCACCGGGACATTCATCGTCGTTCCGGATGTATCTCAGCTCGGATTACCAGGAGTAAACGCCGAGATGATGCGAGAGAACCGAGGAGGACGGGGAGATGGCGGTGTTGCTAGTCAGGGTGTCACTGGTCTGAAGAGTCTCGGTGTGAGGGATCTGCAGTACAAGACGGCGTTCTTGGCTTGTATGGTCCAAGGGGCAGATGCGAGGGTTAGTGACGATGAGACATCGGTGGGTCTGTACTGACGGGAACACAGGCCGGAGCAACGGATATTCGAGGTGACCTGGATGATGGCGAGGAAGATCAAGAGACTTTCCTCAACTCATTGACACAGCAAGAGGTGGACGAACTGAAGAATATGGTCAATTCCGATAACATCTACCAACGGCTTGTCTCGAGTATTGCGCCCACTGTATACGGTAAGCTGCAGATTTAGGTAAGATGCGGAGCTGACGAGATACAGGCCATGAGATCGTGAAGAAGGGCATCCTTCTGCAACTTATGGGCGGCGTACATAAGCAGACCCAAGAAGGCATCCATCTCCGGGGCGATTTAAACGTCTGCATCGTTGGCGATCCCAGTACGAGCAAGTCTCAATTCCTGAAGTAGGCTTCACTACAAGCGGTCTGGAACGCTCGCTGATCTGTGCAGATACGTCTGCGGCTTCCTCCCCCGAGCGGTATATACCTCCGGAAAAGCCTCTTCGGCAGCCGGTCTCACAGCTGCTGTCGTCAAAGACGAAGAGTCCGGGGAATTCACCATCGAAGCAGGAGCGCTCATGCTCGCGGACAACGGTATCTGCGCGATCGACGAGTTCGACAAAATGGACATTGCCGATCAAGTCGCCATCCACGAGGCAATGGAACAGCAGACCATCTCGATAGCCAAAGCCGGTATCCAGGCAACACTCAATGCCCGAACATCGATCCTCGCTGCAGCCAACCCTATCGGAGGGAGGTATAACCGAAAGATGAGCTTGCGAGCGAACGTGGCGATGAGCGCACCGATCATGTCGAGGTTCGACCTTTTCTTTGTGGTTCTTGACGAGTGTAACGAGAACGTCGACCTTCATATCGCTCAGCATATCGTGAACGTCCATCGATTTAGGGATGCTGCGATCGCGCCGGAGTTCAGTACGGAAGCGCTGCAGCGGTACATCCGGTACGCACGGACTTTCAGCCCCAAGGTAAAGCGTCTCCGGAACACTCGCGACACAATGGCTAATGTCGTCTTAGCTTACTCCCGCTGCATCGGCTGTGCTGGTGGAGAAGTACCGGTCATTGCGCCAGGATGAAGGTGGACCGGGGAAGAGCAACTTCCGGATCACCGTCCGTCAACTTGAGAGCATGATCCGTCTGTCCGAAGCCATCGCGCGGGCGAACTGCCAGAACGACGTGAGTCTCTCTCGGGTCTCCTGTCATCCCCCCGCTGATAGCGTCCAGATCACCCCTCAGATCGTTCGCGAGGCATATTCTCTGCTCCGACAATCCATCATCCATGTCGAGCAGGATGACATCAACTTCGACGAGGAGGAAGTCGACGTGCCAAACGGTAGACCTAACGGTCGTCATATGAATGGTCATGACGCCGAGGATGAGAGTATGGACGCTGCGGATGCTGCTGCGCTGGATGCTGTGGAGTCGAGCTACGCTCAGCGGATGTCGACCGGAGCGAACGGGGAATCGAGTGACGCTGTTGCCGCTGTATCGAGTCCAGGCAAGAAGAGGATGCGCATCACCTGTGCTGTCCGCTGATTGGAATTGTCGAACTCGCTGATTGAAGAGTAGACAACCGATACATGGAGATCATGAACCTCTGCGTCTTGCATCTATCCGATATCGAGCGAGAGTCAGGAACCGGAGTTGATAGGGAAGAATTGATTCAGTGGTATCTTGAGCAGAGGGAGCAGGACTTCGAGACGGAGGAACATTTGGAGTATGAGCGGGAGTTGATCGCGAAGGCGTTGACGAAGTTGGCAAAGGTGAGGTTTTTGCGGACATCCGGAGTCAGAGCTCGGCCTAAAGAGAGAAATAGGACAATTATCTGCTTGAGATCCGCGGAGATGTTAGGGAAGGTCTTGCTCCCTCTGGAGAGGGGGAGTCGCTGGAATCAGCCGGACCAAGCGGGAGCGACAAGATCTTTTACGTTGTCCGTGAGTGACAGTTGGCCTTCGCGAGCTGTTTCGTTAATTGATGATCTTTCGTAGATCCACAAGTCGATCTTTCCGATCTTTCGTCGTCAGTGCCGGCATGAGACGGTATTATCTTGGGTAATCATGAAATGCATTGTATCGGATACAGTTGAGCAAGCTGTTTTATTGTCATGCTGTTGGTTCACTCCCGACTGGTTCGCTTAAACCTTTCTCCAAACCCTGTAAAGTCCTGACCAAACCCCACCTCCGGCCTGAGCAAGCAAACCAACCAAACTCTTCCCACTCCCTTCCAACAACCCTACAACCTGTCCTCTCAAGGTATCCAGCTCAGGTAATTTCCCGACCCTACCCAGCTCCTCGACACCCACTAAACGGTTGCCTTCGAGGACACCAGCTACGAGTCGGAGATTAGGCTGTTTCACCTCTTTATCCCTCACTGCCGGTCGTTTCGCAGCTGTCAAGGAGCGGTTGATCGTCCTTAGTAAAGCGGAAAGGTAGGTCGGTGAGAGTGATGGGCAGGTTAGAAGTGCAGTCTGTCCATCTAGGTATGGAGCAAGTGAAGCTGAGGGTATCGTAGTCCTCGCCAAAGCGCCGAAGACTCCGGTACGTAAAACAGTCAGTTGAGCACCTTCGGAATCAACCGCAACCGCTTCAACCGGCTGTGGACCAGTATTTTCGGGTCTCTTCTTCCGTCCACGAGATGTTTTGATGGTAAGAGCTGGAGGAGGAGGTATAGGGACTCTCTTGATAGCGGCTCGGAGTCGGTTGGTATCCGGTACAGAGAGGTTATCGTGTGTGAAGAGGAGGACTAAGGAGGAACGTTTGAGGAGGTGGGCGTAGTATGCGTAGAGGAAGGCTTTTCGTTGGGTGTAGATTCGGTCTGGAGGGGAGATGTAGTGTGGGCGGTCGGAAGTGGGCATCATTGATGATGGTATAGATTTGGAGGGGAGTTTAGGGATGGGGATTGAGGTGTATGCTGGTTTGAAAGTGGATGCTGGTTGAGGGGGAAGTTGAGTGGTAGCGTAGCGTCTGAGGGGTGGCGACATGACGATTTGCCGACGGTGAGGCATCGTGCGAAAGGCTGAAGGGTTAGAAGTAGTTGTCTCGGTCAACGGGTCTTGGCTATATCTTTCTTCACCTGCAGTGTCGCTTCGCAAGGTCAAGGCCCGTATGACGTGGCAAAAGCCAGCTTGGAACATTCCGTTATCACACCTTCATTTCGGTTGCGCGTTGAAACATTCCTCGATTTCTTCAAATCGTGTCTTCCTCAAGCTCAGTCCTCCACGGGGAAAGCTACCTCAGAAACACAAGGTACAGCAGCTCGAGCAACATGGACATTGATCCGCCTAAAGCATCATCTTCCTCGTCACCCCTCACCTACCTCGAACATCAGGAAGGTTCTTCCCCTGCTGAGCTGAAGACATGGTGGACAAAGCTTCGGACGGCTTACGAGCGGAAGTGAGTGACTGAGGATCAACCTGAAGCTCCCTCATGAACTCAATCGAATCCTCCGAACTGACATGTAACGTAGACTCTGGCATAATCTGACAGTCACCATGACCGAGTTCGTCTTCCTTCCTGGGACAGGGGAATACCAGATCGAGCTGTTTGAGAAGTAAGCTGGACTCAAGGAAACGATGCAGCATGGAGCTGACGTTCTCCTGCTCTCTGTAGATTCATAAGCACGATCGAGTCCAAAATAAATGCATTGAAGCTTGTCGAGATTGCCCGGAGAGTTGGACGAGAATATACAGGTGAGACTGGGCTGCGTTTTAGTTTTCAACTTCCCCTTTATTTGCAACCTTCTATCGAGACTCCACATCAAGATGAAAACAAGCTAATGAGATGATGTAGAACCCGATCTCACCCTCAAATTCCTTCAATCCCTTCACTCCCGCCTTCAATCCCCCTACCCCGTCCCCGCAACCGACGACTCCCCCGGCTCTCCTGCTCCTCCCCGCCCAGTACCTGAAGCTTACGCTCTCTCCCTCTCCTCGATTGCCTACGCCCAACTCCTCCTCGGCGATCTTCCAGCTTGCAAGAAGTCGCTCGACGAATGCGAGACTCTCCTAGCAGATCAAGATACGGTCGAACCCCTCGTCAATGCTGGATACTATGGAGTGGCCGGAGACTATTTCAAAGTGAAGGCGGACTATGGACCTTATTACAAGAACGCGCTGCTGTACCTCGCTTGCGTGGACGTCGATCGGGAGCTGGGAGGAGAGGATCGGAGAGCAAGAGCGCATGATCTGTGCATTGCAGCGTTGCTCGGAGAAACGATCTACAACTTCGGCGAGCTGGTCAGCAGTCACCATTCATAAAGAGCTCGATATGCTGACTCCGATCTGAAGCTGCAACATCCGATCCTTCAGACATTGGCGGGGACAGAGCATGAATGGATCAAATCCCTCATCAGCGCGTTCAACGCAGGCGAGATCGGCAAGTTCGAGAGCTTAGCAAACAACTTCCCCTCGGAGGTCAGCGGAGTGATTCTGTAAACTGCAGAGTGCTGATTTAGCTTGTCAGCCTATCCTTGAATCGTCACTTCCCTTCCTACGGCAGAAGATCTGCCTCATGGCCTTAATCCAGACCGCCTTCGCCCGTTCACGCGATGGATCCTCCCGCCTGATGACTTTCCAATCTATTGCGGAAGCAACGAGATTACCTGTGCACGAAGTGGAACATCTCGTCATGAAAGCGCTCAGGTCAGTTGGTTGTCTATCCCGGCACTAGTGTCTTGGTTTGAGTGTTGAACGCCACTGACGAATTCATCAGTCTCTCGCTAATCCGAGGTTCGCTTGACCAAGTCTCTTCAACTGCCGACATCACCTGGGTGCAGCCTCGTGTTCTCGAAGGGAGCCAACTGGATACCCTCTCGGAGCAGTTTGACCAGTGGAGTGCAGGCGTTGGAAGGACGGAGCTGGAGGTGGAGAATCAGCGGCTCACTGCGAGGGAGGCTGTCCAAGCAGCGTAAAAGGTATAGCATAATCATGCATAGATCCAGAGCACGAAATGGTGCAGCGATCTTTTGGGATATTGAACTCGTCTAAACAGATCAGTAGCCTCTTCCCCGGCCTCTGTACGGGACGATGATCAGCTGATATCCATTGCATAAGGTAACGCACGCACCCTCTCCGCCCCCGATATGGATGGTATCCCCGATATCCCCGTGGTCGTCCTCGTCCTCGTCCCCGATTAGTGATGTTCATCCCAGGTACATTCGTCCGTTTCTCCTTCACCTGAGAACAAAAGTATCAGCCCTACGCCTTGACATACATGTCAACCAGGACAGTGGACCCACCGATAGTAGCCGTCCCCTGAACATACTCTCATTCAACACCATAGCATTTTGAACGATCGCAGGTTCCGAGAACTCCACATATGCGTATCTATTCGCAAATAATCAGCTTCGTCCCAACCATCTCGCCTCGCCTGTACCGGCAAGGAGCAGTGGACGAGAAAGCTGACCCTTTCGGGTGTCCAGTGAATTTATCACATAATATCGTCACTCGGTTGATCGTCCCGCAAGCTTGGAAATGAGCTTGGATCTCCTCCGGGGTCGCTCCGTAATCCACCTACAGAAGCCAAGGGGAATCAGCTCAACACCCTGTTCCCCACCGCAAGCATATGCTTGACTGCCAAGAGAATGAAGCGAAGGAAGCTTACATTCCCTAAGTACACGCTCCTAGCATCGACTGCTCCAGGTTCCTCATCATCCATGTTTTGATCAACTTCTTCACCGTTCGTGCCGCCTATTTCAGTTTTGGGTGTTGATGATGTCGCTCGTGATTTTTCGGTTCCGGTTAGCTGACGGCGATCAATCAGACTGCAAGTCGTATAATTAGGACGAAGCAACTCACCTGGTTCTTCTCCTCCTCCATCTGGGCGAGACGAGCTTGCATCAATTCCAGCTCCTTACACCCTCGTTCAGCTCCTTCATAGACTCGACTCATGGCTTGACCCACCTCGTCTACGTTGACTCCATCCTCCGCTATCCGCGGCGAGGACTCTCGCTGTTCCGCCATACTTGAGAACGGGTGCCCAAGTTTCAGTTGGTCGCGAAAGTAATTCACAAACATCGGTTCTGGACCTGAAGAAAAGGATCCGGGGGAAAGAGTGCCACTCTCGGCTATTTGAGGCGTTTTACCCCGCTGTAGGGTGCAGCGGAGCGAGGGTCTTGTTGCTTGTCTCCAGCTACGTCGTATCTTCCAGATCCTTTATTGACGCCTTTTTTCTTGTATGTCTTCCTTCATGAAGATCAAAATCTGTCGCTAACCCTCACTATAGTTCTCTAGATTCGCCATGGCCGCCAAATCAGCCGCAGCGGCGGTTGTACGTCTCCCCTCATCCCTACCACATCCTGTGCTAATCCGCTCCCCTATCAGGACTGGACCAAAATCTACACCCAACTCGGCCTAGGAAAAGAAACCATCACAGCCCTCCAAGCATTCCGAGCCCGTCATTCATCGGCCGTGAACCGTAACGTCGCCTTGAAATCCACAATCCCTCAGATCGACACGTCTCATTACCGGAACACACTTCGAGACCAGAGTGCTATTGGACAGGTGGAGAAGATTTTGGGGGATTTTAAGCCGGTCGATTATGATTTGGGGAAATGGAATGGAGTCGTTGAGGCTTTTGAGGGGAAGGCGGTGAGCTTTATCCCGTTTGGTGACCGAAAGCTTTGCTCAGGAAGCGTTTCGGGTTTTTGAGTGGAGCTCATATTGGGGTATGCAGGTTGCCGCGGCGAAGGAGACCGTGTCGAAGATTTCGACGGAGGAGAAGTCGTTGACTGAGACGTTGGGGCATATCAAGGAAGCCCGGTCATTCGAGGATCTTACGGTAAAGCCTGTACTCGAGGGTTTCTGCTCTTTAAGCTGACTGTACTTAGGTCGACGAGGTGTCCGACGCACGACCTGAGATCCGGTCGTCGGTTGAGACGATGATTAAGAAGGGGAAGTGGACAGTTCCGGGTTACAGAGTGAGTCTGCACACCTATTTCTAGCTGTTTCTCAGCTTCGCCAAATGGTGGCGGGCTGACGACTCATGTAGGAGAAATTCGGCGACTTCTCGTTCATGTAGAGGGTTTTGTCTTACAGCCCGACACTCGACACTCGATGCATATCATGAAAATACCGGCCCGGCAAAGGGGAGTTGACAATTCTTTGAGACCTGCTCATCCTTTCTGATTGTATCCTTTCTGCTAATATATTTCTGACAGCGATCGAGTGCTCAAGCGCGTATCTAAAGGAGACTGTGGCCATATCATTCACACGTTCCAAAGATCCCCAACTCTCGTCGATATCATGCCCGGATCCGACGACGAGTTCGGAGACGTTCCTACTTATCTGACTGAACGTCTCTTGAATGCACAGACGTGCGTGCAGAAAACAGTGTCAGAAGCTACCGATCGCCACCTCTGTGTCCTCAAATCGTCAATTCCGTCAGAGAGACATTTCGTTCCACATCTTGGGAGCCCACTCGATGTGGCGCTCGAGACCATCACACTGGAGTGCACGAAGAATCTCAAATGACGGCCGGCTGCTGACTCATAAAGTATAATCTACTGGGGTTCTTTCCTCGTCAAAGCGATTGGCGGACAAAAGAGGTTCGATCCGCCGAAGGTTTATGTCCAGGTAACGGCGCGATCGCACGCTGGGTGCGATTGGGATGAGTGGGAGACGACTGTGAACGGGAGAAGCTGAATGATTCTGAGGAGACAATCACGCAGGTTGACCGGAGGCGTGGAGAACGATCAGTCGAGGGCTTTCGTGAGCAGCCAGTTATGAGTGCATCGATCGATCGATGGTGATGAGAAGAGATGCCTGAACTAATTCCATCGGGCTTCCTGACGATTATACACTTGGCACTGCCCTTGTTTGTACTCTTGCGCCTGCTAAGATCGATTTGATGCTGTAGCTTGTGCGTATATGACATGACTATTCTACTGAACAGATGACGTCTTGTTTCTGAGGGAACAGGCTTGGAAATATCTCCTTTCATCGCAAACGACAACGATGGGCCCTTTCAGTGATCATCGCGTTTATAGCTCTCCTTTGACTCTCTACGCTCTACGTCATACGAGGGCCGCGGAAAGTCACTATGAACCGAAGCATCAGCGACTTCTTCTCATCAACAGGGCTGTAGATCTACACTGCTAGCGACGTCTTACTATCTGCTCAGTCAACACCCTCCCAGAATGGCATCGGAAGCTTCATCAGCTGGTTTCAAGGTTTCTGGACAGCCACAGGAATCAAAGGCAAAGCAGAAAGCTGTCCGTCAACTCCTATATCCCAAAGTAGTAAAAGCTACCATCGACGACATCCAAAAGCTCAAGTTAATATCTGAGGGCGACGACGACGAATTTATTTACAAGGATCCTCTGACGTCACTTCAAGATGGAGCGATGAGGATCACCAACAGCATCATCTCGAAGAACTCCGAACTTCGTCAGTTCAACAACGACTATACGGTGAGTGCCGAGAAGACCTCGGTTCGAGATGCTTCTTGGAATACTCTCAGATTCAAAGCCTCGTACACTTATACAGGCTACCATTTGAAATACGAGCGAAGGGAGGTTGTGGCCAAGGTGAGTGCTGAGAAGTACAGGTCGTGTCTAGGAAGTGAGTGGAGGGGATGGAGTTTGGCTCTCGTGTAGAAGCGGTTTACTAGGTTGGGATGGGAAGGGATGCTTGTACGATTACACCTACATGCTACGCTCAGAACGACGCAGCATGAGATGGATGAAACCAAATTGAGATATGGCAGATCGTCATTACGAGTGCAGGGTCCGCGCAATTCCCATCGGCTACAGTAATCTGGTTCGACGCTCTTCGACGCTCTTCGATGTCGCAAGAGGCACAGGTTCAAGCATTCTTATAGCAGGATAGGGTAACGACCATGGAAGGAGGGATACATCGGCTGTCGACTAGGCCTTAGATATCTATCCGTTGATTGCATGTACGCGAATCTCCTGTGCAAGATCCGGGTGGCAAACGGCTTCTGGATCATACATATGTCCCGACATACGAGGGGCGTCGTGTTGTATTTGAATCCGTTCACTTGTCATCCGTGATGGACTATGCACTTCGTCGCAACAGCTACTTTACAATCATCGTTCACGTCAGAAAGCTTCAGAATGGTGCGCGACTACTCTGCCGAGCTCTCGAAGGGTCTGCTTACCAATACTCCTGTTATGAGTATTGACTTCAAACTCTTCTTCTACATACCCCCCTTTCAAAGAAACGCTTCAAGCTTCGACGAACTCCTTCGGGAACAGTCTTTGACTGGACGCAGTAGAGACCGATGGACACACAACACTCTTCCTACCCTCCGAACCAACAGTACGCAAGAATGATGTCAAACAGCAGTCGTGAGGCAGCGACACTCACAGCGGATCACGGTTGCACTACAAAGATCATAACCGATTCTTTCATGAGTGTTAGGGATTCGAACTCAGGGCAAAATCGGATATTCCGGGACTCGAACCCAGATTAACGTTGTGTTAACCATTACACTGAATTTGAGCCCACCGAGAGCTTCCACTACCTGAACGCCACGATCATCGACTCACTGCACTTGATACTTTCGATGCCCGATGACCAATCGCTGGACCCGGAAAGGGTGAAATCGGTGTCAAGCTCGCTTGAACACTTGAAAGCTCGGCTTGACTTAGTTGCAAATGATGTTGTCGGCAAGAGCCCTCGTTCTTTGCAAGCGCAGGGCGTGCGCGAGTACGTAGCTTTCAAGTACTGTCTCGACGGTGGCAGTCAGGTGTTCATGACGATGAACGGAGTTTCACTCAGGCGCATCCACCTTCCTCCACCCAGGCCAAGACTCAGGAATTTTGCGGTGGAGTACAGTCCAACGTACGATGAACCGGTCACTTGCGCTCTTATAACGATACAAGCGGATCTACTGTTTGCGCAAGGTGGGTCATCCAACAGGACTCTCGAGGTGATGTCCGATAGAGATCGATGCTTTGAATCTTGTTTGAGCGCGAGGGTGACAGCGATACATAGCGTGACGTGAGATGTGATGTCGAAGCTTCCAGGCCACATCGACCGGGCTCAGCGTTTTCTCCTGCTTTTCGTTAATGGCAAAATTCCATCTACATTGGACGAACGCTACGAGAATGGCAAAACATTCACCGACCTAGTTTCTGGCACTTGCCAGCGTCACGAAGATCTGCATTTATCCTGCTCTGGGATACTATGGTCTTATTACTCATCCCCGTGCGTCGAGCCTTTGATGTTCCGCATCCGTCCGTGCCTGCAATCCCTTACTTAAACGTGCGCCCACGCTCCGCTTCGAACTCACAAAACTCCTCTCACGCCTCATACAAACGCTCTCTGGTACCCACAGGTTGAGCGAGAATAACAAGAATCACATCATTTCCCTACTTTCTTCCTGAACCGCTGAGATCGCCACCTGAAACATGTCGAAGATCCTGTCTCATGACTTAGACATGTGTCGTTTCCAAGAAGCCTCGTCTCACCCACACGGTAAGGCCGGACAATGAGATCCTGAGACTTTTCGCAGCAAGCATCGAGCTCGGGCGATGACTCCCATACTGTCAGATAATGTAAGCGTGGAAGTGAGTAAGCATTACGAAGGGGCCAATCGGGAGGAGAGAATCAATCAAACGAGCAGATAGTCCGGTATGATCGACGATCTTTCATATGGGGATGATGGAGGACACGGGATAGAGCTGATCCGAATATCGGGACGATCGATGATTTCGATGAAGTACTGCAATAGATTCCTTAAGTGGGAACAAACAGCTCCCCGGGAACATTGTCAAATACAGACTACTAAGGTTTACATGCTGAAGATCGGAGATGTACCCGTTAAAAACACAAGCACCGACGGGATCAATCGTCGATCCCCCTATGACCACAGCATGATGCAAAGATCCCTCCACTCTTCTTGGCAGGAGTCCTGGTAGCAGCAGGAGCTTGCTCCGCTTTCCTCGCTGCTGCAGCAGCAGGAGCAGTTGAAGCCAGTGTCGATGTATTAGCTGGCGCCGTGGTAGCCGTCTTTGACGATGCTCGTATAGAGTAACCTGCATCCGTGCAAGTTTGTCAGAGCCGAAACTGGAAGGCAAGGATGCATTCACCTTCCGCTTGATTCGCACTTGATGGTAGCGTCTTTGCAGCGGAAACAGTCGAAGACCCGGCGGTAGTGCTGCGGATCGAGCTACCACCGGACGACGGGAGTCAGCTACGAATACGATCCGGCTTAAGAAGTTGATTGAGGGGTATAGTCTCGACATGATCGGACGCTGGGCCGAGTGATGCAGGCACTTCATTTATCGTCTGTATCTAGCCCCTCGGCTCTCCTCCTTTACATCCTTTCTACTCTTGATCTATCCCATGTGAACTCACTGCTTGCCCTTGACGAAGGTGGCCACGAAGTCTGAGAAGTACTGGAGAACGTCGCTGTCAGCTGGTCTCAATCCTATCGATTCCTTTGACCCGCCTTGCCCTGGTATTCGGCAATCTGTAAGTCCTCAGACTCCGGAGATCGTTCGCCCTGGCCACCGGCAACGGTGGAAGCGCCCCAAGGTGCACCACCCTGCACCTTCTCAAGGCCATACAGCAAGGGTGTCGAATAACCTGTGTCGCGTCAGCAGCATTCATTCAGCATCCATGAGCTGACACTGACCTATCGGCACGTAGCACACTTTAGGCGAAGGAGAATGGTGAGCGCCTGATTGCTATAGAGGACTAGACTTACTGCCCACTGGGGGAATGTCAGCTGATCCCACTGACAAATTCTGGGAATACTCACTGTGCACAAAGTATGGCATCGTGGTGAGAGCAGTGCTCTTCACGAGATTTGTCAGCATGGCTGGAGGAAGCGAGACGTGACTTACCTCATGACCACCATGCTGACCCGCGACCCCGGTGAACATGGTTACGAATTTACCGGTAAGTGCACCAGTCGCCCACAGCTGACCTGTACACCTCAGGTCAATGCGGAACAGGGTATAGCCAATGTGTCACTCACCGCAGCTGTCGAAGAAGGTCGAGACCTGAGCGGGAACTCGACCGTACCTGTTCGCTTGTCAGTCTACCTTCTTTTTGAGTGTGTCTCCCCTACGTACCGAGTAGGGGTACCAAGGATGAGCCCGTCGACCTCCCTTAGATCATCCGGAGTCAAGACCGGGTACTTTGGTGTGAGCGAGTTCCCTGCGTGCATCTTAGCGAGCACCTCCTGAGGAAGGGTCTCGCGGCTATGACGGCATTAGCATAATTCGGTTGTATCAATCGTCTAGCTCGCGTACATTTGGTATGGCTTGACGATCGCGCCGGTCGACTCGACGCCCTTGATCACACTCTCGGCCAGAGTCGCGATATGACCATAGGTGGAGTAGAAGGCGACGGCGATGATGGGCTGTTTAGCAGTCCTAAGGAAGGGTCAGCTTGCAACCTCCAGGTGGACAAAGGAATCACATCGTGTGCTAAAGCTGTTGCTCTCGAGCTCGTTCGGGTTCGGTGTAAGGTGAGTGGTGTGTATGAGAATACGGAAACGGCAAGAGGAAAAACGTTTGTTATCGAGTATAAGTAGACCTAGAAGTTTGGCAGAGTACAGTACTCGACGTATGTATTTGTTCCAACGTTCACGCCGGTTGGTAATCCGGTAATAGTCTCCGTCGGAACTTCCTACCAAATTGCCGGTTCGAGCCATATCTTCCCAGCGCTTGATAATTAGCAAAGACCACGCAACATCAGTGTGATCTTTGCGAGCCTATGTCAGTCGAAGCCAGACAAACGTTTTATTTCGGTCTGAATGTAAAAGGCGCAAAATCACGTGTCGATCGCCATCTGTGCCGGCAACATCAGTCGTAGACATTCTATCCGCACAGACAACAGTGCTCTTAACTTACATCCACAGATCGGCTCAGTCACAGAAAGCTGATTTACCTTGATCCTCAACATGGGCATACTTGACTGGTTCACCTCTCAACCTCCGGTGAAAGGAGCAAATGATATCCCCGCTCCTCGATCCGATGCTTCCGTCAACGCCCCTTCACCCGAGCATCATCAGCGAGTCATCGATTTCGTACGGGTAAGTCCAGCCGTCCCCCCTACCCAGATTATTCTCTACGGATGGACGGGGTATGGTCGCGCTGACTCGCAGATCCCGTAGGAGGCCCCGAACGCCAGGTAAGTTCAGTACTGCTTAGCTGTCTAAACCCCCTCTCCTATGGTCAATATGGATGATGATGTAAGGAAGCGGGATGTTAGCTGACTGTGATTACACAGATACACCTTCGATTCTCGCGCAAATCGCGATAACCCCGATGCAGAGCTATGTCGAGTGATGCCCAATGGTAGTAAGAGCTGTGTCAAGGTGCGTCCGAGTTTGACCGCTTTGGCACTCGCAGCCCGTCGCAAGGAGGCAGTCTTTGTCCCAACTACTTCTTGGCCGGATACATGGTACTGCCTCGGAGCAGGATCCTTGTCATCGGACTCCTAAAGTAAATCGGAAGCGGCAAGCTGACATTGATCATCCTGCAGATAGCGACGACTAGCGCAGCGCTGTTCAAGAGCATGCAATCATTAGGTGAATCGCGATGTGGAAGGCATCATACGCAATTCTTCTCGCTGACAAGCGTCTTGCTTGGTTCCTCCTTGTTCCCTCAAATCCCCGATACCTTCCTATGGTCCATGTTCACGCTCGGTCGAAAATTGACTCGGCAATATACCTGCTTTACGATTACTCTGAACCCATATCATTAGGCTTTTATTGCGCTTTACCCGCTGAGCCGCATCGTACGGATATGGAGTGTAATCGGATTCCGCGAACTTCGTGATGCGGCAGTTGACGTCATGGGGGAGGGTGAAGTCAGGCATGTGATCATAACCGTCCTATCCGGAGCTAAAGTTTCTGTGCAAGTTGAAGCTATGTATGTGTAGCAGTCATGCAAGTTTCGTACGGCGCCCGATTCATCGGCACGTTGAGCATGGTGGTGCCCCGCTCCGCTCCGGTGGAGGTGGTCAGGGCATGTGCTCTGGCTATCCTTTGTCTAGCTCAGAACGCGAACGCGGTCACTAGCTCTTGATCAGTCTCACGTTGGTAATTGTCACTACTGTCACGGGTTTTCTTGCTTCTGCCATACAGGGCAAAATATTAGAAGTCGCTGCCAACATGGCTCCACCTCCAGTGACCATATATGTATGTCCCCTTCCTCCTCCCCAATCCTCTCGAGTCAAGGAGGCTGATAGCATCGTAAAAGGTCACAAGCCTCACTTCCCAACCTCGAGTTCGACAACATACCGACCTCCTTCACAGGTATTGCTCAGATCGGTTCCAATTGAAAACATTACTGATCACCTCCCCCTTTTCGACATCGCAGATCATTGAAAGGCCTAGAGATACCATACGAGGTCAGTCCTTTTCCACCGCCCTCGAAGCCATTCATAGTTGCTCATGATGGTGAGGACCGACAAAGTTTTACAGTCTTTCGATCTGGTCATGGATTCCGAAGCGAAGACGAAATGGCAGCGTGCGAAGCCTAGCGGGATGGTGGTGGGATTACCTGGTTTCTTAGTCGGAGGCGAATGGGTTGGCGTAAGTCTGCTCTCCTTTGCGTGAACAAGGATCCTCAAGGTTCCACCCTATTTCGGAATCTGTCCTTGGTTGGGATGTTGACCACCACTTTCGTACTTAGACTACGGAAGATTTCGAACAAGCTGTCGAATCCGGTACACTCCCCACTTTCCTTCGACAAGATCAATCCGCTCCCGAAGATGGAGAAGGGGAACTCGAGAAGCTCATGAGGGAGATGACGGATTCGGATCTGGATAAACTTGCTGGGGAACTTGGTGATGGGCAAGCAGGGAATGATGTTGGGAAAGTCGGGTTGATCGTGCCAGAAGGGTCGGAACCAAGGGAGAGAATTACAACAGAGGAAGAAGGAATCAAAGCGGGTTCGGGATTGACGGTAAGCTTGGGAACGACTGGAGATGGAACGAGTAAGGAGGAAGTTGGGGAGGCGTTGAGGTCTGCTGGGACGGTTGACGGGTTGATTGCTGCTGTTGAGAAGGGCGAAGGGAAGGAGAAGGTGGACTGAGGCAGCTTCAGAAGGGTGTATGTGTGTTTGTACCTCTGACTGGAAGCAGTGTCGAAGCTATCCCAAGGGGATATCTACTGTTCAACATCTGATCGTTCAAAGCGCTCAGAAGAATCTGTCCGCTCGGTCTGTGGAGCCAATACATCTCGGCTTCTCGGCACATTAACAGCGACGACGAGGTGAGTCTCCTCATAGCTTAGTCTTCGCATGGTCGTGCCTCGTTTCCTCAACGACTTCATCATCTCGACACGCAAGGCTATTGAACGCGTCTGCTAAGGTAGACAGGACCAGCGCCACGCTCGGCTTCCACCGCTCAGGATCACACAGCGGGAACCCCGCATGAGCTACACCGAAACCGGCTACGTTCCCCTCTCGTTGTCTCCACCCATCTCCCCCCGCTCTCCTTTCAAACCCGATCAGAATCACGATGTCAGCCCTACTCAGGCTCCTCGCAGCCGTCAGTCCCCCTCAACCTACCCCGGCATCTCGAGAGTATGACGGTCTCGAATTTCGATGGAAGATGCTCGTCTTTCGACCCGCCAAATTCTGGTTCGAAGGGATCATGTTGGGTATTCTAGGGCTTTACGTTGGGATGTACTTTCTCGGACGGTACTTGAACGAATCTCGCGCGAGAGCAGCGTGAGTCAACAAAGTAACTTTTCCTTTCCCGACTTTTAGACTGATTTTGTTTACGGGTCGTAGAATCGCTCCATATAGACCTTTACTTGATAATCAATTCGCTGCGACTCGCCCGCTTCTCTCTTCGGGTCCAGCACTACACCTCCTCTATTCTTCAGGTCGGAGGAATGTCCTATGCCTCCATACGACGATTACCCTCCTTCCGGTTCATGATATCGCCGGCCTCGTTACCCATTTTGGGAGAGCGATCATCGAACCAACATACGACGGATCCGAAGCGATTCAATTTGAGCTGACCCTTGGACGTGGTGACAATGGGTTGCAAAATGAGGGTGTCGGAGTGTGGGCTATAGTGGATAAAGGGGCTATGAGGCAGACGAGGGAGAAGAGGTGGGACCTGGTGTGTTTCGGCATTCAGTCAGAGGTATGGAGCTGATATGGAGCAGACTTTCCCGAGACTACAGGAATCAGTCAACATCCCGATCACTCATGCGTTGTTCACCGAGCATTCTGACTGTACCGATGCGATGCTGAAGACGCCGAACGTCGGGATCACGGAGCTGCTGAGCAAGCCGGGGTCTGCAGGAGTGCTCAAGTACCTTCTCGTGAGTTTTCCCATCCCTCTGCTTTTCATCAAGATCAGAGTGTGGCTTGTATGTAGGTGACCGATGTACCATGTCGGCGACCTGCCAAGGGACCACTCCCAGCGAAATTTAGGTCAAGGGAGATCATCCTCGCGGTTCGTAAACCCTCAAATTCAACACAGGAGCAGGCGGTCAAGGCCTGGCTACAAGTCGCGCTCAACGTCGCCGACCTGATAGCCAAGCCAAACCTACTGAAGCCTGAGGTACGACCCTTGTCCTCTTTCACCTCTCACAGCTGACCCCTCGCCGTTCCAGGTATCTCGCAAACTACTCAATACTCGCAAAACAGTCGACGTCGACCTCACCACTTCCTACGCCAAGGAGAAAGCAGAAGACAACCCGCCCGAAGAGACTGCCGAGGAGAAGCGGTTGGCCAAGAAGAAAGCGGAACGCGCAGCGATGAGTGAGAAGGAGCTGAAGAAGGCCGAGGACCTCGAGAGGCGGAGGGAGTTGAGGAAGTTGCAGAAGAAGCAGGGTACGAAGTAGGGCAAGAAGGGAGAAGCAAAGTCGTAATCTGCTTGAAGCGTATACTTTAGGGAATTTTGACACACCCGCTTTCACACTGCTGCTTCGGCCTCACGATCAGACCGTCCTCCATCCCCCTTTCCTGGTACTCCCACCGTCCACCCGCTCCACCCTCAATGCCAGGATCGAGTAGGCAAGGTCGCATTGAGATATCTGCGTACTAGCGTTGTCCACCCGGTCGCGTTATTATGTAGGCGTAGTGACCATGATGAAACATCTGGCTATGTGAAAGCGTTACGTCATCAGGGATCTACGGCCGCAAGGGAGGTGGGCACTCCGGCGATCCGGAAGTAATATTCTCGAAGCTCCCCCCGGACGCTCTCGGATGCAGATGCAAGGCTTCGAGGGCACCTATATATCACCTGAAGTTCCTCTTACCATGTCACATAGACCGCTTGAGCTGTTACTGATCCCGCTAATCTCGTCAACATGTGGATAACAGATCCTATCGTGGCTCATCCTAAACCTTCGGCACCTCCAGACTCAATATTCGCATCAAAAAGCTACAAGGACAACTCAGCGTACCTAAAGCGGCTTGCGCAAGGTGATAAGCCGGTATGTGGGACAACGAAGCGAGAACGAGCCGCTGCTGACGGTTGATCGATCCAGGCAAGATGGCAGGATGTATGGCAATGGGAGATGCCAAACGCTCATTTGCTCCTGTTTGACCTACTGGAAAGGACATACGTCGTGAGTTATCTTCCGTGAATCCATACGGTATCGTCTGGTCTGGTATCGCATTGATGGAGGAAGTAGTTCGCACAGTGGGCGGTCGAAAACGATGATCTTGGAAATTACCTTGGTTTCGCTGAGATTGCCTTCTTCCAGGTTTACAAACATCATGAGTTTGAGGGTGAGTCGGTCCTGGCCATACCGCTATCACACTACTGCGAGACTGATACACATGCTTGTCGCAGAGACGTTAATCTTCCCTGCTATGAGCAAAGCGTCGGGTTTGGTAAATTGACCCTACTCGTAAGTGACCTTCTCGTAGCTGATCTCAACACCTAGGATATCTGGGAGAAGAACGTCGAACAGCATCACATCTTCTCCGAAGCTCTCGAAGCATCATGGCTCTACGTACGACATTGTCATTCAGGTCCATCCCCAGTCCCACCACCTTCACCCAAAGTAGCCTCCATCGACGTTACCCAATTCCCTTATCTGGATTTTCAAAGACCGTTCTCGGCTGAAGGATTGCGGAGACATATGGACGAATTCATGCCAGGTCTGATACAGCATTTATCCGACGAGATTGAGACGCTTCGGCCTGAGAAGATCGAGAAGGTTGGGAAAGCTGCTGAGGATGAGTTGAGGGTGGTCGTCACGAAGCATTTACAGGAGTATGAGCCATCTTGGTTCTTGTGTTGTGTCTTCAGTGAGTTACGGCAATCCGAGGTTTATGCCTGTACCCTCGGAACTGACGAGCCGTGTAGCCACTACCCCGATGACATTATTGAAGCAATTGATACCCCTTCCATTTCTCATTCGGAGACTATACGTGCCTGTGAGTGTCTACTGGAATTCGAGTGAGATATTTGGATGACAGCGGCTCGGTCAGTTCTGGCTCGGTCCGCAGTACGCAGGCTTTTGGAGGTATTCTCCTCACCCGGAGGTGAGTTATGATTTATTTAGTAACTGATCACACGCTCACGGCAGCAGAATCTATCTTGGGCTGGGACAGCATGAGTCTGGCGTGTTGCGCATTCCATCCCGTGCATCTTTGCCATGTATCGTGTTTCAACGTGAATATGGGTGTATCACAGGTTACTGATCTCTACGCGACACATGCAGAGAGCTGTATTCCTCGGGTCATTAAGTGGAATAGGGAAAAGCGATTCGGTCATTGAAGACCGGACTATACTCCAGTCGTAAGGCAGTGAGTGATTCTTGGGATCCTTTACTTCAATCATGCTTCACGAGAAGGTCGACGTGCTTCAAAACGATACGGTGCGTCTCTGTTTATATCAGGCAACCCTGCGCGAAGTTCAGCAACGAGAAACTTAGATAGCGGTCGTGACCAAAAACTTCACCCGCTCGAGTCAAACCATCAAAGAACTGCTTGTACTTTTACTCATCCAAGGCTCCAAGGCTCTACCCAGCTTCGCAGCGAAAAGAAGTGGGAGAGCCATGAAACACGATTCGGGCTTCGACAATTGATCCAGTTGATCTCTTCACCCCCATTGCAATGGCGATACGTCTCTCGCGGAGTGAGCATAATTTCAGGTAATCTCTGTAGCCGTGCCATGTGACGGCCATCGCAAACGACGCTCCGAATAGGGTCAAGAACCAGTTCATCAAACGGGGAGAAAGGGGAATTTGACGAAATTCAGGTTTCATACCGAGACTCATCCGATGTCTTTCACTCGCGCTCAAGTTTGAGAGCACTTGCGCTGCGGCCTTATGCCAAGTATCGGAAAGCGCGTCCGCTGTGGAGGAGGTTGTTTTGACAGGGATGGGTTTTGGCACTGTGGTATTCGACGGGCCGGGCGGGGGGGGGGGGGATCACCCCCACCCCCCTTTCCCTCGATAGTTGTAGATCTCCTTGAGCCTCTCGTATAAGATCGCGATCTCGTCTTTGAGCTGTCTGACCGAGATCCTCGTCTTCCCCACGCTTATTGGAAGACGATACGTTGGGAGGCTGTTTGGAACTGATAGGCTCCTCTTTGACCAAGGTCCTCTCCGAGCGAAAGCCACAGCCAAACCTCACTCTTCATCCCTTCGCATCCTCTACGTTCAACCTTATCATGCTTTCCTGCGCATCGACTGGATGGGAGTCGAGGGGCTGCATTGGAGACAGACGATTAGCCATAGCTGAGCTGGACGGTCTCTGAGGCGTACCATCCGACTGAAGGGGTGGAGCTAACGAGATTAGGGAAGGTGGCGACGAATACCTTGGGAAAGTTAATCACGACGTCGCTGTTGACGCGGAATGTCGTACTGAAACGGGCAGAGCTGATTGTAGACTGGTAATGATCCGATGCACGGTAAGGATGTGTGAGTAGTCTGGATTGTCTATGACTAACGTGCAATAGGTAGACTACGAGGCTATGAGAAGATGGGATAATGAAGAGAAGATATATCCTTTCCGACCAATGTAGACGCGTCTGCGGTCGGATCTATGGGGACTTGAAGAGCGGCAGAAGGGCTGTAAGGGTCGGGCCAGTCTCAAGTATGTCTCGGTTCGCATTATCTCGGCTGCACGTGTCCGTGCGTTGGCGTTTGGCAATCCGTGAGCCTTCGCTACCGATAGTGATCGCGATCTCTGCAACATGCAAGGCGACAAATCTGGATGTTGACACATGCTGAAGAAGACAAGGATAATGAAGAAGCCATGCAACGATACTGCCTACAATGAGAGTTTACGATCCCCCAGCATCTCCCCCCTAACTCAAATCCCTCCAGGCCTGCCTCCCTGCCCTTCCGACGCGAATTCGTGATCTCTCCTTCTTATTCAGAGCATCCTTAAACCCATACCACCACCTTACTCCAGCTCCTCCTCCGCCACTCCCAGAGCCCTTTGCATCTCCCGCTCCTCCTCCCAATCGATACCTTCCCCTCGCGCCATAACTCTCTCATAGTACGCCTTCGCAGCCGGACTCAGACCCTCAGGATAGATTCTGAGTGCTTCCGCTCCTTCCTCGACAATCTGAGCCCCGGCCGACATCTCGCCAACGAGGACTCGCATGGTTCGTTCCCTTCTGCGGATCGCTCGAGCTCGTATAGCTTCCCATTCAGGCATGAGGGTGACTACCCAGAGCAATACTGGGAGGCAAAACTGGGTTAGCCATCGAGGTGGTTGACGTTGTGCTTCCCTCGGATGGACAGGGTGATTCGCCTCACGATGAGTAGGGGAAGTCGGCAGTCGTAGTTGCCCAGCATCCACATCGAGGTGGACAAGCGGAATGACCGAGGCCAGAAGGTTATTACTAGCAGGTGACCGGCGATGGTTGGCGCGAACAGCTGCTCCAGCATGAACCGGAGCATCCGCTGCAGCTTGCGCTGGAATACCCGGACCGCCTGCATTCGCCGCAACCCCTGCTCCTGCTGCCGGTGCAGCTGGTTGGTTTCTGCGTCTCTCCTGATTCAGTCGGTTGAACGCATCTCCGACCCACCAGCCCATAGCTCCTCCTCCGATGATCCAAAGACTTGTATCGTCCCATCTCATGTCACGGGTCAGCATCCATAACATCGCGAGAATTTTCAGACCGGAGAAGAAGATGTGGGTGAGGACTGGGATAGGGATTCCGGGTAGGCGGATTCGGAAGGAACGTTGGTAGATGATTCGGGTCCCGGGCAGGACTTGAGGAGTAGTAGGTGGAGGAGCGGGTCGGGATTGCATCTCGAACATTCTGGTGAGAAGGGGAAGGAGAGAGGTAATACGCAGGTAGATAAGGAGGTGGGAAAGCTGAGAAGGGGTCATGAAATTGGTAGGGGGAAGGTGAAGCTCGTATGTCCGGTCACTTCGGACATATCAGGATGATCCACAATCCGTTAAGGAGATACACACTCGAACTCGACAGCAACTGACTCGCCTTCCTCGCCATCTTTCCAATTCCTTCCGATTCTGGACGTCCACAAATCCCGCAACTTTCCCACAACTCCCTCTCTTTCGCCCGAGCGATCCCAAACCGCCTCCAGTCCGGCATGATCATCGGCTTCGAACGCCTCTTCCCAAGACTCCCAAGCCCCTTCCTGACCACAGCGGTGGTTTGCAAAATCCTTAATGACGATCGTGACCGCTTCCCTAGCCTTGGCCTGGTCAACAACAGGCGCTGGGACCATATCCTCCCACCGTAGGACTGGTGCACAGATAAGGTGGCATATATGATGACGAGCGGTGAAGAGGAGGTAGTGGATGGTATCGCGGAGTGCGACGGTATTCGTTGACTCAGGGATATTCGGAGGAAGGGCGAATGTCGTATATATGTCTTCGGAAGGCGGAGGTACGGGATCAAGGACCGGTCGACCGGCCGGTGGGATTCGTCGGGCGACGAGGTGGAAGGTGTGGATAAGCGCTGAATCTCGAGTCTGATAGGAGCTTTAGCGAATCTCCCTCGCTTAGGACTCCGATCACGGATCCCGACCTAATACTCACACTGCCGATGACCTCATCAATTGTCTCCTCATCCCTGACTATGCGTCCCTGCCATACCAGCCTCATTCCATCTCTTTCCCATCTCTCTTCTTCACCTAGATCTCCTCGGGCAATTTCGTCCTTCACCTCTTGCACGGTCATACTCGGTCTCACCGGCCATCCTTCCCTTTTGCGCAAGGAAGAGCCGGACTCGGAAAAGGGGGTCTGTACGTTGATACGTATCATCCGAGGCTCGGTGTACCTGTGTCGAAGGTGAGACGGTGGATCTTGAGCTTCGACAGTCGGGGTCGGTCGAGGGTGATGGCGGTGAAAGACGGTAGGAAGCGGTGGAGAACTCGGTGGTGGGGGTAGTGGCGATGTTTCACCGGCATGTGGGTGATTGTCGGGCTGCATGTTCCGATCTCCAGGACTATGTTCGTATCTCTATCAAAGTCTATCTATATAATGTTGAAACGGTACGCATTCGATGTGGGGAGGACTGTTGAAAGGAACAAACCTCCACGTCAATAATAACTTAGGAGCTGAGTAAGGCAAGAAGAGTTTCCACAACCGGTGATTCTGCCACGTGGTGGTTTTGGCTTTGGAAATCAACAACGATGATTTCAGCTCTGCGAGAATCCATCGACGATTACCCCGCTAAGATGACAACAGCTACACCCCGACGAGTGGCCTTCGTAGACCATGCATCGCAAGTCACTACTTCCTCGTCGCGCGAACCAGTCGAGTTCGTGTCAAGCCAGTCATCCTACCTGAGCTGACGAGATGATCTAGCTCAGAACAGAGGATGGCCTCATCCAGCAACTCTTCCCTTTCCGCCATCAATTCCCAGCTCTTGATCCATGGATGGGCGAAGCGACCGCTCAACCTTGATGTCCTATGTCAGCGGGATCACAATGAGGTGGTCGGCGTGTTGTTCGAGCTGCTCGGTGCTGGCGTTGTAGGTCAGATCAGCCTGTCCCAAAGAGCTCTGCTCACAAGCTTCCAGTCCAATCTTGTCTCGCTAGATAACCTCTCGGCTCGCCATCGGACCCTTACATACGAGCATGAACGTCTCATCAAGACGCATTCACACGCTCAGATCGCTCGAGCACGATTAGAAGCTGAGGTGGAAGGGTGGAAAGCGCGATGTGCCGAGACCGAGAAACGCTTAATCACCGAGGAAGCGAAGACGAAGGAGCTTAGGGAAGAAGTGGGGAGAGGGCGGAAAGCGCTGGAAGGGGTCAAGGTCGCGGCGGGAGTAAGTTGGTTCCTGCAGACCTTCTGCAGTCCCGCTAATCGCGACCTAGCACGAGAGCAAGAAGATACAGATGAAGCTGGACAAAGCTCAAGCGCAGCTCGGGAAACTGGCGAACGATGCGACACTGATATCGCGACCACAAGGACTGGACCTGATGAACCCAATCTTGGGCGGTCGGACTCAACCTGTACCGGTGAGTTACTCCCCCACATACCGTCGGCTGAGCTAAGGATGTGTATTAGCCTGGTCAATCGCCTTTGATCGAACAATCGCTCAAAGATCTCGCGGAGATCCGTGATTCGCTACAAGAGGAGACAGAAGCGTTCCGACATGTTGTCGTCTCCACAGGCAACGGTCTGCGAGAAGCGATAGCTCTAGCGGCTGGAGAAGAGGTAATTTATCGACTTGATCCGAGCTCGATCTAACGGTCTTTCTCTTAGCTACCTCCTCGACTGCTGCACTCCCAGTTCTTCGCCAATCCGTCAACGAAACTTCGGTTCCTATCACACTCCCACACTCAGAGCTTCCAATCAGCCTCATCCACTACGCACCCATCCATCGGAGATACCCGCCTGAAAGCGCTCATCACGGAGATCCAGATGAAACTCACGGAACACGCACCGCTCAAGCCACTTGTCAATACAAGCGCACCCATAGCAACGCCCGAAGAAGAGGAAGAGCGGAAGAAGGTCGAGCGAGACCAAGAGAAGTCTCGTCGAGATTTGGAGGATCGAATGAAAGATCTGGAAGTTGAGGTGACCTGTGCGAGGGCTAGAGAGGAGGAAGCGAAGCGCTTGGTGGAGGAGCTCGTGAGATCACAAGCGCAAGCTGGGTGAGTCAAGGGCTGAATGGTTTGACAATCAGGCTGATCAGACGCAGATCTTCTTGTACCGCCTCGGATGGAGCGGCGGATGAGATTCAAGCCGATCGCCTTGAGCTTGTGAAGGAGAAACAAATACTCGACGAAGACAGGCGGATGTTCAACGACGCTGCGGTCAGATTTGGCCAAGAGCGGCGGCAGCTTGAGGTGAGACTCAACTCAAACATGGCTGCGAATGCTTACGGCCCGCGTCAGATCGAGCGTCAAGCCTTCCTCGAAGAGCAACGCAAAGTCGACGTAGAGGCCATACTCGCTCTCCTTCCACCTACTCCTCCTCCCGGCGAATCCACATCAGAGCCTGTTTCAGTCTCCACCTCGGCATACGCCTCCTCCTCTTCCTGGGGAGCTCATCGGCCACTCTCACCTTCTCCTCTATCCCCGTCACACCCGAAGAACCGGTCACCGAGAGCTCATGCTGCAGGCCGGAGACGGAGCGTTAAAACTCCACTCTCCCGCCTTGTGCTCGAGAAAGCGGTACGGCAGAAGGGTCGAGAAACGGCTATGGATCTGGTGAAAGACCGATTAGGCGCGCTCGGTGACGGGAGTCACAGGGCAAATGTGGCAAAACCTGATGGGTTGAAAAGCTCGACAAAGGGTGCGGTCTCGCTTAAGTCGAGCGTCAGCGGTTTGGAAACGTCCGTAGAAGCTGGAGTGAAGCGAGATCTGAGTAAGGCAGATGATATAGGACCAAGAGGTGTAGCTCGAGGTAGTAAAGCTTGGAGATGAGGCATGGATCCGTTACTCTTCATTGTGATGGCAGTTTGTTCGTACTTCCTGCTGGACAAAACCGTAGCTTTCGTCTCGATATTTCTCCGTCGGAAAGCGGTGAATGGAACGGATCCTGCGCTCAAAAACTGGAAAATACAGAACCGGATAGCAACTTTCCTAGACGCTCGCTTTCTATTTTCAATGCAAGCAGCCCACAGTCTCGCTGCTCATATCCTTACCCATCAGGCTGAAGACGATACTCCAATGTCCCGAGCAACCGCATCAGCAGGCAAGATGAAGGTTGTCGTCTTCACTGCTACCGGTGATCAAGGGGCTAGTACCTGCAAGTATCTCCTCGAGGATGGTGGATTTGAGGTGGTTGGGATCACCCGTAACCCTGAAAGTGAAAAGGCGAAAGGTGAGTCGATAGGTAGTCTGACCCTGCCATATGCTGAGGTAACCAATCTAGCGTTGGCGAAGATGGGTGTACAACTGGCGAAAGGTGATATGGAGGATGTCTCATCTTACGCACCTCACTTGAAAGGCGCTCAGGGAGCCTTCGTCAACGCTGATTGTGAGTCTTTTCAGGATCTATTCCTTCCAAGTCCTGTCAGTCTGATTCGCTTCGCTTTCAGTCTGGGCGAAATACTACTCCAACGGGTTCGATGCGGAAGATGCAGCGAGGTACGAGGGTGAACAATCGAAAGCGGCGCTGGACGCTTGTCATAAAGCTGGAGTGAAGCATGCCATCTACTCGACATTGGATGATCTTGGACCAGAAAAGGGCTGTCCTCACGTCGACTCCAAAGCGGCTGGTGCGTCGAAGTTATCCACCTTGTTCCGCTACATGTTGGGCTGAGAGCAGTTACAGTATCCAAATACATCGATGAGAAGCAGATCCCCGCGACTCACCTATACGTCTCCACATACTTTTCCAACGCGACAAAGTTTTACCAGATCCAGAAGAAGGAGGATGGAAGTGGGTATACGCTCACCACCCCTGGACCGGATAGCTGTGTCCTCGTCGCGTACGCTGTCGAACAGACCGGTCTTTGGGTCAGAGCGGCGTTGAAAGATCCTTCGAGGTGGATCGGTTCGTCTTTCTTAAGCTCACTGAGACATATAATATTAATGTTTGATTGACTAGGTAAGCGAATGGAAGCATGCTCCGAGAAGATCAGTATCGCCGATATGGCCAAGGTCCTCTCTCAAGTCTCCGGCAAATCCGTCGATACGCTCCACATGACCGATGACTACTTCTACAACGCTGCTGAGCTGAAGGAGAAGATCACGCCGGAGCTTTGGTTGCAATACAAGATGTTTTATCACAAGTGAGTGACATTGTGGCGCTTTTGGATGCTTTTCTGCGGAGAACGACGCTGACGGGTTGGGTATAGGGACATGCAGAGGGATATCGAGGCGAGCAAGGAGATCGTTCCGGAGCAGTGGGATTGTAAGGCATGGGCCGAGCAAAGTCAGGAGCTGCGGCGAGCACTCGACCTTTGAGTTGGATATTCGAGCGAAAGGAATCCGACTCGTCGTGAAAGTAGCGTTGATGTGAGATTCTGAGGATGAGGGAAGCTTTGACACTTTGCCCAGTAGTAACTCCCTTCCCTACAGCCGTGACTTTAAGGGTACCTCCGGAAATTGCACAAAAGGTTCTCTCGGTTTGGTGTAGCCTTTACGTCCTTTTCAGCGCACGTATGTATGAACCGGACGACCGAAAGCTGTGAGAAATTGTAACCGATGTTCTTGGACCTTCATCTCTGACCGACGGTAGCTTCGTCACTGAACATCTCGAGAAGATGCCGAAGATCTTCTTGTTCACAGCAAAAGGTGACCAGGGGCGAAGTGCTTGCAGATACCTTCTTGAAGGCGGGCATGAAGTCATCGGGCTGACCCGGAAGCAAGCTTGAGAGTGAGAAGTCTGAACTTAAATCCAGGTGGGAAGTTGAATGCGTTGGATACGGCTCGCCGAGATGGGAGTGAGGATAGGTCAAAGGGGGAATGCGGAGGACCTCTACAGCTACTGTATACGGCACAATTTGCTGGGAGCATTCATCAACGCCGATTGAGAGTTTTCCATCAACCTTCCCAGGACTTTCAAGTGTGACAAACCTCGCCGACGTCGTCTCTTAGACTTCGGGCCGTACTTCGCCAACGGGCTAGACGCCAACGCCGGCAGGGGATGCGAGTTGGGATTGATCGAAAGCAGCGGTAGACGAAATGCGTCAAATCAGAGCGGGTATCAAGCATATCGTCTACTCGGCGCTCGATCATCTCCCTGGACAACCTCATGTATTGGAAAAGTATCGAGGTACACTCGTGAGAAGAAACATACCCCGTGACGCTCCTCTACTGTATACATCGATATACTACAATAGTTCAACTTTACTAAATTCCAACTAGATCGAGAAGAAGGTTAATGGGTCGTTCGTGTTCAAGACTACATCGTCGGACCGATTGCCTCTTCGTGAGTCATGTAGTGGAGCAGACAGGTCTTTGGGGGTCCGAGCGACTTTCGATGACTCCGGTCATGTGAATAGGTACCGTCCGGTCCCCTTTTACTTAGGGGATTACTGATGAGAAACTGATCTTCAGGTAGAGAGATACGCAGGCGTAAAGCGAGAAGGTCAGTCTTCACAATATGGTCAAGATGAATCTCCGAAGTCAGCGGGAAGAAGATCGATACCTCCCATGTATCGGAGGACTTGTTCCACTCGGCGAGTTTAGAAACCAAACCCCGCCCCCGATCGTCTGTCTCAATTTGCGAGATCCCTCAGCGAAAGTGATTGCCTATCGCTCTGTCCAGTTGGAGGAACGTGAACGTAGAACGATCGCTCTGTAGGTGTTGGACAAGTAACGTCGTGGCCAGTAAGACTGTGGTACCGGAGCAGTGGGAATGTAATTCTTGGGCGCAATGTATTACGGAGCTCAAGCAGGCTCTGTGAAATTAGGGTAAGATGACCTTCGAAGCTGGTATGTAGATGAAGGACATGCATGTACGTAGTAGGGAGCTATGCGAGGAGTCATAGCCTGGAATCGTGCGAGTTAGAGCCTGCAGACGAGATGACGCCATCCAGTTAACCCCCTGTGCGACCCTTACGAGCACCATAATCTCACCTCCCCGTCCGCTCCGGAACTGACCAACCATGGTTTCTCAGGATGCCATCGTATATCCAGTACACCCAATCCCTCAACTATCCGATGTCCACGAAGGATCTTGAGCGGGACTATCAATGGATTCTGCATTAGATCGGTGTAGACTGTCGCATGGAAGATGTGGATCGTTCCGTCGTCTGAAGAGCTGGCGAAAAGGGGGAGTGTGGGATGGAAGGCGACTGATCGAAGTGCTCGAATGTGATATCTAGCTCATATCAGACCCGATCTAAATTGGGTGCAAGCTGACGTACCGAAGCGTCTTGAACGGCTTGTTGGACAGATCCATATCGAACCAAGCCAGCTTCTTGTCATAACTCCCAACGATCAGATTATCCCCGAGCGGGTGAACGTCCATACTACTGATCCACTTGAGACCGGTCTGGAGTGTCTTGACGAGCTTGTGGCCTGCCAAATCATATAACCGGACATAGCGTTGGGTAGCAGTGAAGAACCATGGTTTGAGTGGGTGGAACGCGACGCGCAGGACTGTACCTTGTGACTTTCGGAAAGGTGATTGTGTGGAATGTTTGGATAATTGATGGATGAGAACGGATTTGTTGGCAGCTACAGACGAAATCAGCTTTATCTTTCGAACCAGTCAGTTCTTATAGGTGGCACCCACCTTCCGCTGAGACGGTAGCCAAATAGTCGCCTTTTCGATGCCATGTCACCTGCTTCGGCGTACCCGGTACCTCTATCCGCACCAGTACACCTCTTTCTCGTTCCCCTTCACTCGGTCGGACCCACTTGATCGCTTCTGTCCCTGGCACATCTTTTCCCGCTCCAGCTTTGGTATTAGCTGCGCTCGTCGCGAAGGCTGAGTTGGCATGATCTGACGTAGCCGCCGCTACCGCAGGTGCGACAAGTGCAAGCGGTGCAAGCACGACCACCCGTCCCGCCACAAGGGCAACGAGCAGGGCCTCGTCCTTGTTAGGGCACCACTCGACATGATGAACCGCTCCAGATTGAAGATCCCATCGCCATACCTCTCTGCCAATCCCTAGATCCCATAGCCGCACGACCCCATCTTCACAACCAGAGGCAACCCATTCTCCGCCGGGACTGACCGAGACAGCTCGAACCCTCGTATCGCCGGGATGTCGATACTGAACCGAAGAAACGATAGGGAATGGCCGTAACTCACGAGGAGCAGGAAGCTTCGGTATCAAGCTCTCAGGATCAATGTTCAGCTTGACCCGTCGTGTCCGCGGCGCGAGGTAAAGATCCAAACACCGCTCAAACCTCTCCTGTACAAGGTTCTTATACCCTGGAACCAATCGAAGCGCATCGTACTTCTGCGGAAGGAAATCGGCTTTGCGATCTTCCTTGTCCGTTGCATCCCACTCAACTTTCTCTTCGTTGTTGGGAAGGTATTCTTCAGGAGGGTTGTATGATTCGGCTGTCTTTGGCGGAGGGAGCTGAGGTGCTGGCATGTACATGGCGTGAGGAGTGTGTTGATCCACTTCAGTCCAAATGGCATATACGGATGGTTTCGTGGCGGAAGGTTTATTAGGGATGATACGGCCTTCTCGGATAGCTTTGACGATCTTCATAACCTGTTCAAGTATCAGCTGTGACTCTTAGCGCTCAAACCAGTCGCACCTTTTTGTGTTCCCACTTGGACGGCACGAACCGCCTTTTCGGCTCCGGCGCAGCACTCAGCGGCATCGCCCTCTCCCTCCCTTCACCGGTGAACCATTCAATAGTCGGTTCGTAAGGATCATAATCCGCATCCGGGTTCTCGGCTCGTTCTAGTCTCCGGATGATGTCCAGTTCCTTATCGCTAAGCTGGACCTGTTGTTGAAGGAGTTTATTCTCAACTGAGGTCCACACTTTCGGATCCTCGGCATTGGCCAGGAACTTATCGAGCTCGTCTCCCTTTGCAGGTCGGAAGATCTTCCGGCCGTTCACATTGTAGCCGATATGTGGGAGGTCGTCGTACCATTCAATGGGTATGTTCCCGACAGTATTAGGATTCTGGAGCAACGATCAGCTTGATAGCTTCTACTTGGGTCCTTGTGCAAGAGTACCGCACGCAAGGCGAGCCACTCACATCTTCAGTACTACTTTCACTCCCATACCCCGCTTCGATGTCCTCATATTCCCTCTTGTACCCGCCATCCACCAACCGACTCCTCACCACTTTGCCGCTGCCCTCTTTGGCTCGAGAAACCTTCTCATCCGTACCGACAGCTTCATCAGGCTTGACTGTATTCCAACTGATCATCCGGGAAAGCTTCTCGTCGACAGGTAGTCTATTTGTTGATGTGGAAGGTGAAGGTGGTATAGATGTAGAAGGGGAGGAACCATATCGTCTTTCGATATCGGATGTATTGTAGCCTGACTCAGACCCGCTATCCTCATCCTCTAATCCGCCGCCCTCCTCGTTGGCTGATCTCTCGTCGTATTCGTCAAAGTCTGACCCGCTATCCAGCTCAGGAAACGCTTCTTCGTCGTCAAAACCTCCACCATTAACTTCCCCATCTGCTTCCTCATCCTCGCTCAATACTAGACCGTCTCCATCTATCTCTCCGTCTTCGTCCTCTTCAGATACTTCTTCTGCAGCTCTTCTCTTCCCGTTCGAACTCCAGTCGGCCGGTAACGATCGCATAACATGTCCGTTCGTAAGAGGCGCGGAAGTAGTGTGAGCTCGAGAACCACCGGCTACAGCTCCTTTTGGTGGCATGACGTCGAGTCGAGGTGAAGTATTTGACACTCAACCCGGTCAAAACACACCTCCGGGCAAAATCTTGAACTCTCCACACTTCTGGCCGACCGAGTAAAGAGGGTGAGAATGCCACGTAACCAGCTTGATAATCTTGTGTTCTAACTTTTGGCTCGGTGGAGGCTGGCGAACCTACTTGTATATGACGCGATCACCTGACCGGAATGATCTATATGAATAGCCCGAGAAGGGGGGTGAGGTATGTTGAACATATTTCCCCTACCTACTCACATCTGCACCCACCCGTCCAATCTTCAGCAAAGATGGTCAAATCACTCGACGATGTCGTTCACGATTTCAACGGTTCGTCACGCTGTCCCCCGCTTCACTTCAGACTCAATTAACGTCTTTGGTATGCTCAGAGATCATCAATATGACTGCAGAAGTACGCTAAACCGTCACCATTCGCTTGGCTCTTCAAGCTGAGACATCCCGTTTGGTAGGAGCTAGACGACTTCCTCAAGACAGAGGGATCAAACACTACCGGTTTATTGAAAGATGACGGTTCAGGCGAGTCGATAGGCCATGAGTCCGGTCGGAAGATTGTCGACATTCTCCAACGGAATCCATCCAAGGTGCGCACAATATCCTACAGCGCCGTACATTAAGGCTCGATATGACTAGGACCCCAGCAAGTACAGCGAAGAAGATAAAGAGCATATGTCACGCGTCGTCTCATACTGTAAACGACATCTCGCTCAGGAAGGGAAGTTGAAGGAAACGAAAACGCCGGAGGAATTGGAGCAGACCAAGAGCACGAGGAGCTTGAAGAACTGGGCGAGTCTCTTTTCTCTTCTCATGCATAGCTGGACCGAGACGTAGCGTGGCTGACGAAGTAGACAGGGTCATGATCCGATGAAGACGATCAAGGACGAGTCGAAGCCTGCTTCGAAGAAAACGGAGAAACCTGTATCGAAGAAGGTCGAGAAGCCTGTTTCGAAGAAAGCAGAGAAGCCTGTATCGAAGAAGGCAGATAAAGCTACAGCGGAGAAAGAGGCGAAGCCTGTTTCTGCCAAGGCGGAGAAGCCAGTAGGGAAGAAGGACGAGGAGAAACCCGCTTCGAAGGCTAAGCCAGTGTCGAAGAAGGCGGGAAAGCCGGAAGCAACAGAGGAGCCACTTCAGGAGAAAGAGGCGAAGAAGCTTGCGAGCAAGGCCAAGCCTGTCTCGAAGAAGGGTGAGACTATGAAGAAGACCGAAGAGGCGGACATCGGGGAGAAGCGGGCTGCTGTCGAGGAGAAGGCTGAAAAGCCAGCTTCAAAGAAGGCCAAGTAAAGTCAAACTTGCCAGAGGCGGATTTCATACTGACCGGATGATGATAGGCCTACAAAGCCTGTCAGCGAGGGAAGTCGAAAAGCGCCGCCCAGCCGAGGGGCAAAGAAGGCTTGATCTCGGTTTTTGCAGTGTGTAAGTAATGGTGATGGAAGGGAATGTTCTGCCTAGCTGAGTTGTGAAGCGGATCTGAGGGTCTTTCCTTGTTGTTCAAATATAGCATGCGATGTAAGTACCGCAAGCTGTCATTCCCCGCAAGAGCATGAACAACTCAGAATTCCTGCCTCGGCAGCCGAAAGCCTTTCTGCAGCACTCTTCCTCGAACCACCATAGTGAAGATAAGACGCGATGCAGTTCTCAATGCATTCTTTTACACGTCGATTCAAATGAAGCCATCCTAATTGCCTTGTGTGTCAGGAAAATGTCATGCTTTTGGCATCTCAGTCGGCGAGTGACTATGTGCAAGCATTTCGCGCATGCACCAAGCACAATCCATTCGCTCTTTGAGCTTCCCTACGTGAACCCTCTATCCCACATCATTTCCACCTCAAGCCGCGGCGGCAACCATCGTCGGAATGTCCTTGACGCTCGGACCAGATCCAAGCAGATGGATCAACCTTTTCTCCGCGATCTTGACCGCCTCCTTCCTAACCAAGCTCCTCTTCCCACCTTCAAGCCTGACTGGGGCGGACCCATCGTCCAAGCCCAGATGCTTGTCAGTCCAGATCGGATTAACCTTGACGGGAATGGGCATGCCGACACCGGCGCGACCGCCAAGAGCGACCCAGTCGGGAGTGCGCTTGAGGTTGAGTGTGTTGAATACCTGGTCAATGGATGAGACGAGATGAGCGATCTGCTCGGTGGAGTGACCGGGTGTGGGTGTGATACGGAGACGTTCCTCACCAACCGCTACGGTGGGGTAATTGATGGACTGGACATAGATTTTGTGCTTGGCGAGGAGCATGTCGGACGCCTCCTTGGCGAGGGCGGCGTCACCGACAAGGACGGGGATGATATGGCTAGGGTTGGGGACAACGGGAATGTCTAGCTTGTCAAGCTGCGACTTGACCTCACGAGTGTTAATCTGCTGAAGTCGGCGATCGCCCATAAACTCGCGCTGGTATGCGATGGATGCCTGAGCCCCGGCGACAACAGCAGGCGGAAGAGAGGTGGTGAAGATGAAGCCAGGTGCGTAGGATCGAACGACATCGACGAGATCTGCGGATCCGGCGATGTATCCGCCGACAACACCGAAAGCCTTACCGAGTGTACCGGTGATGATATCTATGCGATCCTGGACGCTCCGCTTCACTGGCTCGGACGACTCCCTTGTGGCAAGATGTGCCTCGAAGTCGAGGTGCTCGGCCACGCCACCACCATTGGCGCCGTACATGCCGACAGCGTGTACCTCATCCAAGAATGTAATTGCACCGTACTTGTCGGCTAGATCGCAGATCCCCTCAATCGGCGCGACACTGCCGCACATCGAGTAGACGCTCTCGAAGGCAATGATCTTCGGCGTCTCCTTCGGTACAGCTTGCAGCTTCGCCTCAAGGTCGGCGAGATCATTGTGTTTGGAAATGACCTTCTTGGCGTTTGAGTGACGGATCCCCTGAATCATGGAAGCATGATTCATCGAGTCGGAGAAGACGACACAGCCGGGTAGCTTCGAGCCGAGAGTCGCGAGACAGGCGTCATTGGCGACATAGCATGAGGAGAAGACGAGAGCAGCGGGCTTGCGGTGTAGGGAGGCGAGCTCGTCCTCGAGGGAGAGATGGAGAGCGCCGTTTCCAGCGATATTACGGGTACCACCAGCTCCCGCACCGTACCGGGAGAGAGTGCGCCTAAGCGAGTTAGTAGGATACCAAAGAAAATACAGATCGGACGCACTTCATGGTATCGAGCACGACCGGGTTCTTGCTCATCCCCAAATAGTCATTCGCGCACCAAACATCCACCTCATCCTTCGTATTGGCGGTATGCGCTACCGTGAACTTGGCGGCGAGGCGATTGATATTGTTGAAGTAGCGGTAAGACCTGCCACCGTCAAGCTCAAGATTCCCAGATGTATCAGGAGGTGCTCACTTGTCCTGGTGCTTCTTGTCCAGCTCGGTCTCGTAAAACGATTGGTAGTTGAACAATCCAGTTGGCGCCGCCTCCTTCACTGGCTGAGCGTATTTGACCTTCTCCGCCTCACGTTGAGCGACAGCAGCAGCAGCGTTGGCTGCCTTAGCATGGGGGCATCTACCAGATGCAGTGCCGGTCGGGTCGAAGGGAATATGCTTTACCTAAAATCGCATCAGATCGATCGAGAAGTTTCCCCGAAATGGGAATACTAACCTTGTGCATCTCCGCTACGTCCCTTGGGTCGGCCACGCTGGCGTAAGTCCTAGCCTGAGCGATCGCAGCGAGGTTTGGACCCATCATTGGGCACTTCATCGCGGTGGAAGTGAGGCCGGAAACATTGTTGGCCGTCGTAGAGGCAAGGCTTCGGAGGGAAGAGGCGGTGGAGTGGCCGAGGAAGGGGCACAGACCGGAATAACGGAGGAGAGAGGTGACCTGCATCATTGTAAATTGAAGTAAGAAAGGGGGAATAAGGGTTGAACGATCAAGCTTTTTGAGAAGGATATTCGATGAGATCGTTTCACAAAAGGTGAGAAGGCGATGGTCAGCGCATCTTCCGGGGCCGGACGAATGGGATTCTGGCTATGACATTTCCCGGTTTGTGGCAGTTGGGCTTTCAAAGGATCTTTCAGTCTCGTGCTCACCACGTGAGGCTGGGACATGACGAGTCTCGCTGCTCCCACATGTTTATGAGCTAGATCCATAGAGTGTCTGCTTTAGCTTCTCGGCATGCGAGTGACCCCAGCATACATCTCAATAGGTGCAAACAGATCGTCGTCTTGTTCGGCACGATCTCGCACGGGGACCATAGCGTTTGGTGCCGGGACCTTTGTCGCACTATGGAACCCAGATGTGAGCAATCATTTCAGCCTCAAAAGATTGAGACTCATATACCCCAAGAGGAATGGGGGGGATCGAGGCGTATATGCCACGCTTCCCGGACACAAAGGACAAGTCACCTCTGTTAAGCTTCTCAGTGATGCCAATGCGGGACCAGTCTTCATCAGCGGGGATGCAGCGGGCGAAGTCAGATTATGGGGGCCGGGTCGGCAAGATACGGTAAGGAAAGGCATCCTGCAAAAACGTCGCGCTGATGATCATCTTCCAACAGACTTGTATCACAAGCTTTGACGCCCATCCGAAAGCTTTGATATCCGCTCTTGGCGTCCTCCAGTCATCGCGAGGCTCGAGCCTGGATGATTGCTTCTTCACCGGGGGCTCGGATGGAACGGTCAAGCTATGGCGACTGCAACTGGGCGAGGTCGAGGAGCAACAAACGCTGGAACTGAAGGGGAAGCTCCCCTTGGATCTGGCTGTAGCATATCTGCCAGGCTCCGACGGTAAGTCCCGATTTCCCCAGTTCGATAGTGAGCTCAATATACCTAGTACCCATACTGGTTATCGGATGTACTGATCGCCGGATACAAGTATGCACGCGAAGAGATGGCAAAGTAAGCTGTGGAAGGATGAGGCGAGATCAGTCTAACCGACGTCAGTTCCGACACGCCCTCTCGCTAGAAGGACACCAAGACTGGGTCCGATGTCTTGCTTTTACACCCTATCCATCTGAATCGTCATCGACGACATCAGATCTCCTACTCGCTTCAGGCTCGCAGGACAATTACATCCGTCTTTGGCGAGTCTCAGCTATAACCGGAGACTCATCGGAGAAGAAAGACAGCTTGGACTTACTCGACGAGTTCGAGAGGAAGCTGGCAGGCGATGTTGGCGGAAGCAATGTGCAGATATCCACGAAGGCGTACGTGCTGTCTGTGGACGATGGAGAAAAGTAATATTGCTTTCTGGTTTTCCAGCGAGGTTGACGCGACACACAGGACCTTACGATATGACCTCAACCTTGAAGCACTGTTGATAGGCCACGAAGCCGGCCTGACCGACCTGAATTGGTCTCCATCTACACCTAAACAGCCACCACTGCTTCTTTCAACATCTTCCGACAACTCACTCATCATCTGGTCACCTTCCGCTTCAGCATCTATCTCGAAAGACGGTGTATGGGTATCCGAACATCGCTTCGGATCCATAGGAGGACGGGGGTTGGCTTTCTACGGCGCCAGATGGGGAAAAGACGGCTCAAGCGTGCTCGCGAGCGGCTGGAACGGAGGCTGGGAGAGGTGGGTGAAGGAGACGGATGAAGAGAGATGGGACGCGAAAGCTGGCTTGACGGGTCATTTTGGGGAAGTGAGGAGTGTGAGCTGGGATCCGAGGGGAGATTACCTGCTATCTGTTGGGTGAGCTCATACATCATTACTTCCCAAATACGGAAAGCTAATAAGTGATAGGTCAGACCAAACATCTCGCGTACACGCTGCGTGTAATTCCTCTTCATCGTCGTCTTCCAGCGTTTGGGCAGAGATCGCTCGACCGCAAATCCATGGATACGACATGACCGATGCGTCTTGGATCGGACCTCTGAGATTCGTCAGCGGGGCGGACGAGAAGGTCGTGCGGATCTTTGATGCACCTGGAGGGTTTGTCGAGTCGCTCAGCAGTCTCGGAGTGACAAGACCGGAGCAAAGGCATAATGATACGGTCAGCCCAGCAAGGGTTGTCAACGGAACCCGCTGAGTATACCTTAGGCAAGTCGACCGAAAGGAGCGACTGTACCACCATTGGGACTCTCCAACCGCGCTCTCGGCACAGGTGCGTCCGTCTGACGGACAAAGTGCTGCCCCGAAAGCTAACTATCTGCATCTAGACCCATCTGATCTCGTGATGCCGTCTGCACATGTTTTGAATGGAGCGCATCATTCAGTCGCTCGACCCTTCACCTCACTGCCGACCGAAGAAGAGCTCTCGTCATCTACGCTCTGGCCAGAAGTGGAGAAGATCTATGGACACGGATACGAGGTACATTGATGATCGTCCGCATGCCCCCTTGACTTCCACCCCAGATCGTGACGGTCGCTACTGCTCATGATGGCACCCTATTTGCTACCGCTTGCCGGGCAAGCAATGCCGAACATGCCGTCGTCCGCCTCGTCTCGACGAAGACCTGGGACCTTGTCGGCAAGCCTTTGGCAGGACACAATCTCACGATAACGAGGATTGCATTCAGTCCAGACGATGAGAAGGTACTGACCTGTTCAAGGGACAGGGGATGGAGGCTGTTTTCAAAAGACAAAGGAGGTCAAGGAAAGCTAGATCTTTCAAAAGTCCACGGACGCGCCCTGCTGACACTTCTATAGGGTATCAGCCGCTTGCGAAGGACGAGAAGGCTCATGCGAGAATGGTTTTGGACTGCTGCTGGTCACCTGATGGGAAAAGTTTCGCCACCGCTTCCCGGGATAAGACGGTAAGTCACGTCTATCGGGCTCCCTACCAAATTGACGACAGACTTAGGTCAAGCTTTGGATGGCTTCCAATACCGAGTACCAATGGTCCGCTGCTGCAAGTGTCAAGCTGTCCGAGGGAGCGACGGCAGTGGACATGGTAGAAGGCGGTCTCGGCGACTTGCTCCTGGCTGTTGGCGCGGAGAGCGGGAATATCGGGATATACAGCATCTCCCGAGCGAGTAAAGATGTCGAGGCGAAGCTTGTTCGTGAAATAGACACTGAGTGAGACGATCCGCCCCGTCGTCCCAAGCGTCTCTGATAACATGTTTTCAGTATCACCCATGTAAGTCCGGTCAACCGGTTGGCTTGGCGGTGTCGAGATAGTGTCCTCCAGCTCGCAAGCTGCAGTGACGATAGGAGCTTCCGTGTGTTTGACATAGACATGCATTCGTAGATCGAGCATGGACCTTCCCCCCTGCAAGGCAAATCTCGCCAACTGATCGAGTCGCACAAAGAGCGCTTAGAAGCTTTCGAGAAGAATCCTCCCTATCATGTCCCGAAACGAACCGCTTCCGATATGTCCGAAAACGAGATACAGTACAAACGGGTTCAAGCTCTGCCGGTGAAGGTCGAGTTCTGCACACGAAGCGTCAACGACCTACGCTTTCTTCTGAAAAAGAGGCGGAATCGACCTCAGATCTTGGACAATACCGCCAGAATCCCCAATTCTTGCCGCTTCATACCGGCAGATCAGCTTTTGCAGTGTAGCACAATCATCAGGAGGGTACGAGTATCCGGCGGATAATTTAAGGCAAAGGCACCATCATCTTCAGCAGCTCCGGTTCGATTGAGGCTGTTTCACCGACCTCGATCCATTCAAGTGAGGTGGTGGTGACCTACCGACAGCCCAAAAAGAACCAAGCCGGATCATAAACCTGCATCATCTCCTGAGCTTTCCTATCCACCTCTTTCTCCTCTTCCTTTCCGATCCTATCAAAATACTCCGGATGGAGAGTCTGGATCTCATCCTTCAAATGACTGGCTAGGACCAAGATCCAAGTATCCATATGAGCACGAAGAGCGGAAGGTGAGAAAGGTTTGCTCGATTCCAAGGCTTTGTAATATGATAGGTCGAGGTTGGCTAGATCGAGGTTTGGTTCCGACGGCGGAAGAAAATGGACTCGGAGTTAGGTTCGCTCGACATCGTCGGAGGTAGATCATCGTCGCGTCGAAGGGTGTTTTCGAGAGATAATGTTAATCGACGTTTCCGGACCATACATCCTCGAATCGCTTTGATCAGGGCAAAATCTTTCCGCATTAAGAAAGGTGGAGGGAGACACACGAGGCCTGATTTCTCAATCCATGTCGGGAACAACACCCTTTCAGTGAATATACTTCGTTCGAGGAAAAGGATACACGGGGAAACACACCAGTTAGACACGCTCGAAAAGGCCGAGGAGAGTTAGCTGGATATTCGGAATCTCCCATTGCCACCAATGTCGCCAGTCTGACTGTTTCAGCACAAATCCACAGCAAGCGTAACCACTCTAGCCAATGGTAAGGACGATTTGACGAACTCGCTGTCTCCCGGCACCCAACCTTGTTGGCGAGAAATCGGGACTCCAGCTTCAGCCACGAAGTCAAGATGTCTGCAGAGACGGTGTGAATCATCGTGAGTATTAGTCAATCCAGACAAATTGTGGTGCCGAGAAAGTCATCCATCATCACAAGTCATGACCGGATCCAGAGAAAGGAATTGGGGGTTTCCGGATGTTCCGAAACAACCAAGTCATTACGTAAACTCGCCATGTGGGAACGCTTGTCGAGCGCGCACCGTCCATTCCTTCAACTTACGGGTCACTATTTACTGCACTTTGACATTTCGTTCGATTGTTACCTGGGTTATACAAACTGGACCGAGTTACAAGCTAGAGACACGGCATTGCCTGCCGTGATTATCGTCGCTTGCTGAACGTCCTTCTCCGCTACCTACTTACATCATCATGTCTGGACCTGGAGGAGCAAGCGGAGGAGCTTACTCGTTAGTGCTGCCATCTTTATTTCAGCCGAAATGGCGCCTCAGACCGCAACGGCTTTCTTTGACGATGACAGCGGTGCTGAAACTTGCGGTAGCTTCTCCCTCACCACCTTCTCTCCTTCCGGAAAGCTCGTCCAGATCGAACATGCTTTGGCAGCAGTCGCAGGCGGAACGACAAGTCTCGGTATAAAAGGTGAGCCACTGGCGAGATTTTCCAGGAAGGTTCTGTGATTTCAATTGCATCCCGGCTCATGGCACATGCTGACCCATCCTTTCCAGCAACCAACGGCGTAGTCTTAGCGACCGAGAAGAAAGCTACCTCCCTGCTCATCGATACATCAGTCATCGAGAAAGTGGCACCCATCTGTCCTAACATCGGTTTCGTCTATTCCGGTATGGGACCAGACTTCCGGATCCTCGTTGCGAAGGCGAGGAAGATCGCTCAGGCTTATTGGAAGGTCTATGGGGAGTATCCGCCTACGAAAGTGCTTGTTCAGGAGGTTGCGGGGGTTATGCAGAAGGCGACTCAGTCGGGGTGAGTAGACTCATTGTAAGGAGGTGAAGATGGAGCTGATTACAGGGAATGGACAGAGGAGTACGGCCGTATGGGATATCGTTATTGATTGCCGGGTGGGATTCGCATAGGGGACAGAGTCTGTATCAGGTGGACCCGTCTGGTTCGTACTGGGCGTGGAAGGCTAGTGCGATAGGGAAGAATATGGTCAACGGGAAGACCTTCCTGGAAAAGCGGTGAGTTAAGTTTTGGATCGAGTATCTCAGTCAGCTGCCCGTATCTTGCTCCTCGCGAGTACTATCGGGCTCGGCTGCAAATGAGCAGCTGTAATTTCTTGCTCATAGCTGATGTTTGTCTATTTAGGTATAACGACGACCTCTCACTCGAAGATGCTATTCACACCGCCCTCCTCACCCTGAAAGAAGGCTTCGAAGGCCAAATGACGGAGAACACAATCGAAATTGGCGTCGTCACCGTCCCCACAGCGGAGCAGATGCAAGAGAAACCCGGAGAGAGGCTGCCAGGGACGTTCAGGAAGTTGACGGAGCAAGAGGTTAGGGATTACTTAGCACTGTAAAATAAGAGATCAGCGGAAGCAAATTGGAGGTGATGCGCCGCAAGTCGGTTGCCATCATGCACGTTGACGAGGTTTCAGAATTGTTTCTTAACGCTAGGACTCGCTTTTTTACTACCACCCTGTCTGAGTGTTCATTGTCAATGACGCCTGGTGCTTCTACTCATTCAGAATGACAGACGAATCGCCCATAAGCCAGCACTCGACCTCTTTCACCACCACCACCAGTCAACCACCCTCCCCTTGTCCAACACTGTCTCGCTCCAACTCGTCATATACCAGCTTCTCGAACCGTCAAGGGTTCGACCGATACGGTGACGATTGGGGACCAGATGCTCTGACTTTGCTGGGTGAGTGCACTCTCCCTGCCTGTAAATCTTATCTTAGCTGACCGTTTTGGAAAGATGTGGTCGAGACCTTCTTTGGTGCGTGATACCAGCTCCACCTCGCTGAATCATTAAATTTTCGATATACTGAAACATTTCTCCCAGACTCACGACTGGACCTCTTCAACCGCCGCTTGAAAGCCCAATCAGCTCGTCTCAAATCCCGAGCAGTCGAGCTCCTTCCCCGAGGACTACGTACCCCAGCTGGAGGAGGTATACTCCTTATAGGCGACGACGAGGACGACGAAGGGGATCATAATAGAGAAGTGAAGGGGAGAGGGGAGAAGTATAAGCGGGACGTGGAGAGAGAGGTTGAGCGGATCAAGCTCAAGGTGAGTATGAGGTCTCCCTCAGCTTTAGGCGTAGCTGACGGATTCTCACCAGCTCGCGGCGAAAGTGACCAACTTGTCGAGATCATGGCGCTCAGCCCAGACAGTCCATACCAAAGAGAAGATCTGTGAGTAACCTAACGTTCATCCATTTCATGCTGTCGACCTGATTATTCGACTCAGCCTTCCTCTTTGGCGTCCTCTCCCTCACCTTTTCATGTCTGATATACGGCATGGCCCCCGAATGGATCCCTTTCGCCTATACCGCTCAGAGCGCTTTCTACCTCCCGACGAGGATATGGACGTACAAGCGGAGTAACTTTCATTACTTTCTGTTCGGTGAGCTCCAAATCTTCCTGTCATCCGGCGATCCTGGCTGACCACGGGACGATTGTTGCTTGCCGTCTATGCAGAGTAAGTCTCATTCCTGTCCCCCCTGTATGCCAGCTGAGAAAGTTGGGCAGTCTATGCTATTTCGTCAATGTCCTGGATCTCCTTTGGATCTGGGTCTTCCCTTCGTCTACCCTACTGTTCATATCCTGCTATCTCCTTACGATGGGTGCGCAGTGCCTTCCGATGTTTCAACACGAATCGGCTCATTTGATTCACCAGGACCGCTTGCAAGCGCGATCATCACATGGCGGAATTCGCTTGTCTTTCACTCGCTTGACAAGGTTACGAGCTTGTTCATCCATATGTGCGATATCTCCGCGTAGATCTTAAGTCGCTGATTGAAAAATTCGAAGATATCCGCCAACGGTCCTGACTGTCATACGGTCCGTCTCTCGCTCATTGTATTTTCATCGAGCTCATCCAGCCGCTCAGACACGCATATCCCAACGCCGAAGAGCGGTATCCTGGTCTGGCACATGTCGGAGAGTACCGGTGGTGGACTATGATCCTCATATGCGCGGTACCTTGTGAGTTCAAGTATCTACTTGCATGAGCTGCACCCTCCTCAATGGCGCTGCGTAGATATAGCATGGCAGGCATCCTACTACAAGGTTCTTCAATATCGATCTACGCGGATGTCGCCACTGACACTGCGGAACAGTTCATCTCGGTCGACCGGAAATCAAAGGTCGAATCTGGACAACGACAAAACAGCTTCCATTAGTGACTTTTCTCATCTAAAATGCTGCCGGCGCTGACGACATTGTAGTATGCTTAATGATAAACGCGGACCAATCGGGAAAGCCCTTCAAGATATCCGCCCGGAACATCGCGAGTTATGGTTCATCTTCGCTCAATTCAGTGTGTTCCAGTCTCCTGGCCTCGATCAGTTTCATATAGACCTTGGCTGACGACCTTCGCAGTCTATAGCTGTATCTTCATGCTCCCACCCGCGACGCTATTCATACACAGTTCCCGAGCGAGCGCTGTGTTCCTCGTCACCATCTTCACTGTCTCCGCTTGGAACGGCGCGACCTTTTATGTCGAGGTGTTTGGCCGGAAGTATGTCCCTCCTCAATCAGCACTAGCGATGTCCTGACCTCTGCATTCAGGTTCGAGCGCGAGCTGGAGCGACTACGTAAGGAGTTGGAACTCGCTTCTGCTACTGGGACAACAACCACCTCCGCAGCAGCCACTCCATCGGTACCTTCTAGTCCGTTCCCGCTCTCTCCGGACGGACCACATACCGAGGAAAACCTAACAGATGGACTGGCCAACTCGCCGCTTATACTGCCTGGAACAAGAGATAGTGCAGCGGAGATGGAAGTGCCTGATCTGATATTAGACAAAGCTGTGATTCAACACGATGATGAGAGGAAGAAGACGGTGTAAAGTGGTTCAAGGTGGCTTTTCCAGGATGGCGGGATGATTCCTTGTATACATGGGTTCCCTGAGTACATAATGATATGACGACATGCCATGACACACCGGAACAGCCAGAATGTCGTTATTCCCAAGGAGGAGGTCGCCCCAAGGAGGAGGTCGTGATCATAGAACTAAATCGTTACGTGAAGTCGATACTCGATATGTATGGGTAGGGATCGCCGCAAGAAAGCAAGAAAATACCTCTACTCTGAGCTCGGCGGAAGGTCGTGCAGATCAACATCAAACTCCGACTTCACGTGGTAGTCGGGATCATCGTAGACCGGATCACTGTAGGTAGACGGGATGATCTCGTCTCGAAGATTGGTATTTGAATCGCCTCGTTGTGCTACAGGCCGGCTGCCGGGCGGGTTGCTGTTACCGTCAGCTGATAAGCCTTCGGAGCATATGTAAGCCTCAGCTCACCTCGCTCTGGGTTGATTCGCACATCTGTCCTTGCCGTAGGAGATCCGCATGGTCGAGTATTCTGGCTTGCCCTTCACCCCGTCGACAGCCTTTTGGGCAGATGCGATGTTTGTGCTGGAAGGCTGTGTGTCAGAATAAAGGTATCCTGGTCAGAAGGATCACCCACAAGTTGACAAATGCCGCGCTCTTCTCCCGAAGGAAGTTGATCATTTCGATCTCTGCGCTCAATCAACATCTACGACTGTCGCTTGGTTTTGGAACGCACCTCCAAACTCGCCAAAGTCCTGTCGCAACTTGTCCTCGGTGAAAACGTCAAATTCGGAGATTGAACCAATGTACACATTCCTGCTCGCGCCAGTCTGTACCGCCTGGCACAGCGCCGGGCTGACCGGTCCGGAGAACTTGCCCCATCCGATCCTGAGGCGGCGCGAGTTGATTGTGAGGTTTGTAATCGTAGCATGTTGGAAGAAGGCAAGGGCACAGGCGGGATCGACAAAGGTAACAAACTATGCAGGTTCATCAGCCCAGTTCATCGGAAAGATGACCCATGCTCACAGCGATGTTCTTATCATGCATATGCCGGATCTGCTGCAGCATACCTCCCCGGATGTTGTTGCAGATTTCTGCGGTAGTGGTATCCGGACCAAGATTACCGAGGTAGATGTTTCGGTTCCCCGCTTGCCCAGCAGATGCTGGATCCATGTAGCCCGCAGCCACAGCTGGGAAGCCTCCACCTGGGAAGATAGGCGATCCGAAATCGGAAGCAGGGGTGCCGAAGCCAGCGAAACTGGGAGTCAACGGGGAGAAGGGGACGAATGGTGATCCAGGCATTTGAGCGTGCTGTGACGAAATCGCTGCGGCTGCCTGCGCTTGTGCTGCCTGGACGGCAGCTTGTTGAGCCTTTGGGACGTAAGCGCAGCGGTCCTACGAGAGGTGAGCCGAAGAGAAGAGACATGAGACACGACCGACCTTGCCGAAATTGACGCGCTTGTCCTGCCAAGCGGGCTCGTTGGGAAGTGACTGCACGACCTACAGGTATAAGCTCAGTATCAACGGACATGCTCACCTTCATGGCCGTGCCGATGCTGAGGAAGTGAATGAAGCCAATGTTCTTGTCTCTAACGATCTTGACCTGATCAATCGGACCATACTTGGACAGCTCGTTCCGCAGGTCCTGCTCATTGGTGTTCTCGTCAAGATTGCCGAGGAAAACATTGCGTGTGGCCTGATGTTGAGCGACTGCCTGCGCCACAGTGGTGGGAACCACGGACGGTTTCCCCCAGCCGATACGTAGCTCTTGACCATGCAGTGCAAGCTTCTTGACTGAAGCATCGGCATGGAAGGCGGCGGCGGTCGATCCATCAAGAAAGGAGATGAAGACGCAGGATTTCTCGCCAAGCAACCGAACACCCTCGATAGGACCGAAGCGAACGAGGTTCAACAGCTCATCAACAGAAGCCTCTGCCGACACGTCAGAATGGAAATCTGAATGAGCAGGGACTACCCACCGGAAGGCAACTTCCCGACATAGACAGTCCGCCCAGTGGTATTGCCGGCAGCGGCAGCGGCAGCGGCTGCAGCTGCAGGACCATAGTTCCCGGTCATCGTGTGTGGGTTCATCGAAGGGGACATGATGGGCGAGCCAGGGTACGCCTGGTAAAGATCAAAACGCATGATGGTCATGGTTGAGATTGACAGACCATGTTCATGCTGAACGGGAAAGCACCCATCCCGAACCCTTGCATGCCCATCACTCCATTCAACCCGTTGATCATCCCCATGAAAGGACTTTGTGGCACATTCAACCCGTTCACTCCCGCAGCACCCATGCTTGATGTCTGCGCAGGTGTCGATAACGGACCACCGAGGTTGAGAGGAGACTGCGGTGCCACGCCATTCTGGACGTAGCTGTGACTGCTGACATATGGCATCGATTGTCCTGGTGTGAAAGGCTTCGCGTCAGGAGCAGGAGTGGGGAACCCATTGATATAGACCGGTTCATAGCGAGCCTTCTTTGGAGAAAGGGTATCGAAGCTGGACGTCGGATCGATATGAGGTTGCTGCCCGTTCATGGGGTTGGCAGGAAGGGAAGATGTATCGAGAGCTCGCTGAGAGTGTCGGCTCAAACCCAACCAGTAATGACTCACCTTCATCGCGTCGAGATCGATCCCCTCAACGCCCGGGCCAGGGAAGGCCGAGGCCAGGAGTTGAGTGTAGCTCGGGCTAAAAGGTGACAGGTTTGGGAGAAGAATAGACTGATTGACGTGGTACAGAGAGCGAGGCTCGTTGCTGCCTGGAGTCGCCAAGAGATGCAGGGTCGAGCCGTTGGCTGAGAAGGTCGAAGAGGTAGCCGAGTGAGGTTGGTGGTGGGTTCTCGTGTCGATAGTAGTTGAGTCCATCGTAGTAGACAGTACAAGAAGTTACGCAAGGATCAAGAAGGGCACACAGACGAGCAGGTGCGAAGAGGAAGCGATGTTGGAGAACAATACAAATGTTGAGTGGTACAGCCGTAACGTTGTAGAGGGATATGAAATGTGATATGATAGAGCGTGGATAGGGAGCGAGATCAATATAAGCGACAGACTCGCAAGACAAGCGCGAGAGGGAAAAGGTAGGTCTAGTACAGGGAGAGAAGTAATACCCGTTGCGCTTGTTCGAAGGCAAACACCCCAGAAGAATAGGTGAAAGGGGGTGAAGCAAAGAAGCACGTACAGAACGTAGTAGGAAGGAAAGATGAGACCTGGTAAAAGGGAGCCAACGCGATCTCAAAATCTGAAAGAATAGGTCGAAGGCTGGTGGGACTAGGATGACGTCGAAGGGGGATTAGGCCTAGAGACAGGGATAGGGATTAGTTCCGGGTGGATAGGATAGAGGTAGTTGAGACACTCACTGATTGGGGGTATTCGAGTAGTGTGGGAATTGGCGTATTGGTGGTTATAGAGCGATCAAGCGGGTTTGAGATGCGCGGAGAGGGGGTACGAAGCGGAGAAAAAGATTCGAAGGTGGATTGGGTAAGAGGTAGGATGTCGTTTGATTCGTAATTGACATTTCGATATGGTGGAGAGACCATCAGCTACTGTCCTCTACTGACGTCCTCCGAGTCCTCTGTGCCCACACTAAGGGAGTGTTCCGCCCAGATAGCGAAAAGGTCGCGCTGGTAGGACCTTCTCACCGTTCGCGGCTGGAGGCCGGGCTCTCGTGACTCTAAAATGTACTCACCTGCAAAAGGAGATTCGAAATCGAGGGCGAGGGGAATGGAGGAACGAATGAAAGCTATGGAACGGTCCTGGCCGGGAGAAGAGATACAGTTGGGTACGGAGGACGATGATGGGTGGGTGGAGGTATGGGCGCGGTCGTCACGCGTTGCCGGCGAAATATTTCTCCGGATAGCCAATGGCTACAAAACGAGACTCTTGGTCAAACTGTCAGACACCTGCCTCCCTGAGCAATGCTCAACCGAGTGGCCAGTCGTTCTCTGGTTGCCATCGACGACTAGCGGCTACACTTTATGGATGTCGCTAAGAGTCCATTGGTGTGCAATCATACATCACAGTGGAAATGGAGTCTCATGCAGCTGTCATCCGATCGTAGGTATACATGCATGCCCCCCCTAAACGCCTAGACCGAAGTGAGGACCTCCGGCTCAACAAAGTCGCCGCTTTTAACGACCTTCGTGCCGGTGTTGGCCTAAAGAAGGCGTAAAATGAGCGGACTCAACAGCTGTGCTCCCAGGATTACTCACGTCCATTGCCTCGCCGTGGGTCTCGAGCAGCTTCGACATGTCGAGCTTGGGAGTCTTCAGGATCTTAGCCTTTCGAATATAGACGTTATGCAAGGGGTAAATGCCCTATTAGACGAGTAAGGGAAAACTGCCCATCAAAGGCGTATAACGACTAACCTTGCAGGCCTTCTCGATCTCCCGCCCAATGCTCTCCGGAACAAACTTCTGCACCAAATCCTTGAGCTCACTCCCCTCAGCTTCCCTTCGCATGATCTCCACCATCTTCGCTCGGATCTCACGGATCTGCGATGATTTGGCGTAGGTAGTCTTCTTCACCTGGTTGTAAGCTCGTTTGGTGAAGCCGATGGCGAAGAGGCGGAGGATGTAGCCGTCGGTGGTGCGGACGTCAACGGACGCCTCGATGAGTGTTTGCCATTTCCGGACGATGGAGCGGAGCTTGTCCGTGGTGAAGTCCATGCCGTAGAACGAGGTGAGGCAGTTCTTGCCCTGTACCTGAGGTCAGCGCTGTGTCGCCGTTTGTAGGAATACACTTACGGAGACATCCTCGACCCTCAGCTTGATCTTCCGGAAAGACTGCTCCTGATCGTTGTTCAAATCGGCCAGGGAGAGCTCAACCACTCGACCTTTAAGCGAGTCATTGGCGTTCTCTGCAATCGTTGTCAGCTCATGATCGCTTCAACCGCAAGGGGGGACGTACTGAGACCCTGAGACCGGTTGACGAGCGTCTTCCCAACATTTCGGTTCTCGAAAAAAGATGGCGCCTTGATATCGTACCACTCTACAGGTGTAGTGGGTCAAATACAGCAGGGATAGAGGTGCGTCAAAGCGTATGGATGGGAGTCGCGTAGATACAGATGTTGTGCGGAAGAGCAAGGGTACAAGCATTCGAAAGAAACATTCGATCATCAGCACAACCTCTCTGTCGATTGACAACGAAAGCTCACCCTTTCGCGAGAACGGGTCAACCACCTTCTTCTTGATGCCCTTCTTCCCCTTACTAAGCCCTGATACGCACAGTCAGTCTCACTGAGCATGTCCGAGATTCTCAAGCCTACTCTTATTTTTCCCGACTGCCATCCTGATCCGAGATGTAAAGGTAACAAATGTAGCTGAAAGGTGAACGAGTGTTCAGCGTTGGACGAAGCTCCGAAATTTCGGTGAGCGGCATTTTGTGTTTGGTAGTTGCTTTGTGGCGAAGTTGGATTACAAGTGACAACAAGTGGCACTTTCAAGTCTGGGTGGTGGCATTGCTTGGGCGATGCTTTTATTGGTATGTTGCATTATCTAGCACGCGAAGTGCGGAAAGATTGTCTGAAACCACACTGTGATAAGCGAGCCCCCGGCAGTAAATCAACCCAACTAGATTTGCCTAAGGTGTTCAGCGGTAAAGCTCGGCTCCCAGATCCCAGCGAAAGGAAGTAGTGTTGATCATGATATCATCATCTTTGAGCGCATGGTGTATGACAGATCGTAAATGATTCCCCGCTCTGGCAGAACATCCCAGCAGAAACACTTTCTGCACTCCCCAAAACCTCCTCAAGTCCATCGGTCAAATCCCTTGCTCCATCCCAGCTCGTCCTTCCGCAACTCCGTTACTGTCTTTGAAGGCTCAAGCAGGAACAAGGTCACTGCAAGAGATCCTCGAGCGTCTTGGCGTCATCAGCAAGTTCGGACGACGGCGTCGTATGCATCTTGCATGATCGCGGACCTGGCGGCGTAGAATGGCGATCTGGCGGATCGATGGCTGCATGCGAGCTACCGGACTGGCTGGGGATGGGAGACCGGGTTGCCGACGTACCGGGCGAGGCACTGGTCTGCTGGTGGTCGACAGATCCGTGTACTGAAGGAGCAGTGGCAAGTGGTGCGGACTCCATCTGAGCGATGCGAGTAGTAAGACGCTTGCCGACGGGAGTGTGGCGAATGGCGGGAAGATAAGCTTTGATAATATCGAGTAGCTAGGTCGGATCAGCGGCAGTAGACAGAAACAATACGATATACCTCGGCTTGCTGATAGGACTCCGCATAGCTGAGAGCGGTCTTGATAGGATCAGCGTAGTCCTTGTATACAGAGATGCAGGACTCACCTGAACGGGGAAATTTCCGAACGGATTGCCGAGAAGCATTTCAACATTGCTCGTCCCGTCAGGCTTCAGACCGATGAGCTCGGCGATAAGGTCATTGCGATCCTCCTGATCTCCATAGACTATCGCCTTCTCGCAGACGTTTGACGCGTACTTGTGGCGAGATTCTTGTAGCGAAGAGTCAATACCAAGGCAATGGCAGCTCGGAATCGCTCACTATGCACCATATTGCCCTTGATCTTCTCGAAGATGGCATGCCGGTCATCCGGAGGACCTCTAACAATAACAGTCTGAACGACATAGTCTGGAAAGATCAGCATCGAACTATGGCAACCGTGATCAGCCTTACTACCGAACTGGTCTTCCGTCAACGTTTCGGCCGACTCGTGCAGCTCGTCGTACAACGGCCTGATCTTCTTGACTGGGAGTACTTCGAACATCTTTTGCAAGACCCGACATCCGTGCGGATGAACGGCAAGCTCCTTGATGTGGCCGAGAAGAGCAGTGATGAAATGATCGGGAAGGTCGAGCTCGATCAAGCGCTGAAACATTATTCACGCTCGAGGAGACGACGGAAATCTCACCTGCATAACATGATTTGCGTTCTGGCATTTGATGCACTCCAAGATATGAGGCTCGATCTCTTTGTACAAGGACTGACGCAGACTCCGCGGGAGATGCTCAAGCGCTTTCTGAACAACCTGAAACCATTAGCAGCGCGCGATCCCCTGACTCACCCTACAACCATACATCTGCGTGGAGAGCTTATAAACATGGTGCTCCATCTTCTTCGCCAAAGCGGCCTTCTGGTATTGATCTCCACATTCGAAGAGCTTCTGTGTGACATAGTTGCCGAAGAGGTCGGTCATAAGGGTATAGGCATCCGGGAGACACTCGTCGAAGACCTTTTGACGATCTTCGGCGGAAGCTCTATCGATCTGCTGTTGGATGAAGCGGGATCCGTTCTGATCGCACGAGAACTCGATGATGTAGCCGAACACATCCTAGGCGGAAGTCAGTCTCGTTTAGCTGGAGGTATCCTTGACTCACCTTCAGCTCCCACCTCCTTGCCGCCCTGTCGATCTTGAATTCCTCCAGCAGTAGGCTCCACTTAGCGCGGTTCGGGTCTCGTATATAACCTCGAGGCGGCGGTCCATACGGATTTGAAACCGGGGAGTAAGGCGTCTGGAGCCTATTAAGCTGTGCCTGGTGACGCATCCCGAAGCTTCCCGCTGTATGCCTCGGCTGATACGCCTGGGTGTGCGGAGTGGCCAGGTCGAAACTGGTATGGGTGGGCGAGGGCATGCAGTCGGGATGCTGAGGGTAGTTGAGCGGTAGTGAATGAAGCTGACGACTGATAGGGGTGTGAGGAGTATAGTACTAAGCGAAAACGACGGTCAGCGGAAGAGGTATTCTGACGAGAGGAGATGACAAACCTGCATGTCCTTGCGCGTTTCGCCACCAATATACATCCCTTGTTGGGCAGGTACCCACTGAAATTGCCTCTCATTCTGATACTCGATGAGTCGCGCGTTAGCAGCGTCTTGCTGCCGCTGCTGTAAGGCTTGATGTGGCAGCATCTGTTGCTGAGGGTGCGGCGGGCGATAGACCATCTGAGATGCCCCGCTAGTAGGGGTCTGCGGGTGGTAGCCATTGTGCGATACCTGATGCGGATGAGCGTGGCCGTTCGCCCTTAGGTTTTGCTCCGGGTGGTATTGGCGACCAATTAAAGGGAAGCCACCTTGTAGTAGCGCGCTGGGCGGAGTGACATCCGGTGGCGGGGATCCAAAGAGGTATGGAGATCCGTTGCTACCGTTTTGAGTAGGGCTAAAAGGCGGACCGAGGGCGGGCTGAGGACCGGTCGTATAGTAACGATCGTCTTCACCGTTTGGAGCCATGTATGGATTGCTGTGATGATTTGGGATGTGGATGTTTGGAAAATTGTGACTGATATTCGGGACGTACTGAGGGGTTGATGGATGTGGGGGCACGAAGCCGTCATCTGCAACCGCGATCGATCCGAAGCGTGAGGGGAGGTCGGTAACCGATTCGCTGTGGAACGATGGCCTGGGCGAGGTCGACATAGTGAATGATGCCGGTGAGAAAGATGGTTCGTTATCGTCAACAGGTTGGCTGATTGCGCCGCCTTCTTCCTTCCGTACAAGCGTTGGACTGACAGAAGAAAAGGAATCCGATAACGTGGTCGCCGTTGTGAACAGGTTTCTCTACACAAAATGTCCGGGATGGAGAGTTAGCTACAAGCGACCCGTAACAACACAACTTCAAAGATGAAATCCGACAAATCCAAGAAGTGCTGGACGCGTAAGGAGCACCGGGAATACTCGGGATTTGCGGGCAGGTGAGGAAGAAGGGAGGTTGACGAAGGGTGAAGGGGAGGAGCGGAGTGCTGAATTGGGACTAATGCCTATCGGCCATGCCCCAGACATGTCAGGGTCGGGGGTCGGGGGAAGAGGGGGTCCAAGCTCAGACAGGAGGATGCGGTAATGCCAAAGGATGGGTCAAGGTTCTGACGAAAAGGGAGCGCGTGGCAGTGAGTGTCTGTGCGTGGGATACAAAAGAGCGGCAGAGGAAGGAATGATCGGCATTTTAGGCTAGATTTTGCGGCATTCCCTCCCTTCCGCCTTGCTCCTAGGGATAGACGGAAAGTGACTGGGGTTGTTGAGCCTTCCCTCGATAGCTCAAAAGGTCAATCCGGCATACCGGATCATTCCTATCTGTCACGTTGCGTCGTAGCAGTAGAAGCAAAGACGGCGCCTACCAGTTGATCCTAACCCATCATGCATCTCCTCCCTTCCCAGCTATCCCTTCCCAGCTATCAACATCGACCGCAAATCGTGCCCGTTTCAGTTCAGACTATCCCATAACGAGTAAGGCTTGTAAGCCTATGCAATCCACCTCCAATCAGTCATAAATATAACGTCAATGTTTGGGTAGTAGTCGACGCGTCAATCAACGCTGAGGGGTAAACCCTTGATGACCATCAAGGGCGATGTCAGGTCATTTTGATCCGAGATTGGCTTCAGTCTTGATTCTTTTCAGGGGTCTCCGTCATCCCGATGGTTGTCAACAATTCCTCGAATGCTGGAATTGCGCGCAGATGAATGTGCGCAATGGTAAAGCACTCACCAGTCGTCTTGAAGGAGTTTCGTCTGGATACATTCATAAACACAAGGTCTCTTGACTGAGCCTTCGCGATTGCGAAGAAGTCTGACACTAGCGAGTTCCTGAAACTTGATCAGCCAGCCCCTCTTGGTGCCTTGTCAGTCATCATGACAGCTAAGGAGTCCGGGCTGGGGCGGAATGTTCAGGTGCCCCGCTGAGATCGGAGAAACGAGCTTGTCTTGTGTCCAGGCCCGAAATCTGGCGTGAGGCGGCAATACGATGGTCAAGGTCGCTTGGGGTAATGCTGAGGAATTAACGATCTGTGCGCATATCCTCCAGCAGATGCGCTCATAATCCCGAAAGAAGGAAGGAGCCTGCGAAGGTTGTCACGGAAATAAAAGCTGATGACCCTTGTGACGGCCCAGGCACTATGGAGCACATCTCGAACTTGGGTGCAGAAGGTTTACACCTTCTACCTTTTGAGTGCTAACATCTTTGTTGTTAGCCTTGCTTTTTCACTTCCCCTCGTCCTGCTGTGCCCGGTAACTTGCGTGTGCTCGGTCTTCGATGCGTGTGCAAGATCACAACTAGTGAATAGAGCAACTGAAACATAATGACGAACGGCAGGAGACCCGGAAGTCAAAGGCCATTTCTCATTTGTCCATTGCTCAATTCCGCAGGAAACGCAATGACCTTCATGTCGCGGACTGCTGTGTGACAGACATCGGGACAGGGAAACCGCGTATATGTGCGCGCGCGCACTGCGCGTAGTGCCATGCGCAGAGATTGGGATTCGGTAGTTGGTAGGTGAACTTCACGCGAAAAGCGCTTCGCGGGATAGCTTTGCCGTGGTGAATTGAGTGCTGAGAAGTGGACGTAGTAGACTTCGTCCTGAAGAGCGCATCGGTATTAGCAACGATAGGCACAAAACAGATAGCTAACTTGAGACATACTTTGTAATAGAGTGACCACTCCAGGCGATCGTAACGGTGATGCAGATTGCGCGAAAGGAGGATTCCTGATGATACGTCCTGTCCGCGTCCGTGACTATATGTATAAACCACATTTACGCAAAAAGCCTCACATCATCGCGACTATGTGTGCAGATTCGCAATCCACCTCGTCATCGCCAGTAATAATGCAATCGTAGTCACGATGGAGAAGAGCCGTACGGAAGGCAGTCTGGTACCGGAATCAGTTGGGGAGCGAGGACTGACTTAAGTAAGCCTCGTACGCACTGAGGGAGTATGCGACGAGGCGACGGACGAGCTGAGGCTTGCGGTAGTGGCCGTCTTCGACATACGGTCCCGCTGCATAGGTAATGGGTTTACAAGTAGGGTAGTGTAAACAAGGAATCAGTCGAGCAATACAGACCTTGAAGCAGCTTCAAGTTGTCTTGAGTGAATGGATCTTTAGACTTTGCTGGCTGATCATTGCCTCAGCTGAGACAAGGGAGTGTTGCACGGCTGGAAAGCAGACAAAAGCTTCTGCCAAGCAAATGACAAAAGTCTTTAATGCAATAAACATCATTTTGGCTGTTCATGGAAGACAGTGTGCTTGATAGTACATCATGAGTTTGGTCAAAGGCATGTGGCAAGCCAGCCAGAATCAATTCCAGCGCACATGCTACACCTTACACGCACGTCTGAGCCTATTAGCTTAATTGATGTGCAAACCTGTTACGGTCCTGCCAGAGCTTCGTGCTGATCACCGCAGGTCGGGTGCAAGAGCGAGCAGAGTGATTATGGAAAGAATGGGCAGTGGTGGTTGTGGATAAACGATCGTTTGGTGTCGTTGGCGATCACGTGGGGTCGGTCAATGGGTGGAGGTCACAATGAAGCTGGCCCTAGTCGGTATTGACTAGCCTACAGCATAAGATTGATAATGACCCGAAGGTCGTACAAACATAACTGGTTCGCTATATATATTAATCACGGGGAAACATCGCGTCCTGCATGTCAGGAACACAAAAGGGAAAAGGGGCGTCCCGCTAGATGTCGGAGTCCATCACGGCGCACCTGCCAAACACGGCGACCCGGCGCAGCCCAGCCGTTTCCAGGCCAGCCGGTATAGTTTCCAGCACATGCACCAGCAGCACACGCATCGCTATCGCTGAGATGGTGCAGTTCGCGATGGCGGTCACCGCCACCAGCTCCGCACCGGCATCAAACAGCTCGTTCCCCAAAGATGCCCATAGCGGCTGATCCAGGCGACCACCTTACCGATGTCGGCATGCGCCAGCACGAGCCGAAGGGGGTCCTGACCAATCGCCGCGAAGCGTTGCACGATTTGGCCGTAGTAGAAATTCCGGCGCGAAGCGCGAGGCCGCCGAACAGGCCGATCTTCCCGGGTTCTTGCATCAGGTTGCCTCAACGGCCAGATCGACCGCAGCCTCGGCGTGAATAGCTGTTGTGTCGAAGAGCGGCACTGCGCTGTCCTCGGTCCTCACCAACAGCATGATCTCCGTGCAGCCCAGGATTATGGCTTCTGCTCCGCGCTTCACTAGCCGGGCAATCACCTCCCGGTAGGCTTGACGCGACGATGGCTCTGCCCGGCCTTGGACCAGTTCATCGTAGATCACCCGGTGCACAAGGACGCGATCATCATCGCCCGGTATGAGCACATCCAGCCCATGCCGGTTCGCGAGCCGCCCTTTGTAGAAATCCTGCTCCATGGTGAAGGCTGTCCCGAGCAGGCCGACTTTCTTCAACCCTGCGCTCTTGATCCGCTCCGCGGTCGGGTCGGCGATGTGCAACAACGGCAATCCGATGGCTGCCTGAACCCGATCGGCCATGCGGTGCATCGTATTCGTGCAGATCACCACGAAATCCGCGCCGCCGCGTTCCAAACGCTGCGCTGCCGCGATCATCTCGGCAGCGGCGTCGTCCCACCGTCCAGCATGTTGCAGCGCCTCAATCTCTCCGAAGTCGAAGGACCACATGAGGCAGCGGGCCGAACGCAGGCCGCCTAAACGGGTCCGGACCGTCTGGTTGATGATCCGGTAATACTCGGCCGAACTTTCCCAACTCATCCCGCCGATGAGGCCAATGACCTTCTGCGACAGATTAATTCTTATCAGGATTATAGTAAGGTAACTTACCATGATGTCTGGTCGGTTTTGGTTGAGCTTGTTTACCGAGATGGGATGTGGTTGGTCGAAGGTGATGTTGTTGGTGATGAGGACGAGCGAAGGGTGAGTGTGGCCGCTCTCAGTGGTTGTTTAAGATGCTGATGAGATGAAAGAACAAGAATTCTCTTTGGAGAGGAAGACTGAATATATATGTAGTGAGCTTGAAGTCCTCTTAAGCCGGGAGATTATTGCTCCGCCTTGGTAAGGGTTTGTCAGGAAGCTGACGTGGCGAAGAGACATCGTGCATTCGGGAGAATGTATCGTCGCCGACCATCCGAGACGCATAGCCTCCTTGATTTCCAATCAGCTGCGCAAATCCGCCCGCATGACGCATCGTTTGTTAGTGACGTGCCTGATGGTGTCACGAATTATCGTGGTCTTAGGAGTGATCACGTGGTCTGTCGGATCGTCTCGAGACAAAACCTCACTGCGCATTGGAACTTCACCCATGTAGATTCCTCCTCTCCTTCAGTCCTACTGTGCCCTAACCTGAGGTCCAGTAAGTCAGCTTTAAAAAACGGTCGCCAGCTTACAATAAACCTGTGAATAAAGCTGGTCTCTGCAATTCACCAAATGGTGGAACAGCTGGATGTCATGTTGTTGCTCATAATCTGCCAACCTTCTGCTGCGAGAAGAGCCGGATATTCAGGAGATGGTGAATAAAAATCTGGTATGGAAGAAGGCTGACAGGGACTTTGGGCCGTGTTAACATCGCTTCGGAACTTGTACATCTTTGTTCAGTAATTGACAGGTGTCTTTGGTTTTAAGAGGTATTTTCTCATCTGACATGCACGGCAACGATCTAGATATATATGCTCCATCCAATCAGCGGTAGAAGGTGTGACTTCCGTTATGTTAACAGTCTCAGAGCGGGGAAAGGTGGGTAGGGAAGAGGCCGTTGGTGACAAGCTTGAGCGAAGCTTTGGCACGGGTGTCCCACTCCTTTTGGTGCCTAAATGTACGGGTCTTCCCGTAACGTGACACAATGTGATGAGTGCCACATTACTCTGCCTCCGGTGCAATATTCCCGAATCTCGATACAGTCACTGTTTGCTTCTTTTCGCTTGATTGTGCGTCCCCTTGACTACGCCCAGTCCTGTCGACATGCCACGGAATGGACGCTCCAGACAGATCACATACAAGACTGCAGCCCAAGCTTGGCCTCGAGGTCCCAGACTGATAATCTTGTCTTCTGTCGACACCGAGATCGCCAAATTCCCCCTCGCCTTCCTTGAATCCTGCGGTGACAACACGTGTTCCTACGTGTTTTATGTTGTCCCTTTACTTGTGGAGGCAGCCCCCATGCATAAAGGGGCGATCGTCAATCTAGATGGACGGCCCGTCAATCTCCACAGCGAACCCATCGCCGGACGTTTCGGTATATCGAGGAAGATGAGTCTGTCAGTGGTCACCAGTGTCCAGTCGTATGACCCTGCTTCCTTCAGGCCTGATGAATGAGATCACTTTCGCATGAGGCCCTTCTTATTACAATTCCCTTGTTCCCGCTAGTGGACTGGTCGAGCCGACATCGTCTACCGGATCTCAATCCCAATCCAGTCATCGCGGATCAGCTCAAGTCCATCGCTTCCTTACGTGAATCTCCCGCGTGCCCCGCTGACCCAGCACAGCATTACTTCAAGACGTTTCTTCAGTGCCGGGATGCCTTCTGCGTTCTCACCGGCAAGATGGTGACAAGCCGCCACGCCGCTCACCTCGTTCCCCACATTCGGCCTGACGTGAGAATCTATCCTATCTCCGTATCTACCATTGGCTTCGTTGAATGAACGCAGGTTTACACCAAGATTGACGGCAGTCCGGACGAGACGTACAGTACGAAGGCTGGTATGACCCTCGACAGGGATGAGCATGGATCATATAATGCTCTCGAGTGGTCTCTGTATCACAAAGTCGGTACTTGTTCGGTGTTAATTCTGCTACATTTACATCAAGGCTGACGCGGGAACGGTGTCTTCTATGTACACTACTTTGTGCCGAACGACTTACTCGATCACCCGTATAGGCATATCCTTCACGGCAAATCCATTCCAGCCGCCCACATCTATGAAAGTTCTTTCCGTCCCAACGAGCTCAATATCCATGACAATCACTCGGCCGCGCTTCTCTTCACCTTGAGTCAACCCGGCGAGAACCTCATTCAAGGCACTGCCTCTGACAAGCATGCGCCGACAAAAAATAACAACACGCCTTTGACCCAAAGACCAATCGAGGCCACACAAAGCTGGAGTAATGTGCTTAACGGCAGTGTCGCAAAGGGGGTGCCAGGAGTCAACTGCCCGGATCCGAGTCCTACGTCCTCAAGTATATATGACGATGATCATCCTCAACGCCTGTGAGTGAAAACCCGCAAAGCTTCACCTTGTCTGATGGGGAGTAGGCTGGATAATTGGTTTGATGCAAATTCATCGCTCCCAGTTGGTTCGCCCCATGCCCTGGCATCTCCTCCTCAGACCTCCGGACTGGGATATCTATTCTGGTCCGCGGTCGCCAGTGCAGATCTGAACATGATACCCTACCAATCCGATCTCGCACCTGCCCTTCCTTTTCAACCGGGGCCTTGTATAGGAGATCAGGAATGCGGTTCCATGGGCAGGTTTTTGGATTAGGTGGTGGATCAGGTACAGGGGCCGCCGTGGACGTCCGCGTAGGTATAAGCCAACCCGTTTGGGAGTTTGGTGGAGGGAGCGGAGAACAACGATGATTACTGGAATGTTTTGATCGATAGTAAGTGACGATAATCATCCAGAACGAATGGTTAATATGAGGTCAGGTATACTTGGCACTACGGGCGGTCATCAAGGCCATGCACGTGGTGCTTGAATGTCTTTAGGATTATACATGATGTTACCTACATATCATGCTCGCTGACTACCACTGCCAACTCACTTAGGCCGAAGTCTTTTCCTCTTCTTCCCGAGGAGATCCTTTTCTTGAACCGCTGCACCCACGCATTCAGGGTTCAATTCATGGTATAAAGCGTAAAAGGCGTCGAACACGATCATACATTACATATTCTTGTCTTCCAATTCCAATATGAAGCTGCGACCGAGCCAGTAACGTGGGAGTAGCGATGTCTGCCGCTTACCCTAGAACGCCATACAGCCATCAATGATCTCAAGTAGGATGAGGAACCCCTTCTGCCGCCCTCTCCCTCGATAGCATCTTCTCATTCCCATCGAACAAAATCGCAATGTCCTTGAGTGTGAGGCCTTTGGTCTCGACGACTATGTAATATGCGATTATGAGCTGGATGACGTCGGTAACCAGAAAAACGATGTAGTACTTCCACCCAATGGCATTTAATGCGATCGGATTCACTGAGAACGCTAATGACCCAGGTGGGTAGGGGAGTGTAGCTGAAGGGAGGACGAATGAGCTTGATTGAGTGAGCGACTATCTCTGCCTCCATCTTACATTGTTCTCCTTGTCAAACAGCTTGGGACATCACCGAATGACTTCAAGATACCGTCACTCCTGACATGACTGAGCGACGATGAGATTTATAGCTAGGAAAGCCGGACGAGACAAGTCGATCATTGATCGATGTCGGTCGAGTGCTCTTCTATAAAATGCATGCCTCGATCGGTTAGTTGGTGAAAGCAAAGGTCTCATAATCAGTTGAAGTTTATGAAGGATGCTTAAAATTAGAACGAGCAAAATGAAACCTTTCACAATTAACTTACGAGCGATCGCGTTGCGATGCGAGCATATCCGAGCCTTCCAACAGACAGTACTCGTACTCAATACTCGTAACTTACGCAAAATTAGATCCTTCAACCTCCTTGACCGGATGTCATCTCTGTTTGCTCCAGACTAACCTGCGATCCTCGCCTTCCAGTTGTTGTTGGAGAACATGAGATTCGCCTCTGAAAACAAGGAGTCAGAACGAAATCACATACAAGGCTGGCTGTATGCATAGTCGCCGGCGGACGGAGCCGTCGCAAGATTGATCGTCTCGCCATCACTGGTCCCAATTGTACCAGGACAGTGTGGTACGGAGTCGACGAGCATGTTCTGGCGAGGTTGAGAGTATAGTCCCATGAATTAACACTGTTGCTGTCCAGGAAATTGACTGGGATGATCGTCAAGACGTCTACTGGTAAAGGCATGGAGAGGAATGACAGTACCTCCCCAAAATGAGCGTATAGATTGTAGAGATCTGACATTTCGAAACTTGTAAGACAGGCAAAAATGTCGAGGTAATCAACGCTTGGAACGCTTGGAAGAACACCGCAACGAAATACCAACCTAATTGAGCCTGTTCGGTAACCCATTGGTCCAGAAACAACCAAACAACGTGAAATTTCATTGTTCCTTGCCCGATTGGGCGTGGCGTCAAGAGGAAGGTTCCATACGGGTGACAACCCACGCCCACCTTGCGTCATACAAGCCCATCGGGAGGGAAACAATGCTCCCATGACCGTTGTCGAAGCTCCGAACAGACATTTGTCCACTATACCTCATACTTTGACATCGTGTTATTCGTCTCACTTGCTGTATTCAGCTCTCTAGCATGCCAAGGGCCAAAAAGACCCCAGCTGAGCCTAAGAAGACACCAGCTAAGCCTCGAACCAAGCCTCAAGTTGTATGGAGTAGCGACGATGATAGGATCACGGGTGAATGTCTGAGGGACGCACGAAGGTAGCCATATTGGGACTCCGAGCGCTTTGAGTCAGCTGAATCTAACAGGGCGGGTAGGGACGCGGATGGTTCGTTCAAGATTGAAGCATTCAGAAAGGTAGCGGACCAGTTTAATGAGAAACCAACGAAAGGGGTGTTGAAGGACGGTGAAGCATGCAGGGATCATTATTACACCTTGAAGAGGTGGTGGGCTGCAATATCGGACTTGGAGGACGCTTCTGGGTTTGGCTGGGCTAC
>JAABUH010000202.1_pt1 | contig 90873 bp, 101 predicted proteins | sample 5559121 | NCBI WGS metagenome assembly JAABUH01 (sample SAMN10711871, study PRJNA513364) | rock metagenome | isolation source: Antarctica rocks | place: Antarctica: Victoria Land, Battleship Promontory nord | collected 2015-12-28
CACTCGCATCTACCGGATGCCCTTCGTGCGCGCTGAAATCGGTACCTCGACAAGACCGATTCTCCAGCACCACAGGGGCATTCCGGCTCTACGACCCGCAACTCACACCAGTCTGCGCGGTGGATCCAGGCTAAGTGGACCTTGATGCCTGGCCGGTCAGGCGAAGTCCCCGCCGTCATCATCCAGGTCGCGCAGCGGGCGTCGGGCGCCGGCGAGGTCGGGCAGCTGAAATGAGTAGTGCCCGTGGACGTTGAGGTGGCGGCGCATGTAGGGCGAGAGCCGCAGAACGTCCTCGTCGCGGACCGGGTAACCCTCGGCGCGAAGCCGGGTCAGGGCGTGATCGAGGTAGACCGTGTTCCACAGGGTGATGCAGTTCAACGCCAGCCCGAGCGCCCCAAGTTGGTCTTCCATGCCCTCGTGGTAGCCGCGGCGCAGATCGCCGCGACGGCCGTGGAAGACGTGCCGGGCCAGGTCGTGGCAGCCTTCCTGCAGGTTGCGGATGCCTTTGATCTGCGCCCGGTAGGGCGCCTCGTCGACGTAGGACAGCACGTGCAGGGTCTTGAAGATCCGCCCGTAATGGGCCAGGGCCTCCCCGAGCTGGGTTGGGTTGCCGCCGTGTTGCAGCATTCGCAGGACGTCGTGGGCGCTGACCGCGCCGGTGTGGATGGAGGCGGCCAGTCGGGTGATGTCGGGCCAGTGGGTGCGGATGCGCCCCAGGTTGATCTTTCCGCGAGCCGCAGTGTTCAGCGGGCCGTAATCGGCGACTGGGTTGATCCGCCACAGTTTGGCGTCGGGCAGGTCGGCCAGCTGCGGGCGGTAGTCGAAGCCCAGCACCCGCAGCAAACCCCACACCATGTCGCTGTAGGAACCGGTGTCGGTGACGATCACCTCGGGGCGGCGGCCGCCGTCTTGGTGGTAGATCAGGTCGATGACGTGCAGTGAGTCGCGGGGGGTGCCCGAGACCACCTGCCCGGCCAGCCCGGCGGCCTGGTCGTTGATCAGGTTCAGCCACGTCGCGCCGCGGCGGCGACCGAAGTACTTCGGGTTGGGGCGGGCGTCGATGCTGCGGACCGGCACCACGAACCGGATGCCGTCCACCGCGGCGAGGAGGCCACCACCCCATGCCTGGGCCAGGGCAATGTCGGCTTGGGCCTGGATGAGGGCGGCGTTGGCGGCGGCGTAGTTCTCCGCCCGCAGGTAGTTCTGGTCGACGTGGCTGATCCGGTTTCGGGTCAGTGCCGCCACCCCGGGGGAGATCACCGGGGTGAACCCGACGTTGAGGGCGTGCGCGGTCAGCGCGGCCGCGATCGTGACGGGCAGCTCGCCCAGTCGGCTCGCACCGCCGGAGGCGGCGGTGAACGCTTCGGTGAACCCGGGATGCCAGGACATCACCTCCAAGACCAGCTCGCCCATGTCGACCCGTGGCAGCATTGCCTCGCAACGCTGCCGCAGGTCGGTCAGGCTCGGTGGGTCCGGGACGGCATCAATCTTGCCGGCGTGCAGGCGGCCCTGCTCGTCGATGTGAACCTCGGTGTTGGTGATCAACCGGCCGGCGACATGGCGTAGGGCGGTGTCCAGCTCGCGGGTGTGCTCGGCCAGCAGCCCGTCGGGTGTGGTCGGGAGTTGCAGGGCGTTGAGCACCGGTCCGCGGGCGGTCTCCCACGCCGGTCCGCTCAGCAGCTGCGCGCGGGGATCGGCCCACCGGGAGGAGGCGATGGCGAAGATGTCGCGGCGGCGCGGTCGCTGATGGAACTGCTCGAGCACGCAGAACACGTACCCGGCCCGGTCGACGGTGCCCCCGGGCCGGTCCGGGGTGAACACGACCCGCTGCCACGCTGCGGGCACCAGTCCCACCGCCACCCGGCGGGCATCGAGATAGCCCGCAGGTACTGCCTTGGTGGGGCGGGCATCCACCAGATCGGCGATCGCCCGCAACGCGTCCAGCGTCGGCGTGGCCTCGGCGGTGGCCCCGAACTCGATCACGGTGCACAGCGACGGCAGGAACGGACGCACCACGGCGTAGCGCTGAGCCAACGTGGCCCGCCATTCCCCGTCCGGGTCGGCGCCCGGCGCCGGTACCACCGCGGTGATGTTGGTGACCGCGGTACGCAGCTCGGCGCGGGAGACCACGTTCTCGATCGCGTCCCCGATCAACTCCAAGGTCATCTCCGGGCCCCACTCGGTGGCCTCCAGCAGCACCCCCACCGCGGCCGCCAACTTCCCGGCGTCCTTGCTCACCCGCGGGTAAGGGCGCGCTTTCTCCTCATTCGAGGCCCGCTAGGCCCGGGCCAACAAGTCGTTGGTCATCAGCACGTCGAACAGCTCCAACGCGTCGTCGGTGGCCTTGGCCTGCAGATCCACCACGGCGGTCAGCAGCGTCGCCAACCGCCGGGCGTAGGGGTGCCGGCGCAGCGCCGGGGCCTTGCCCGTCATCCCGTAACGAGCCAGTTCCACCACCCGCCGCCGCGGAACCGCCCCCAGGTCGATTCCACCCACCCCGAGTCCGGCGATCTCGCTGACCCGATCCAGCGCGGCCACCATCGCCTTGCCCGACACCCGAGTCGGCCCGCGTCGTAGTCGTTCAAGGTCGGAGGTCCGCGCGCCTTCGGGTACCTCCAGCAGGAAGTCCAGCGCTCGGGCCTGTTGGGCGTTGAGCAGCCCGGACAGGGTGTCCCACAGCCGTTGCATCGCCGCGTCGCGGACCCGGGCCACCAACCTGGCCAAGGTGCTCACCCCAGGTAGGAGCACGCGGCGCTCCCGCAGCCAGGTCACCGCCCCGTCGAACAACGCCTTCGGGCCGTCCCCGCTGGTCCACGCCCGGTCGGCCACCCACCGAACCAGCTCGTCCTGCATTTCGGTGAATTCGACGAACCCGTAGGCGAGGCGGATCTCGCGGGCATGCCCGATCCGGGTCATCTCCCGCACCCGATACGCCTTCACGCACGAGGGATCAGCGATGTCCAGCTGCTCAGCGAGGTAGTCGAGGACCTCGGTCGGCGCGTCCGTCGGATCGGCCAGGAACGTGCCCACAAACATCAGCGTGGACAGCTGAAGCGCGTAACCAAGCCGCGTGTGCGGCAGTCGTTTCGACTCGATCAGGCCGCGGGCCTTGTCATCAAGCAGAAACGAACGATCCAACTCCGCCGGTGATGGCGGCTGCGAGTAACAGCCGTAGGTCGCGGCCTGCGCATCCGTGAGGAACTCAACCGGCACCCCGACCCCCACCCATTGCCGACGATCAAGACGTACGTCGCCTCCCCCCCAGGGTGACACGATGGAAATGTGATGGGTCCGATCGAGCGGGCGGTGCGGCGCGCACTCAACCCGATCTCGACGTGGCTGACCATGCTGGTGCAGCGCCCTGGACCTCGCCGTCGGCCGAGTGCCCGCCCTGACCGCCCGGCCCACTACGGTGCCGCCGCCGATCCCCTCACACCGACCAGCGACGTCGCGGTCCCCAACGTCGTCGGCCTGCGCTGGGACGACGCTCGCGAATCCCTGCATCGCGTGCATCTTGTCGCAGTCGGCCCAGACCCCGACGGGCCGCCGCTCGCGTCGCTGGGCTGGCCCGATGGCGTCGTCGTCGACCAACGTCCCCCACCGGGAGCCCTCCTGGCTTCCGGATCGCCCGTCACGGTATGGATCGAGCGAGGTGGTCCCGGCTCAGCCGGCGTCCGCGAACCCCGGCGTCCCAAGCCGACGCCTCGGTCGATGCGCGGCATGCTCGACGAACCAACCGGCGACGCGACGGGTCAACAGCCGCGCCGTAGATGAACCCGTATCCCGTGCGACTCCTATCCTGAGCAGTGTTTGCCCCCGTCGATGCCCCAGGTGGCGTTGTTCGACTGCACCGCGTGCAGCTGCGAGTTATCGGCCTGCAGGGTGGTGCCGAGTCTGTCTTGGGCGACGACCGTCCACGGACTTCTCGGCTGAGGTAGGCCACCGAGCCTATGGGCACTCGCTGCTTGAGCTGCGAGCTGAGGCGTTGGCGCTCCGGTGAATCCGTTGATCAAGCTGGCAGAGAACCCGGTGCAGGCACCGGTCAGCGGTGGAGGCGTGCCGGGCACCGAGTACGTGGGTGCAACCGGCACCGAAGACGACTGGAGAGACCCGACGGGCACGGAAGTGATGTAGATCGGTGTTGTCGCCATGGGCTCCGGCGAGGACCCGCATGCGCGTCGCACCCTTCGGGTCGGCTGAGGATGGCAAGTGGCCGCAGGAACTGGTCGATGATCGTCGATGTGCGGTCGAGAAGTTCGTCGAACTGAGCGTCGCCGTCAGCGGCAAGCATTCGCTCCGCGGTCCGAACCTGCTGCACGATGCGCTTACGGCGTTTGACCTCAACGTCTACCTCTGCATCGCGCGGACGCATCCCGCAATCGGTGCATGTCTGACCCAGAAGTCGCTGACCACCGCAACGGCAACGTATCGTCGAGAACCGAAGTTGCTGTCCGAACTCCCTTCGGCGTCGTGACATCCCCCGACCTCCTCACCTGAGTAACCAGTATGCAAGCGAGGAGACCGCCTCCCGGGAGAACCCGCACGCTGGCTTTGCCCCTTGCATGGTGTCTTGCACCGCCCTGTGGCTTGCATAGCTACAGCGGACGCTGTCCGCAGCCGGCGGACGGAAGGGGATCCGCTGCTCCTCGCAACGAGTGTCCAAGATGTACGGATGGCCTTGCAGGTGGGACGGGGGACGTGGGGGCCCATGCTGTCATCGCTGTTTCGCGAGAAACACGCCCACCTCGCGCCTGCCCTGCCAGGTGCAGCAGAAACCCTCATACCAGCGATCGGCGCGCTGCCCAGACTTCACACGGTACCTACAATAAATACAGGGAGCCCTTGTTTCATTTTGGCTGCAAATCGACAGCTCATCGTGGCTTCGTCCGGAAACCACCGTGCCGGGCATACCTGAGACCACCCTGAGATACCGTGGCTGCGCCACCAATCCTTCAACATTTTTCAGAGCACGTCCTGCATGCACTGGCGCGGGCGGTGTAGGCGCGAGGGCTGCAAATGCGTACCTGCTGCGGCGCTCCGCCGTCGGGGCTGGGCGGGCAGCAGCGAACGCAACGGCCCCGGTTCAGTACGGAGATGCGACGATTGTGCGACGGGTAGACCAGTGCAGGGTCAGTTACTTGGATGGTGCCTCGTCGCTCGGTGTGGGATCCGTCGGAATTAGTCCGGCGTGGGTGGCGGGGGCGTCTGCGGTCGTGTCCAGGCTCAGCTTCTCCACAGCGTTGCGCTCTGTGAGGAACTCGGTGCTGTCGGGGTCCGGTGCCTCGTCGACGTTGCTGGGAGCATCTGAAGTCATCCTGAGACGATACGAACACGAGGCTGCAGGCCTGGTCTCATCGTGAGAACCCCTGCGGGGATCCCACTGCGGTGGGCTCAGCTGGGTGTGGCGTCGTTGAGTTGCTGATCCACGTCGCTCCTCGAAGTCGCCGTCCGCACCGTCAGCAACTAAACCCGAGTTCAGCGCCAGGGAGCGTGAGTTTGTCCGTCCTCGAGAGCGACTTGCAGCGACTTGAGGACACCGGCGATCATGGCGTAGTTGCCGACGAGCATGCAGATTTCGATCATTTGCTCCTCGGTGTACCGCTCCCGCATCTCGTGCCATGTCGCGGCGTCGAGGTCACGGTCGCTGGTGAGCTGATCGGCGGCACGAGCGAGCAGTGCGTGCTCCGGCGACAGGGTGGCGAGCGGGTTGTCTTCGGCCAGCGCCGCGATCAGGGCCGGCGTGAGTCCTACGTCGGCGGCGATGCGGTTGTGCTGAACCCACTCGTAGTCGGACCGGCAGCGAAACGCGGTGCGCAAGATGAGCGTCTCGCGGTCCCGTTCGGGCAGCCCTGATCGACGCAGTAGCCCCCCCGCGAAGGTGTGAAAGTCGGCAAAGAGGTCCGGGTGCCGAATTAAGGTCGTGAAGATGTTTAGCTCGCTGCCGACGTCGTCGATCAGGGTTTGCTGTTCCGGGCTGCGTTCCTGTTTGCTCAGCGGTGCGATGCGGGGTTGGTCTTCGTTGTTCATCATTCAGTCCTTCCTGTGGCTGGCTCGATATCGATCTCGAACGCCGCCAGAAACCGGGATACGCACGAGTAGAACGAGATGGTCAGGATGATCTCCACCAAACAGCCTGGGTCGAACTCCTGCTCTAACGCAGTAAAGTTTCCTGCGTTCAGTCGTCCTGTCGTCGTCAGTTCGTCCACCGCAGTGAGTACGGCTCGTTGGGTCTGGTCGAAGACGTCGCTGGTGGTGTATTCCGTGAGTGCCTCAATCTGCGCCGCCGTCATACCACTGGCCAAGGCCATCGGTTTGTGATGGGTCCACTCGTAGTCGGAGCCGTTCAATTGCGCCACCCGCAGGATGGTGAGCTCACGCAGGCTCCGTGGGGTGTTGCAGTCGGCCCGCAGCGGCCATGCCATCGCCGTCCACGCCGTCAACATCGTCGGTGCGTTGGCGAGAACGCGGTACAGGTTGGGCACCGTGCCGCCCTGTTCGGTCACCACCCGGTACACGGCCGCCACGGCATCCGATGACTCGGCGGACACCAGCGGAACCCGGGTCACGGTCGCACGCCCATTCGTGGTGCGCCGTCCGTGGCCAGTTGACCGGGCAGTGCGGGATAGGCCGTGGCCGTGCCTGCCGACGCGCCGGCATCGATCGGCAACACAACACCGGACAGCCAGCGTGCCTCGTCGCTGAGCAGGTAGCGCACCGCGTGCCCGACGTCCCAGCCGGTGCCTTCGGTGCCCAGCATCGAACGGCCCTGCCGGGCCACCCTGGTTTCCTCCGGCATTCCCCGGCTGGACACCATTGGCGTGTAGACCATGCCCGGCGCAACACAGTTGACTCTTATTCCCTCGCGGCCGTGGTGGGCGGCCATGGCCCGGGACAGGCCGATCACCGCCGCCTTGGATGTCGGATACAGCAAGCTCGGTATGCCGCCCCGCAGGCCCGCGACCGAGGAGACGTTGACGATGGCGCCGGCGCCCGCGGACGCCATGTGCGGGATGCAGTACTTGGCCATCAGCATCATCGACTTGACGTTGACCTGCATCCCCAGGTCCCACGCGTCGGGGTCCACCTCGACCGCAGTGCCGGGTGGGCCGCCGATACCTACGTTGTTCACCAACCCGTAAATGCTGCCGAAGCGGTCGAGCACCGTCTGGACGCTCGCCGCACAGGAGTCGGCGTTGGAAACGTCCGTAGGGATGACGCAGGCATCACCGCCCTCGGCGTCGATCATCTGCCGGGTGTCCTCGGCCCACTCGGCTCGCTCGTCGAGCAGGGCAACCCGGGCCCCCGCCCGGGCGACCAAGACCGCAGTCGCGCGCCCGTTTCCCACGCCGGGCGCTCGGGACCCGGCTCCGGTAACCACGACGACCCGGCCACCGAACGCCGCGGCATCACCCGCTTTGCTGTCCACCATGTTCTGGCTGTCGTCCATTACCACTCCTTGATGATCGCCGTGTTTCGGGGTTACTTCCCGCTCGGACAGAGGACGCCTCCAACCGAATTGAGCTTGCCGCCGGAGACCTGCACCAACTGTTCGCATTCCACTGCGTCGTGGTCGGTCGGTGACATGGCGACCGTGCCGTACCAGGGTCCGTTGTCGAGCCTCAGCTTGTCGATCGACTTCAACAGGGAATCCCGTGTGAGGTCCTTGCCGGCACCCTGCAATGCGGCCACCATGATCTGTGCGGCGGCGATACCCCGAATGCTGGCAGCGTCGGGCTTGATGTTCTTGCCGTACTGCCGCACAATGTCGTTGGCATTCTTCACTGCCGGGTCCGCCTCGTCGGTGGCGTCCTTGAATTGCCGCGCGGTGAGGAGTCCGTCCGCCGCCGCTCCCGCCGTTGCGAGCACGGTGCCATCCAAACCGGTCCCGTTGCTCAAGAACTGCGGGTGCCAGCCCTGGGCGGCGGCTTCCCGCAGTGCCAACGCCAGGAACTTCGGGGAAATGCTGCACAGCACCACCTCGGCGCCGGCATTGCGCAGGTTCGTGATCTGCGCGGCGACACTGGGGTCGGTCACCTCGTAGCTCTGGTCGGAAACGATCGTGTCACCCAACGCTTTTTTGTAGATCGTCACCGCAGCGGCACCCGCATCGTCGTTCTGATGCAGCAGACCGACCTTCTTCCCGGCGAACTTGTCTTTGATCACCCCGGCGAGCGAGGTGGATTCACTATTGAAGGAGGGCAGCAGCATGCTGACATAGGGCAGGACCGGGTCGACAAAGGAGTTGGCACCGGAACCGATCAGCACGTCTGGGATCTTTTGGCTGTTCAACCGTTGGTATACCGCTTGCTGCGTGACCGAGCCGACCGAGCTGAACAGCGCGAATATTTTCTCCTGGTCCACCAGTTGCTTCGTCAGTGGCACGGTCTTGCTTGGGTCGTATTGGTCGTCCAGGTATGTGTAGACGATCTTGCGCCCGTTGACCCCGCCTTGTGCGTTGACGGAGTCGAAGTACGCCTCCGAGGCACGCGTCGACGCGCTGTAGCTGGCGGCGGGTCCCGTCAGCGGCGTGGTGGCACCGAGGTGGATTTCTGTATCGGTTAATCCGGTTTCGCCGCCACCGGACTTGGAACCGGACCCGCCGCTCGTAGCGCCACCACTGCAGCCGGTAACGATGAGTGCGGCCAGCGCGAATATTACCAGTGCCCTTTTCTGCATTATCGTGTCTCCTCCGTTAGAAGCATCTTTTCCGAACGTGCGGGACGGTTTCTGTTGCCGCTGACAGTGCGAAATGCACCCCGGAGCCGGTGGAGAACGGCCGCCGGTGAGGCGTAAAGAACGCCCGTAATTCCCCGAGGCACCAGGAGAATGACAACGATGAGGATGATGCCGAAGATCGCCTGTTGAGGCAGCGACAGCGACTGCCCGGCGATCGATCCCGGCAGCCCGACGTCCTGCACATGTGTGGTGAGCTCATAGACAATGGCGGCGCCGATGAAACTGCCCCCGATGGTCGATAGGCCGCCGACGACAATCATCGTCAGGAATTGCACCCCGTAGAACAATCCGAAGCTGTCGGGGTTGATAAAACCGATGGTGATGGCGTAGAGCGCGCCGGCAATGCCCGCCCAGAACGAGCTGACGGTGAAGGCCAGTGCCTTGTACCGCGTCGGCTGTACCCCGATGCCCATCGCCGCGACCGGGCTGTCGCGCACTGCCCGCAGCGCGCGTCCGACTCGCCCGGCCAGCATGTTCCAGGTGAGTACTGCTGCCAGGGTGGCGACCACGACGGTCACGATGTAGGTGAGCTGGTCCACTCCGAGCGCGTCGAACGCACCGCCCGGGGTGAGCGGCTCCACGAGGATGCCGCCTGCCCCACCCGTCACCGAACCGTAGTGTTTGAGAACGATGGGTGTGACCAGCGCAAGAGACGTGGTCAGGACGGCCAGAAACACCCCGGTGAAACGCAGCGCCACCAGTCCGAGCAGCAGCCCAAACACTCCGGCGACAGCTCCGGCCACCGGGATCGTCGCCAACAAGGGCCAACCGAGGCGGGTGGTCAACAGCGCCGTCGTGTACGCGCCGAAACCGACAAACACTCCCTGCGCCAAGTGAATCTGCCCGGCCCACCCGGTGACAACATTGAGCCCCAGCGCAACGACCCCAAGGATCAGGATCTGGGTTAGCTCTGATGCCGGTACCGCCTGTGGGCCGAGTACTGCCAGCGGCACCAGGGCGCCGATGGCCGCGTGGCGCCGATTATGGGTGACCAGCGTTGCCAGCCGCACACCGAGGGCGTAGGGCAACACCAGCAACAGCAACCCACTGAGGGCCCCGGTCACGGCGAAAAGTTCGTAGGCCGCGAGTGCGACCAAGGCGGAGAGAATGAGCGAGCGCAGCCCTGCTGTCATACCTTCACCGCCGCGGCGCGGCCGAGCAGACCCGCGGGACGGATGACGAGGATCAACACGATCGCCACGAAGGTGACTCCAGTGCTCAGGTCCGAGCCGATGAAGGACACCGAGCTGGCTACCGCGTTGACCACTCCCATGAACAGACCGCCGAGCACCGCGCCGACCGGGCTGGTCATCCCGCCCACCACCGCGGCGGCGAAGGCGAACAGCAAGACGCCCTGCATCATGTTCGGATCCAGGAGCAACCGGTTGGCGGCCAACATCCCCGCGACCGCGCCAACCCCCGTCGCCAGGCCCCATCCGAGGCCCAACACCCGACCGGTGTTGATGCCCATCAGGGCCGCTGCCGTCTTGTTGGCGGTGACACCCCGCATTGCCAGCCCAATGCGGGAGAAGCGGAAGACGACCGCCAGGACGAGCATGGCGGCAAAGGATGTCGCCAGGATGCCGATGTCGACCCAGGCGATGTCCGCACCGAACAGCCGGACCGACCCCGCCGGGAATGGCGTGGGAAACGTCCGCGCGTCGGAGTGCCAGAACCTCAGCGTGATGCTGTTGAACAGGAAGAACAGGCCGATGGTGACAACCAGGAGGGCAAAGTGCGGGGCCTTATGGGCCGGCCGGATGACCACCCGCTCGATGCCGGCACCCAGGGAAATGGCGATCACGAGGGTGATGGCAAAGCCCAACCAATAGGTCATGCCGACCTGCACGATGAGCGACCACGCGATGAACGTGGTGAAGGTGGCCATCTCACCCTGGGCGAAGTTGAGCACGCCGGTCGCTCGGTAGATCAACACCAGGGCCAGCGCCACCGCACCGTAGACGCTGCCGATCGCGAGACCACCGGCGATTTGTTGGGCGTCGATCATGGTGTGCTCTCCGGTGCCCGACCAAGGTAGGAATCGCGCAGCGTGGCATCGGCAAGGAGCTCGGCACTGGTCCCTGACGCCACGACGTGCCCGGCGGCCATCACGTAGCCGGACGCGGCGAGCGACAGTGCAAACTGCACATCCTGCTCGACGATGAGGGTCTGCAGGCTCAGGTCTGCGCAGATCTGGGCGAGGATGTCGAAGACCTGCTGGACGACCATCGGTGCGAGCCCCAGCGATGGCTCGTCGAGGAGGAGGAGCGATGGGCGGCCCATCAGCGCCCGAGCCAAGACCAACATTTGTTGCTCGCCACCGGAGAGCGTGGCCGCATCTTGGCGGTGGCGCTGGCGGAGCACTGGAAAGTAGTCGTAAAAGCGGTCCAGGTCTTCGGCGATGCCCTTGCGGTCGCGGCGGCGGTAACCACCCAACCGGAGGTTGTCCAGCACGCTGAGTCCGGCGAAGATTTCCCGGCCTTCGGGCACATGGCAGATGCCGCGCGCAACAATGGCGTGCGGTGCCAGCCCAGTGATGTCGACGCCCTGATACCGGATGCGGCCCCCGGCCGGACGAACCAACCCAGAGATGGCCTTCAATGTGCTGGTCTTGCCCGCGCCGTTCGCGCCGAGCAGTGCAACGACACCGGACTCGGCAGTCAGCGATACATTCTCGGCGCCAAGAATGGCCCCGTATCGCACGGTGACGCCGTCGAGTTCAAGCATGATCGGCCGCCCGTGCCGTCGTGCCCAGATACGCCTCGATGACGGCTGGGTCGTTCCGAATCTCGCTGGGCCGCCCTTCGGCGATGAGCTGCCCGAAATTGAGCACATACACCCGGTCGCTGATGCCCATGACCACAGCCATGTGGTGTTCGACGACCAGTACCGCGGTGGCGAAGTCGTCCCGTAGCGTTCGGATGAGCGTGGAAAGCTCGTCGAGCGCGTCCGCGTTCAGTCCGGCGGCCGGCTCGTCGAGCAGCAACACCCGCGGCTGGGCCACCAGTGCCCGGCCGATGTCCACCCGTTTCTGGACACCGTAGGGCAGCGTGGCGACCTCCCGCCGCCAGTGCGGCTCCAAGTCTAGTGCCGCGGCGACCTCGTGCGCCCTGTCCTGACACAGGTTTTCGTCTTGGCGGACAAAGGGCAGCCGGAACGCGTTGCTGATGGCTCCGCCGCGGGCGCGGCTGTGCTGGCCCGCCAGCAGGGTCTCGGCAACCGTCATCGACCCGAACAGCTGCAGACCTTGGTAAGTGCGCGCGATGCCGTCTCCGACGACGCGATACGGAGGAGTACGGGTGATGTCGCGCTCGGCGGTGCTGACACTGCCCTGCGTCAGGGGCACGAAGCGGCTCACGACGTTGAAGACGGTCGACTTGCCGGCGCCGTTCGGGCCGATGAGCGAGACGATCTCGCCTTCGCGCACCGACATCGACACCCTGTCCAAGGCGCGTACTCCACCGAAATCGACGGTGACGTCCCGCAACGTAAGCACAGTGCCGGCGCCCGCGAAGGAAGGCCGTTCCGCCTGCGTTGTCGAGCGCAACTCACCACCCACTTCCGCACCGCGACACCCGCATCGGCTGACGTTTTGTCAACGTGACGACTGTCTCACCAGACGAAAGGACTGTCAAGCACGCCGGGATCACGAAGCACGCGAGAAGGCGACGGCCGTTTCTACCCGACCGAGCCAGCCACCAAGTAGACGTTCTGTCAATGCAGTCGCTGCGCCGAGGCGCGACCGGTCGGGGCTTTACGGAGCGCCGTGCATCCGATGGAACAGTCGTTCGACCTCGGCGTCGAGGGTCTCGACCTCAACCCCGAGTGAGTTGGCGAAGGAGCGCCGGTAGATCGCCCAGCCATAGACGGCGGCTGCGAAGCCGGCCTGCAGACCCTCAACGGAGATGTCGTCGCTGAGCCTGCCCTCGGCGATATCGCGTTCGTATACCAGACGACTCTCTTCCGGGTACGGCAGTCCGCTTACGCCCGCATCACCGTCCAGGATCAGTAACGTCAGGAGTTGGACAGTGGTGGAGTCGAGGATGGTGCGACGGAGGAAGTCGGCCAGGCGGGCACGCGGGCCGAGCCGGCCACGCGCGAGGATGCCGGCACGTTTCGGCCGAGCCGAGTTACGTAGTGCCGACCGCAGCAGTGCACGCCGAGAGCCGAAATGGTGGTAGACGAGTCCGCGGGTGACACCGGCCTCCTCAGCCACCTGCCGAAGGTTGAGGCCGGCGAGGACGCCATCGCGACGCAACAGACGGATGGTCGCTTCTTCAAGCAGCTGCTCGGCCGACCCCTGTGCCGCGTCGGACTTCTGCCGAGTGCCCACCTCGTAGCCTCCTCGTCTGGGTTGATGTGGAAAAGCCGGGCAGACCGGCAGGCCCCGGCTACCTCCGAAACCACACCATAAGCGCAAGCATCAAAAATCGCGGAGAGAATGTCCGACGAACTCAGACCGTGGATCCAGGCTCAGCGTGTGATGCAACATCAGCGAGGAAGGGTGGCTGCCCCTTGTGGTTGGTTCGCCAGGCCTCCCAAATGTCGGGGCGAAGTCGGCTTCTGCCGCTGTTTGTCCCGCACAGTGCTTAAGGTCTTGTGTGTTTGATCCAGTTCAACATCTTCCCAAGGTCATGAGACCCTTAGAGGGTAAACCCGTGATCCTGAGCCTGCTCGAGGTTGTGTCGCTTGAAGACGCCGGCGAGCAGCGCCGGCACGGTCGGCGCCGTCCCGAACTCGTCGATCCACACCCGAGCCTTGACGGCCGCGTCGTTGTTGAGGCGTTTCTCTGAGTTGGTACTTGAGTCCTTGACCTTGCATTCCAGGGCCATTACCCGATGATCACAAAGGCGAATAACGATGTCAGCTATACGCGTACCGAAGAGGCTTTCGCCGCAAAATTCGCCGACGGCGGGAGCGCTGTGGAGCGTGGCGATTTCACGAGTAGCGACCTCGGTGTAACCTGCTTCTTGCAATGCACCCTTGACCATCTACTCCTGCGCGCCCTTCGCTTCGGTTCGCCCTAGCGGTCATCACTCGGCGTGCGGCCACCAGCGCGGCTGTACTCACGATGGCGGCCGACTGCAACCACCGCAAAGCCGACCGACTGATCGTCGAACTCGGCTGGCAGCTACACGCCGCACGCGCCCCTCCAAAGGCAAGCACTGGCGGCTGCTCGCCAAGAAGCTCGACCCAAGCTGGCTGCAATACCTGCCAAGAGCCCGCCGCCTGAGTCCGCGGTGCCCCACCGCCTCTGAGCGATGGTGACGGTCATGCTGGGGTCATGCAGCGCCGTCATGCTCACCAACCCGTGAGTAGCAGAGCACCCGAGTGTCAGGACCCGTCGTTCGGCTCGCGATTGAAAGAGACGTCGCCGGACTCGTTCACGTCAGCGTGGCCATGGTCCGGCCCATCGCCTTCGGTACCGCTGCCATAATCCCGCGGTCCGCAACTACGAACCCACTGCACCCTGCTGGCTTGGACCAACTCTCCGGCGTCCTCGCCGACCGGCCCGCAGCCACTTGGGGAATCGCGTACAGCGCAGCACACCAGTAACTCCGCGGGCGAGCATCACTGGTGAAGCACCGCAAAGCCCGCCCCGAACGCCAGACCACGGAGTGGTGCGGAAATCGGGCCGTACCACTTCCAAGCTAGTGGTACATGCCCCGTCACAGGGGCACCAGCGAGCTCCGGCCCTGGCGAGAGCGTCCCAGAGGTCATCTCCACATGTACGTCCCATATCTCCCGTACGATTGCAAATTACGGTACGATGAGGGTATGGACATCGGATATGCGCGGGTCTCGACGGCGAAGCAAGACCTCGACCGGCAGATCGACGCCCTCACTGCGGTGGGCATCCCCACCGAGCGGATCTACCTCGACAAGAAATCCGGGGCCACCACTGACCGCCCCGGGCTGCGCGCGGCGCTGGAATACGCCCGCAACGGTGACGCGATCGTGGTGCACACCCTGGACCGGCTCGGACGAACCGTGCGGGACACCCTGAACCTGATCCACGACCTGGCCGAGCGCGGCGTCGGGGTCCGCAACCTGGCCGACCCGATCCGGGTCGACTCCACCAACCCCGACGACCCGATGGCCCAGCTCGCCGTGGTCCTGCTCGCCCTTTTCGGGCAGATGGAGCGCACCTACATGATGGAGCGAGCTGCCCACGCCCGCGCCGTGGCCACTGCCAAAGGCCGGCGCGTTGGGCGCCCCGTCATGGCCGACGCGGCAAAGCTCGAATACGCCGCACACCTGCGTGACACCGGGGCCACCGTTGCGGAGATCGTCTCGAAGACCGGTATTCCCCGCACCAGCCTTTACCGCCACCTACCTGCGCGGCCGGGCGTTGCTCTGACCGCTGCGACCTAGAAGCGACATTCCCGGGCATTATGGCGCGGTCAAATTGCGGACTAGGGGTTTCGCGAAGACCTGATCGCGGGCGGCGCGGGGCCGCTACAACCACCCCTCGTCCACACATCAGCATATGGACGCCGTGACCTTACGGTCATGGGCTGCCCGTCTCACCCCAGCCGTCTGGCCGGGTGCGGGCTTCTCGCCGAAACGAGCGCTTTTCGTCTCCCCCGCAGTGGAGGCGACGGCCAGAGTGGGCTCCCAATGGGGAGTGCGCCACCCCCGGCGAGCTGACGCAGGTTGATCGCGGCGTTGAGGTCCCGATTGATCTCGAGACCGCACCCCCGGCAGAGAAAAAGCCGATCGGCGAGCGTGAGGTTTGGATGTCGCCACCCGCACGCCGAGCAGGTCTTGCTGGAGGGATACCAGCGGTTCGCTATCGAGAGCCGAGCCCCATACCACGCGGTTTTGTATGTGAATTGGCGGCGCAGCTCCCCGAACGCCGCGTCCAGAATCGCCGGCTTTCTGCTGCACTCGTAACCCTGGGTGCGCCACACCGCCCCGCCCGGTGACGGTCATGGTCTTGATGGCCAGGTCCTCGAGGACGACATGGTCGTGGGACTGCACTAGGCGGGTGGTGAGCTCGTGCAGCCGTGCCCGGCGGAGGTTCGCCTCGTCGTGCTTGAGCCGGGCCAGCCGGCGGTACAGGTCTTGCTGCCGCCGGGAGCCTCGCTCGCAGCGGGCGGCCGCTCGCTGCGCCCGCGTCAGCCGTGCCCGGTACCTGTTAGCGGCGCGTGGGTTGGGGACCAGCTCTCCCGTCGATAGCGCCGCCAGCACCTTCACGCCGACGTCGACACCAATAATGCCGCCCGCGCGCTGACGCCGGCTTGGTCCTGGCCGTACCTTCGCGGTGGCGAGCACCTCACAGTTGAACGCGACGTACCACCGGCCGGCGCGCTGGGAGATGGTGGCGTTCTTGACGACCACTGTGCCGTTCGCGATGCGTCGCAGCAGTTTTCGGGTTGACTCGTGGGTCCGGACCCGGCCGATGATCGGGAGCGCAATATGCCGTGAGCCGGAGGGACGGGCGCCGCTCCGGCCACCAGAGACCTTGAACCGGGTCGGCGAGCTCTTCCGCGTAGCGAGCTGCGGGAATCCGGTCGCCGGGCCGCCTTGTCTCCCGGTAGCTGAGTCGAAATACCTGTTCAGGGCCTCGTTGGCCTCGCGAAACGCCCACAAACTGACCATCGACGAGATCTCGTAAACCCAGGCGGGAGCCGGGTCGGAGTGAGTTGCAATCCACCATCTTGGTAGCTCGGCGACCCGGCCCGCCTTCCACTGGTTGTAGGCGCTGTTGACATCCTGAAACCCTGGCTGACGCACTGCGACTGCGGGCCGGCAGGCTTCAGCGGCCGCGGCCTGTTCGCTGAGGTACTCCACTCGCTGATGGCGGTACACGGCCACCGCGTGGTTGAAAGCCCAGCGGCGGGCGCCGGCGTGCCGCAGCATTGCCCGCTCCTGGCGCGGCGTCGGATCCAGCGCGAAGCGGTTACGCCTGGTGCACCACCCGTCCGCCCATGCCAGCCATTGTGCCTCTTCACGTACGTGACCTGCATGTATGCATGCGCGCATGTCCACACGTACACAAGTAGACCGGCTCAGTCTTCGGCGAGCTGCGTTGCGCGACGGCGGACCACGGCGGCATCAACCCCCAGCCGCTCACGAGCCGTACCAAGCGTGTGCCGAGGGCTGCACTGCGCCACCAGGAAGGCAGACGCGTCGAGCACGGTCAGGGCTACCTCGGGCAGAGTGCGCAGATCACCGTCCGCCCACGCCGCGGAGCAGACAACCGCGGCCGGGTGCCCATATCTGGTGCGCACCAGCGGCTTGGCGGCGGTGAGATCGGTGAGGTGCACAAGCCCCAGCCGGCGGGCGGTGGTAGGGGAGACCCACGGCATCATGATCCGATCTCGTACCACCGGAATGTCAGATTGATCCTCGGACCGGCGTGGGCCCGCTTCGGAATCGAATGGCGCCAAGCCTCCTGTGAATTGCCGCGCATGACGAGGAGGTCACCGTGAGCGAGCGAGACGGTGCTCACCGCGCGGCTGGTCTGGTGGCGGAGCTTGAAGTCCCGTGTGGAGCCGAGGCTCAGACTGGCGATGGTCGGCTGGAACCCGAGCTCCGGCTCGTCATCGCTGTGCCAAGACACGGAGTCCGCACCGTCCCGGTACAAGTTCGCCAGACAGCTGTTGAATTTTGCGGTGGTGGCGGTCTCCAAGCGTGCCCGCAGCGCATCGAGCTCCGGAAGCCACGTGTGCGCCAGATTCTCAGTGCCCGAGTAGTGGTACGCCGAACCGCCGAACCAGCAGGTCAAGCGGGGCGTTGCGACTTCCCGGCCGTACATCCGGGCACTCTGCTGCTCCAGGGGATGCGGGTGGTCAGCGCCGCGAAGAGATCATCCGCCTCTGCGGCGTCGAGCCACTCCGGCAGGTGGGTAACACACGCCGGGGTGTTCGTGGTCATTGCATTTCCGGGGAGGAGAGCTGGGCCACGAAATACCAAGCCGCCAGATCCATCGCGACCTCGTCGGGAGATACCCCGGAGGCAGTGGCCATGAGCACGAAGAGGCCGTGCTCCAGCACCAGCTCGTGGGCCCGAGTGGCGATCATTCCGGCGGGCGCGGGCATCCCTAATGAGATGGAAACCTCCTGCATCACCGCAACCTTTTCGGCGGAGGTGCGAGGGTCGAGGCTCAGGAGCTCCACGGCCCGCTGCCTATCGAACTCGTCGGCCCCGTCTCTCTTGAGGGCGGCGGCGCTCCGGGCGAAAGCGTCGGTGAGGGTGTCAGTGTTTTCCATGGTGCGCTCCCTGTGGGGGTGGTGCTGGTCGCCGGGATGATCCCCGGTTAGGTGTGATGTGTGCGGCGACCCCTGGTGTCCACCGCGAAAGGCCGGGATATAAAGTGAGACCTACGTCACAGTTGGGATACCACCGCGGGGTCAGCGGCCCTGCGCGATCGCCTCGGCATGAGCAACGACGCCGCACGGGATCTGCCGGTAGCCGAGCGTTGAACGGCCCCAACCGCCACACGCCGCAAACGCATCCCCCCACGATTCCTGCACCTGCAGGAGGTAAGGACCGCTCGAGGTCATGCCCCGCGGCCAGTCGCCGCCGACCTGAGAGACCACATAAGCGCGGGCGGCTTGGGTCAGCACAGACATGTCGTAGGCGTGTCCAGATTCGTGGGCCCAGGTGTAGGCCGCATCCTGGTAGCTAATGCCTTGTCGCACTTCTATGATCCGGCGGCCCGAGCTGGTCGCTCCCTCCGCGAAACCCCCGACCGGGATGCTCAGCCGATCGACGCAGCTCAAACCCCAGCCGGAGGCCATCGCGCCACTCGTCCAGCCCGGTCGGGCATCGAGGGCTCGCTGACAGGCGCTGCGGCCATCGACCTGGACCACCGGGGCGGGCGGTGGTGGTGGGGCCTGCACGACCGGTGCGGGACGCGGCAGTGCCGCGGCGACGGGAGGCGCTGGTACGGGTGAGGGTGCAGGTGCGGGAGTCCCGATCGGGGCGGGTGCGGGGTTCGGGGCCGGCTGCGGAGCGGCGGGCGGTGGCGTGGCAGGCGGGTCCGCGGGCGGCGCGTGGGTGACCGGAACGGTCGGCGCGGCCGGCGTGTGGGTGGACGGTGGTGCGGGGGTAGCCGGCGCCGGGGTGGTCGTGTCAGCGCCGGCCGTTGGTGGTGCGGCGGCCGGGTCCACGGGCGGGGTGTCTGTGGTGGTGGTGGTCGCCGGCGGGGTGTCTGGGGTGGACGGCGGTGGTGTGACGGTCGGGTCCACGGTCGGGGTGTCTGTGGTGGTGGTGGTGGTCGCCGGCGGGGTGTCTGGGGTGGACGGCGGTGGTGTGACGGTCGGGTCCACGGTCGGGGTAGGGGTGTCGGTGGACGCCGAGAGCGGTGCGATCGGTGGCGCAGCGGTCGGGGTGTTCGCGCCGCACCCGCTCAGGGCGAGACCGGCTGTGATGGCGGCGGCTACGAGGGTGGTGCGCGTGTGGTTCATGGTCGGCTCCTGGTGCGGTGGGTGAATCGGTATGGTCACATGTAACCACACAATGCCTCTGATTGCAACTACATGTAACCAGTGGAATGATGCTGCTATGGATGACGAGGCAACCTGGCTGCATCGCGTGGTCGACGCCGAAATGCGCGTGGTCGGAGCCCGCCGCGCGCTTGGTGATGCTGTGGATGACCGCGCGATCACCCTGCGCACAGCCCGCGATCACGGCGTGAGCTGGACCGCGATGGTCCGGGCCCTCGCAGCGCACGGCCGGCAGGTGAATCTTCAACAACTCCGCGCCGCCAGCCTGCCGCGCACGGAGCGGGTCGGGCCGCGATTGATACCAACGGAAGCACGGCGCAAGTCAGGGCCGAAACCCCGCGAAGAGGGCTAGACCGGGACGGCGAAGGCAAAAATGTTGTCGTCGTACGAGCGGCCGGTCAACTTACCGCCGCAGCTGACGAGTGCCAGGGCCCGTGGTCCATCCGGGCCCTGGAAAGCCGATGTGTCGAGCGGCAAAGTCTTCGACCGGGCGTACTCGCGGGTCACCACCCACGCCTGCACCTGTCCGGTCGACGAGGCGGTGAACACCGGGTCGCCAGGACGCAGCATGCTCAACCTGGAGAACGCACCCTGACGACCGTTGTAATTGACATGCGAGACCTCGGTGAACATCCCGGAGCTGGAATCCAGCGGCACAGATCCGCGCCAGGAGCAGGTCATAGGGCCTTGAGAGGATGGCGGCTCGAGAATGCCGTTGGGCTCCGCACAGCTCGGCCCGGTCCCCACTGGTCCCACACCGAGGGAGGGCAAGGCGATCGTGCCCGCAGGCATCGTGGCCGGGGCACCGGCGAGAGCTGCAGCCCGTGCTGAAGTACTGACGCCGGAGCTACCACCTCCGGTGCCGCCCGGTGCGGCGTTACCGGAGTTGCCGGAACCGCCCGCCGGACCACCAGGGGTAGGCCCGCCCGTGTTGCCCGCCGCAGCGCCGGGGGCAGCGTTGCTCGAGGAACCCGGCTGACCGGGAACAACCACGCCGCCGGGAACAGCCTGGCCACCCGAGCTGCCGGGCTGTCCGGGAACAGCTGCGCCGGGCGCGGGCACTCCGCTCGCGGCCGGGGGCGCTCCGGGGCCACCCGCATCACTGCCGGGGGGCGAGACCGGGCCATCCGCCACCGCACCAGGAGACGGATGACCCGGGGTTGAGACCGAGCCTCCCACCGCGGCACCAGCGAGCGGCGGGAGGCTCGGAGCATAGGGGGTGGTGCTGGTCAAGCTCGGCGCCCCGGCGACGGCCTGCGCAGGATCACCCGACCGGTTCGGCCCGGCGGTCACGAACAGCACCAGGCCGACAACGACCAGCACCACGGCGGTCGCCGCGGCGACGGCCATCCGTCCGCGACGTGGGTGGTGGCTGGTCGGTGTGGTCATGTGGGGCTCCAGGAATCGGGGCCCGGCGGCATAGGAAGAAGGAGGACCGGGCACCGGGCCGGTTGGGGGTGGGTCAGGAGCCGGCCGCCTGAGAGAGGGCTCAGGCGGCCGGACTCGATCGGGGGTCAGGACCGGCGGCGGGCGAACAGACCTCCCGCACCAGCCAGACCGGTCAGACCCAGAAGGGCAACGCGGAGACGCTGCCCGGAGCTCGAGCTCGTGTCAGCGGCCGGCGCCATGCCCGCATCGACGCCGCGCGGTGGAGCCACCCTCGTGGTGGAAGGTGCCGAGGCCGGAGCCGGAGCAACCGGGACCGCGATGGCTACACCAGGCGCCGGGATGACCGGGACCACTACCGGAGCCGGGGTGACCACGGGTGCCGGAACCACCGGGACCACCGGGACCACTACCGGCGGTGTGGTGACCACGGGTGGCACAACCACTACCGGAGGTGTCGTGACCACGGGTGGGATCACCGGAGGAGTGGTGACGGGTGGCGTCACGACCGGAGGAACCACCACAGGCGGGATCACCGGGGGCGTAGTCACGGGTGGGGTGGTCACCGGAGGAGTCACCACGGGCGGCACGACCACGGCCGCGACCGCGTCTCGGAGCGTCGCGGTGACCACGAAACCATTGCCGACATGAGCCTTGGTAACCGTCCACGCGGGACTGCCCGGTGCGGGCGGCGCCGCGCTAAGCGGCGCACAGGAGTCGAAGCCCACCGGGAGGGTCTGCGGGCTCGTGTCGAGCGCGAAGCCCTGCGGCGCCACCGTTTCCGTAATGGTGATTGGCACGGTCGTACCCCCGACGGTGGGTCCGGAATCCACGGCGACCGTGGCCGGATCACCGCTACCCCCGGCCAGAATCGCGGGCTCGATGCCGAGGATTCCGTTCGCCTGCGTGGGCCCTGTCAAACTCGTGACCTCGAACGGCGCCTTGATCGCCGCGAGCTGGGCGGCGATGGGGGCCGGCAACGCCTGTTGCACGATGATCATTCTTGACCTCGCGATGGCCGCCTCGAGGGCAGGCTTCGGGTAATTCACCCGGTCAGCGGCGGGCGCCGGCGCGATAGTGCTGACCGGCGCCGAGCCGCCCCCGGCGACATACGCGCGCTCCGCCGCAAGTTGAATGTGGATGGCCTGGTCGAACGCCATGACGGCTGAGGTATCGAACCCCGCGGCCGCGGAGGAGGGGATCGGGTGGGCCTGCGTCTCGGCGTCGCGGGCGGCCAGGATGTCGATGCTGGCCTGCACATCGAAGACTTTCTGCGCCGGGGTGGCGCCGTTGGCGTCATCCTTCAGGTATCCATAGCTGGATACCCCGACGCCGGAATTGTCCGCATCCACGAGCGCCTGATACGGGGCTACCAGGGCGGCGAACTGAGTGCTGACCTGGAGGGCTTGGGCCGGGGTGAGCAACTTCGCGCTGCCATCTGCGGTGGCTACCTTGAAACTGGCGCCGGCCAGGGGCAACCCGGTGACCCCGTCCACTTTGGCGACATTGAAGGAGCACCCCGCGAACGAGCTGAGGGCCTGTGCTGGCGCTGCTCCGAGTACTGCCGATCCGGCGGAAACGCCGACCGTGCAGGCGATAGCAGCGAGCGCGGAACCACGCCGAAACTTGGTGCGCCGGGGGGTTGGTGTGCTGGTGCTGGTGGTCATGATGGTGGGGTCCTTTTCTGGGAGGTGCGGACCGCTCGCGGGGTGCGGCGGGTGGATCGGGTCGTTCTCCATCTGTATGTGCGGGGGTTGTTTTTTATCCACCGGCAAATGCGTGGATTTGACTGTGACCTTCGTCACACCGGAATTAGGGACTGCAGTCGTAGGGCACCTCCGTGCTCCCAACCGCGACCCACGGCGCCTCATCTGGGTATGTCCGGCTGCCGGCAGATGGGTCACGCATGGTTCGGCGGCCCCTGACCGGCCCACTGTGGGCAGCTGAGGTCCTGTTGTGGGGGCAACTGGACCGAGCGATCAGCGGTGTCCACGCTGATCGTGGAGGCCTGATCCACCCGGATGGTCGCCTCCACGCGGTTGGCGGGGGCGGTCAGATTGAGCTCGGTCACCGAGGAAAAAATGGGTTGCGGCGCGTGGATGTAGGGCAGTTGACCTACTTCGAGGTGCACATCGGGGTGCCCGCCGGGGGTGGGGTCGAGGGTGACCCGGGCGGTGGGGAACGGTCCGCAGTTCACTTGGAGGAACACCTTGGCGGTGTACGGGGTGCCCTCATCCACCGCCGGGGCTGCCGCGACGGTGGGCGCCGGGGTGGGTGCAGGGTCTGGGGCGGTGCCCCGGCCAACCAACCCCGCCGTGATGACAGCCGCCAGCAGCACGGCGCTAGCTGCGAGTGTTCGTGGTCGGGGACGGCGGAGGTGTTTCATGTCGGAGTTCCTTTCTGTTCGGGTGTTCCTTATGTATGGGTGTGTGCGGGGTGCTCGATCGCCCTACAGCGGGTCGAGGAGGCGCCAGGTGATCTCCCCATCGCAGGGGCAGCCGATGGCGGCCAACATCGCCTCCAGCTCGGGGGCATCGCCCGGAGGGATTGTGTGGATGGCGTCCGCCGGGTCCTCAGCGGGCTCGATCATGTCGACGGTGTCCCCCGTTTCCAGGTCGAGGACCTCAACCGCGGCGACCACGGCGGGGATGGCGGCGGCGGCGAGCAGCAGCTGCACCTCCTCAGCATCGCTACCGAGCCCCATCACCCAGAGCTCCGTAGCGCCGGGGGGCAGGTCACCCCCGTCGGGCAACTCCATGACACAGAGACCGTGCTCGCTGAGCACCCGGGTTGCGTGGGCGAGCGTCGCCGGGTCATCGGCAATCAGCCAGGTTGGCATGGCCCAGTGTTCACGCAGGCGAACCGGTGTGGTGGGTGTTGTGGTGGTGGTGGTGGGTGCGGTTGTGGGGATCATGTCGGGTGCTCCTCGGGTGCGGTTGGGTGTCTGTCTGGATGTGTGCGGGTGGAGGGGGCTGGGCTCAAAGCCGCAGTGGAGGTCAGCTCGCTGACCATCACCGCGTCAGGTTGGGGCGCGGTAACCCCTGATCACCCCACTGCGGGCAGCTGAGGTCCTGTTGTGGGGGCAGCTCCGTCGAGCGATCGGAGCGATCGGCGGTTTCAATGCTGATCGTGGACGCCTGCTCCACCAGGATCGTGGCCTCCGCGCGGTGGGCGGGCGCGGCCAGCTTGAGCAGCGTGGTGGCACCCGTATCGTTTGGTGCTCGGGTGAACGGGATTTGGTAGATCTTGAGGCTGATGTCGGGATGCCTGCCCACTGTGGGCAGGGGGTCGATGATGACCTGCATGCCCGGCAATCCCAGGGGGGATTGCCGGCAGGAGAGACTGAGGCTCACTGCGGTCATATACGGGCGGGAATCAGCCACCACGGGCGCGGGAGCAGCTGCCACAGGAGCGGGAGCAGCTGCCACAGGTGCCGGGGTGGGCGTGGTGTCGGAGACGCTGTGCGTCACGCCGACCACGACCGCGGCCGCGGCCGCCACGACGAGCATCGCGGCGCTACCGGCGAGTGCTCGCCGGTTCGGGCGGAAGGTCTTCATGGCGGGTCCTTTCTGTGTGCGGGTGTGTCATAGAAGGTGTGTACGGGGGTCGCTCAACGCCCTACGCGAGCTCACGGAGGCCGTTGAGCAGGCAGACCCGGATGGCATCGCCCACGGTCGCGTCGGTGATCTCGGCTCCGGCCAGCAGGCTGGTCGCAATCAGCTCGATCGCCGGCCAGACCGCCTCGAGCTCGCGCGCCCACACCTGCTCGGTGAGACGCACCAGGTCGTCAACGGTGATCTCCGGTGGCAGCATCGCGGCCAACCCGGCCAACCTGCCGAAGTGCTCCGCCGGCGGCGCCCAATCCTCGGCACCGGTGCTGTGGAAGACACTGAAGAGGTGGTCTCCGAACACGAGCCCATCCACATCCTCGGCGTCGGCTGGTCGGTCGCCCCAGATGTGCCGGGCCTCCGCCCAGGGGCCGGCAAAAGAGACGAAGGGGTCGTCCCAGGCGGGCTCGCGGTGCACCGTCAGCCCATCACCAGGCACCTCGCCCAGGGCTATGGAGCGCAGAACGCTGCCGCGCAGGCACCCGGCCACGGCGTGGCCCGCCTCGTGATGAGCGGCCAGCGCCCGGAGTGCGGCAGGGGTCTCGGTGGTGGTCATCGGGTTCTCCTCTGGTGCGGGTGTTCCTCGTATGTAGTGGTGTGCGGGGGTCGCGCAATGCCCTAAGCGAGCTCGGGAGGCAGCGGCACCGTGTCAATTACGGCCTCGATGCTGACGGCGCGGAGCCGGCGCTCCAGGACGCGAGCACTCCCGCCCTGGACCCACAGCGGCTCGCCCGGCATGCGGGGGATCCCATGAGGAGATGCTGCGACGAGGAACCCACCGTCGACGAGGGCGGCGGCGGCCCGGTCGAGGACATCCGCGTCCGCGAGCAACCAGAGCGCGGGAAAAACATAGTGATCGTGGATGCGCAGCGGTGCGGGGATGGTCGGTGCGGCTGTGGTGGTCATCGGGCTCTCCTCTGGTGCGGGTGCTCTGTCTGGTGCGCGGCTAGCGGTTACTACCCCCATGTGTGCGGCCGGAGGTGCGTCTTCCGCGATTGGCACTGATCTCCTTTGCGCATGCCCCGCAATCGGGTCGGACAGGCCCCTCGCCCGCCACAGGCGAGGGGTCTCCCGCGTCCTCAGTCAGGTGGCACCACCTCCTTCGGTGGCGGTCAGCTCGGTGGTGGTGGTGGTGGTGTGGGCCAGGAGGTCGCGAATATCAGCGGTTCGGATAAATCGGGCGCCATGTGGCACCAGCTGCACCGTGGGGACGCCGAGGCGTCCCCGGTCAGCCCGGGCACGAACGGCGCTGGCGCTCATGCCCAGCAGCTGGCCGTATTCACGCAGCGTGACCACGGCGCGCTCCGCGAGGAGCTGGTCGGCGCTCAATGGCTGTGTCATACAGCCGATCGTAGCAGCAGATGGCTGTGTTGTACAGCCATCTGCAGAGAGTGTTTAGTGGCTGCCTGGTGCAGCCGTTACCCTCGCCCCATGCCCGAACACCCCAGCGATCAACCGAGCAAGCGGCCGCCAGCCAAACAACCGCTGACACCGCCGCCGCCACAACACCCGGCGATCACACGGGAGGCAACGGCGATCGCTGAGCGCCTGGCCGGACTGGCCGAGGAGCTGGTGGACGCAGCTGCGACACGGGTGGCCGCCGAAGCCGACGCCCCCGAGGGTGCAGCCGCGGCCGGGCTGATCTATGAGGCCCGGCGCCAGGTACACGAGCTGCTCCGACAACGCGGGCGTACGGCGCTCGATGGACACCTGGCCGACCGCCGAGAAGCGGGGCTCTCCGAGAGAGCCGCTACCGCCGAAGTGATGCCGATGATGGGCCTGGGCCGGTACGCGGCGTTGAACAGCGCGTTCGGGTCCCGGTGGACACGGCATGAGCCGGCCGAACGCAAGGAATAGGCCGGGGTACGGCTCGGACCTTCTCCCACAGGTCTCCACAGGCTTCCACAGAACCAAAGGACCCCACCTTTTGCCCAAAAACAGGCCTTGACCTGCGGTGATGCCCCACTCTCCACAGTTCCACAGGCTCCACAGGAAAACCATACAAGCACTCCCTACGAGAACTACTCGGTGGTTCAGCGAGTAGTTCTGAACCACCGAGCGAGTAGTTCCTCATACGCGGCCCTTGTGTTTTTCCTGTGGAGCCTGTGGAGAGCTGGTTTTCGGGGGTATAAACCCTCTCTGACCTGCGGAGATAGTTCCACAAGATCGTGGAGTCGTTCTTGTGGAAGTCTGTGGAGACCTGTGGAGAACGCGGGGGTACCCCTAGAGAGATAGATAGATCTATCTCTGAATTAGTAGTTTTATGTATGTATATGAGGCCAGTCCCTTCTCTCCAGACTCCCGTGCAACAACCCCCCATGGCTACTGGGAGCATGGTCGGCGTCGCGTGCGTAGTGCCCACCTGGTGCCACCCCGCTGGGCGGCTGCCGAGGATGGTGACCCTCACCGACGAGACCGACTGGCCGTGGTCACCACTGTGGTGACCACGGCCAGTCGGATCGGGACTCAGCTGGCGTACGGGTCCGACAGTAGGTCGTCCAGGTAGGTGACGGACTCGACGCTGTCGGACCAGTCGTCGTCATCCGCATCCATCTCAGGCACCAAGGTCAAGACCAAGGCGTCTGTCTCAACCGGGAGTTCCCCGATCCCGAACAGCCACGCCGGCAGAATGTAACTCCGATGCCTCCCCTGCAGGCCGAACCTCGCGGGGGCCTCCTCACCGGGCTCGGTTTTTGGTTCCACGTAGGCGCGCAGCGCCTCGATGAGCTGGGCAGGCTTGAGCCCAGGGAGCCCTGCGAAGGCGGCCGCGGCCCGCGGGGCTTCCCGGTTGAGACAGACGTACTCGCCATCGGCGGAGAGCCGCCCCAAGCACACACCACCCGGTCGGCTGGTGTGTGTCGAATGCTCACCCGAGGTGGTGGTCTGGCACCACCCCAGTTGGTCCGACCACCGGGGCTCGGCGCCATGGGCGCTAACCAAATGCCCGCGGCCCTGGGAGAGCATGCCCACCAAGCCCTGCAGAACATGCGGGCCGGGGTCGGCGTCCGCGTGGACGCCAACCGTGGACGCCAGTAGGAGACCGAGCCAGTGGTTCACCTGACCCGCGGCAGGCATCGAGGACTCGATGCCTTGTGCGCGCGCGTACGCCCGGTACGCCTGCCAACCGGTGGCATCGGTCGCCACCGTTTCCCCTGCCCGCTCGGAACCAAACTGAGCCGCGTGGACCCGTTTAGCCTCATCCGCCCATGCCCGCAGCCCGGTCAGACCGCCGTCGCCGGTGAGCTCACCCCCGCCATCAACCTGACCGGCCAGCCATTGCAGATAATCGGCGAGCCCACGCCGGGCGTTCCCCGTGCGGACGTGGAGCTCCCGGTACCGGTCGATGGCACCGCCGCCCAGGAGATCGACCTGCCCCTTGAACAGGGTCACCGTGATGGAGCGTTCGACGCTGGAAGCGTCATCATCGGGGATGACCTCGCCGGTGACGTAGGCGGTGGTCTTCACCGGGACAACGGCTCTGGCCGTCCCGTCGAGATTGGATTTGCTGTCCTGGACGCCGTCGTAGCTGCCGTCCAGAAGGACGCCGAGCGCATCGGTCGCGACCTGGTTCTCCTTGGCGGCGCTTCGGCTGGCCTTCTGCTTGTAGTTGTCAGCGAAGACCACCATGTCGGTGTGCCACGCGGCTTTGGCGTGCACTCCGGCTTTTGATGCCGATGTGAGTTTGACTGGGAAAGACGACCCGTCCATGCCGATGCCCGCCATGGCGGCGAAGGCGGCCGAAGCGCAGAGGCTTTTGCCCGAGCCCTTCTTGCCGATGCTGAGGTGACCGGCGCGCCGGGACAGTCGCAGGGGGGCCGAGAACAGCGCGCCGAGCACATCGACACCGTGCTCCGGGCGGGTGGGGGCCAGCCCGATCAACTCCATCAGCGCCTCGATGCCTGCCTTCCTCTCGGCGGCGGTGTGGGACACCTCGGTCCAACCGATGGACGCCATGGTGGGGTCGTCGCCGGCTACCTCGACGTCGATGTCGTGCCGGATTCCTGCCGCGCACACGCTGCCCGCCGGGGCGGCCATGACCATGTGCCCCGCGCGGTCGGTGACCCACCCGGCCGCGATGTAGCGGACCCGTTCGGCTCGCTGCTCATGCCCGAGCTTCGCCAGGCAGTCCCGCAGCCAGGCGATGTGCACAGCCGATGGCGGCACGTCGATCGGTGCGCCGGTCGCGGCTTGCAACAGGTTGATATCCAGTGATTTTTTGCCGTCGAGGTCGATGGACCGTGTGACACCGTCCGCGGTATGAATCTTGACGGTCCATTGGGGCTCGGCCGCCTCGGTGTCCCCTCGGCGGTGGCGGATCACAGCTGACCGCCACGGCACCCAATCGGCAATGCGCTCGTACTGCGTCTGCGCGATGGTCCCTTTGCCGCCGTCCGGGGGCGCGATGTACTCGATGTACTCACGCCACACGCCGGGGTTGGTCCCGAGCCGGGCGAAGAAAAGCTCCCCGGCCTGGGTGGTTTTGATCGGCGCCCACCCTGACCCGGCCGCGACGGCGTCCTGCCACGCCACGGGGTCACCGGTGGCCTCGAACTTGGCCGATTCACGCCCGGTTTCGGCTTTCGCGAGGCGCCGTCGCGCCGCAGGGGAGATCGCTTTGACGGCCGCCGCCGGCGGGTACCGCTGCGCCAGCTCCTCCGGCTCGAGCCGTTCGGTGACCAGGTCGAGCAGGCCCGGCCAGTTGTTGGAGAACGCCTTGGCGATCCTCCCGGCCAGAGCCCAGTCGCCGGCGCAGAGGACCCGGCCGAGCAGAGTCCAACCGTCGAGAGAGTGATGATCGTCTTCGAGGCCCCACCGTTCGCGGAGCGAGCGGTCGAACGCCGTTACCGATTCTCGACCTTCCGGATCGCAGTACATTCGCGCGTGCACCGGGTGATCGGCGCCGCCGCCCGGCGACCACCAACCGGTGCCGCCGGTCTCCGTCATCCCGAGTGCTACCAGCAGGTCGGACACCGGGACCTCCGCTGCAAGGCGGTCACCGGGCCGGGCGTGACCGGAGTCGATGGCCTCCCGAACTTCCTCTACCCGGGCCTTCCGTGACTCCCGGGCCTTCACCGTCTTCTCCGGCAGCGGCGGAAGCATCTCCTCCCAGTCCGCTCGGCCGTACCGGAAAATCTTGTCATTCTTGACGATTTGGCATGTTGAGCCGTATTTGCCGTTCGTCGACCCGGCCATTCGCAGCACCTGTGTGGTGGTCCCGATGACTGAGGCGTCGATGTACACCTCGCGCCGCTCGGCCTCATCCAGCCACCAGGCCTTGTGCCGGGCGATGAGGTCGGCGTCCGCTTGCTGCGCCTCGGTCCGGGGTGTGGCTGCCCCGGCCTTGCGCTCCTTGCTGGACGGGGCGATGCCTTTGTCCAGCAGCGAGCCGGGCTGGAGCCCCCACCATAAATGAAACCCGCCACCGGTCCAGATGGTGACGCTCGGCTGGGTTGGGCAGGCCTCGATCATCTCCTCCGCCTGTGCCAGCGTTGGCAGGTCCTTGTGCTTGTGCTGGGCGCCGTCAACGCTGACATCGAGATCGACGAACATCGCGGGGATCGGGTAGCACTCGGCCGCGGTTCCTCGACGGCTTCGCTTGAGCCCGCCGATCCGAGGGGCTACCCCGATCCACGTGTTCCCACCGGGCTGACCCGGTTTGGCGGGCGGGGCCTGCCGGCGCTCGATGCACGCCCAGATCGCATCCCGGTCGCGCAGGTCGATGTGTTCGCTGTCCAGCGGTGCCTGTCCGGCTTTGCCTGTCGAATCGACCTCCCCGGGGCGTCCGCTCGGGTAGGAAATGGTGAGCTTTGCGTCACTCGGGTAGGCATCGAGGTGGCGCTCGTAAATCTCGTGGTAGAGCTCGAGGAACTGCTCGCGCGGGGTGAGTGCGAGCAGCCCCTCCGGGATCACGGGCCCGGTCAGCAACGTGCTCATCTCGGCGCTCATAGCCGCGCCCCCGCTCCGAGAATGAAGCCCCGTTCGATGATCGTGTCCGCGTCCCACTCGTTGCCGCGCATGGTGCACACGCAGTAGTCCCGGCCCTGGCATTGATGCCGAGTGCCTAACGCCTCTCGGGCCAGCCGCTCGGCGGAGGCCTGACACCAATCCCATTCGCTCGGGTCGGCTGTGATGTGCGCCCCAACGAGGCCGATCCCGGCCGGCCGGGTGAAAGCGAGCCGCAGGGCGGAGTCCTCGTCACCCGTGATGTCGAAGACGACGTCGACCGCGGTCCGTGACCAGGACGCGCCCAGGCACTCGGGGAGGTTCGCCAGGTGCGCGGCGTACCGGGCGTTGATCGGGAGCTTGCGCAGGTGTTCGCCCTGCTCGTCCTCGGGGGTGAGCGTCACTGCCCACACGGTTGAGGCGGCCTGGGGCTCGGTGGATACCGGCGTTTTCGGCCATGGCCGGGGGTGTTGCTGGTAGGTGATGGTGGTCATGATGATTTGCCTTTCGATAAGCCCGTGGTGGGCGTGTCGGTTCGTTCCTGTCTCAGATGGTGTGTGTGCGGCTCCTTCGGTGAGCCCTCTGCCGCGGATGGCTGTGTTCTACAGCCACTCTACCACTATTGGCTGTGTTGTGCAGCCGCTCGGGCCTCCTTTATTGCTCGTTCGGTACTGTTTGCGGCTGCCTCCAGATCGGCTCGAGTGCTCCGCCTACTGAAGATGTGTGCGGCTTTCGCGATCCGTCCTTGAGCAGCCCCGACGTAGTTGTTTGCGGCTGCCCGCCAACCGGCTCGGCCCGGAGCGCAGCCGGCCCGCAGCGATCCCGCACAGCTGCTCATACAGGTGATGTATGCGGCAGGTCGTCCGGGTCCTACGGCAGTCATGTGTGTGGCCGCGCCCCCGTCCCCCGTGATCGCCCGCTGCCGGTCACCGGGTGTGAACTTCTGCTCATACCGAAGGTGTGCACGGCGGCGGCGATCCGTCCTACAGCACCGGGGACCGGTGAGCTTGGTGTGTCCATGCCCACCATGTGTGCGGCCGCACCCACGTTTCCCGTGTTCTGAACCCGCGTCCGACCCGGGCAGTTCCTTCACGGTGATGGAACTGCCCTCGCCAAATCGGCCCCGCAATCGCCCCACAACGACAAAACAGCTCGCCCCGTGATCACGGGGCGAGCTGTTGGCGGGGCTCCCTTCTAGCACTGCCTGCGCTAGAAAGGGGCCCAAGGCTCCGGGGTCGGGCGCTGCGCCTCCGACTCCACGTAGGCCTGTGCCTCCGCCTCCATCCCGACCTCCGCCTCCTGCCACGCGGCTTCGTCCTCTGCCTCCTCGGCGGGGGTGGGCCGGGTGACGGTGGCAATCACCGCCGGGATGCCGGCGTCGATCAGCACGCGCCGGAGGTTGTGCGCGTCGAGGTCGTCGCACCAGAAGGACCCACCCTCCGGGGCGGAGGTGTCAGGGGGTGCCGCCGTGACGCTGTAGCCGGCAGCGATTAGTGCCTTCGCGGCCCGCCTGAGCGTGAGCTCGTCGGCCTCGACCCGCGCGGGGTCGCGCCAATGATCGCTCAGGCGAACCGGGGCGGTGGGTGTGGTGGTCATCTGGTCTCCTCGGGGTGTGGTTGGGGTGTTCTGTCTGGCACGCGGACAGCACCCGCCGGCCGCGTGCCCACTATGTGTGCGGCCGGGGTGGCGTCCACCACGAAAAACCACGCGGAGCACAGAACTGCCCGCTGACAAGAGCTCCGCTGCGCCCCTTTCGGCCGCACCCCGGTGTATCGGGGTGGACCCGTTCGGCGCCGCTCAGTATGAGGCTCAGGGGATGTGCGTCGGGGGCGCGCCGCCGCGGGGCTCACCACCCGCGAGGTTGCGGCCCGGCTGGGCGTCGAGGCCACGACGGTGCGGCGCTGGCTGCGGGAGGCAGGGCAACCGGTTCGCCGGCCCGGTCCACGGGGGCGCACGGAGGTCGACACGGCCGCGCTGATCACGATGCGCGCGGCAGGTTCGAGCTGGCAGGAGCTGGCCACCGCGTCGGGTATGAGCCGTACCGGGGTCCGGCGCCGAGTCCTCACCGCCGAGACGGGTCGACGCCCGGGGCGGTGACACCCACAACGCCCACGCCCCACAACGACAAACCCCGCCCCGTGATCGGGGACTGCTGCGGGCGGTGCTGACCTGGTGCTAGGGGGTGCGGGGGCGCATCCACCATCGCAGCCGCCGGCGCCCGAGCTCCGCCGCGGCCAGGAGGTCACCGGGGAGTCGGGTTTCGCGCGGGGGTGGAACCGGCACTCCGGCCAGTCGGCACGCGCCGGCCTCACCGCTGGAGAAGCCCGTGCCGGCACCCGGGCTCAGGTCGCGGGGTGCGGCTCGCCATTCTGCCGCCGCGTCGGCGTTGATGGCCCGGCAGAGCCAGGCGTTCGCTTCGCCCGGATCGACGACGCCGGTTGACACCCAGACCTGGGCCCCGTCCGGGACGAACCCGCCGCGCGACCAGGCGAGTACCTGCGCGTGGTCCAGGCCGGGCAGGGTGATACGCCAGTCGGTGTAAGCGGCCGGCGTGTGGATGTCGGCAGCCATCACCTCGGCAATGGCCACCGGCTCATGGATGCCGACCGACGTCCAATCCTGCCAGGCGTCCCGCCCCCGCGGGGCGTGCAGAGCATCCTCCCATGCGCCGGCTTCTCCGCCGGACCAATACAGGTCCGCGTACCTCCGGGCGTCGGCCGGCGGGATCGCCGCGATGAAGAATTCTTCGGGGTCCGGCACCCCGCTCGTCACCAGCTCATCCCACTCGTGCGTCAGCGCGGCGCCCCTGTCTGTGGGGTCTGCGTCCGTGTTCATGGGTTCCTCGTCTGTCGGAGTCGGGTGTCCACTCCTATGTGTACGGTCTCGCGGTAATCCCCTCAACCGCGGCGCAGGTCCTCGGTCATTCGCATACCCCATAACGCCAGAACAGCGGGCGGGGCTACTGCAGCCCGGGTGGCTCTGCAGTACCGGCCCACGCCCGGAGCTGCTTCGAACCTCGGGCAACCGCGGTGGTGAGATCGCCGGGCAACCGCTGCGCCAGCTCCGGCGGGCGGTCGATGCCGGCAACCCGGGCCGCCGACGCCTCGAGGGGAGTGAACCCGATTTCGACGGGGCCCGCCGCTATCTGGGTGACATCACGGATGGCTGTCTCCCAGGCGGCCGCGCACTCGGGGCCGAACGACAGGCTGCGCCACCTGGCTGCACTCACCGGATCGCTGATGCCGGCGGCTCTCCATTCCCGCGCCGCATCGAGATCCCAGCGCGCGGACCACCGCACGGTATCGGTGTGGGTGAAGCCCCCGATCCGCCACTCGGTGTAGGCCACCGGATCCAGCTGGCTCGCGACGGCCTGCAGTGTCGGGAGGGCCCCGGAGACTCCGACCGCCCACCACCCGCGGCGGGCACGCAGATCGGTGTTGACGGCTTGCGTCCATTGAGTGGCTTCCGCCGCGGAGAAGCCGTATGCCGAGAAGCCAGCGGCCTCGCCGACGGTGAAACCACCGAGAAACCAGGATTCAGCATCGGTCACTCCGCTGCGTGCCATTGCCTCGTACTCGCACTCGAGCGCGGCGAAGACGGCGCTACCGAGAAGGTGCCAGGGGCTCCGCTCCTCTGCGTGTGTCATTTTGAGACCTCATCCGCCGTCAGCGGGGGGCGGTCGCGTTCTTCGGCGATCACTGCCCACCGGACCGCCCACTCGTGGCAGGGTGCGCAGAGGAGGACGACCGTCTCCTCGTTCGAGGAGCCCGCCCACTCGTGGGTGCCACCGGTTTTCCCGCACCGGCTGCAGGGGTTTCGTTGCCATTCCCGCATCGGCAGGGCCAGCACCACATCCTCGTCATGGTATGTGTCGAGCTCACTGCTGATGATCCGTCCGATCAGGACGGCGACGGTGCTGCCGTTGCGCCGGTGTACGACCGCGCACCGGCCGACCCGAACGTCCTCCGCCGACCCGCGGACGAGAAAACGGCCATCCCTCCGGGTCCAATGCGCTTCTACCGACATCGTTTTCTCCTCACTAGGGGCCACATAGGTGGTGCACCCCCTATGTGTGCGGCCCTCGGCGTGTGGCCTTGTGCAGCCATCATCCGCTCAAGGGACTAGCACAAGACTAGCACACCACTTGCAATTTGCTAGCAATGTGCTATGATGGAGGAACAAGCAATGAAAACCCCAGGCACCTGCCTCGGGGGCCGGCCACACGCAGGGAGAACCGCCATGACCACCGCACTGCTCAACCCCACCGAGGTCATCGACAAATACGAGATGCGGGCCCGCGCTGACCGGCTCGTCCTCGACCGCTTCGAGGAAGAGGCAGACCGCCGGTACGTGTACGCGACCGTCACCGACAAGCGCGGAACGGCTGAGCCGTTCCGGGTCGCCGATCGGGCCGACGTGGGCGGGCACCAGCTCTATCTGATCACCACCCGCGGCTGGCAGTACTACAGCTCGAGGGTCCCAGCTCGCTACCGCGTGATGGCCTGGCTCTACGGCACCGACGATGCCGGGCAGTGGGCTCGACGGGTACCCGCCACAGCGACCACCGTGCAGGCAGCCATCGAGGCCATCACCCCGGCGGTGGTCCGCGAAGCCCGACGTAGCGGGCGCCGGGTGCTGCGCCAGGGAGATATTTACGCCGTGGAGACCACCGCCCGCTACGACGGTGCCGGGCTACCAGACCTGCCCACCAGCCACGTCTGGCACCCCGACACCCGATACCTGGTCCACCGACCCGACGACGGGGGCAAGCACCGACCGACACACGTGAGTTTCCCGTGCCGGTTCGTGCTCCAGCTGTTCGGCGCCGCCTCCTTCACCACCGACTGAAAGGACCCCACCATGACCAGCGGACAGATCGCGTACCGACTCTCTGAGGAGCAGTTCGCGGCGTTGGCGGCGCGGGCCGCCGCCAACGCCAGCACGCCGACTGCACAGGCCAAGGCAGACCTGCTCGTGCTGCAGGATCTGCTGGCCACCGAGCTGCGCCGGTTCCCACTCACCCGCGCCGAGGCGGATGTGCTCCTCGAAATTGCCAACGGGACGATTTTTGGCCCCGCCATCGGGCACCTGCTCCACGGTGAGGTGAGTGACGCTTTCGCCATCGCACGGGAGGAAGACCCGGAGGACCTCTCCTACGAGGCCCAGTTCGGGGTCGATGAGACCCGGTTCCTGAAGCGGCTGGCCGGGATGAGCCCGTGTGCCGACCTCGCGGTCCGCGAAGCCCTGGTCAGGTGGTGGAAAGTCGGGGACCGCAGCGAGGAGTCGTATGCGGCCGCGGGGCTGCGCATCCGCGGGTCGGGGCCGCAGACCTCCTGAGCAACGAATGCCGCCGCGCCCTCGGCCAATTATGAAGTGGTGCGCTCGAAAAGCAGCGCGTAGTCCTCGGCGGTGAGTAGCCCCTCGTCCACGGCCCGCACCAGGTCCGCCCAGTTGCCCCGCACGTATTGCTCCGGCCACACACTGTCGGCGTCGAGGAAACGGTCGTGGGTCCACGGCCAGGCTGTGAAGGTGTCGATCATTTGCTCGTGGCTCAGCTCCCCGGTGGTGTGGCGCAGCGCAACCTTCCACGGCGAGTCGCCCGTCACCAGGTCACCGGCCGACACGTCCATGTCCCCATGGTGCCCCTCAGCCCGCGTCCCACCCCGTGTGATCCTGCTCCTCGGCATGAACCCGGTCATCGTCCGCCATCTCAGCTCGGATCATGGCGACGCGCGTCGCCATACCCGGCAGGGCCCCGAGCTTGGCGAGCTTGGCCTCGGCCGCGGCGGGGCCGACGAAGGTGATGCGCTCGGTGTCACCGTCCCCCGGAATCTCGGTCACGTTCGCACCGGCCGTGAACGTCGTTGTTCTGGGTGCGTGCGGCTGTGCTCCACCACGGCCGCTAGAACGGGGTGGGCGAGGTAGTGCTCGTCGTCGGTGAGCTGGCTTGCCGTCCCTCTCATCGCTTCGAACGCCGCCCGTGCTGCCTCGACATCCGCCCGGGCGGCGGCGCATCGCTGGTCCGCCTCGGCCCTGGTGCGTGGGGTTGCCGCCAGGGTTGCGCGTTGCTTCTCCAGGGTTATTCGCCAGCATTCAGTTCGAGCCTTGCCCCGCCGGAGCTCCGAGTTCACGCGGGGGTCGGGGCGCCGCGATTGCCGGTTCTCCAGCTGGTGCAGCCGCATCCGCTCGGCGGCGAGTTCGCTCGCCAGCGTCTCCAGATCAGCTTCCTGGCACGCCCGCCACAAATCATCACTCCAGTCCACACGGCTCAGCAGCTCGACCTCAGCGAGCACCAGCTCCATAGCGTGCAGCCGATCCAGCGCCGCCTGTTCCTCTTCTCGGCGGGCGGCCTGCACCTCACTCAGCTCGCGGCTGATCCGGTCCCGCCACCTCGCGTCGATGGCCTCTATTCTTCGCTCGTGTGCCCGCTCGATCGCGCGGACGACAACGTGCCACACCCCTGAGAGGCTGTCTAGCCAGGTGCGCACGGCTGCGGTCCGCTCCGCCGGCGTGGCGGCCTCGGTGACCCGGGTGAACAACGCGTCCAGTGCTGCGTCTGCTTCTACGCTGAACGTGGCACGGGCCTGCTCGGCAACGGCCTCCGCCCGAATCACCGCACGCTCTGGGCTGGACGCCGGCGCACCGGGCAGCGGCACCGCTCGGGCGCATCTGGCGCCGCCGTGGGCGAGGGTTCTGCACATAGGGCGAGTCTACGCCGAATCTCGTGCGTCCCCTGCAGGCCGCCGCGGCCCCGTCACCACCATGCAGCGGATCATGGACTTGTGACCGAGCCCGAGCGTGACCCTCGCCCCGCGGCAGACGTGCCGTCCCCGGAGGAACCGTCCCCGCCTACAGCGGCTCAGCGTGAGTACGACGGCGATCAGGAGTTGCGCGAGCTGATGACCCGAGCCGCCAGATCGCCGACGGTGCGCCGCGCGCGGCGCGTCGATGACCGAGCGGCGGAGTGACCGAGCCGGAGCGCCACCTCACTCTCTCCGCCGCCGATGAGGAGTTCCTGCGCGAGCACGCCGGCGTCCGCGAGCCGACCGAGGGTGAGCTGGCGGAGCTGGCCGAGCGCACGGCGGGACTGGACGCCGAGGAACGGCGGTTCTCGCTGCCGCTGCCCAAGGTCGCCGTGTGGCTGGGTGTGACGGAGGCCGAGGTGGCGAGCATGACCGCGGCCGGCAATTTGTACGCCCACACACTGGCCGGCGAAACCCGCTGGCCCGCCTGGCAGTTTGCCTATGGTCGGCCACTGCCCCATCTCGCCGCCGTAGTGGCCGCGATCCCGGCCGGTACACACCCGACGGCAATCCGGACGCTGATGATGACACCGAGCCAGGACCTGATGTGGGTGCTGCCCCTCGATGAGCCCATCTCGCCGCTGATCCCCGAGATCCCCCGCAGCCCGGCGACCTGGCTCACTGACGGCGGTGAGGCGGGCCCGGTGCTGGCCCTACTGGCCGCCGCTGCCGGCGCAATCTGAGGTCAGGCACGTGGCCGCCATATGCCTCGACCGGCCACACGCTATTTCGGAAATCCGGCCGACGCTATTTCGCGAAACCGCCGCAACCCGACCGCACAGGAAAGCCCGAGAACCGAAGTTGGTGTGTCCCCTGCCGCGGCTCTATCTCGACCCCGCGCCAGCCTCAACCTCAGCCGAACCTTGACACGCCAGCAGCCGATCTCAAGCTCAACCGTGACATCCAAATTCTTTCTCCGCGCGGCGGTGCGTACCGGGGCTGGGTGTGGTCGTTCCGGTGGTGGGTGCGGGGCGTCTGGGGTCGGGTGTTGGTGGTGGTTGTCCGTGGCGGGGACCGTCCCGATACGGGGGCCTGGCGGAGCACCTTCCGGCCACGGAACCTGTGGATGATTATGCACCGGTTTGGAACAGTATGCTAGGCTGCATTGGCGCGTAGCGAACACCGGAAGGGGCCAGCGGAGCTAAGCCAATGCAGCCTACCCACACAGCTCCTCCCACACTCGGTTGCCATCATCGCCGCGCTGGGTTCCGTGGTCGGTAAGTACCCGCCGCGTGGCTGCCGATCCGGTTCGTGTCCTTGCCTTCGGTACGCATCGCCGCGAACTTCCCGTTCCCCGGTCGCTGCGCGAACACCTGCCGGTGAACGCTGCGCTCCCCGTTCCGGTTCGACCCCTGCCGGGGCGGAAAGAAGCCCCTGCCGGGGATGTTCCTCTTCGCCCTTCCGGTCGAAGACTCCATCGCTGCCGCGTGTTCATCTTCGCTAGTCGAGATCTGACCACACTTGGCCGGCGGTGCGCGTGGCCCACTCGGTGTATGCATTGGAGTCCAACTCGGGATCATCGCCGCGCCGTGCTTCACCGAGGGGTGGACGGCCAGGACCGCGGCGACGCCCCTGCAGTTGGCCGGGCTCGAATCCTCGTTCAGCTTCGTCCGCGAGCTTCTCGATCATTCCGTCGTCGGTCGGTGGCCCGCCCGTGACGCCGACACCGGGCTCGCTCATGAACCTCCTCCGAGGATTTTCGCTCGGGTGCTGCGCCGCAATTTCATCGCTATACGGCACTACACATCTGTATATCTGGGCGCATCAACAAGCGACGGGATCGCGGTCCGACCCGTCGAGCCGGAATCGTCGGTGGTGCCTGGCACGCTGGACACCGTGCACCCGCCCCACTGCCTTCACGATGATGATGTTGGCCGCTGGCGCGTGACGACCCAGACTTCGGCGCATCTAATCAATCTCGACCGGCGCACCGCCACGCGGATCGACGGCAACGGTGTACCGAGCCGAGCCGCCGGATACACCGTGTCCGCGTTGAGGCGCGACCGTGAATCCGTGGAGCTAATCGAGCTGGTCCGCTGCGAGGTCGGCGCGGAAATGGAGCTGCTGCTCCGGGTCCGGGATGACTGCGTGACAGGCCGCCGGACCACGGCGGTCGTGTCGATCACACCCGCCGAGGAGTGATCACCGCACGGGGCGCGACCGTGACGTGCTGACGCCTGCTACTCGTCGAGGTAGTCCAGATCAGAGCCGTCCAACGCGATAGTTGGATCTGCGTAGGCCTCGGCGGTGCCCTTCCACGCCGCCAGGGCGATGGTCAGCCGCTCGAAACGGCCGACCGCCGCGCAGGCCCGGGCGGTAGCGAGGATCTCCAGGACGCAGCTGCGTCGGGCCGCCGCGGGCAGGGATTCGAGCCGCGGCAGCAGCCCGGCCGCCCAGGCAGCGAGCGGCTGCGCCTCGGCGGCGATGCGCTCCCCGGCTCTGCCAGCATCCGGGCGGAGGGCGTCGCCAGTGAGCACGTCGACCCGCCCCTCTTCGAGGGTAAGGACGTCCTCGACGACGGTCGCGAATCGAATTATGTCAATCAGTGAGGTGCGCTCGCTGATGTCCACGAGTAAGTCCACGTCGCTCGCGAGATTGGCTTCGCCTCTCACACATGAGCCGAAGACCCGGACGTTGGTCAGCCCGAAGGAGACAGCCGCAGCTATCACCTCGGCGCTGTGTGCCGCCAGCCGGGCGGATGGGCGGATGCGATTTTGCGCGCGCCGGAGCCTGGCCGTCGATCGACCCCGGCGGAGCACCTTGCCGATGCCCATGGTGGAGCACCCGGCCGCGTTCGCAGCCCGCACACTGTGGGCCAGCGCGGTCAGCGAGGCCAGCCATTCGGCGGCGGCGTCGGAGGTTCGCGTCGCGGCCGGCGCGAGGTCGCGCAGCGTCGGGTCGGTGTCGGAATCGGTCATGGGCTCAGTCTCGTTGGTCACTGGTCAGCTCTCCGCTGCGGTGCCTTCGAGTTCCCGCGCGCGCTGCGTCAACCGGGTTTCCAGCTTGTCGCGATCGGTCGCGGGGCGCAGTGCCATCGCGGCGGCGACGGCCAGCGAGATTCGGTCTGAGCTGGTGCCATCCGGCCAGATCTGGCCTGCGGAGGCGAGGAGCGCACCAATGCTCATGGTGCCGCCAGCCCGCACTAGCGTGGCGACGCGGTCGACCGGTGTGGGTGCCTGAGTGGCTACGTGGTGGGGTGCCAGTGCGGTCATGGACTCAGCCGTAGCAGCGGGGGCGCTGCCGCCCTGCGCGCACCATTTCCGCCAGGCCGACCTGGCCATGCAGTAAGCCGACCGTTGGTGGGTTCCGCGGCTGCCGGCGCCCTGGCTCCAGGTGGCCGGGCGGCGACCGGCCAGGCATTCGGGCACCGGCTCAGGGTCCGCGTCCCAGCCGGTTTTACCACCGGGCCAGGTACCCGCGGGCGCGACCAAAAAGTGGTCCGGCCAGGTGGCTTCGAGGTACCCCAGCACACGGCAGAGGTGCAGCGAATCCACCATCGCCTGATGAGAGACCCACCCGCTCGGCCGCGTGTAGCCCTCGATACAGACCAGGCGGATCTGCTCCTCCGGCACGCCGTGCCGGTCCAGTAGGCCGAGGATTTCCTGTGCGACTCGGGCGGCGTAGGCGCCCTGCCCGGCCACCCTGACCGGGTCCTCATTGGCGTCGCGGTGGATGGTCAGCCCGTCCACCGGTTCGAGCTCGGGCGCGCCAGCACGGTCGGTGTCGGTACCCACCCGACAGAGGACCGCGCCCGAGTGCGCGGCGCCGGGGTCGATGCCGAGAAGCCACCCGCCGCTCATCGTCTACCCCGCATCGCGGCGCGGCGGGCGGCGGCCCGGTCGGCCAGCCGCGTGGCTGCGGGTGTCGGCGGTGTCTTCGTGGCGCGGGAGGGCCCTGACTTCGCACGCCGCGGCGCCGCGGCCTCTTGCTCGCACCAGGCGAGGAGGCCTCGGGCGGCACTTTCGCACTCACGCAGAGCGTGGCGGCGTTCCTCCGCGTCATCGCCACAGGCAGCCAGGAGTCGCGGGAGCTGAGCGAGTACGCCCTCCTCGGCGTAGCTGGCAAGCCCCCCACGGGGTGGCCCCTCGCTCAAGCCGGCCGCCTCCCAGTGCCGCTCAAAAGTATCTCGTGCCCGCCCCATCAGTCCGCCCACCCGTCATCATCGCCGGAGGGCGCGTCGTCGGCCGGTGTGGTCTCACCCTCATCCTCGAAGGTGAACTCCATCTCCCCAACGTCGACCACCGCGGCCGCCGGCGCGAGAGGCATCAGCTCGGGCACTCCGCCGACGACCGGGGTCTCCACAAGCCGCGGGCGGCCATCGGAATCGGCCTTGGCGATGCCGCGAGCTCGCAGCGCCGCAACCAATTCTTCGTGCGTGGCAAAACTGCCCTGAAAAGCCGTCGTGATCATGCCGTCGATCTCGCAGACGCCGCGACCGGGGCGCTTTTCCGCGCCTTTCCCCGGGTCAGCGCTGGCGGCCACGCCGTGGGCCTGCGCGTATGCCGCCATGGCGTCCGAGGAGTCCGCGAAAGCCATGTCGATGGCGGTATTAGAGGCCCTGCCGAGCAGGATTCGGACGCCCAGGTTTTCCCGCAAGCCACCGGCACCGTCGCCGATGTCGGCGACCGAAAAGCGTTGCGTCCCAAAAACTAGGTGGACTCCGACGAACCGCAGCTCCCGCGCGATCTTGCCAATAACGGCCATGATCCGGGACTTGTCGGCATTCAACTCCTCGGCCTCCACCCGCTCCGGATCATCCGGTGGAAGCGTTTTCATGACCGGCTCGAGTTTTGCGAGTGACGTGCCCTCATCGACGATCACCATGATGGGGCGGATGCCATACTCTGTGCGCTGCGCGGGCGTGAGTGCAGTCCATTTAGGACAGTCAAGGCTGTCCAGCACGTCGAGCCGGCGTCGGCCCTCGTCGTAGCAACCCCGGATGACCGCCAGCGCCTCGCCGTACCCCTGGCAGCCCCAGCCACCGGGGCGGACGTAGGGCCGGGCCCACCTGAAGTCGAGGCCGCGTTTTGTCGGATCGCAGATTGCGAGTTCGAAGCCATGTATGAGGGCCGCGTAAATAAACGCCTCGAGCTGGATCGACTTGCCACTGCCGGTCTTGCCGACGACCAGGGTGTGGGGATTGGCACTCAGATCCGCGATGACCGGGCGGCCGAAACCGTCTGTTCCGAAAGGGATTTCGCCCCAGGAGCCATCGTCGATGACTGACCAGGCGTATGCGACCGCGGAGGGTAGATCAACGGCAATGCCGGATCGCATCGTCACCGTGCCGGCGTGGTGGTCCATCTCGACTGTCCAGCCCTCATGGCCAACCACGGATTGAGTGACCTGTTGCCAGGCGGTCTGGGCCTTATCTGGGTCCGCGGTGAGCACGGGTGCTGCGGGCAGCACTACCGACTGCAGCTCGCCCTTGCCGTCGGCGCCCAGTCCCCACGTCGTGCTCAGCCGCACCTCCCAAGGGGATTTCTTGAGCACGGCGGCCAATCTGTCGCGGAGCGCCAGCTCGAACGGCGCGAGATTTCCCACCAGCAGCCGGTGCGCGGGTGGGTCGAAGGCCAGCAGGCACTGCCCGCTCTCTCTGAGGTGGCTGTCCACCTGGCCCGCATCGCGCACCCCCTCCGGAATGGCGCGGGCTTCCCCACGGGGGCGCCAGGACGGGGTTCCTACGATGGCCGCGCAACGGGTGCGGTCGGCGCTCCACACGATGGTCTGCACCTGGGGATCGCCGGAGATCGCGCCGTGCAGCTTGGCGATCAACCGAGGGCGACCGCGATCGGACGCGTCGTCGTACCCCGGTGGTAGGGCTACGAGCTGTTCGCCCGGTGCCAGCTCCACGGCGATACCCCGCCGCGGGTGCATTCCCCCGGCGGTCCAGGCCTGCATCTGCTCCTCGTCCAGGCCGGCGTCGGCCAGGGTCTGAGCGCGCTCGGCTTCGGCAACCCGGCGCGCACGGCTCCCGTGCCGGAGGTGCAGCAGCTGGCTGTCCAGCACCCGCCGCACGTGAGTCAGTACCTCGAGCTCCTCCGGCAACCAGCCGGCGAGCGGGTTCGGTGCCTGCGTCATGGTGCTCACCACCCCTCATCGGAGACGACCGGCGGGGATACGGGGGCGTGTGGCGGCGCCACCGGAGGACCCGGGTGTTCGGGCTGTGTTGACGGGATGGCCGGGCCGCGCAGGTGTTCCACCGTGGCGGTGATCAGTAGCCCGATCACGGCCCCGGCCACGCAGGTCAGTGGCCCGAGCACGATCCATCCCACCGCGGCACCGGCCGCCGCACCGCCCCCGGCGTGCAGCCGCTCGGAGAGCACCCATTCCCGCAGGTTCTGCACGCTGATCGGGCACCCGAGATGCGCGGCCGCGTGCATAGCAACGGGCCAGGCGGCCCCGGCGAGCAAAGCCCCGGCGAGCAGGGCCACCCCGGCGTCGACGAGCAGTGTTCTCGGATCGCGGGCGGCGGGGTCGACCCCGGCGAGCGCGGGCATCCCGCTGACGCCGTAGGACGCGGCGATCAGGGCGGTGACCACCGAGCTCGGGCCACTCAACCAGCCGTTTAGCCATTTCCCACGCCGGGCGTGGCGGTACCCGAGCGTGGCGAGGATCGCTGTGACCACAGCGAAGAAGGCGCAGATCCCGGTATCGACCAGGCCCGGCGGGACCAGCCCACTCAGATAGGCGGTGATCTGGTTTTGGATGCGGGAGGGGGACGTGGGGTACGGCTCGGACAGCCACATATTCAGTCCCACCCCGCAGAGAGGTCGATTGTGCCGTCACCGGTTCCGGTGGTGGACGGCTTGTGCATGTTCACGTCGGTGCCCGCGGTGCCCGCGGTGCCCGCGGTGCTCGGCGCGGGAGCGGTACCAGCCCAGGGGTCAGCCCCGGTGTGCGCCCCGCCCACGAGACCACCGGACCCGGCCATGGCCTCCCGATACGCAGCGGTCTCCGCATCCACCGGCCCGGCCTCGACCCGCATGCGGGTGGCCATGGTGATCGTCAAATGGCCGGCAACGGCGGCGCATCTGTCCTCGATGCCGTCCAGGTGGGCGCGAGCGGCCTGGCTGAGGGTGGTCACGACGAAGCCACCCTCCGACGTGGTGGAGAACACCACCTCCCCGGTCTCGGTGATCGTTTTCTCCTGGACCCCGAGGATGTCGGCGACCACCGCGGCGTCGATCCGCCACCCCGCTACCCGGGCCTTGGTCTGGCGCAAGTGCGCGGCGCCGATCCCCACGCCGGCACCGGCGAGGAGCCCGTACAGCACGGCCGGGGTCAGCAGACCGCTCCCGGTGATGTACCCGATGATGAACCCAGCGGCAGCGCCGACGCCCGCGGCCGGCCACTCGGTGCGCGCGGTCCGCACCAACGCAGCCACACTCACCTTGTACCCGCTCGACGCCTCGCGTTGCGCGCTGAGTACGAGCGCAACGAGCACCGCCAGCACCGCTGACCCGAAAAATCCGCCCACCGAGCTCGGCGCGCTGGAGGCAGCGATCAGCCCGGCCAAGGCGGCGAACCCACCGTACAGATGGCCGCGCAGCGGGAGTTTGTCGACGTCGACGTCCTTGCGGACCCGCCACGACGTCGCCCGCGACCCGGCGGCGAACAACACCGTGAGCAACCCGAAAATGATTGCGCCCCAAGGTGTTCCGCCGCCGGCGTCGGTGGTGCGCTGGCTGGACGCCGAGTTGTCCGGGGTGCCGGTGTACGCCGGGGCCTGCGCAGTCGGTGCGGCAGCCGCGCTCGTGGCGGAGGGTGTTGTCGTCGTCGTCGTGGTGGCAGGCGCCGGTGTGGTGGTGGGGCCAGGGGCATAGACGGGGGTCGTGACCGGCTCGCCCGGCAAGATCGCCAGCGGGGCACCGGCCGGTGGTGGGGTCACGACCGCGCGTTCACTGATCACCGGGTCGCCCCAGTGCAATCCCCGTTGCCCAGATGCGTCGAGGCAGCCGGATCGGATCAGCGGGGTAGTCGGGTCGGCCCCGTAGGCCGCCCACTCCGCGAGTGATCCCAACCGGCCGGTGTCGATGACGGGAATGTCCTTGGCGTAGCCCGCCACTCCGCCACTGAGCAGAGGCTGCCGGACGAGGGGCATGGACCAGGCCGCGCGACCCGTGGTCCGCGCGCAGCTGACGGCCACAAGAGTCGTCGCGTTGTCGAAACTCCAGCCGGTGACCAGCCCGGGAAATGTGGGTGCACTGCTGATCGGGGCAGCGATCGCACCGAGTGGTGGGGCCACCGGAGGTTGCGCCTCGGCCGTCCCGGCACCGACCCCGAGGGCAAGCGGCACCGCGGCCAGCGCCGCGGCGATCGCGCGGCGGTTCACGGTGCGGCCTCGCCAAGCAGTCGAGCGACGCTCGCCCGGACGACGCCGTAGCGGGGGCGACTGCCTGCACGAGTGGGGTCCGGCTTGCGCAGCATGATCACGTCGGCGGCGCAGGTACCGGCCAGGATTTGCGCCCTGACCGCCGCGGCCGTCTGACCGCTCAGGGCGGCGTATTCCGCGACGGACATCACCGCCGCCGGAGTCTTCATATCGGGTTGCACCGGTTCATCTCCGTCTGTGTCTGGCAGTGCATCTTTATTCATTCTAGGCGGGTTTTACGTGTTTGCAATAGCTAAATACGCTGCTCAGACGCATCGCTGCGGCTAGGGCAATGCAGACACATGCATAATCGACGGGGTATCACCCCGTGAGACAGCGATCCGGAAATCCCCTACGGCGCACCTGTCTCACCCCCTTTGCGTCTGTCCGCCCATCGGGTACCGGGACACACAGAAGGCCACCTCCGGCTCAGAGGTGGCCTTCTGTGTCCGTGTGTCTTTAGCAAGCGGCGCCAGTGGCCTAATCGCCTGCGGCTAGGTCCCGGTGTCAGTCCTCTCCGGTCCGTCCTTGGCGGCGGGGACCGACCGCAGCCGCACGACCTGGTTGCGTCGGGTGGCCGCGGACTCGGCATGAATCCGGGTGAGTTGCTCGATGGTGGCGCTCGCGTCCTTCTGAATGAGGTGGCCGTACACGGAGTAGGTGGTGTTGATCGACGAGTGCCCGGCCCACATCGCAATCTCCATGGGGTTCACCGTCCCGGCCGCGATCCACAGGGAGATCGCGGTGTGCCGAAGACTGTGCGGGGTGGGCAGCGGTTCGGCCAAGCCTGCTCGGTTCACCGCCGGTTTCCAGATGTTGGGGCGGAAGTTGGACCCGCGCAGCGGTGCGCCCTGGCGACCGGTGAACAGGGTGTCCTCGGGGCCGAGGCCCCGTTCGGCGATCATCGCCGCCAGCTTGTCGACGGTCGATGGCGTGAGGGTGGGGACCACCCGGCGGCCGCGGGCGGTCTTCGTGTCGGTGACCTGGCGCATTGTGGCGGCGTTGGTGAACTTCTTGGAGACTTCCACCGCGGTGCCGCGGACCCGCACCGAATGCTTCAGCAGGTCGAGGTCCTTCACTTGCAGCGCGCCGAGCTCACCCAAGCGCAGTGCGGAGTCGATGGCCAGGGCCAACATCGGCCGCCACCACTCGAGCATCCCTGCCTCCAGTTCCTCCAGCTCCCACGGCTCCAGGAAGCGTCGCTCCTCGACACTGTTGGTCACCGGTTTGACCCGGGTCGCCGCGTTGGTTTCGAGGAGGTCGGCGTCGACGGCTCCGGCCATGCACAGTTTCATCATGGTCAGAACTTTGTTGACGGTGCTCGGTTGCAGCGGTGGCATGTCCGGCCCCCGCGAGCAGCTCCCGCCCCGGGTCAATTCCACCGTCCACGTTCGGATGTGGTGGGCTTTGATGTCGATGAGCTTCCAGTCCCGCCAGTGCGGTACGACGTGGCGGTTCATCAGGGTGAACTGGGATGCTTTGGTCGAGGCCCGGACATCGCGCGTCGCCCACCACGTCTCCGCCCAGTCGGAGAACAGGGTTCTGCCCGGCATCGGGTTCACGCTGACACCTCGTCGGCGGTTGCGCGTCATCTCCTGTAGGTGGGTTTCTGCGTCGTCGAGGGTGTCGAAGGTGGCGCTGTGCCGCCCTCCCTGCTCATCGCGCCAGCGGGCCCGGAAGGAGATCCCGTTTATACCCTTTCTCAGCTCAACGCCCGCAGGCATACGCCTGGCCATCAGGAGAACACCTCGGAGGAGGTGGCTGCCCGTGTCGGGGTGCGAGGGCGCCCACCGACGTTGCGCACTGCTGATGCGGCAGGCCGTTTGCTCACCGCCGGCGACGGTGTGCGCGGTGGCAGGTCTGCCCGTCTGCCGGTGTTCAGCGTTTCCACGGGGACGTGCACCGAGTCCAGGTAGGTCTGGATGTGTTCGGCGGTGAAACGCACGAGCTTGCCGATCCGGTGGTGCCCGATCTTGCGTTCGGCGACCAGCGTGTAGACGAAGTCCGTGGAGGTGCCGAGGTGATCGGCGAGCCGATCAGCACTCCACAGCTCGGGGAAGGCTGTTGCTGAAGTCATGCACCTTGTTTGCGGCCGGCTCTCGATCGGGTGCTGTCGGGACCAGTTTCGGACCACGATCGCGAGCCTCTGGGACCAAATTGGGCCCAAACCTCTTGGTCGTGGTCCGGTGCAGGTGAACAAGGGTTGCTGGGATGCGTTGACGGACAAGAGATCCTGTCGATGGATACTTCGGACTAGGGCCGGATAGACTTGCCCGTTGTGGACAACGGATGGATGATGATGCGCGGCGCAATGCTGGCCGCGGAGCCGCGCCGAAAAGTCGGACGGCAGACCGTCAGACGGGTGGTCACCTTCGCCCGGCCGCACCGCCGATCGGTTGTACTGCTGCTATTGGTGACGGTCGGCTCAGCGGTAATCGCTGTGGTCACGCCGCTGCTCGCCGGTCGCGTGGTCAACGTCATCATCGGCAAGCAAGGGCTGCGGACGGTGGTGCTCATCGCGGCAGTCATCGCCGTGCTGGCGGTGATCGACGCCGGACTCGGTCTCGCGGAACGGTGGCAGGCCTCCCGCATCGGGGAAGGGCTGATCCTCGACCTCCGCCGCGCAGTGTTCTCCCACGTGCAGCGCATGCCCGTGGCGTTTTTCACCCGTACCCGTACCGGCGCGCTGGTATCCCGGCTGAACAACGACGTGATCGGGGCGCAGCGCGCGTTCACCTCCACCCTGTCCGGGTTGGTCACCAACGTGATCCAGCTGCTGCTCACGGTGGTCGTGATGCTCACGCTGTCCTGGCAGGTCACCCTGCTCGCCCTTGTCCTGCTGCCCGTCTTCGTGGTTCCTGCCCGACGGGTGGGCACACGGATGGCCGGGCTGCAGCGGGAGGCCGCTGACCTGAACGCGGGCATGACCAACCAGATGACGGAGCGCTTCTCTGCGCCCGGCGCCACCTTGGTGAAACTGTTCGGTCGCCCGGACATGGAGGCCAAAGAGTTCGGTGACCGTGCAGCGAGGGTGCGCGACATCGGGGTCCGCACGGCCATGGCCACCCGGGTCTTCCTCACGGCGCTGACCCTGGTCTCGGCGTTGGCTCAGGCGTTGGTGTATGGGCTCGGCGGCTACCTGGCCTACACCGGCAAGATCGAAGCAGGCGCCGTGGTGAGTCTGGCGTTGTTGCTCACCCGCCTCTACGCCCCGCTGACCGCGTTGGCCAACGCGCAGGTCGACGTCATGTCCGCCCTGGTCAGCTTCGAGCGCGTGTTCGAGGTGTTGGACCTGCCGCTGACGATCACCGAGAAACCGACCGCGACGCCGCTCCCCGGCGGTCCGCTGTCGGTGGAGCTGCGCGACATCCGCTTCTCCTATCCCGCGGCCAGCGCCGTCTCCCTCGCCTCCTTGGAGGAAGTGGCAGTACTCGATGCCCGCGGCGGCGACGAGGTGCTGCACGGGGTTTCGCTGCAGGTCGCGGCCGGGCAGCTGGTCGCGCTGGTGGGTTCCTCCGGCGCGGGCAAGTCGACCATTGCCTCGTTGCTGGCGCGGCTGTACGACGTGGACTCCGGCGCCGTGCTGCTCGGCGGCCGCGACGTGCGGGACACCACCTTCGACTCGCTGCGCGGCGCGGTCGGCGTGGTCACCCAGGACGGCCACCTGTTCCACGACACCCTGGAGGCCAACCTGCGCTACGCCGACCCGGAGGCGACGGTGGAGCAGCTCTGGCACGCGCTGCGGCGGGCCCGGCTGGAACCGTTGGTCCGTTTGCTGCCGGACGGTCTGGCCACCGTGGTCGGGGAGCGCGGCTACCGTCTCTCCGGCGGGGAACGACAGCGGCTGACCATCGCGCGGCTGTTGCTGGCCCAGCCGCGGGTGGTGGTGCTGGACGAGGCGACGGCGCACCTGGACTCGGAGTCGGAGCACGCCGTGCAGGAGGCGCTGACCGAGGCGCTGGTCGGGCGCACCGCCATCGTCATCGCCCACCGGCTCACCACCATTCGCGACGCGGACCTCATCTGTGTGGTGGAGGCCGGTCAGATCGTGCAGCGGGGCACCCACGAGGAGCTACTGGCCCGCGGCGGGCGGTACGCGGAGTTGCACGCGGGCACCTTCGGTACGGCCACCGCCCAGCACTGACAAGCACTGACTACCGGGCCTGGCGCACGGACGCCTCCACGAGGTCCAGCACGGGGCTCAGGTGCTCAGTAGGCAGGCCCATTCCCACATGCGCCACCAGACCGTCGAGCACCAGTTCGAGGAACCCGGTGAGTATTTCCGGGTCCACGTCGTCGCGGACCTTCCCCGCCGCCCGTTGACGCTCGAGCCGGGCACGAGTGGCCGCAGTGATCTCGGCGGCGCGTGCCGACCAGTCGGCGCGGAACTCGGCGTCGGTGCGCAGCCTGCGTGCGACCTCCAGTCGCGTGCCCAGCCAGTCTCGCTGTTCGGGGTGCTCCAGCAATTCGCGCATCACCTCGACCAGGCCTCGTTCCGCGACCACGTCGGCCATCCGCTGCGCTTCATCCTGCGCGAGTGCCAGAAACAAGGCGTCCTTGTCGCGGAAGTGGTGAAAGATGGCGCCCCGGGACAATCCGGTCGCCTCCTCCATCCGTCGCACGGTGGCCCCCTCGTAGCCGTGGCGCGAGAAACACCGCCGCGCACCTTCCAGAATCTGGCGTCGTCGCGCATCGAGGTGGTCCTGGCTGACCTTCGGCACAAGCACGAGCATAGGCACCAAGCCGTACGTACGGCTCGTTATGCGCGGCGTCCTTCGCGCGGCAGCCGAACCACGCCGTGTGTAGCGTCGTATACGGAGCATGGAGGTGCGCCTGTGACACGTGCAATGGATCCGGCAACAGACACCGTGCCGGTGCTGCGTGGCCGCACGGATGCCGAAGCGCATGTGGGGGTCGTCTGCTTCAAGCAAGGGCCACCCACGCTCATCGGCGCCGAGCTCGAATGGCTGCTCACCCGCAGCAACGACCACACGGCACGGCCAACGCTCCCCGAGGTCGCCGCCGCGCTCGGCGAGCATGCCCCCCGCAGCATCGCTCCAACATCAACCGCACGTGCACTGCCCGGTGGCAGCACCGTCACCGTGGAACCCGGCGGACAGGTCGAGTTGTCCAGCGCTCCCTATCCCGATGCCCGATCCCTGTGCACCGCACTCGCCGCCGACGCCGATTTCCTCAGCGGACGTCTCGCGGCCCATGGGCTGGTGACGAAAGATGCTGCCGCGGACGATGTCCGAGCGCCGCACCGCCAGCTCGGCCTTCCGCGGTACTGCGCAATGGAGGCGGCCTTCGATCGGGTGGGGCCTTACGGACGTTTGATGATGTGCAACACCGCGGCGGTGCAGGTCAGCGTGGACGCCGGGCGCGCAGGCCAGGAGATGACCACCCGCTGGGCGTTGTTGCACGAGGCCGGCCCGGCATTGGTCGCCGCGTTCGCCTGCTCGCCCCGACTGCACGGCGTGCCCGCCGGGCGTTGGGCCTCCCAACGGATGCGGACCTGGTTGGAGCTCGACCCGGCGCGCACCGACCCTCCACCGCTCCAGCTCGACGACGCAGTGGGTGCCTACGCGCGCTGGGCACTCGACGTCCCCCTGCTGTGTGTCCAACAGACCGAAGGCGCGTGGACGGCCCCGTCGGGAGCCACCTTTGCCGACTGGGTGGAGGGCAGGCTGGACACGGCACTGGGGCGCGCACCCACGGCTGTGGACCTCGACTACCACCTGAGCACCCTGTTTCCTCCGGTGCGGGCCAACGGCTATTTCGAGGTGCGCTACCTCGATGCCCAGCCGGGCCTGGCCTGGCAGGTGCCGATTGCCCTGTTCGAGGGACTGCTGCGTGATCAGTCCACAGTGGACGAAGCGCGCGCGCTTTCCGCTATCACCCGAGGCCGCTGGCGCGACGCCGCGAGGCTGGGGATAGCCGACCCGGAGCTGCGCGCCGCGGGTGGTGCCCTGCTGGACCTAGCCAGCTCGCGCGCTGATGACCCGGGCACGGCGGATTTGGTGTCCGCGGCAGCCGAACGCGTCCGTGCTGGACGCACCCCGACGGAGGAAGACAAGTGAGCCAGCAGACCGAGCAGCTACGAACCCGGGCGGCCGAGACGCTGCTGCGCAGTCGGGCCCGCACCACCGCGCTGACCACGCTCGACGAGGGCGAGCTGACCGCCCAGCACTCACCGCTGATGAGCCCATTGGTGTGGGACCTCGCCCACATCGGGAACCAGGAAGAGCTGTGGTTGGTTCGCGATGTCGGCGGGCGAGCCCCCCTGCGGGAGGACATCGACCAGCTCTACGACGCCTTTGTGCACTCCAGGGCCAGCCGCCCTTCCTTGCCCTTGCTCAGCCCGACGCACGCGCGTGGCTACGTCAATACGGTGCGAGAAAAGGTCCTCGACATCCTCGACTCCGCCGCGCTCAGCGGAGATCGACTGCGGGAGAACGCCTTCGCCTTCGGGATGATCGCCCAGCACGAGCAACAGCACGCCGAGACCATGCTCGCCACCCACCAGTTGCGCACCGGCGGCCCCGCGCTCAGCGCCGCGCCGAGCCCGCAGCGCGGCACGGCACTGCCCGCCGAGGCGGTGATCCCGGCGGGGGAGTTCACGATGGGGACCGACATCGAGCCGTGGGCGCTGGACAACGAACGCTCCGCGCACCCGGTGTACCTGCCCGCCTATGCCATCGACACCACACCGGTGACCAACGCCCAGTACCAGTGCTTCATCGCCGCGGATGGATACCAGCGGGCCGAGCTGTGGAGCACCGTCGGGTGGGCGCACCGGCAGCAGGCCGGGTTGCGCGCCCCCCAGTTCTGGCAGCAGGACACCGACGGACGGTGGTGGCGCCGCCGTTTCGGGATCCGTGAGCCGGTACCGGACGCGGAGCCGGTGATGCACGTCTGCTTCCACGAGGCGCAGGCCTACGCGCGCTGGGCGGGCAGGCGTCTCCCGACCGAGGCCGAGTGGGAGAAGGCGGCGCGGTACGACCCGCACTCCGGCCGGAGCAGGCGATATCCCTGGGGCGACGAGGCTCCGACCGCCGAGCGCGCGAACCTCGGGCAGTGCCATTTGCAGCCCGCCGCTGTCGGTTCCTACCCCGCGGGTGCGTCGGCGACGGGGGTCCACCAGCTCATCGGCGACGTGTGGGAATGGTGCGACTCCGGGTTCCACCCGTACCCGGACTTCGAGGTCTTTCCCTACGCGGAGTACTCGCAGGTGTTCTTCGGCGGTGACTACCGGATGTTGCGTGGGGGGTCCTTCGGGGCGGACGAGGTGGTGGCGCGCAGTACCTTCCGCAACTGGGACCATCCCATCCGCCGCCAGATCTTCGCGGGCTTCCGGTGCGCCCGTGATCTGACCGTCGCCGAGCGGGGCTGAGCGCCTCGGTGTGTCGACACCTCGCATACCTGGGGCCGTCCTGCTCGGTGGGGGAGCTGGTCACCCGTGGACCGCACTCCCTGCAGACGCAGTCCTGGGCGCCGCGGGACATGCGTGGCGGCGGCACCATCAACGCCGATGGTTACGGCGCGGCGTGGTGGAACGGCCCCGAAACAGCGCGCTACCGCAGTGACGCTCCGATGTGGACAGACAGCGCCGGTGTGCAGACGTTGCGTTCGGTGCGCTCCCAGGCGGTGCTTGCCGCCGTCCGCTCGGCGACGGTGGGCATGCCCGTGGTCTCCACCGCTGCCGCGCCGTTCACTGACGGACAATGGGCGTTCAGCCACAACGGGGTGGTGCGGGGGTGGCCGCACGCGCTCGCAACCCTGGCGCAGCAGCTCCCGGTGACCGACCTGATGACCATGGACGCGCCCACCGACTCCGCGCTGCTGTGGGCACTGCTGCGCAACCGGCTGCGGCGCAACGAGCCGACACAGGCAGTGGCGGAACTCGCGTGTGAGGTGGCGGCGGCCGCGCCGGGATCGCGACTCAATCTGCTGCTGTCCGATGGCGAGCAGATTGTGGCCACTGCGTGGGAGCACTCGTTGTCCCATCTCGCGGTGGACGACCTCGAGGGACACAACTCTGTAGTGGTCGCGTCCGAGCCTTACGACGACGACCCCGCGTGGCAGTCCGTGCCCGACCACTCCTTGGTGACCGCCCGTCCCGGCAAGGTCACCGTAACCGCATTGGAGCCCCGATGACCGTGCCGACGCTGGATGTGCACCTCTCTGCCGACGCCGCCGGGCAGGCGCTCCGGGCGGACGCCCGCGCAGGGCTGACCGCGCAGGAGAAGTGGTTGGCGCCCAAGTGGTTTTACGACGCCACGGGGAGCACGCTGTTCGAGCAGATCACCGAGCTGCCCGAGTACTACCCCACGCGCACCGAACGGGCGCTGCTGCACACCCACGCCGCCGACATCGCCGCGGCGAGCGGCGCCGACACGCTCGTGGAGCTCGGTTCGGGATCGTCGGAGAAGACGCGGCTGTTGCTGGACGCGTTGCGCGCGGCCGGCCACCTCCGCCGCTACGTACCCCAGGACGTGTCCCAGTCCGCGCTGCGGGCGGCCGCGGAGAGCGTTGCAGCAGAGTACCCAGAAATCGGGGTGCACGGCGTCGTAGGGGACTTCACCCGCGACTTGGACAAGCTGCCCGGCGGGCACCACCGAATGGTCGCCTTCCTCGGTGGCACCCTGGGCAACCTCATTCCCGCCGAACGCGCCGACTTCCTCCGCAGTCTGCGTGCAGTACTCGCGCCCGGCGAGCACCTGCTGCTCGGGGTGGGACTGGTGACCTCGCCGTCGGTGCTGGTTCCCGCCTACGACGACGCGGCCGGGGTGACGGCCGAGTTCAACCGCAACGTGCTGCACGTGCTCAACCGGGAGCTCGGCGCCGACTTCGACGTTGCTGCCTTCGGACACGTCGCGCTGTGGAATGCCGATGCGGAGTGGATCGAGATGCGCTTGCGCGCTGAGCGCGCCATGACGGTCGAGGTCGCCGAGCTCCACCTGACCGTGCACTTCGACGCGGGTGAGGAGATCCGTACGGAGATCTCGGCCAAGTTCCGGCCGGACGGCATCGCTCGCGAGCTCGCCGACGCGGGTTTCACCCTCGACGGGCAATGGTTCGATCGCGACGAGCGTTTCGCGCTGCTGCTGGCCGCAGCGACGTAGCCGCCGGGCATAGCATGACCGCCATGGCTGAACATGAGTTGACCGGACGCCGCGCGATGATCACCGGCGCTGCTAGCGGCATCGGGGCCGCGTGCGTGCACCGCCTGGTGGCGGCCGGCGCCGAAGTTGTTGCCGTCGACCGGGACGCCGAGGCACTGGACCGCCTCTGCGCGGAGCTTCCCGGTGTTCGTGCGGTCACCTGTGATCTCTCGGACCTGGACGCCGTCGACCGGCTACCCGGCGACGTGGACATTCTGGTGAACAACGCAGGTGTGCAGCACGTCGCGCCGGTGCACGAGTTCCCCGTCGAGAAGTTCTCCCTCATCCTGCGACTGATGCTCGAAGCGCCGTTCCGCCTCATCCGGACGTGCCTACCGCACATGTACACCCAGGAATGGGGTCGGGTGGTGAACGTCTCCAGCGTCCATGGTTTGCGGGCCAGCGCCTACAAGTCCGCCTACGTCAGCGCGAAACACGGTCTGGAGGGGCTTTCCAAGGTGGTGGCGCTGGAGGGCGCCGAGCGCGGCGTCACCAGCAACTGCGTCAACCCTGCCTACGTGCGCACCGCGCTCGTCGAGGCACAGCTTGCCGACCAGGCAAGGACCCACCACATCAGCGAGTCCGAGGTGCTGGACAAGATCATGCTGGCGCCCGTGGCGGTCAAACGCTTGGTCGAACCGGCCGAAGTCGCTGAGGTGGTGGCCTTCCTCTGCGGGCCTGCCTCTGGATCGATCACGGGATCTTCCTACCTGATGGACGGTGGCTGGAGCGCGCACTAGCCGTTTCGGGTGCGAGCGACAAAGATCGTCCAGGACAGCTTCGCCCGCCCGTCCCCAAGGAGCGCCCGATGGTTACTCGGCTCAACCCCTCCACAAGGCTGAGTCCACTGGCGTGCATCCTGCCGCCCGATCTGCTTGCCACCTTGGCCCACGACGGAACACCGGAACAGCGCACCGCGGTCCTGGACACCCTGCAGCTGGACCACAGCTTCCGACTCGCCCGCGCCGAGGCGGCCGTTCGGTCGGGAGGGCGCCCCCCGCAGGCGGCAGCAGCAGCGGGTGGCGGAACCCCACAACGCACAATCTACGACCAGCAGCACTCGACGGCCTACACGCCGGGGACGCTCAAGCGCTCGGAAAGCGGACCAGCCGTCGCCGACGTGTCCATCAACCAGGCCTACGACAACTTCGGCGCCACGTACGCACTGTATTGGGATGTGTTCCATCGGGACTCGATCGACAACCAGGGAATGCCGATCAACGGACTCGTGCACTACGGGGACGCCTACGACAACGCATTCTGGGACGGCCAAGGACACATGTTCTTCGGGGACGGCGACGGCCAGCTGTTGACCGACACCACCAAGGGCCTGGACGTGATCGGCCACGAGCTCACCCACGGGGTGACCCAGAACGAGGCGAACCTGACGTACTCCGGCCAATCGGGCGCACTGAACGAGTCGATCTCCGACGTCTTCGGCTCCCTGGTGAAGCAGTACCACCTGTCCCAGAGCGCCGATGTGGCCGATTGGCTCATCGGGGCCGATATCGTCGGTCCGGCACTGGCCCCGGCACTGCGGTCCATGAAGGCGCCGGGCACCGCCAATGCGCACGACTCCCAACCCGCGGACATGGACCATTACGTGCAGACCTCCTCGGACAACGGCGGCGTGCACACCAACTCCGGGATCCCCAACCACGCCTTCTACGTCGTCGCCACCACTCTCGGTGGCAATGCATGGGAGGCGGCGGGGGCAGTCTGGTATGACGCGTTGGCCGATCCGAAGCTCAAACCTAATGCCACCTTCTCCGCCTTCGCCTCGACCACCCTCAGGCAGGCCCGCACACTCTATGGAGCCACCAGCACCGAGGCCGATGCGGTCAAGGCGGGCTGGGATGCCGTCAAGGTGCGCGTCCGCTGACCATGCGCATCGAGTACCGCCGAAGCGGTGGCATGGCAGGTATCGACATGACGGCGAGTGTCGATACCCGGAAGTTGCCTGCGGCGCAAGCCCAGCTCGCCGCCGACCTCATGGACCCGACAAGCGCCGCGTCTGCACCGACCACCGGAGTAGGCGCGCCGGACAGGTTCAGCTACGAGCTGACCGTGCACGACGGTGAGCAAGCGCAGACCCACAACTGGAGCGAGACCGAGGTTCCTTCGGTCGTCGAACCGCTGCTCGCCAGCTTGGGCCAACGCGCTCAACCCGCACCACCTGGCTGACGGGGGAAGGGCGGGTCTAGCTCGCGGCCATCGAGCGCAGCACGTACGGCAGGATGCCGCCGTGGCGGTAGTAGTCCGCCTCTCCGGGGGTGTCGATGCGCACCACGGCGTCGAACTCCACGGTGGTGCCGTCCGTCTTCGCGGCGCTCACGTGCACGGTGTCCGGAACGCCATCGTTCAACTCGGTGATGCCACTGATCTCAAAGGTCTCGGTCCCGTCCAGCCCGAGCGAGGACGCGGTGTCGCCGTTCGGGAACTGCAGCGGGATCACGCCCATCCCGATCAGGTTGGACCGGTGGATCCGCTCGAAGCTCTCCACGATGACGGCGCGAACACCGAGCAGCGCCGTGCCCTTGGCCGCCCAGTCCCGCGAGGATCCCGAGCCGTACTCCTTGCCGGCGAGCACCACCAGAGGTGTGCCCGCCTCGGCGTAGTGCTGGGCGGCGTCGTAGATGAACGCCTGCTCGCCGTCAGCGGTGAAGTCGCGGGTGTAGCCGCCACTGACGTCGTCGAGCAGCTGGTTGCGCAGCCGGATGTTGGCGAAGGTGCCCCGGATCATCACCTCGTGGTTGCCGCGGCGGGAGCCGAAGGAGTTGTAGTCCGTGCGGTCCACCCCGTGCTCGTCCAGGTATTGCGCAGCCGGGGTGCCCGGCTTGATGGCCCCGGCGGGGGAGATGTGGTCGGTGGTCACCGAGTCACCCAGCAACGCCAGCACCCGGGCGCCGGAGATGTCGGTGACGGGTTTGGGGTCCTTCGGCATGCCGTCGAAGTACGGGGGCTTGCGCACGTAGGTGGACTCGGCGTCCCAGTCGAAGGTGCGTCCCTCCGGGGTGGGCAGCGACGTCCAGCGGTGGTCGCCGGCGAAGACGTCGGAGTAGTCCTTGGTGAACATCTCCTCGGTGATCGAGTCGTCCATGGTCTGCTGGATCTCGTTCGCCGACGGCCAGATGTCGCGCAGATAGACGTCGGCACCTGCGCTGTCGGTCCCGAGCGGATCGTGATCGAAGTCGAAGTCCATCGTGCCGGCCAAGGCGTAGGCGATGACCAGCGGCGGGCTCGCCAAGTAGTTCATCTTGACGTCGGGGTTGATGCGGCCCTCGAAGTTCCGGTTGCCCGACAGGACACTGACCACGGACAGGTCGTGCTCGTTGACCACCGCAGACACCTCCTCCGGTAGCGGGCCGGAGTTGCCGATGCACGTGGTGCAGCCGTAACCCACTAGGTGGTAACCGAGCTTCTCCAGATAGGGCCACATGCCGGCCTTCTCGTAGTAGTCGGTGACCACCTTGGAACCCGGCGCCATCGAGGTCTTCACCCACGGCTTGACCGTCAGACCCTTGTCCACCGCGTTGCGGGCGAGCAGCGCCGCACCGAGCATCACGGAGGGGTTGGACGTGTTGGTGCAGGACGTGATCGACGCGATGACGACGGCGCCGTGGTCCAACTCGGTCTTCGTGCCGTCGTTCATGGTCAACGGCACACACTTGTGCGGGCGATCGTCGGATGCCGGCGAGTCGACCGGGGCCTGCCCGCTCGGCTGCGCCTTTCCGACGTCAGAACCGGGAGCGTCGCTGGCCGGGAACGACTCGGACTCCTTCTCCGACACCGGGGCACTCACGTAGTCGAGGATGGTGCCGCGGAAGCTCTGCTTGCTCTCGGTCAACGCGATGCGGTCCTGTGGGCGCTTCGGCCCGGCGATGGAGGGGACCACTGTGGACAGGTCCAGCTCCAGGTACTCCGAATAGGTGGTCTCACGGGACGGGTCGTGCCACAGCCCCTGCTCCTTCGCATAGGCCTCGACCAGGGCGAGCTGTGTCGCGGGGCGCCCGGTGAGCTTCAGGTACCTGATGGTCTCGTCGTCGATGGGGAAAATCGCTGCGGTGGAACCAAATTCGGGGCTCATGTTGCCGATGGTGGCGCGGTTGGCCAGTGGCACTGCAGCCACACCCTCGCCGTAGAACTCCACGAACTTGCCGACGACACCGTGCTTGCGGAGCTGCTCGGTGATGGTGAGCACCACGTCGGTCGCGGTGGCCCCGGCGGGGATCTCGCCGCTGAGCTTGAAGCCGACGACGCGGGGGATGAGCATGCTCACCGGCTGGCCGAGCATCGCCGCCTCGGCCTCGATGCCACCAACGCCCCAGCCGAGCACGCCTAGGCCGTTGACCATGGTGGTGTGCGAGTCGGTGCCCACGCAGGTGTCCGGGTAGGCGACCCCGTCGCGATCGAAGACGACGCGGGCCAGGTGCTCGATGTTCACCTGGTGCACGATGCCGGTGCCCGGCGGGACGACCTTGAAGTCGTTGAACGCACCCTGACCCCAGCGCAAGAACTGGTAGCGCTCGCCGTTGCGCTGGTACTCGAAGTCCACGTTGCGCTCGAAGGCGTCCGGACTGCCGAAGACGTCCGTGATCACGGAGTGGTCGATGACCAGCTCGGCCGGGGCCAGTGGGTTCACCTTGTCCGGGTCGCCGCCCAGGTCGGTGAACGCCTCCCGCATGGTGGCCAGGTCGACGATGCAGGGCACGCCGGTGAAGTCCTGCATGATCACGCGCGCCGGCGTGAACTGGATCTCGGTGCTCGGCTCTGCCTCGGGGTCCCACTCGGCCAGGGCTCGTACGTGGTCAGCGGTGATGTTCGCGCCGTCCTCGTTGCGCAGCAGGTTTTCCGCCAACACCTTCAGGCTGTAGGGCAGCTTTTCCGTGCCGGGTACGGCCGAGAGTCGGTACACCTCGTAGGAGGAATCACTGACCTCCAGGTTCCCGTGAGCGCCGAAGGAGTCCAAGCTGTCGGTCACGTCTGCTCCACTCGTTGATGAGATGGTTCCCTAGGCGATTGTCGCCTATCCGCGCTGTTTCGCCGCAACCAAAGTCTAACAGTACGTGCGTTCTGTTTGCCAGTAGCTGCGGGGTTAGTGGTCGCCGTCCAGCCGCGTGGGGCGCATTGAGCGGCCTCGATGCCGCATGTCCGGTGCCCAGGCCCACGTTGCGGGTGCTGAACGTGTTCGCAAAAAGCGGCGCCGGGCGGGGCAGGCGGGCACCGGTACGAGAAGGTAACGTCCGACCGCATGGCCATCGATCCTGAACTTGCCGGACTGCTCGCCGCCGTGCCGATGCCCGATTTCGGTCGGCCCGACCTGGACGCAACCGACATGCGCCGCCAGATGGAAGACGTCTCCGCGATGATCCCCGTGAGTATCGAGGTGGCGCACGTGGAGGACACCTCGGCCGACGGGGTCCCCGTCCGCTGGTACCGACCGGACGCGGTCGGTCCGCTGCCGATCGTGTTCTTCATCCACGGCGGCGGTTTCGTGGTCGGCAGTGTGCGCACGCACGACGCGCTGGCCCGCCGCATCGCCCGCGACGCCGGAGCCGTGGTGATCTCCGTCGACTACCGGCTCGCCCCGGAAGACCCCTTCCCTGCGGCCGTGGACGACTGCTGGAGCGCACTGCAGTGGACGGCCGAGCATGCCGTCGAGCTGGGCGGCGACCCGGAGCGCATCGCGGTGGCCGGCGACAGTGCTGGGGGCAACCTGGCTGCAGTGCTCACACATCTGGCCCTCGAGGCGGGTGCTCCGTCGTTGGTGTTCCAGCTGTTGTTCTACCCCGTGACCAGCGGGCACCACGACTGGCCGAGTATCACCGAGAACGCCGAGGCTCCGGTGCTGACCAAGCGCGCCATCGAGTACTTCGCCGCCCAGTACGCCGCAGACGGCGCGCAGGCATCGGTGCGCTCGGCCCCGGCCCTGGCCGAGAGCTTCGTCGGCCTGCCGCCCGCCATGGTGTCCACGGCCGGGCACGATCCGCTGCGTGACGACGGCGAGGCGTACGCGTCCCTGCTCGAGCGCGATGGTGTCCCCGTGACCGTGCGACGGTTCGAGGACATGGTGCACGGGTTCGCGTCGTTCGACGGAGTAGTCCCGGCGACCACCGCGGCCGTGGACGAATGTGTGGCGGTCTTGCGCGAGGCGCTGCACGGTAAGTGAGGCTGGTCTCGATTGTACAACTCACGCCCAGACGTAGATTTCCCGAAGCGCCCGGACCCGGACCGGCGACCGGAGAATCACTACAGGTCAAGATGCACCCGAAGGGCCTCATCGACCTCCACCATGACCTGCGCCGGTACCCGACCGAGGACAGGCCCGATCCGCTCGACAGCTAACGATCGGACCTGCTCCGCTTGGGCCTTCGAGTCGACGCGCAAGCCGGTCATCAAGGCGGGCAGCAGAGCCTGGAATGGGAAGACGCGGTCGACATTGCTGGTCACGGGCACGACCGTCACGACGCCCCGGCCCAACCGGTCGGCGGTGGCATTGGCGCGGTCATTGCTGACGATGACCGCGGGACGACGCTTGTTGGCCTCGTTTCCCCGCGTCGGTTCCAGGTCGGTCAGCCGGACCTCACCGCGCAACATCGGTTAGCCCGTCGGCAACCGTGCCGTCCCAGGCCGCCTGCTCACCCGAAGACTCCCACTCATCCCACGCCGCTGCGTAGTCCTGCGCCAGATCAGACTGACGAAGGAGCCGGATCGCTTGCTGGACGGCGGCAGAGCGCGACGGCAGGCCCGCCGTTCGTGCGTATTCGTCGAGGGCCGCGACGTCCTGTACCGGCAGACTGACACTGAGCTTCATACTTAAATGCTACCTCGGTAATACCCGCGCCACGAAGGGGCCGTCGCCGCGAGCGCGTGGCCTGGGTCACTATGGTGGAAAGCCGACGTTCGACCACCCGCTGCAGGAGGTACCGGCGATGCGCGTTCCGTTGACCACCCAGGACTTTCTCGAGCGAGCGGAGGTGGTGTGGGCGGACCGAACCGGCATCATCGACGAGCCCAACCAGCCCGCAGCCTCGGTCGGCACAATCACCTACGGCGCGATGGCGCGCCGGGTACGCGCGTGGCAGGCCGGCTTCGATGCACTCGGCGTCGGCGAGGGCGAGCGGGTCGCGGTGGTCAGCCACAACTCGGCCCGGCTGCTGGAACTGCTCTACGGCGTCACCGCCAGCGGCCGGGTGTGCGTGCCGATCAACTTCCGGCTCAGCCGCGACGAGGTCGCCTACATCGTGGACAACAGCGGCGCATCGGTGCTGCTCGTCGATCCCGAAGTCGATGAGACCCTCGCCGACGTGTCCGCCACGCACCGCTTCGTGCTGGGGGAGCAGACCGAGAACGAGCTGATGCGCTTCGACGTCGAACCGCAGGGGTGGAACGAACCAGACGAGGACGCCACCGCCACCATCAACTACACCTCGGGCACCACGGCGCGACCCAAGGGTGTGCAGATCACCCACCGCAACATCTGGTTCAACGCCACCACCTTCGGGTTGCACACCCGCGTCTGGGAGCGCGACGTCTACCTGCACACCCTGCCCATGTTCCACTGCAACGGCTGGGGCATGCCGTTCACGATGGCCGGCATGGGGGTGCCGCAGGTGGTGCTCCGCAAGGTCGACGGGACGGAGATCCTGCGCCGGGTGGCCGAGCACGGTGTCACCCTGATGTGCGGGGCGCCCGCGGTGTACAGCGCGGTGCTCGACGCCGCCGCGAGCTGGGAGGGTGACATCCCCGGCCGCGACACAGTGCGGGTGATCTGCGCCGGCGCCGCACCACCTAGCCGGACCATCGAGCGGGTTATCACCGAGCTTGGCTGGGATTTCCAGCAGATCTACGGGCTCACCGAAACCTCCCCGCTGCTCACCCACAACCGCACCCGCCCGGAAGACCTGGACCTCCCGGTGGCCGAGCGGGCCAAGCGGTTGAGCCGAGCCGGCTCACCGACCCTGGGAGCCCGATTCCGGATTGCCGAGGGCGGGGAGGTGCTCACCCAGTCGAACGTCGTGCTGGAGGGTTACTGGAACAACCCGGAAGAAAGCGAAAAAGCATTGGCGGACGGTTGGTTCCACACCGGCGACGGCGGGTCCATCGAACCCGACGGAGGCGAGGTGGTGATCGCCGACCGCAAGAAGGACGTCATCATCACCGGCGGGGAGAACGTGTCCTCCATCGAGGTGGAGGACGTGCTGTTCAGCCATCCCGCGGTAGCCGAGGCGGCAGTCATCGGAGTGCCAGATGAGAAGTGGGGCGAGACGATCAAGGCCCTGGTGGTGGTCGCCGACGGCGCCGAGGTGACCGAGGCGGAGCTGATCGCCCACTGCAAGTCCACGGTGGCGAGCTACAAGGCACCGACCTCGGTGGAGTTCCGCGAGGAGATCCCCCGCACGGCCACCGGCAAGATCCAGAAGTTCAAGTTGCGCGAGCAGTTCTGGGCCGAAGGAGAGCGTCAGGTCAACTAGGGGTCCAGCATCAGGTGGCCAGCATCCCCAGTTCGGGGAAGGTGCCGCCGAGCACCTGCTCCGGGTCGGCGCCGAGCACCCGATGCAGCACTTCGCCGTAGATGCTGCGGAAGTCGACGTCGGCCTTGAGGTCCCCGTTGTCCAGGTCGGTGAGGCTGGGCTCGCCGCCGTAGAAGCCACCTCGCACTGGCAGTCCCGCGAGGAAGACCGGTCCGGCGGTGCCGTGGTCGGTGCCTTGGGAGGCATTGGCCCGCACCCGGCGACCGAACTCCGAGTACGTCATCAGCACCACACCTTTTCCGTGCGGGTCACCGGCCATGTCGCCGAGGAACTTCGACACCGCCGAGTCGAGTGTTCCGAGCAGGGTTTGTTGCGTGCCGCGTTCGTCGGCGTGCGTGTCGAATCCGCCGAGGCTCACCGTGTACGCCTTGGTCGGCACCCCCGCCTTGATGCATCGGGCCACCAGATCCAGCTGGGCGGACAAATCCTGCTTGCCCTTGCTCTGCTCGCCTGTCGAGATCGGGCCGAACGTCGCGGACACCGCGCGCTCCGCGCGCAACGACGCGCAGACCATGGCTTCGGTGGGGGTGTCGGTGTCCGCAGCCATCCCCAGGCCCTGCAGCGCACCGGCGAGGTCTTTGGCCAAGGGCTTCTGCGCGCCGACAGGCAATGCGGCCGCCGTGCACCGGTTGCCGACCGACAGGGGCGGCAGCACCGAGCCCGTGTTCACCGCGCGCACCGGGTCGTCCCCGGTCGCGTCGAGCCAGCGACCGATCCACCCGGTGTTGGTGGGTGCACTCGGCGAGCCGGTCTGCCAGATGTCCATCGAGCGGAAGTGGCTGTGATCCGGCTGCGGGTAGCCGACACCGCGCACCACGGCCAGGTGCTTGTCGGTCCACAACGCGGCCATCCCCTTCATCGCCGGATTGAGCCCCAGCGCATCGTCGAGGTGCAGCACGTCCGCCGGGGCGTACGCCAGCTCGGGGCGGGCATCGTGGTAGGCGGGATCGGCGTAGGGGATGAGCGTGTTCATCCCGTCGTTGCCCCCGTAGAGGGTGACCAGCACCAGGATTGACGACCCCGCGGGCAAGGGATCGCTCTGCGCCCGCTGCTCCAGTTCCCCCCACGTCACTCCGGCCGAGCCGGCCAACAGGGCTGCGCCGCCGACCACCCCGGAGGCGACAAGGAAGCGCCTGCGCGTCAACGTGTCCATCAGTGCTCCTTCAGTTGGTGAGGTACTCGGGGGTGTTCATGGCCACGGCTACCAGCGTGACCGGGTCATTGACCACACCGCGCAGCACGGCCACGGTTCGGTCACTGAACCCGCCGAGACCGAGCAAGTAGCCGACGGCGTCGATCCGGGTGGAGATCGCAGCGGACCGCACGGCGGTGATGTCACCGCTGCGAGCCCAGAGCGCGGCGGCTTGCATGCGCCCGTCCGCAGCTGCCGTGGACAGCCATGCCTGCCCGCTTGGCCACCCGCCGACGCTGGGTGGGTAGAACGGCAGCTGGCCGAGCAGGCGGAGCACGCCAACCAGCTGTTGGACCGCCTTGTCCTCGTTCAGGGAGACTTGGACCGCCCGGACGGCGCCGATGGCCCACTCCACCGGACTGATCACGATCGAGCCGCGGGCCGCGCTCTGTTCGGGTGAGCTGAGCATTGCGGAGAATGCGGCCGCCAGGTTGCGGCTGGGGCCGTACGTGTCGAGCAGGTGGGCGAGCGTTGCGTCACTGGGCGGTGTGGCGGAGATCAGGTGGGTCCACATCCTCGTCAGGACGAAGCGCGAGGAGGCCGGAGACCCCAGCACGGCATCGCAGTAACCCGCGGCGTCGAGGTTTCCGGTGACGCCGAGCAGTGTCTTGGACCCGTTGTCGTGCAGCGCAGGCCGCGGCGACGTTGCGCCGTCGGGATTGATCCGCCAGCCGGTGAGCGCGCGCGCCCCTTCCCGGACATCGGTCTCGGTGTAGCCGTTGCCGTGCCCGAGGGCGAAGAGCTCCATGAACTCCCGACCCAGGTTCTCGTTGGGAGCCTTGGCGGTGTTCTTCTCCCCGTCCAGCCACCGCAGCATCGCGGCGTCGGTGAGTACGGCGTAAGCCAGCGTGTGGAAATCACCCTTGCCCAGGGTGCGCAGCTTCTCGTTCTGGGCGAGCATCAGCGAAGCTTGTTTCACCTTCTGCGCCGAGGTCGCGAAGTGGTTGTGCCAGAGGAAGGTCAGCTTTTCGTCGAAGGGCCGCTGCACCGCCACCATCCGGCGCAGCCACCACGCCGTCAAGGTGCTCAGCTGCGCGGCCTGCTGCTTGTGGTGTGCGGCCTTCTGCGCTTTGGTCGCCGACTTGCCCGGCTCGGCGACCGCGTCGAAGTGCGGTGGGGCGGTGCTGCGGGCGCCGGGATCGGCATTGGGGTCACTCGCCACGATCTGGCCGACGTACTGCGGCGCGCTGATCTCCACCGCTGCGTCGACCGCCGCGCCGGTGGCGCCGAAACCGGTGCGCCGCAACAGTCGTGCGGTGGCGATCCACTGCTCGTTCTGCGTCATGTCACCAGCCACCTTCGTCGTAGGCATGCGCTGCTCACGGATTACGACGCTAGGCGCATACCGGCAGCGACGGTTGTGAATGCCGTGAGAAGACCGTGAGATTCCGGGTCGACATACGGCCAGCGCGCTGCCCGGTTGTGTGGTTGCTGGGGCTGAAGGTGGCAGAGTGTACGACGGTGCCTCTGGCGCTGGAGAGAAAATAGTGTCACAGTGATGCGGCGTGTCGGCTTGACCACAGAGTGTGCGGCGGCCCGGCGTGCAAACAGACGTTGACGACGGTGACACCTCGCCGCGCCCGTGACTCAGGCGCTTGGTATCGGGGAAGCCAGCTGGAGGAGAGATATCGGTGTCTCGGCTCGAGAGCGACCGGCGCGGTCCCGCGCCCCGTCACCTGGTCCGCGGGGTGCTCGGAGCGACCATCGTCACCGCGATGCTCGCGGCCGTCCCGGCCACTGCGGCCGCCGTCCCGCCGCCTCCGCCCAACCCCAGTGACTCCCAGCTGGGCTCGGCCAGCGCGGACGCCAGCAGCAAGGCGGGCGAGGTCGCCAGACTGGTAAACCAGCTCAACGTCGCGCAGGGCGCCCTTGACCAGCTGACCAGCGCGGTCGCGCTGAAGAAGGAACTGGCCAACAAGGCGAGGGTGGACCTGGGCACCGCGCAACAGGCGGCGGCGGCGGCCGCCACGGCGCAGGTGTCAGCCCAGCAGCAGGTGACCGTGGCGCAGCGACGAATTGACGACGCGCGCCGGCAGGTCGACCAGTTCGCGGCAGGCAGCTACCAGCAGGGCAGCACTGTCGGTTCCTTCAGCGCCTACGTCGGATCGGCGAGCCCGGAAGACGTGCTGGCCCGCGCGCAGCTGCTCGACGCGGTCAGCAGTAGCCAGCTCGGCGTGATGGACACCTTGCAGCGGGCGCGGACGCAGAGTGCGAACGCCGATTCCGAGGCCAGGGCCGCCAAGCAACGCGCGGACACGGCGAACGCTGCGGCGACGCGGGCCAAGCAATCCGCGGATGGCGCGACCAGTGCGGCGGTGCAAGCCCAGCAGACCCAGGCCGCGCAGTCCCAGCAGCTCGAGCTCAACCGCAACAAGGCGCAGTACGCGGTCGACCAGGCCAGGGGAGCGGTCGCCGGTCTGCAGGGTCAGCGCCAGGCCTTCGAGCAGTGGGACGCCCAGCGACGGGCCGAGGAGGCGGCCGCGGCACGCGCCGCTGCGGAGGAAGCTGCGCGCGAGCAGGCCGCCGCCGAGGCAGCCGTGCGCCAGCAACAGGCCGAGGCGGCAGCGCGCCAGGAACAGGCAGCAGCAGCGGCCCGCCAGGAACAGGCAGCGGCGGCGGCGCGCCAGGAACAGGCAGCAGCAGCGGCCCGCCAGGAGCAGGCAGCGGCGGCGGCGCGCCAGGAACAGGCGGCGGCGGCAGCGCGCCAGGAGCAAGCCGATGCGGCGGCAGCGGAAGCCCGGGCGGCAGCAGCGGAGGCCAAGGCGGCCGCAGCGGGGCGACTGCAGGAAGCTCAGGCAGCGGCGGCGGAGCGCCAACAGCAGGCCGAGGCAGCTGCTTCGGCCGCACGGCGCGCGTCAGCGGCGGCGGAGCGCCAACAGCAGGCCGAGGCAGCTGCTTCGGCCGCACGGCGCGCGGCAGCGGCTGCCTCAGCACCCGCGCCGCGGGTACCGTCCTACACCCCACCGGCCCCCTCCGGCGACGGGGGTGGCAGCAGTGCCACGGGGGATCCGCAGACCGTGATCAACCGTGCCCTGTCGCGGCTGGGCGCGCGGTACTCCTGGGGTGGCGGCAACTACAACGGACCGACCGTCGGCGTCCGAGACGGCGGCGTCGCGGACAGCTACGGTGACTACTACAGCGTCGGTTTCGACTGCTCGGGGCTGATGATGTACGCCTTCGCCGCCGCGGGCATCTACCTGCCGCACTTCAGCGGTTACCAGTACACCTCGGGCACGCAGGTCCCCCTGTCTCGGATGCAGCCTGGCGACATGATCTTCTACGGCGACGGGGGCAGCGAGCACGTGGCGCTGTACATGGGCAACGGCAAGATGATCGAAGCCCCGGAGTCCGGCGAGGTTGTCAAGGTCTCGCCGGTCCGCTACGGGGGCATCGCACCGTATGTGACGCGGATGTTCTGAGCTCCTCACCGGGCCGCCTACGCTCACAGCCTCCACACGGTGCAGGCTGTTGGCTGTAGACGCGTGGCGACAACGGAGGAGTGGTCAGTGACCTCAGGGGCACAGAGTTCGGACATGCCGAGCGCAGCGAGCATGCAGCGAGACGCGCAGCTGCTCGAGCGCACCGTGTTCGAGGTCAAGCGGGTCATCGTGGGCCAGGACCGAATGATCGAGCGGATGCTCGTCGGCTTGCTGGCCAAGGGGCACATGCTGCTGGAAGGCGTGCCCGGTGTGGCGAAAACCCTTGCGGTGGAGACTTTTGCCACCGTGGTCGGGGGTTCCTTCTCCCGCATCCAGTTCACGCCCGACCTGGTGCCCGCTGACCTGGTGGGGACGCGGATCTACCGGCAGGGGCGCGAGGAGTTCGACACCGAGCTCGGCCCGGTGCTCGCCAACTTCGTGCTCGCCGACGAGATCAACCGCGCTCCGGCCAAGGTGCAGTCGGCGCTGCTCGAGGTGATGTCGGAGCGGCAGGTGACCATCGGCGGCAACACCTTCCCGATGCCCGATCCGTTCCTGGTCCTGGCCACGCAGAACCCGATCGAGAACGAGGGCGTCTACCCGCTGCCCGAGGCCCAACGCGACCGCTTCCTGTTCAAGATCCTCGTCGAGTACCCGACGGTGGAGGAGGAGCGGGAGGTCGTCTACCGGATGGGCGTCACCCCGCCGGTGCCCGAGCAGGTGCTCAACCCCGCCGAGCTGGTCCGCCTGCAGGGCGTGGCCTCGCAGGTGTTCGTGCACCACGCACTGGTCGACTACGTGGTGCGCGTGGTGGCAGCCACCCGCAACCCCGCGGAGGTCGGGCTCACCGACGTCGCCGGCTGGATCGGCTACGGCGCGTCGCCGCGTGCGACCCTGGGCACCATCGCCGCGGCGCGGGCGCTCGCGCTGGTGCGGGGACGCGACTACGTGCTGCCACAGGATGTGGTGGACGTGTTCGCCGACGTCCTGCGCCACCGGCTGGTGCTCTCCTATGACGCGATGGCCGACGAGGTGCCCGTGGAGCACGTGGTCACCCGGGTGCTGCAGTCGGTGCCCCTGCCGCAGGTCAGCTCGCAGTCGGTGCCGATGAGCCCACCGCAGGCCCCCGGTGCGCAGGGTGGCCACGGCCAGCCGACAGGTGCGGCACCGCAGCCGTTTCAGTCTGCGCCCCCGCAGCCCGTCGCCCCCCAGCAGCGGTGACGTCATCCGCCACCGGTATGCACGATCGACCGGAGCGGCCGTCGTGGGCACCCCCGTCGTTGGAATCCGGGCACCTGGAAGATCCGAAGCTCGGCGCGGCGCTGCGGACGCTGGAGCTGACCGTCCGCCATCGCCTGGACGGCCTGCTGCAGGGTAATCATCTCGGCCTTGTACCCGGGCCCGGGAGCGAACCCGGCGATGCGCGCACCTACCAACCCGGCGACGACGTCCGGCGGATGGACTGGTCGGTGACCGCGCGCACCACCGAGGCACACATCCGGCAGTCGATCGCGGATCGCGAGCTGGAGACCTGGGTGGTCCTCGACCTCTCGCCGAGCCTGGACTTCGGCACCGCGGCGTGCGAGAAGCGTGACCTCGCGGTGGCGGCGGTGTCGGCGATCGCTCACCTGACCAACGGTGGGGGCAATCGGATCGGCGCGATCGTGGCCACCGGCGCCCACACCACGCGTATCCCGCCGCGGGGCGGCGCGGTCGCTGCGCAGACGATGCTGCGCACCATCGCCACCACCCCCCGCGCGCCCGACGGCACCCGCGGTGATCTCGCGGCGGCGCTGGAGCTGCTGCGCAGACCACCGCGGCGGCGGGGGATGGCCGTTGTGATCAGCGACTTCCTTGGCGAGATCAACTGGGAGCGGTCGCTGCGCGGTCTGTCTGCCCGGCACGACCTGCTCGCCGTGGAGGTGCTCGACCCCAGGGACATGGAGCTGCCCGACGTCGGGCGGGTGGTGCTGAGCGACCCGGAGTCCGGACGCGTCCGCGAGGTCAACACCACCGCGCGGTTGCGCAAGGATTTCGCCGCCGCAGCCTCGGCGCACCGCGACGAGGTCAACGCGACCCTGCGCCGTTGCGGCGCCCCGCGGTTGAGCCTGCGCACCGACTCCGACTGGATCGCCGACATCGTGCGCTTCGTCGCGGCCCGCAAGCGGGGCTGGACGGGGGCGCGCGGATGAGCCTGTCCGGGTTCAGCTCCCCGCTGTGGTTCCTGTTGCTGCTCGGCGTGTTGGCGTTGTTGCTGGGATACCTGCTGATGCAGCGGATGCGGCGTCGCCACGCCATGCGCTTCACCAACCTCGCCCTGCTGGAGCGGGTCGCCCCCACCCGGCAGGGGTGGTCCAGGCACGTCCCCACCGCCTTGTTCCTGGTTGCGCTCATCGGGCTCACCGTCGCGCTGGCCGGGCCGACGTCCGAGCGCAAGGTGCCCCGTAACCGGGCCACCGTCATGCTGGCCATCGACGTGTCGCTGTCCATGGAGTCCACGGACGTCAATCCCTCACGGCTGAAGGCGGCGCAGGAGGCGGCCAGGGGGTTCGTCGATGGGCTGACGCCGGGGGTGAACCTCGGTGTGGTGGCCTTCGCCGGGACGGCCACCGTGCTGGTCTCGCCCACCACGGACCGGGCAGCGCCCAAGGCCGCGATCGACAACCTGAAGCTGGCCGAGCGGACGGCGACGGGCGAGGCCATCTTCACCTCGTTGCAGGCCATCGACACGATCTCGGCGGTCGTTCCGGGTGGCACCCAACCCCCGCCGGCCCGGATCGTGTTGCTCTCCGACGGTGCCCAGACGGTGCCCGAGTTCACCGACGACCCGCGAGGATCGTTCACCGCCGCCGCGGAGGCCAAGAAGAAGAACACTCCGGTGTCCACTATTTCCTTCGGAACCCGTTATGGCACAGTGGATATCGAGGGCCGTAAGCAACCGGTGCCGGTCGACGACGCCTCCATGCGTCAGATCGCCAAGCTCGCCGGCGGCGAATTCTACACCGCGTCGAGCGTGTCCGACCTCAAGCAGATCTACGCCACCCTCGAGGAGCAGATCGGCTACGAGAAGGTACGCGGCGACGCGAGCCGACCGTGGCTGATCATGGGCACGATCATCGCGCTGCTCTCGGCCGGCTCGGCGCTGATCCTGACCCAGAGACTCCCCTGAGGTGCAGCGCAAATGCGGGCTACTCGCCGGTAGCCGATAGGTTCGCACCATGGCCGCACCGGATTCGACGACCACAGCCCGCTCTGTCCTCGTCACGGGAGGCAACCGGGGGATAGGTCTCGCCATCGCCCGCGCGCTGGCCGCGGACGGACACCGGGTTGCCGTCACCCACCGTGGTTCCGGCGCGCCAGAGGGTCTGTTGGGGGTGCAGTGCGACGTCACCGATGCCGCCGCCGTCGACGCCGCCTTCGCCGAGGTGGAAGCGGCGCAGGGGGCGGTGGAGGTGTTGGTGTCCAACGCCGGTATCACCGAGGACACCCTGTTGCTGCGGATGAGCGAGGACCAGTTCACCTCGGTGCTCGACGCCAACCTCACCGCGGCCTACCGGGTGGCCAAGCGCGCCGCCCGCGGCATGCTCAAGGCGCGCTGGGGTCGCATGGTGTTCATCTCCTCGGTCGTGGGCATGTCCGGCGCACCGGGCCAGGTGAACTACGCCGCCTCCAAGGCCGGACTCGTCGGGCTGTCGCGTTCTATCGCCCGTGAGCTCGGCTCCCGGTCCATCACCGCCAACGTGGTCGCCCCCGGCTACGTGGACACCGACATGACCGCTGAGCTCACCAACGCCCGCCGCAAGCTGATTACCGACTCCATCCCCCTCGGGCGCCAAGCCCAGCCCGAGGAGATCGCCAGCGCCGTGCGGTGGCTGGCCTCCGACAGCGCGGGCTACGTCACCGGTGCCGTCATTCCCGTTGACGGCGGCATCGGCATGGGCCACTAAGCAGCAACCGCACCACCCACAGAAAGCACAGGAGGAACTGTCGTGAGCGGACTGCTCGAAGGCAAACGCGTGCTGATCACCGGGGTGATCACCGACGCATCCATCGCGTTTCACGCCGCCCGAGTGGCGCAGGAACAGGGAGCCACCGTGGTGCTCACCGGCTTCGGGCGGATGAGCCTGGTGGAGCGCATCGCCAAGAGGCTGCCCGAGCCTGCGCCCGTGGTGGAGCTGGACGTGGCCGACACCGAACAGCTGGCCTCGCTGGCGCAGCGGGTCGGTGAGCATGTCGACGGCCTGGATGGAGTGCTGCACTCGGTCGGCTTCGCGCCTGCCTCCTGCCTCGGTGGCGGCTTCCTGGACGCGCCGTGGGAGGACGTCGCCACCGCAATCCAGATCTCCGCCTTCTCACTCAAGTCCCTCGCCGTGGCCTGCCTGCCCTTGATGAGCAGCGGCGGATCGGTGGTGGGCATGGACTTCGACGCCCGCCAGACCTGGCCCGGCTACGACTGGATGGGGGTGGCCAAGGCGGCGCTGGAATCGACCAGCCGCTACCTGGCCCGCGAGTTGGGGCCCCAGGGCATCCGGGTCAACGTCGTGGCGGCGGGCCCGCTGTCCACGATGGCGGCGCGCTCCATCCCGGGTTTCGAGCAGTTTCAGCAGCCGTGGGCCGACCGGGCGCCGCTGGGCTGGGACCAGCACGACGTGCTGCCGGTAGCCAAGACGGTGTGTGCGCTGTTGTCGGACTGGTTACCGACCACGACCGGGTCGATGGTGATGGCCGACGGTGGTTTTCACGCCATGGGTGTTTAGGTGGTGGGCAACTATGATGCGTTGCTCGTGCTGTCCTTCGGAGGTCCCGAGGGACCGGACGAGGTCCTGCCTTTCCTGCAGAACGTGACGCGAGGACGGGGGATTCCACCGGAGCGGCTGGAGGCGGTGGCGCAGCACTACCTGCACTTCGGCGGCGTCTCGCCCATCAACGCCCTCAACCGCCGGCTCATCGCGGAGGTGGAGGCCGAGCTCGCGCAGCAGGGCATGGTGCTGCCGGTGTACTTCGGCAATCGCAACTGGGACCCTTTGGTGGAGGACACCCTCGCCGAGATGCAGGCCGCGGGGGTACGCGATGCCCTGGTGTTCCCCACCTCGGCGTGGGCGGGATACTCCGGGTGCCGGCAGTACCAAGAGGACATCGCCCGTGCGCGTGCGACCGCGGGTACGGGGGCGCCGCAGCTGACCAAGCTGCGGCAATTCTTCGACCACCCGGTGTTCATTGCGGCGGTCGCCGACGCCATTACCTCGGCTTACGCGCAGCTACCCGCCGAACATCGTGCGGCTGCCCGCCTCGTGTTCACCGCGCACTCGGTGCCCGACGCCGCCGACCTCGCTGCCGGACCACCCGAGGAGGGCGGCCGGCGTTACTCCCGGCAGGTCAGGGAGGCCTCCCAACTTGCGGCCGAGCAGGCCGGCGTGCCCGACTACGACGTGGTGTGGCAGTCACGGTCCGGGCCACCGCAGGTGCCGTGGCTGCAACCAGACATCGTCGAGCACCTGCACGCGCTGCACGCACAGGGCACTGGCGCGGTGGTGGTGTGTCCGGTGGGCTTCATCTCCGATCACCTGGAGGTGCTGTGGGATTTGGATACTGAGGCGATTGAGGCAGCTCACGAGCTGGGCATGACCATGGTCCGCGCCGCCACCGCCGGCGCCGATCCCCGCTTCGCGGAGCTCGTTGTCGAGCTGGTGCGGGAACACACCGACACGGTGCCCGCCCGACGACTGGGCACGGTGGGCGCCGCCGGGTGCACCGAAAACGGGGCGCCCTGCGCGCTGCGTTGTTGCGAACCGGCGGCGCGCACGAGGTCGTAAACGCACCGGCGTCACCCACAGTGCTCTACCCTCGCGAGTAGTAGTGATACCCGTGTGGGCCGCGTAGCTATCGGCTGCTGGTCCCCACCGAGCGGCTCGGAGGATCGGTGCTCCCTCTTTGGCGACGGAAGTTGGCGCTGGTCAGCGCCGTGGTGGCGATCGCGCTGCTCGGCGCAGCGTGCACCAGCGCCCCCCTGTCCACCCCCGCGGCCCGTGCGGCGCCTGCTGGTGCCCCCGGTAGCAGCAGCACGCCCGGCGCACCGCCTGCGTCACTCGCGTTCACACCCAAACCTGGCGCACAGCAGATCAACCCCCTTGACCCGGTACTGGTGACGGCATCCACCGGGACGCTCAACTCTGTCCAGCTGAGCAACGCGCAGGGCAAGACGATTACCGGCATCATGACGCCGGACAACCTGACCTGGAAACCGTCCGAGCCACTGGGCTACGACAAGGCCTACACACTCACCGTGAGTTCCATTAACCCGCAGGGCGTGCCAGGGACGCAGACGAGCACGTTCAGCACACTGACGCCGAGCAATAAGACCAAGCCCTACCTCACGACGACGGCAGGAACACCGTTCAACAGTGCGAGCACCTACGGTGTCGGCACGGTCGTCGTCGCCCACTTCGACGAGAAGATCGCTGATCGTGCCACCGCCGAGAAGACCCTCTCCGTGACGACCAATCCGCCGGTGACCGGGTCCTGGTACTGGGTAGACAGCCAGAACGCGCACTGGCGCCCGGAGAACTACTTTCAACCGGGAACCAAGGTCACCGCCGCCGTCAAGGTATTCGGCTTGAACCTTGGCGGTGGCCTGTACGGCCAGGAGGACGCGCACGCCTCATTCGCCATCGGCGACTCGCACATCTCGATTGCCGACGACACCACCAAACAGGTGACGGTGTCGGAGAACGGCAAAGTCGTCCGCACGATGCCCACCTCGATGGGCATGGGAGGCAGCGAGGTCGTCAACGGAAAGACCATCACCTTCTGGACCCAGCCGGGCACCTACACGGTGCTGGATAAGTCGAACCCCGTGGTCATGGACTCCTCGACCTTCGGGCTGCCGATCAACTCGCGGCTGGGTTACAAGGAGACCATCAACTACGCCACCAGGATCAGCACTGACGGCATTTATCTGCACCAGCTCGACAGCACCGTGTGGGCCCAAGGCAACACCGACACTTCACACGGCTGCCTGAACCTCAACGCCGCCAATGCGAGATGGTTTTACGGATTCGCCCAGTCCGGCGACGTGGTGCAGGTTAGAAACACCGGCGGTGCGCCCCTGCAGGTGTGGCAGAACGGCGACTGGACAGTGCCGTGGCAGACCTGGCTGGCCGGCAGCGCGCTGCGCTGAAGGTCGCCAGCGCGCTGCGGGGAAGACGGCAACCCGGCTGACCTTCATCGCCGCGGAGCCGCAAGCACGCGCACCGACTCGTCCACGGCCGCGCGCTGCGCCGTACGTACTGCCGTCCACAGCGGACGAAGCAGTTCTTCGCGTCCGATGGCGGCGGCGGCGGTCTGGGCGCCACCAGGGGTGTCCGCGGTGGCGGCGGTGAGGATCGCGGCGATGTGCTCGGCCTGGTCCAGCACGCGCAGCGCGCGCGGTGGGGTGCCCGGTGGCCAGTCCGGACTAGGCCGTGCGCGCAGGGCAGCGGCGATGCGCCCGCGCACGTCGCGGTCCCCTCTGGCGACCTCGAGCTCCGCGAGGGCAGTGGCGCTGTATCGCACCGCGGAGCGCAGGGCGTGCTCGGCCTCGCCCATGCCGACCGTTTCCGCCGTGGGAACCTCTGCTGGCACCGAGAACACCGCCCACCGCAGTGCCTCCTGCCCCTCGTAGGTCGGCACCAGCCCGAGTCCCGCCGTGGGGGCCAATACTGCCTCCCCGGCGACCAAGGCGGCGGTGGCGAACGGTGTGCCGGGCGGCATGCCGCGCACGTCGCCGGCCACCGGCAGCACCAGGCGGATATCGCGGGGCTGCGCGCGGCGCAGTGACGACAAAAGGGTGGCGGCGCCCGCAGTGCCCCGATCGGGCTCGGGCAGACCGGTGGCACCGGCCGTTACCCGGTCGGCGGCGTGCACCCGCTGCAACGGGGCCCACGAATTCAACGCGTCCAGCAGATCATCCGGTGCGGCACCACCCGCCAACCAGGCGGAGGCCCAGACGGTGAGGGTGGCACTTGCGTTCGGCACAGTGCTCGAGCATAGGACGGCGTGGCGCGGAGCGCCGGACGCCTCGACTCACCTAACGTCTCTGCGCGTGAGCAAACCCTACGGTGACATCTACGCGGGCCACAGCCGCCGTCGTGCCCGCGCGGTGCCCGAGATCACCGCCGAGCGCGACCTCGTGGTCGAGGACGCGGCCACCGGCTTCTGCGGGGCCGTGCTGAGTATCGAGCGCAGCTACGACGGTGAGTTCGTCCGGCTGGAGGACGCCACGGGGCGCAGTCGGTTGTTCGCGATGCGTGCCGCCGCATTCTTGGTCGACGGCGCGGCCGTCACCCTGATCAGGCCGGCCCAGGGCAGTCGGGTGGTGCAGCGCAGCGCCTCGGGATCGACCGCCGTGACGGGTCTGCGGGCCAGGACCGCACTACCCAGCCGCATCTGGGTAGAAGGAATCCACGACGCTGCCCTGGTGGAACGGGTATGGGGCCACGACCTGCGGGTCGAAGGGGTGGTGGTGGAGCACCTGGAGGGGTTGGACAACCTGACCGACCGACTGGCGGACTTCCGGCCAGGCCCTAGGCGTCGCGTCGGGGTGCTGGTCGACCACCTCGTCACGGGCTCCAAGGAGTCGCGGTTGACCAAATCGCTCGGACCGCACGTCATGGTGACCGGACACCCTTACATCGACGTGTGGGAAGCGGTGAAGCCCGCCGCGGTCGGCATCGCGGCGTGGCCGAAGATCCCGCGCGGGCAGGACTGGAAGACCGGGATCTGCGCGGAGTTGGGATGGGGCACGCCCCGCGAGGGGTGGCACCGGGTGAACGCCGCGGTGTCGAGCTTCCGCGACCTGCAAGCGCCGATGATCGGTGCCGTCGAGCAGCTGGTGGACTTTGTCACGGCGGCGCCGGTTCTCTGACAGGATGGTGGTGTGGCAGCACTGATCTGGCTGGTCGCCGGAATCTTGCTCGCCGCCGCAGAGGTGGCGACGGGCGACTTCTTTCTGCTCATGCTCTCCGGCGGAGCGCTGGCTGCCGCGGGGTTCGCCGGGGTCACCGGAGGGCCGGTGTGGTTGGACGCGGTGGTGTTCGCGGTGGTGTCCATCGGACTGGTCGCGGGGGTACGGCCACCGCTGCTCCGCAAGGTACGGCGCGGCGCGATCCTGCCCACCAACGTCGATGCCCTGCTCGGTAGAAAAGCCACCGTCCTCGAACGCGTCGACGGCCACGGCGGGCAGGTCAAACTCGCCGGCGAGGTGTGGTCAGCCCGTGCCTACGACGACACTCGGGTACTCGAACCCGGGCGAACAGTCATTGTCCTGGAAATCAATGGTGCCACCGCTGTGGTGTCGGAGGAGCCCTGAATGAGTGCTGCCCTGATCGTCCTTGCCGTCATCGTGCTTCTCGTGGTGCTAGTGGTGGTGAAGTCCTTCGCCCTGGTCCCGCAGGCGGAAGCCGCCGTGGTGGAGCGACTCGGCCGCTACAACAAGACGATCAGTGGGGAGCTCGCGTTCCTCATCCCCTTCGTCGACCGGGTGCGGGCCAAGGTGGACCTGCGCGAGCGGGTGGTCAGCTTCCCGCCGCAGCCGGTGATCACCCAGGACAACCTCACGGTGTCCATCGACACCGTCGTCTACTTCCAGGTGACCAACCCACAGGCTGCCGTGTACGAGATCAACAACTACATCGTCGGTGTCGAGCAGCTCACGACGACGACGCTGCGCAACGTGGTCGGCGGCATGACTCTGGAGGAGACGCTCACCTCGCGCGACGCCATCAACGGCCAGCTGCGCGGGGTGCTGGACGAGGCCACCGGGCGTTGGGGGCTGCGGGTGGCGCGGGTGGAGCTCAAGAGCATCGACCCGCCGCCGTCGATCCAGGAGTCGATGGAGAAGCAAATGAAGGCGGACCGGGAGAAGCGGGCCACTATTCTGACCGCCGAGGGACAGCGGGAGTCGTCCATCAAGACTGCGGAAGGGCAGAAGCAGAGCCAGATCCTAATGGCCGAGGGCGCGAAGCAGTCGGCGATCCTCTCCGCGGAGGCCGAGCGGCAGTCCAGCATCCTGCGCGCGCAGGGTGAGCGGGCCGCGCGCTACCTGCGGGCCCAGGGTAAGGCGAAAGCCATCGAGAAGGAGTTCGCCGCCATCAAGTCGGGCCGGCCCACGCCGGAGCTGCTGGCCTACCAGTACCTGCAGACGCTGCCCCAGATGGCCCAAGGCGACGCGAATAAGGTGTGGATCGTGCCGAGTGACTTCTCCACCTCGCTGCAGGGCTTCGCGAAAATGCTCGGCGCACCGGGGGAGGACGGCGTCTTCCGCTTCGAGCCGAGTCCCACCGACGAGGTGCACACCACACCCGAAGACGACTCCGAGGAGGTCAAGAACTGGTTCGACACCTCCACCGACCCCAAGATCGCCGCTGCCGTCGCGGCAGCCGAGGCCGTCGCCCGCACCGACGTGGAGCCCCCACACGAGCTTGCGCGAAGGACCGGCGCGGTCGCCGCGCAGAAAGCCGCCCAGGCCTCGCACAACGCAAACCAGAGGGACGAACCGGGTGAGCACCCTGCATTGCCGCCCAGCGCTGCCCAACAACCGCAGGACCAACCGTGACAGCACGGCCAACAGCCCTGGCAGGTCCACCCGAACAGCGCTGAGCGGTTCGGGCAGCTCAGCTTCGCATGAAGTCCAGGATCAGCTGAGCCAGCTCGGGCCCCGCGTCTTCCTGGACGAAGTGCCCGGCGCGTTCGATCACCGGGTGTTCGAGTCCCGCGGCCCCGGGCACCGCCCGTTGCAATACCGGTCCCATGGCGCCGGTGATCGGGTCGCTGTCGGCGAATGCGACGAGGAAGGGCTTGTCGAACGTCGAAAGCCGTTGCCAGGCAGCGCGGTTTGCTTCAGTGGCCGGGTCGTCGGGACGGGTGGGCAGGATGACGGGTAAGGCGCGCGGGCCGGCCTTGTAGGACTCGTCGGGAAACGGTGCATCGTAGGCGGCGCGGTCGGCGTCGGTCAGGCCCCGAACACAACCGCTGGCCACGAGGCGGCCGATGTCGAGTTGCTCGGCGCCCACCACGGCGTTGCGGAACGCCCACCAGATGTCCGGCATGGCGTGGTCGCCGGTGGGCAGACCGGTGTTGGACGCCACCACTCTGGTGAAGAGCTCGGGCTGCTCGCCCACCAGCCGCAGCCCGATCAAGCCGCCCCAATCCTGGCAGAACAGGGTGATGTCGTGCAGACCGAGGACCGCACACAACGAACTCACCCACCCGACGTGCCGCGCGTAGGTGTGCTCGACGACGTCGACGGGCTTGTCGGACCGACCGAATCCGATGAGGTCGGGCGCGATCACGCGGCAACCGGCCGCGGCCAGCGGCGTGATCATCGAGCGGTAGAGGTAGCTCCAGGTTGGCTCGCCGTGCAGCAACAGCACCACCGGACCGTCCTGCGGACCTGCGTCGACATACGCCATCCGGACTTCGGCGCCGTCGGGGGAGCGGACCTCGGCGTACTCCGGATCGGGAACGTCCAAGGCGGCGAAACGGTCTTCAGGCGTCTGCAGCAGCTCCATGGCCGGCCTCCGCCCGTGCGTAGTCCACGGCTACCTCGGCCGTGGGGGGTTCGGCGTGCCGGGAGGCCAGGGTGTCATCCCATCCGATGGCGTACGCGTCCGGTCGGTAGACCACGATCTGCGGCCGGCTGTGCGTGAAATAGTCCCAACCCCAGGAGAAGAACGCGCCGATACGTTCCCTGATGCCCGAGAGCAGCACCGCGTGCACTCCGAGCCACGCCGCGAAAGCGAGCGGGCCCTGCACTTGGCGGCGACCGGCACCGAGCTCGGCGACAGCCGCCCCGCGGCCGACCATGGCCATGATGCCTTTGTCCAGGTAGCGGAACGGCTCGCGTGGCTGACCAGCGAGGTCGGCCTTGATGTTGCGGGCGGCCCACTTGCCGGACTGCTGGGCGACCGAGCCGAGCTGCGGCAGGGGGCGCCCCTTGGCGTCGGTGATGTTGGCGGCATCGCCCAAGACGTACACACCGTCGAAGCCCGGGGCCGTGAGGTCCGGGGATACGTCGATGCGCCCGCCCTTGCCCTGCGGCAACCCGGACGTGGCGAGCATTTTGCCGGCCTTCAGCCCACCCGCCCAGACCACGACCCGACTGGGGATTCTGGTTCCGTCGGCCAGGGTCACCCCGTCCTTGCTGACCTCGGAAACCCCGGTACCCAGCCTGACCTGCACCCCGATCTCAATGAGCCGCTTGTGTGCATAGGTCTGGGACTTCTCGGTGAACGGAGCCAACACCTTCGGGATCATGTCGACCAGGTACACGGTGCAGGCGTCGGCGAACTCGGGGGAGAAGTATTCCGACACCACGTACTTGACACTCTCCGCGAGCGCACCCGCGGTCTCCACCCCGGTCGGGCCGCCCCCGACGACCACGACGTCCAACCCGCCCTCGCCGACCTGGTGCGGGACGCTGTCGGCGCTGTCGAGTGCACCCAGCATGCGTGAGGCCAGCTTGGCGGCGTCATCCACCGAGTACAGCGGGTAGGCGTGCTCCTTGGCGCCGGGGGTGTCGAAGAAGTTCGCCTCGGCACCAGCGCAGAGCACCAGGATCTGCCCGCGGTATGTCGATCCGTCCGCCGTCGTCACCGCGCGGTTGGCAGCGTCGACAGATTCCACCTCGGCGGTCTTGACCTGCACGCACTTGTCCTTGCGGAAGATCCCGCGCAACGGTCGGGCCACATCGGACACCGAGATCTGCGCGGTGGCGACCTGGTAGAGCAGCGGCTGGAACTGGTGATAGTTGTTCTTGTCGATCAGCAGCACCCGCACCCCGTCCCGTGCCAGCTGCATTGCGGTGGCGATACCGGCGAAGCCGGCCCCCACGATGAGCACCTCGTGTGTCGTGTCCTCTGCCATACCGGCGATGGTAGAGGGTGTGCGCCGTGCCCACTTGACCAACGCGGGTTCAGTCGAGCTTGGCGTGCAGGAACTTCACCGTGCGCTGCCAGGCGACGCGGGCCGCCTCGGCGTCGTAGGTGCCCAGCAGGTTCTCGTCGTTGAAGAACGCGTGTCCGGCGGGGTAGAAGTGAAACTCCGGAGCATGGCCGGACTGCTGCTCGATGGTGGTCGCAAGCTCTCGGGCTTGGTCGGCGGGGAAGAAGTCGTCGTTCTCTCCGAAGTGGCCCTGCACGGGTGCGGTCATGGTGGAGAAGTCGGGCATGTCCGCAGAAAGGACGCCGTAGAACGGCACCGCGGCGGCGATGCGGTCTCCCTGCTGGGCGGCGAGAACCAACACGAAGCCACCGCCCATGCAGAACCCGACGGCGCCGACCGCGGAGCCGGTGACGCCCTGGTGGCCGAGGAGGAAGTCCACGGCGCCGCTGAGGTCACGCGCCGCGCTCTGTACGGGCAGCTTCTGCATCAGCTCGCCGGCCTCGTCCGAGTCGTGCGTGGTGGTGCCGCCGTACAGGTCGGGAGCCAGGGCTACAAAACCCTCGGCGGCCAGACGGTTGGTCACATCGGCGATGTGGCTGACCAGGCCCCACCATTCCTGGATGACGATGACTCCGGGGCCGCTTCCCGACTCGGGCAGGGCCAGGTAACCATGGGCGGTGGAGCCGTTGCTGGGAAAGCTGACGTTCTGCAGTGGATTGTCGTTAGCCATACGGACCATCACATCACCCGATGAGCGCCACCACCACTCCGGAGCAACCGGCCGCCCACAGCACGCTGGTGAACGTGCCGATGATGAACTGCTCGGACACTTTGGCATCGCGCAGTTCCGGGTACCGCGCCAGGCCCTTGACTGCGAGGACGATGGCGATCCCCGCCGGCCAGTGGGCGAGAATCGCGACGGCGACACTGGCGCGCTCGAGCACTCCGATGACCCCACCACCGCGCAGTGCATTCTGCGGACGCAGCGCGGAAGACTGGCCGCGCCCGGCCAGGCGGAACACCGCACGGACGAGGGGACTGGCCCCACCGGCCGCAGCGGCCACCCCGAGCACCACCGCAGCGGCCCGCGGGAACCCGGTGAGGTGATGGGGAAGCGGGGCCAGCACGCCGGCGATCGCCAAGAGCACCAATTGCGCGGCGGGCGGTAGCCACGACTCCCGCCGCGCCCTGCCCATCGCGGTCGGCAACACGGCTGCGACGCCGAGCAAGACCAGCGCGATCACCGCGACGATCATCCGTCAGCCTCGGCGAGCAAGGTCGCGGCCAGTGCGCGGCCGGACTCCTCCTGCTGCCAGGCTGTGGTTCGAATGCGTTGGGACACTGCTTGTTTGCTCACTCCTAGCAGCTCGCCGGCGCTGCTCTGCGTATGTCCCTGCGCAACCAGCTCCACCGCCGCCCAGCCTTCGGGGGAGCGGCGTTGCACCAGCAGGGCCAACAGGTCGAGCACGGTAGCCACCGCGATGGCAGGCGCCGGGTCGGAGCCGCGGGCCGCCAGATGGGTTACCGCGGACTTGGCGCGCTCCACGGCGACCCGGGCGTGCTCGAATGCCGGCCCGCGACCGGCGCGAGTGCTTGCCGGCAAGGGGTGTTCGACCGGGCCGATCCCGATACCCACGCTCCATCGTGCTTGACGGACAAGGTCCAGCGTGACGGACACCACTGCAACCGGGTCGTTCAGCACCGCCTGCACCTCATCGCCTGCGGTGCGCTCGAAGCGCCGGACCACCGGCGTTGGCGACAGATGCTCGAGCAGGTCGGGCACGCGATCGGCATCCCGGCGGCTGCGTCGCTGGTCGATGGTCAACACGAACATGACAGCTCACCTCCTAGGTCAAGCATATGACGTTGATCTGGCAAAGTCCATGTACATAACTTGACGGATGGTCCACCACGTCGCCGTTCGGGATTCGCCGCACCAGCGGCGTCGACGGGTGCTGCTGGTCGTGCCGCTAGCCCAGCTGCCAAAACACCTTGTCGCCGCTCTGGTAGCCGTCAAGCTGGATGACGCCGCCCTGCACCGCGGCGGCGGGCACGTCCAGACACACCGATGCCGACAGCGACTGGCCAGGAGGCAACTTGTCGGCGTCGATAAGCGCGTTCTGAACGTTGGCATCGCAGTCGGTGTCGTCGTACTCGTGGCCGTCGCCGCCTTGAAGCTTGAGGAATACATCGAGGTAGGTGTCGCCTTGCGTTCTCCCCGTGTAGGTCGCCGCCAGCGTCACCACCATGAACTGGCCATTTTTCGGCCGCGCATTGGATCGGTCAGCGGCCAGGACCTCGGTAGTAGCGTCCTTGACGACACCCGTGACACTCAGGCAGTAGTCACCCACCTTGGCCCGCGCGCCCAGCGAGTTTGGATTGGTCTTGGTGCCGACGCTGCTCGAGCGTATGCAGTCGGACGGGGAACCCGCGGTAGTACTCGCGATGGCGGATTCGCTGGGGGCCGCCGGCGCCGCCGTGGTCGACGAACTGCTCGTTCGCAGTAGGAAGTAGCCGCCGATGCCGGCACCGACAAGCAGGAGAAGTACCACGGCAACTGCTCCGACGATGAGCCCGGTCTTCGACCCAGCGGCCCTTGCCGACACGGAGCCGTACGGGCTGGACTGGTCATCGGCCACCCACAGTGGCCAACCCTGCGGGGGAGGTCCCCAAGCGGGATCAGGCTCCCACCCTGGCGGCGGCATCCAATCCCGCGGCGGATGAGGCCAATTCGGCGGCGGGTTCAAACGCATCGTTCGCTTCCACCTCGCCCCTCTGATCCCAGACCGCTTGTCGTCGCCAGCTCATCGTAAACACGGTGACCTGAGAATTGGCCCCCGCCGCCGCGGAGACCATATCCATCAGTCAAGACAACAGACAAGGCTTGTCTTCCAACTGACTAGTATGTCGGCTTGACGCCGAGCCGGGCGTCAACAAGCAAGCCGAGCAGTCCGACACCAGCACAGGCCGCCGAGACTCCCAGCAACGCCGGCGATGTGCGTCCCGTGATCGCATCACCCAACAGCACGACCGCCACGGTGCCAGGCACGATGCCGACGATGGTGGCCAGCACATAGGGCCTCAACCGGATGTCGGACACCCCACAGCAGTAGTTGAGCACTGAGAACGGCACCACCGGTATGAGGCGCAGCGAGGTCACTGCGAGCCAACCCCGTTGCGCCAGGCGTGTGTTCACCGTCTGTAGGGCGCCATGACGCAGGCGTTCCGCGACGGCGTCACGGCCCAGCTTGCGGACGAGCAGCAGCGCAAGGACGGCACTGACGGTGGTCGCGGTCAACGCGATGCTGACTCCGGTGAGCGGACCGAACAGCAGCCCGGCGGCGAGGGTCAGCACCGTACGGGGAAAAGGGGCCACCGTGATGAGTGCGTGGCACACCAGGAACACCAGCGGAAAACTTGGGCCAACGTGGTCGGCCCAGTCGCGAATCTGCACGGGTCCGGGCAAACGCACGGCCACAGCGACACCCGTGGCCACCAGCAACAGAGCCAGCAGGAGTACCAGACGTACCCGTGACGCGTGCCGCCACCGCGCAGGCACCCGGGCAGTCACAAGGCCTTACCGTACCGGGGCCTACCTCACAATGAGAGTGCCGTGCATGACGGTATGAAAGGTGCAGTGAAACGGGTAGCTGCCCGGGGTGGTCGGCGCGGTGAAGCTCGTCGTGCCCTTCACCACGGTGGGCGAGGCGAACTCTTTGTCCCTGTCCGAGGTGACGTTGTGCCGCGTCTCGTCGTTGTTGACGAAAGTGACCGAGGCCCCGGGGGCGACTGTGATCGGTGCGCCGAAGTCGAAGTTCGTGGCGGTGATGGTGGTGGCCGGATTCGCCGGGACCGCGGGAGCTGAGGCGGCGGCGGGCGGTGGAGCTCCGGTGCCACCGGATGAGCATGCGGTCAGGGCCACAGCGGTCACGACGGCCAGAATCGCAGCGCTCAGGCATCGCCGGGGCGTGCGCATCAGGTCTCCTTCGTGCCGGTGTTGCCTTCAACGGTACGGGGTGCTTGCGCGCGATGCTGCAGACTCGCGGACATGCGCAGATGGGCCGTGCTTTCCTCGAGCGTGGCTCCGTTCGCGCTGATCGGTGGCTGGACGGTGGCGGCCAGCCGTCAGCCGCCGAGTTACAACAGTGTCCGAGACACGATCAGTGCGTTGGCCGAACATGGTGCGTCGGACCGATGGATCATGACCGTCGGCCTCGCGTTGCTCGGCAGCTGCCACCTGGCGACCGCTGCCGGTCTTACCGAGGCCGCAGCCGCGGGGCGCGTCCTGCTCGCCGTCGGGGGCGGGGCCACCGTGGCGGTCGCGCTGTTGCCGCAGCCCTCCGGCGGGCACATTCCTGCGGCCACGGTGGGCTTCATCGCCCTCGCCTTATGGCCCGCCGCCTCGACCGTGCCGAGCAGGCGGAGCGCGGTCCTGGCCACAACGGTTCTGCTGGCGCTGTTGGTGTGGTTGTTCGTGGAACTAGGTGGAGGCGCGCTGACCGGCCTGAGCGAGCGCTTGCTGGCCGGGGCACAAGCGCTCTGGCCGATCGGTGTGGTCTGTCTGATCTTCGGCCGAGAACGAGTGCGCAGGCCCAGCGGTTCAGCAGCGAGACGCTGAGGCTGCGTACTCAGCGTCCGCACAGCGCTTGTTGGGCACAGTCGGCAGTCAACCGCTACCGACCCATGGAGCTGACGTGCCACTGTCCTTGGGACCTGGCGCCCTCGACCCCGCAAACCTGCTGAGCAGCCTCGGACTGCTGGGCGTGCTCGCCGGTGTGTTCGCCGAGACCGGCCTGTTGGTGGGGTTCTTCCTGCCGGGTGACTCCCTGCTGTTCACCGCGGGACTGTTTGCCGCTCGCCCCCGCCCCGTTCGCACCACTGTTGCTGCTACTCGTGCTGGTACCGGTCGCGGCGATCGTGGGTGACCAGGTTTGCTACCTCATCGGCAAGCGGGCGGGGCAAGCTTTGTTCCAGCGTGCGGACTCACGGTTGTTCAAACGGTCCTATGTGGAGCGCTCCCGCGACTTTTCCGAGCGCTACGGCGCGCGGACCATCCTGCTGGCGCGCTTCGTCCCGGTGGTGCGCACGTTTGCTCCGGTGGTCGCCGGCGCGTCGGGCATGCCGTACCGCACCTTCCTGGCCTACAACGTCGTCGGCGGTGTGGTCTGGGGAGTAGGGGTGACGACGTTGGGCTACCTGCTCGGTGGCGTCGGCCTGGTCCGGGACCACATCGAGATCATCCTGGTACTGATCGTCGTGGTCTCGCTGGTGCCGGTGCTGGTCGAGGTGCTGCGGGCGCGTCGCGCCAAGGTGGCGTTGTAGCTCGCGCTGCGCACCTCGCCGGCGCACGGACAAGGCGAGGGCGATCGTCGGACTGTATGGCAGCGGCCGCGCCCGGCGTGCCGTGCGAAAGTGTCCGAGGGGGGACTTGAACCCCCACGCCCGTTAATAGGGCACTAGCACCTCAAGCTAGCGCGTCTGCCATTCCGCCACTCGGACTGGGCACGGGCAACCATCCCGTGCGCCGGGCAAGGTTAGCCGACCGGGGTGCCCGCTCCCAAACCGCCTGGCCGCAACCACCACCGGCCGACCAGTGGTAGGAAGACGCAGTGGCACCCACATCCGATTCCAGGGCCGAGGCCGAGGTCGTCGACCTGGCCAGCCAGCTGATCCGCATCGACACCACCAACACCGGCGACCCGGCCACCGTCGTGGGGGAGCAGGAGGCCGCCGATTGGGTGGTCCGCCAGCTTGAAGAGGTCGGCTATCAGACCACCCAAGTCGAGTCCGGCGCCCCAGGCCGGGCCAACGTCTTTGCGCGCCTCAAAGGTGCCGACTCGTCCCGTGGTGCGCTGCTGATGCACGGGCACCTCGACGTGGTCCCCGCCGAGCCGGCCGACTGGTCGGTGCATCCCTTCTCCGGGGCGGTGAAGGACGGCTACCTGTGGGGTCGGGGCGCGGTGGACATGAAGGACATGGTGGGGATGATGATCGCCGTCGCCCGCCAGTTCAAGGTCGAAAACACCGTCCCGCCGCGCGACATCGTCTTCGCCTTCCTGGCCGACGAGGAGGCGGGCGGCAAGTACGGCTCGCACTGGTTGGTGGAGCACCGCCCCGAGCTGTTCGAGGGCTGCACCGAGGCCGTCGGCGAAGTCGGTGGCTTCTCGCTGACCGTTGCTCGCCCCGACGGCAGCGACCGGCGGCTGTACCTGCTGGAGACCGCGGAGAAGGGCATCGCCTGGATGCGCCTGCGCGCCACCGCGAACGCCGGGCACGGCTCCTTCCTGCACTCCGACAACGCCGTCACCAAGGTGGCCGAGGCCGTCGCCAAGCTCGGCAACCACACCTTCCCGCTGGTGATGACCGACAGCGTCCGCGAGTTCCTCGACGTCGTCAGCGAGGAGACCGGCCTAGACCTCGAACCGGACTCGCCGGATCTCGACGGCACCCTGGCCAAGCTGGGGCCCATCTCCCGCATCGTCGGGGCAACCCTGCGCGATACGGCGAACCCCACGATGTTGCAGGCTGGCTACAAGGCCAATGTCATCCCGGCCAGCGCGGAGGCCGTCGTCGACTGCCGGGTATTGCCGGGGCGCCTCGCCGCCTTCGAGCGGGAGGTGGACGAGCTCATCGGCCCGGACATCCAGCGCGAGTGGGTAGCCAACCTCAAGCCGTACGAAACCACCTTCGACGGCGAGCTGGTCGACGCCATGAACGACGCCCTGATGGCGCAGGACCCGGACGCGCGCATGGTGCCCTACATGCTCTCCGGCGGCACCGACGCCAAGGCCTTCGCCAAACTGGGCATGCGTTGCTTCGGCTTCGCCCCGTTGCGCTTGCCTCCTGAGCTGGACTTCGCGGCGCTGTTCCATGGAGTGGATGAGCGGGTTCCGGTAGACGCCTTGAAGTTCGGGGTCCGCGTGCTCGACCACTTCCTGCGTCACTGCTGAGGGGCCGCGGTGGTGCCTACCGGTTCAGAGCTGGCTCGACGAGATTTCCTGCGGCCGCGCACTCTCGCCGCCGCGTCGGCGCAGCAGCGAGCTGGGCATCCGGTTGGCCAGCTCACCCAGGGGTCCGACGGCCCGGTTCAGTATCAACACCGATTCCTGCAGTTGGTTGAGTACGTCACCGAGACGTAGCAGCTGATCCAGGGTGCCGCCTTCGGCGGTCAGCTTCTCCACAAAACCGTTTTCGGCGAGCAGCCGGTCCGCCAAACCCTGCTCACGCAGCAGCAGCTCCAACACACCGCCCTGCTCGGTGATGCGGTCGAACGCGCCGCCGGTGGCCAGCAGCCGGTCCAGGGGACCGCCACGGGACAGCAGCTGCTCGAGCAGCCCCTCCTGCTGGGTGATGCGGTCCAGCGCACCGCCCTCGGACAACAGGCGATCCAGCGGTCCTTGGGCCGACAGCAGCCTTTCCAGCGCTCCGTCCTCGGACAGCAGACGGTCGACGGGCCCACCATTGCTGGTGAACCGATTCACCACGCCGTCTTCGGCGAGTATGCGGTCCAACGCCCCACCGGAGGCGATGGCCTTGCCCAAGGGACGGTCGTCGCCGGTGAGCGCGGCCAACTTGTTGACCAGGGCGAGGGGGCCCTTGGGATCAGCCAACAACTTGTTCAAGCGATCGGCGAGCTCGATGAGCGTGCTGAGCTGGTCGGCGTAACCACCCTTGCGCCGCAGCGGACCATCGGGGGAGGCCAGTTGCCCCATCCCCAGCGCCGCCTGTGTGGTGGCGACAGTGACCCGGATCGGCAGCGTGATGATGTCCATCAGTCCCATGCCATGACCCTAGCCTTCTCAGGCGCTGCCCACGGCGTCCGCGATGGTGGCAAACCCCCCTTGACGCACCCGCTGCGCAAGCCCCCGGTGGATCATGCGCGCCCAGAACGGGCCGGCGTAGACGAACCCGGTGTAGCCCTGAATGAGGCTGGCACCGGCGGTGATTCGCTCCCAGGCGTCTTCGGCGGTTTCGATGCCGCCGACGGACACGAGGACAAGCTCGCTGCCCACGCGGGCGTGCAGACGCCGCAGCACCTCGACGGATCGTCGCCCCAGCGGAGCCCCGGACAGGCCACCGGCGCCACAGCAGTCGGCGTCACTGCGCAGTCCTGCGCGGGAAAGCGTGGTGTTGGTGGCGACGATGCCGGCGAGGCCCAGCTCCACCGCCAGATCGGCGACGGCGTCCACGTCGGCGTCGGAGAGGTCGGGCGCAATCTTGACCAGAACCGGGACGGACACCACCTCCAACACCGCGCTCAACAGCGGACGCAGGGCATCCACAGCCTGTAAGTCGCGCAGACCCGGGGTGTTGGGAGAGCTGACGTTGACCACCAGGTAGTCCGCGAGGGGAGCGAGCAGCCGGGCACTGTGCGCGTAGTCCGGCGCGGCCGCCGCCGCGGGCACCACCTTGGTCTTCCCGATGTTCACCCCCACCGGCAGCCGGGAACGCCTGGTCCGCAAGGCATCTGCCGCGGCACCGGACCCATGGTTGTTGAAGCCCATCCGGTTGATGACGGCGCGATCGGCCGGTAGCCGGAACATGCGCGGCCTGGGGTTGCCGGGCTGGGCGTGGGCGGTGACGGTGCCGACCTCGACGCAACCGAAACCCAGTGCGCCCCAGGCGTCGACACCCTCGGCGTTCTTGTCGAAGCCTGCGGCCAAGCCCAGCGGGAGGGCAAAGTCAACGCCGAACACGGTGTTGTGCAACACCGGGTCGCGCACCGTGAGCACCGTGCGCATCGCCCAGCGCACCGGTGCGATGCTCGCTGCCACCCTGATCAGCCCGAAGCCGATGGCGTGCGCCGTCTCCGCAGGTAGTCGACGCAGCAGGAGTGCAAAGAGCAGGCGGTACAACGGATCTCCTCAGGTGCTCGGCGTGGGCAGCGGCGGCGTGGTCTTCCGTCGTCGCAGCAACACCTTTCGGCTGCCGTCGGGGTACAGGCGGACCTGCGAGAGCTCCCAGCCACCGAACTCGGCCTCGATGGACAGCCGGATCGATGCCGTCACGCGGGAGACGTTCGGCGGCAGCCGCAGCGGGTGGTACTCGTACTCGGTCACCGGCTGCCTCCCGCGGGTTCGATGCGTTGGACGCCCACGCCAGCCGCTGACGCGACGAGGACTGCACCCGTATTGGCGTCCACGGCCACCGCATCGGGCTGGGTGACAGTCGGGAAGCGGTACCGCTCCACCGGTTCGCCCCCGGCGACGTCGTAACCCACCACTTGGTTGCGCTCGGTCAGCGTCACCCAGGCGAGGTCGGTCTTGGGGTCGTACGCCAGCGCGTACGGGGCGCCGGGGACGGGGAAGCGTTGTCGCAGCAGCAAGGGGCCGGTCGAGAACGCCAACAGCCCGCCACCCGCGGTATCGGTCACCAGCACCCGTCCGAAGCGGTCGGTGACAGCGTTGGTGGCGCCATCTCCAGCCCGCAAGCTCTCCCCGAGCGTGCCCTTGCCGACGTCGACCGCCTGTACCGCGGTCTGCTTGCGGTCCAGCGCCACCAGACCACGCGGGGTGTCGACCAGCACATCCGTCTCCGCCAGCCCGGTGATGCGCTGCGCCACCGTGCCGTCGGCACTCAGCACCAGCACCAGCACAGCACCGTTCGCGGTGCCCACCGCGATACGTCCGTCGGACAGCTGCATCGCCGAGCGAACGTCCGCGTCGACCTTGGTGGTCGCGACGTCCCCGGTGTGCTGATCGACCCGCAGCAGCGCGCCTGGCACCGCGACCAGCAACGGACCGCCCGGAGCGCTCAGCACCAGCTGCGCCGCCGGCGCGGGTAGCGCGACAGTGCGGGCCGGGGCAGCAAGCGCGTCGGCGTTGAGCAGCAGCAATCTGGTCGGGGGGTCAGCAACGGCTGCAAGCACGTGGGTGCGGGGGTCGAGGACCATGGCATGCACGGCCGCACCCACGGGAGTGACAACACCCGCCGGCACCGTGGTGGCCACGGGGGCGACGGCGGGTGTGGCGGGCACGCGCACCGCCAACGAGGAGCCGTCAGAGCTGCTCGAGCACCCGGCGAGCAGCATGCAGCCAGCCGCGACCGCCGTCGCGGCTCGTTTCCAGCGCACCATCGTCAACTCCCCTGTGTCCCGCCCAGTGTGCCTGGTGCGCTCAACGGGAGCTGACGTCGTCCAGGGCAGCGCGGATGGCCGTGGGCAGCATCACGTCGTCCTCGGCGAGCACGCCGGTGAGCTGAGCGGCCGTGCGAGCCCCGACGATGGCGCCGGCCACACCGGGCCGGTCGCGGACCCAGGCCAGCGCCACGGCCAGTGGTGAGGTGCCGAGCCCCTCGGCCGCTGTCACCACCGCCTCCACCACCCGGGACGCCGACTTGT
>JAABUH010000203.1_pt1 | contig 90841 bp, 67 predicted proteins | sample 5559121 | NCBI WGS metagenome assembly JAABUH01 (sample SAMN10711871, study PRJNA513364) | rock metagenome | isolation source: Antarctica rocks | place: Antarctica: Victoria Land, Battleship Promontory nord | collected 2015-12-28
GTAGCGCAATTTGCCGTTTTTGGCGTGGCCGTTGCTGATGAGGCGGTTGCTGCCGCAGTGTCCGCAGTGTAATGTTTGGGTAAGCATAGAATATTCTTACCCAATCAGACGAAATTGAGCCACTACCAACGAATCTACGTTCAGCCAAATAGCGGAGGGAGTTGTGAATGTTGATTCATGTACACCCTCGGAGTTTTTTGATGGGAGCGGCGGCAAAAACACGCTTAATCTACGCAAGTCATAAGTATAATCCACGCGCCCGTTGTTGGAAGCTGTAGGGTCGGTAGTGATTCCAAAGCTCACATCCCTATCGGCAGAAAGATGGTCTGGACACTGAAATACGCTGGCGTCCTTCACATATGAGTACGGCGCATCCGCCCAAAAAATGGGGCTTGGCGGATAGATGCCTCCGTTGTCCTGGACATACTGCTGCATTGCCAGCGCGATTTGCTTCAAGTTGCTCTGGCAGACCGTCCTCCGGCCCCGCTCCCGCACCGTCGCGAACACGGGAAATAGGATAGCGGCGATGATCGCTACGATGGCGATGACGACTAATAGCTCGATGAGCGTAAACCCGGCCCGTTTCGGCTTCCGATTGGCAATGTTCCGCATTTGGCACCTCCCTACGGTAGATGCTGATAGAACGGTGCGGTGGGCGGAAAGGGTTTGGCCTTCAGGAAGCCACGGGTTGAAACCCGAGGCTCGGAAGTGCCCACCATCGAGGCGATGGAAGAAGCGCAGCCGAAGGGCAGAGCCGTCTGTCTTAGGGCGTCCCCTGGACGCCGGGCAATTTTTAGCCTCGGGTTTCAACCCGTGGCGACTTCCTTCTCATAAAGCGCCCCGCTCCACTTTCCATCCGTGAAGTCTCCGCAATACTGGAAGCCGAGGTTTTCGTAATAATGGCGCAACTGCGCGTTTTCTTTCCAGCAGTCCAGCCGGATGTATTTCCGGCCCCAGCCGGCGATCTGCCCCTGCGCCCACTGGAGAAGATCGGCACCGATCTGGTGCCCCCGGACGTGATTGCAAATCGCGAGCGCATGGACATAGCCGGCGATGTCCGAATAATCATCCCAAAACGGGTCTTCCCATTCGATCCGCAGTGTGCCGACGAGGCTCCGGTCCGCTTCCAAGCGGGCGAGAAAGACGTGACGGAACGTGATCTGGCGGCGCATCTTTTCCCACTCATGCGGAGGCTGCGGCAAAGCCCACTGCGCGATGCCGCGCGAATGCAGCCAGGCGGCGCACTCGTCGAGGATGCCCATGACAATGGGCAGTTCTTCCGGGAGAGCCGTTTCCAGAAGGATGGGACCAAAATCGCTTGAAGGGGTGCTCATGCGGCGTTTGGTCATCAGCGGCGTCGGAACGACCATTTTTGACAGTCGTTGCCCAGCGCCGTCCACTCCCCGACCGGCGTTCCATCAGCCAGCCCGCAGTTGGCGATGTCCAGGGCCAGCGCCTTGCCGCTGTTTTTGGACATCACCGTGTAGGTGCCGTCGTCGTTCTGCCCCAAGTACCAGAGCTGCGAGTCGCGCCGGGTGAACGGGGCCAGCGTCACCTTCGCGCCTGCCTCCTGTGAGTTGCCTGCCACGCTTAATGCCCTGCCGCCGCTGGCAAGGCTGTAGTAGCCTTCCCCTTGATAGCCCAGCGTCCACTGCTGACTGACGCCGCCCGTGTCCGGCGCGGTTTGGAGGGCCGCGCTCGCCCCAGCCCCGGCAGCGCTGAGGAGGTCGTGGGTCGCCAGGAACGAGACCATCTTGTACGGGCCGGGATCGAGAACGGCGCGCGGCCAGCCGTCGCTGTCCCAGGCCAGCCGGTTCAGGTTCACCGTCGTCGCGCCCTTTTTGTCCCGCGCCCACTCGTAATGGGTGGTGAGCCAGTCGCCGTCCGTGTCGTGCAGGATGCCGACGTGGCCCGGCCCGACCTCATCGTCCGGGGGCCGCCCGGAGCCGTTGTCAGTGACGGACCCAAGGAACAACGTGCCGCCGCCCTGGGCCATGTCCTTGCCGCTCTTGTCCAGGTAGGGACCCATGACGGTGCGGGAGCGCCCCATGCGGATGTTGTACCGGCTCTTGCTGCCCGCGCAGCAGCTATCCCAATTGACGAACAGATAGTAGTAGCCGTCGCGGAAGGTGACGTAGGAAGCTTCCCCGTTCGACGAGATGGGGTAGACAGTGGGGCTGGCGGCGTCCGGCATTCCCGTGCTGGGGTCCAGCTTGATCAACTTGATCCCCGAATTGAAGGAGCCGTAGGTCAGCCACAGCGCACCCGCCGCGTCCTCGAAGACGCAGGGGTCAATGTCGTTGACGTTGTCGCCGTTGGCGGAGTGGACGACGAGCCCCTGCTCCACCCACGAGTTGGGGGCGAGCGTCGTGCTGGTCGCCAGCCCGATACCGGAATTGTTCGTACCCCAGTGCGAGTAGGACGAGTAGAGCCAATACTTCCCGTGGAAGAAATGGATGTCCGGCGCCCAGACCTCGTTGCTGTTGCCGGGGGACGTTTTGGCGAGCCAGTCCGGCGGGGTGGGAAGGGCGGGACCCCGGTTTGTCCAGTGGATTTTGTCTTTCGAGGAGAACTGCTGCGTCCCCTTGCCCGTCCCGTAAATCCAGTAGGTATCGCCGCGCTTGACCATCGTGGACGGATCGCGGACCAGGCAGTCCGTCTCCACCGCGCGGGCCGGGGCGAGGGCCAGCAGGAAGGCCACGGCGGCGATGAGCCGCAGAGGCAGGGCGAGAGGGTGCAGCCGGGGCAGCATGAACAAGGGGGACCTCCTTTGGTTTATCATGGTGTCGCCAAAGTGCCGACGGAGGCACCTGTGGATTCTGAGGTTCGGATCATCTGCTGTACGGCAGGGGGCAACGATTTCCGGTCGTAAAACAGGGTGCGCCAGCCGCCCGCCTGGGCTTGGCTGACGATCAACAGCCGTGAGTAAGGCAGATCGTCAGGTGAGGATAAGCCACTGGGAAGCGGTGCCAGCTTCTGTAGGAGCGTGAAACTTGTGGGGCTGCTCGCCTGCTCGCCCCATCCTTGAATGGCGTAGTTCCACAGGACGCGCCTGCCGTAGACATGACCGCTGGGGTAAACAGCCAACTCGTCCGCGTGCCGAGGGTCGTCCTTGGGGAACCAGGACAGGTAGAGAAAGGGTTGCTGCCCCCGGCCTACGCCGTTCACCCCGAAGTCACGCGGCGCGTGACCCGCGACATGGAAGCCTAATACCTGCCGATACGCCGCGCGCCGCCCGTCGTCAAAGTAAGGGGCCAGCACAGGAAAAAGTATCGCCAGCACGGAGAGAAGTAAACCAGCGCCAATCAGCGAGTATACCAGCCTCACGCTCTACCCCTCATCTCAGCCCCCGATGTGTGACATTTCCACCTTGGGACGCCGGGCCGTCTCTTCCGTTCGCACCTCGGAATAGCGGTCCGAGCGGGCGGACCAGATGCCGCGCACCTTGTCGGCGATCTCAGCATCGGACGCCTCGCCGCGCAGCAAGGCGCGGAGGTCGAAGCCTTCCCCCGCGAACAGGCAGGTATACAGGCGGCCCTCGGCGGACAGGCGGGCGCGGGAGCAGCTTTGGCAGAAGGGCTGAGTGACGGAGGAGATGACGCCGATCTCGCCGCCGCCGTCCAGATAGCGGAAGCGGGAGGCGACCTCGCCGGGGTAGTTCGGGGCGACGGGTTCCAGGGGGAGTTCCAGCCCGATGCGGCGGACGATCTCGGACGCGGGGATGACGTCGCCCAGGCGCCAGCCGTTCGTTGCGCCCACGTCCATGAACTCGATGAAGCGCAGGATGCAGCCAGTTTTATGGAAGTAGCGGGCCATTGGGACGATGCTGTCCTCGTTGACGCCGCGCTGGACCACCATGTTGACCTTGACCGGCCCCAGGCCCGCCGTCTGCGCCGCCGCGATGCCGTCCAGGACGCGCGCGACGGGGAAGGCCACATCGTTCATGCTCTGAAAAACGGAGTCGTCAAGCGAGTCGAGGCTGACGGTGACGCGGTTCAGCCCGGCGTCTTTCAATGCCTGCGCCTTTTTGGCGAGGAGCGCGCCGTTGGTCGTCAGGGTCAGGTCACGCAGGCCGGCCCCATCAACCGCCCCATCAACAGAGATTTGGGCCAGCATAGCGACCAGCTTCTCCAGGTCGCGGCGGACGAGGGGTTCGCCGCCGGTAAGGCGTATCTTCTCGACGCCCAACCCGAGGAAGACCCGCGCCAGCCGCGTGATCTCCTCGAAGCTCAGGAGATGGGCGGGGGGCAGGAACGCGAAGTCACGGCCAAAGATCTCCTTCGGCATACAATAGGTGCAGCGGAAGTTGCAGCGGTCCGTGACCGAGATACGCAGGTCGCGCAGCGGCCGACGGAGCGAGTCCAACACGGGAAGTGGGATCGGGACGAACATATTCCTTATTCTACCCGTTCCGGCGTGGTTGCCGTTCCATTATGATCCACTTCTATGATCCACCTTCCGGCGCAGAAATCACGAGGCCGAGGGCGATTGCATATGAACCAAGAGAGGGCAACCACGGGGGTTGCCCCTACCAGGTCGGATTGCGTAGGGGCAGGCCCCCGTGCTTGCCCGGCTCCTCCCCGTGCCTGCCCTTTAATAGGTATTCGCCCTGATCACGAGGCCGAGGGCGTTGACGTAGGCAAGGTAATTGTGCTATAATCTGCGTCCCAAGTGAGAAATTCCTCGCCTGGTGAACCCCGCCGCACCGACGCGGCTGGCCGACCCTTGCAGACGTTCGGGGGACCAGCCCGGCACCTGCCGACTCTCCTGCATTGCTTTTTAATCATCGTTTTGACCGTTGACTTAGAACAGGAACCGTCCCCGCCATGAAACCGACTGGCCTGCCCCCCAAGCAGGGGCTGTATGACCCGGATTTCGAGCATGACTCCTGCGGCGCAGGATTCGTCGTTAACATCAAAGGCAAGAAATCCCACGAGATCATCAGCCAGGCGCTGACCATCCTGCGTAACCTCGCCCATCGGGGCGCCTGCGGCAGCGAGGCCAATTCGGGCGACGGCGCGGGCATCCTGCTTCAGGTCCCGCACGCCTTCCTGGCGCGCGAAATGGCGCGGGTGGGCGTCACACTGCCCCAGTCGGGCCGGTATGCCGTGGGCACAGCCTTCCTGCCTACACATGCCCCCGCGCGCGCGGCCTGCCAGGAGATTCTGGAATCCGTGACCGCCGAGGAGGGGCAGCGGTTTTTGGGCTGGCGGGACGTGCCGACGGACAACTCGACTCTGGGCGAGACAGCCATTGCGGCCCAGCCGGTCATCCGCCAGTTCTTCATCGGGCAAGGCGAGAACATCACGGATGTGCTGCACTTCGAGCGCAAGTTGTGCGTCATCCGCAAGCGGTCTGCCCACACCGTCCGCACCGAGGGGCTGGGCGGCAGCGACAAGTTTTATGTTCCCAGCCTTTCGGCCCGCACCCTGATCTACAAAGGGATGCTGATGCCGGAACAGGTCGCCGAATTCTACCCCGACCTCAATGACCCGGACATGGAGAGCGCGTTGGCCCTAGTCCATTCGCGCTTCAGCACGAACACGTTCCCCTCCTGGGACCGGGCGCACCCCTACCGCATGATCGCCCACAACGGCGAGATCAACACGATCCGAGGCAATGTGAACTGGCTGCGCGCGCGGCAGGCGCAGTTCGCGTCGGCGCTTTTCGGCGAGGACTTGCCCAAGATGCTGCCGGTCATCAACGACGAGGGGAGCGACTCGGGGCGGTTCGACAACTGCCTGGAGTTTTTGACATTGGCGGGCCGGTCCCTGCCCCATGCAGTGATGATGATGATCCCGGAGCCGTGGGCGAACCACGAGAGCATGAGCGCGGAGAAGAAGGCGTTTTACCAGTACCACTCGTGCCTGATGGAACCCTGGGATGGACCTGCTTCCATCGGCTTCACTGACGGCGTCCAGATCGGGGCGGTCCTGGACCGGAACGGCCTGCGTCCCTCGCGCTACTATGTCACCAAGGACGATCTGGTCATCATGGCCTCCGAAGTCGGCGTGCTGGACATCGCGCCCGAGCGTATTCTGTCCAAAGGCCGCTTGCAGCCGGGCCGCATGTTCCTTGTAGACACCGCTCAGGGGCGCATCGTCGCCGACGAGGAGATCAAGGAGGGCATCGCCCGCGAGAACCCGTACCGCGCGTGGCTCGACGCCAACCTGATCAAGCTGTCTGACCTACCGGAACCCACGGATGTGCCGACAACCACGCACGAGACCGTCTTGCAGCGCCAGCAGGCGTTCGGCTACACGTTCGAGGACCTGCGGCTTCTGATGGCACCCATGGCACGCAACGGAATCGAGGCCATTGGCTCGATGGGGACGGACACGCCGCTGGCGGTGCTTTCGGACAAGCCCCAATCCCTGTTCAACTACTTCCAGCAGCTCTTCGCCCAGGTCACCAACCCACCGATTGACTGCATCCGTGAGGAGATCGTCACATCGGCAGCCATGACCATCGGCAGCGAACGGAATCTGCTGGACCCCCGCCCGGAAAACTGCCACCTGATCACGCTCGACTCGCCGATCCTGACCAATGACGATCTGGCGAAGTTGCGCCAGGTTGACCGACCCGGCTTCCAGTCTGTGACGCTGCCGATTCTGTTCCCAGCCGCCGACGGCGCGGAGGGACTGGAGCGGGCGATGGAGCAGCTTTTTGCTCAAGCCGATGACGCCATCGCGGCGGGAAATAACATCCTGATCCTGTCGGACCGGGGACTGGACCACGACCATGCGCCGATCCCTGCTCTGCTGGCCTGCGCGGGCCTGCACCATCACCTGATCCTCAAAGGCACACGGACGCGGATCGGGCTGGTGCTCGAATCGGGCGAGCCGCGCGAGGTGCATCACTTTGCACTCCTCGTCGGCTACGGCGTCGCCGCCATCAACCCGTACCTGGCCTTCGAGACCATTGACGACGCCATCCGCGAGAACCTGCTGCGGGAGATCACGCCCGACGACGCCAAAAAGAACTACGTCAAGGCCGTCGTCAAGGGCATCGTCAAAGTCATCTCGAAGATGGGCATCTCGACCATCGAGAGCTACTGCGGAGCACAGATCTTCGAGGCCATCGGCCTGCACCCATCCGTCATTGACCGCTACTTCACCCGCACCGCCTCGCGCATCGGCGGGGTCGGTATGGACGTCATCGCCCGCGAAGCAACGATCCGCCACGCCCACGCTTTCCCGGAGCGCGGCACGCACCCGCACACGCTGGATGTCGGCGGCCAGTACCAGTGGCGCGCGGACGGCGAGTATCACCTGTTCAGCCCGCAGACCGTTCACAAGCTGCAATTGGCGGTTCGCACGGGCAATTACGCCGCCTTCAAGGAGTATTCGGGCCTGGTCAACGAGCAGCTTGAAAAGCGCGCCACGCTGCGCGGCCTACTCGGCTTGAAGCTCGCCGAAACCCCGGTCTCCTTGGACGCGGTGGAACCCTGGACCGAGATCGTCAAGCGGTTCAAGACCGGGGCGATGTCCTACGGCTCAATCAGCCTGGAGGCACACGAGTCGCTGGCGATTGCCATGAACCGTATCGGCGGTAAGTCCAATACGGGCGAGGGCGGCGAGGACCCCGCCCGCTATATCCCGGACGCCAACGGAGACTCGCGCAACTCGGCGATCAAGCAGGTCGCGTCGGGCCGCTTCGGCGTCACCAGCCATTATCTGGTCAATGCCCAGGAGCTTCAGATCAAGATGGCGCAGGGGGCCAAGCCCGGCGAGGGCGGCCAGCTCCCCGGCTCGAAGGTCTACCCATGGATCGCCAAGGTGCGCTTCTCGACGCCCGGCGTCGGCCTGATCTCGCCGCCGCCGCACCACGACATCTACTCTATCGAAGACCTGGCCGAGCTGATCCACGACCTGAAAAATGCGAATACGAAGGCCCGCATCAGCGTCAAGCTGGTCGCCGAGGTCGGCGTCGGCACCATTGCGGCGGGCGTCGCCAAGGCCAAGGCGGATGTCGTCCTGATCAGCGGCCATGACGGCGGCACGGGCGCGTCTCCGCAGACATCCATCAAGCACGCCGGCATCCCATGGGAATTAGGGCTGGCCGAGACGCACCAGACACTGGTCCTGAACAACCTGCGCTCGCGCATCGCCGTCGAGGCGGATGGCCAGCTCAAGACGGGCCGCGACGTGGTCATCGCGGCCCTGCTGGGGGCGGAAGAGTTCGGCTTCGCCACGGCTCCGCTGGTTTCGCTGGGGTGTATCATGATGCGCGTCTGCCACCTGAACACTTGCCCGGTCGGTGTCGCCACGCAGGACCCCGAGCTTCGCAAGAACTTCACCGGCGATCCGGCCCACGCCGTCAACTTCATGCGCTTTATTGCCGAAGAGGTCCGCGAGATCATGGCACAGATGGGCTGCCGCACGGTGGAAGAGTTGATCGGCCACACCGACCGGCTGGAAGCGGACAAGGCGGTCAATCACTGGAAGACGCGCGGCCTGGACTTCTCGCACCTGTTCTATCAGCCCGAAGTGGGGGAAGACGTGGGCCGCTACAAGCAGATGGAACAGGATCATGGGCTGGATGGGGCGCTGGACAACACCGCGCTGCTCGCCCTCTGCGCCCCGGCCCTGGAGCGTGGCGAGCGGGTGGAGGCGACGCTGCCGATCCACAACGTCAACCGCGTCGTCGGCACGGTCGTCGGCAGCGAGGTGACGCGGCGGTATGGACCGCAGGGGCTGCCCGAGGACACGATCAAGTTGACCTTTGACGGCTCGGCAGGGCAGTCGTTCGGCGCGTTCATCCCATCCGGCATGACATTGCTCTTGAGGGGCGACGCCAACGACTACCTGGGCAAAGGGCTGTCCGGCGGCAAGATCGTCATTACGCCGCCCGCCGGCTCGACCTTCGTGCCGCGCGAGAACATCATCATCGGCAACACGGCCCTGTACGGCGCGACGTCGGGCGAGGTCTTCATCCGGGGCGGGGCAGGTGAGCGGTTTGCCGTCCGCAACTCCGGCGCGAACGCCGTCGTGGAAGCCGTCGGCGACCACGGCTGCGAGTACATGACGGGGGGCCGCGTCGTCGTGCTGGGGCCGACGGGCCGCAACTTCGCGGCGGGCATGTCCGGCGGCATCGCCTATGTCCTGGACGAAGCCGGCGACTTCGCGACCCGCTGCAACACGCAGATGGTCGGCCTGGAGAAGCTGGAAGACCTCGCCGAGATCGAAGAGGTCCGCCAGATGATCCGCCGCTATGTCGAGGACACCGACGCTGACCACGCGGCGGATCTCCTGGACCGCTGGGGGGAGACCGTGGCGAAGTTTGTCAAGGTGATCCCGCACGACTACAAACGGATGCAGGAGGCCATTGCCCGCGTCGAAGCCTCCGGCCTGAGCGGCGAAGAGGCCCTGCTCGCGGCTTTCGAGGATAACGCGCGCAGCACGGCGCGGGCGGGTGGCGGGTAAGCCCCCACCCCCGGCCCCTCCCCCGTCAGAATGGGAAATGGGGAGCCAGAAAAAGCGCAGAGCCGCCGCTCCTATCCTTCACCCCTCTCCCGCTCGCGGGGGTTTTATTGGGGGGGGAGGGGCCGGGGGTGGGGGCGATCCTTCTTCACACACGAGACACACATATGGGCAAACCTACGGGCTTTATCGAATATCTGCGCGAACTCCCGCTGGACCGGACGGCAACCGAACGCATCCGGGACTGGAAAGAGTTCCACCTGCACCTGGGCGAGAAAAAGCTGCGGGAACAGGGCGCGCGCTGCATGGACTGCGGCATCCCCTTCTGCCACACGGGGACGCTGCTGAACAACATGACGTCGGGCTGCCCCATCAACAACCTCATCCCCGAATGGAACGATCTGGTCTACCGGGGCCTGTGGCGCGAGGCGCTGGACCGGCTGCACAAGACCAACAACTTCCCCGAATTCACGGGCCGCGTCTGCCCCGCGCCCTGCGAGGGGGCGTGCGTCCTGGGCATCAACGCGCCGCCTGTCACGATCAAGAACATCGAGTGCGCCATCGTGGACAAGGGCTGGGAGGAAGGCTGGATCGTTCCCGAGCCGCCCGAATCCCGCACCGGCAAGCGCGTCGCCGTCGTCGGCTCCGGCCCGGCGGGGCTGTGTGCTGCCGCCCAGCTCAACAAGGCAGGGCATCTGGTGACGGTCTTCGAGCGGGGCGACCGCATCGGCGGCCTGCTGACCTATGGCATTCCCAACATGAAGCTGGGCAAAGAACTTGTAGACCGCCGCATTAATCAGATGGAGCAGGAGGGCATCGCCTTCCTGACGAACACGGAGGTGGGCAAAGATTACGCCGCCGACCGGCTGATGCAGGAATTCGACGCGGTGATTTTGGCAACCGGCGCGACCAAGCCGCGTGGCCTCTCCGGCATTGAGGGCAGCGACCTGGGGGGCATCCACTTCGCGATGGACTTCCTGACGGCCAACACGCAGAATGTCCTGACGGGCGAGCCGAACGAGAAATTCGTTTCCGCCGAAGGCAAGGATGTCGTCGTTATTGGTGGCGGTGACACGGGTACGGACTGCGTCGGGACCTCGATGCGGCACGGCTGCCGCAGCCTGGTCCAGCTTGAAATCCTGCCCAAGCCGCCGATGTCGCGCGCCCCGGACAACCCGTGGCCGCAGTGGCCCAAAGTGTACCGGCTGGACTACGGCCAGGAAGAGGCCCTGGCCGTCTTCGGCAGCGACCCGCGCGTCTACTGCACCACGGCCAAGAAGTTCGTCGGCGACGAACAGGGCCGGGTCAAAAATGTCCACACCGTTGAGCTTGACTGGCAGAAAAACGAAAGGGGCCAGTTTGTCCCCGTCGAGATTCCCGGCTCGGAGAAGGTCTCGTCCGCCCAGATTGTCCTGCTGGCGATGGGCTTTCTCGGCCCCGAAGACGCGCTGCTGGAACAACTCGGCGTCGCGCGCGACGCGCGCTTCAACGTCAAGGCGGACTACGGCAAGTATACGACCAGTGTTCCCGGCGTCTTCGCGGCGGGCGACGCGCGGCGCGGCCAGAGCCTAGTCGTCTGGGCCTTCAACGAGGGCCGCGAAGCGGCCCGCGAGTGTGACCGCAGCTTGATGGGCGAAACGAACCTACCCTGACGTTCCGGCCCTGACATTTCACCATGGAGGCGATGAGGCCCCCAATTTTGCCGATGGCACCACATGGTAGGGACGCTTCTTGCCGTGCCCTTCCTCCTGGTTCGTCGTCAAATCGGGGGCTTCTTTTGGAAACACACCTATGACAACCGAAAATCGCGCAGGCGAGCGCCAAGAACTGATTGACTACATTAAGCTCAAGCTGATGGTTTCGGGCGGCGAGATGGGCCAAGATGATTTCGTTTCCCGTCTCACCATCCCCCATGAAGTGGTCGCCCACCTCAAGGAGCGCATTCGGCTCTCGTATGGCGAGCCGAGTCCGATAGACGCCCGCGCGCAGGAGTTCCTGGACGGCTACCTGGCCGAGCTTTCGCCCCAGCCGCCGATCAAGCTGCCCGGCCTGGGCCAGAGCTTTATCCTTGATCGGCCCGGCATGGCGCGCGAGCTGTCCCTGCCCGAAAACGGCGATCACTTTGAATCGGATATCGTCAGCTCGTACCGGCTGGGGCAGGATCAGGGTGTCTTGCACAACCCCAAGAGCGACCGGCGGACGACGCAGGGCGTCTTCCATGTGGCCGAGGGCGGCGCCCCCATTCCCTTTGACAAAGTCGCCGTCCCCAAGATCGCTTTCGCCGGCCTGCTCCGCGCCGCCCTAGACGCCCCGCGCTCCCTGCGGGAACTGCCCTTCGCGGCAAGGGGCGAACACCCTATCGAGACATTTATCTCTCTAATGACGCGCCCGCTGGTCGTGCCCAATGTTCCCGGCGTCACGCCGCGCAAGACGATGGAAGTGCGCTTCCTCGTCCCCGGTAACCTAGTCAGCAACGTGGACTTTATCGAGCGCATCTTCGGGAACGCCGGCGACCCGCACCTGCCCGAAAACGACGCCGGACTAGACATCGAGCATTGGACCGGGCACACGGGCTACGTCATCCTCGCACCGCATTTGACGACGCTGACCAAGAAGGAACTCGGCCTGCCGCACTTCGACGAAGCCACCGAGCGAGAGAAGCGGGACCGGATGTGCTGGGCTTCCCCGGACGAGATGTACAACAATGGCGACGCCTTCAAAGTCACCGCCCGCGACGCGCAGGGGGTCATGGTCACGATCATCGCCGACAACTACTACGGCTACTGCAAGAAAGAGGTCAAGACCCAGATTAGCTTCGCCGCCGACCTGCTGGGCATGGTCGAAGAAGAGCACGCGGGCGGCGCTTTCGTCCACCCGCAGTACGATCTGGGCAAGCTGTTCAGCGTCGCCACCCACCTCCCCAAGTCAAGGCATACTTTTGAGAAGGTCAAGCAGCTCTTCGGCGATCAGATGGATATCCAGAAGGAAGGGTACGGCATTGACAGGCGCCACCCAGACATCTACTACGTCCCCGAAAACGTCGAGATCAACCTAAACACACAGACCGTTCGCTGGCAGAACCTGAGCGGGCGGCACGCGCTGCCGCTCGATCCGAAGATCACCTATGTCGTCCCAGCGGGGTACAAAGTCCGGCTCGAAAAAGAGGCTGATTCGGGCCAGTGGCGGCTCGTCGGGACCACGGCAGAGGGGACTCTGTGCCACAAGCCCAGCACGGTTTCGGGCGGCGGCAAGTCGGAGATCTCCAAGTCCATTTCGGACTCGATCATGCACGCCCCGTTTTTCATCGCGGACTTCCACAAGGACATGGACGCCGTGGGGGCACTGCTGACGCACGACTATTCAGACAGGTTCCGGGACCGCCCCGGCGGCGACAGCCGTCCCATCCTCAGCCCGGAGCGCTCGCTCGGCTCGGTCATCAAGCTGCTCACGCCGTCAGGGACGCTCTTCACGGACGACTACAACCAGTGGCTCGACGCCATCCCGCACACTATTCGGGAGCTTGTTTATCTTGTCAAGCGATTCTATCAGCCCGAAATGGGCGACAACTGGCGTGAGCAGTTCAGCGTGGACGTGGTCAACGGTCGTCCCGGCAATGAGCTGCGCTTCCGGGGCGAGAAGCTGGTCGCGCACTACGCCCGCGTCGGCTTCACGTCCGACGGCAACTGGCGCATCTTCACCCTGCGCTCCGATTTCGTGCCCGCCGAGAAGCTGCAAATGGAGGATGACATCACCGCTTCGGTCGTCGTCCCCGCCGACCTCCTGCACAACCTCAACGCGCGGTACAACGGTCCCAGCGGCTTCAAGATTGTCGAGAACGCCGAGAGCCGCCTGTTCCAGCGGCCCGACGAGGCTATCCACCGGGGGTATGACAAGCTGACCGAGGCGCATTTCGCGCTGGCGGACAACTTCTTCTCGAACTACGCGCCGCTGACTCAGGCGGACGCCCAAAAGCTGCTCGCGTCCCCGATCACATTGGGTGAGTGGACACCGCCCATGCAGGAAGTCATCCGCCAAGCGGCGTCCAGTCCGGGCTACTTCGTCTCTTCGGCTCACCCCCGAATCGTGGACGGCAAGCCGACCAAGAACCCGCGCTACCTGCAAATCCGCGCGGACTTGATGGACCCCAGACCAGCCTACCTGTCCGAGACGGGAATGCGCCTGTACCGGCAAACGCCGCCCGACCAGCCCCTGCCCACACCCGTCAACGCCGTCCTGCCGGGCCGCCGCCTGAACCCGCCCGAACCGGGCATCCGCTCCCTCGCCGTTTACAACCCGATCCACTACCAGGAGACGCCCGAGCTGTTCATGGAGCTGATCAGCAGCCTGACCGGCAAGTCGCCCTCCACCACGGGGGCCGGCTCGGAAGGCGCGCTGACCAAAGGCCCGTTCAACGCCCTCCCCCCAATCATTGACCTAAACAATGCGCTGGTCTCGCACATCTTGACCGGCGCCCACGCCTTCGCCACGGCGGCTGGATTTGTCGGCCCCCATTTCCGCATGGACCACGATGTCAGCCTGCTGATCCCCGAAATCTGGTCCCGTATGGAGGTCTCGGAACGAGACCCGCGATTTCTCCGTGAGAACAACTACCTCGAAAAGCTGGAAGACTTCGAGCACGAAGGCCGGATAGTCCTGGCGAGCCGGCTCGGCTACCGCATCACCCCGCATTTTGTCCGCACCTTCTTCGGCATCGTCTTCGACAATCCTAACGACGTGTTCACGCCGGAGATGCTGCGGCCCGAAACGCAGGACCCGGCCTCGTTCGCCGACGGCATAGACAACATCGTCTCGACTCAGAAAATGATCGCCGAGAACTACTTCAGCGACGGCTCAGTCGCCCTCGCCTGCCCGCCGCTCCGCGCCTTGCTCCATATCATGCGCGACGGCGTGTATGAGGGCAAAGACATCAACGATCCCGTCCTGCGCGCCCTCTTCACCCGCGACACGCTTTGGGAGAGCGATTGGTATGCGGAGCGCCTCCGAAGCCAGCAAGCTGTCGAGGTCCGCCTGTGGCGTCGCCACATCCGCACCCTGCGCGACTTCTTGGGCAAGCCAAACCCGCTTTCCCCCGCCTTGCGTCAGGACGTGACGGCGCGGCTGGGCCGGGCGCAGGCGCAGTGCGAGCAGGCCGAGCGGCCCGAATATGTCGAGTCTCTGCGCGGCTTTCTCGGCGCCGACCCCACCGTGCTTATGGAGAAATGACTGGAAACACAAAAAAGCCCCCAGGTACAACCTGGGGGCTTTTTTGTGTGTTTGTTGAGTGCCTATGCGATGGCCTGGGCGTGCAGGAAGCGTGTGATGCGGACCCGCGTTTCGGTCAGGTGCGCCGCCGTCACTGGGTCGTGCGGCCGCTTTTCCGCTGTGCTGATCTTGGCAGCCAGGCGGCGCAGCGTCGCCTGTGCGAACGCGCCGGCATCCCCGGTTGTTGTTCCGCCCGCTTCGGTGGGCCGCGCCAGCGCGATCAGCGCGTCCACATGTGTGCGCTGCAAGCGGCGGCGCAGCGGGTGGACGGCCCCGGCGGGGGCGGCCACAGGCACGTCCAGATCGGACCAAACGGTCGTGGTGACGGTGTCAATCGCCTCCAGCACGGAGAGCGGGTGAGACCGGGCCGGTGCGCGGAACTCGTTGGTCTCGATCCGGCCCATCGTGCCGGGGTTGAGCACCGCGTACAGACCTGCCGCCTGGACGTTGGCGATGGTGTCCAGGATGGAAAGGTCCTGCGTCCCCGCGCCCGCCGTGAGCGGGCCGTAAGGGACGGGGTTCTGCTGCAACCGGGCCAGCAGGTCCGGCGAGAAGCGCAGGGCGGTGTCCGAAAAGACAATGCGGCACAGGACCTGAAGCGCGCGCCGCTGGTCGGCGAACGGGACCGGCTGCACGGGTGCGACTGCATTGGCGTCGCCGTAGTGGTTTCGCTCCGTGACGATGCCGCCGATGAACCGGGCGACAGCGACGGAATTGGAGTTGTACTGGCCCAAAATTCGCGTGAATTTGCGCGTCAGCGTGTAGTACGGTTCACCGGGCAGCGGCTGGCGGAACTCCAAAAGCCCCAGCATCCGGTGCGCCTTCTCGACCAGCGCGACGCGGTAGGCCAGCGGGTCGGAACTCAGGTCATAGCGCGTGATGGTCGGGTCAATGGTGTCGGCGTTCTCGTCGGAAGCGTAGTCGTGGCCGAACTCGCGCGAGCGGGAGGCGACCGCCTTCAGGCCAAGCATCTCATCATAGGAGGATTCGCCGAAGTCTCGGTAGCCGTACTCGATCGCCCACTGGTCGTAAGGACCCGGCTTGCCCATGAAGTAGTCGGCCTGCTTGCCGCCCAATGGGGCCAGGTTGGGGCCGCCGTAGTCCATGACGGACCCCATGATGCCGTACTTTTCGGTCATGGCCTTGTCCTGAAGCTGGGCCGGGGACAGCATGGTCGAGCCTTTGAAGTTGTGGCGCAGGCCCAGACAGTGGCCGAATTCGTGCATGACGACTTGGCGGAGCTGGAGGTGGGTGAACTCTTCCCGGGTCGGCTTTTTTTCGCCCGGCGCAAGGCCGGCGTCCTCTAGGGGCAGCACCTCCAGCGCGTCCCAGCCGAACGCGGATGTCATCTGCATCTCCATTCCCAATTGGCAGGAACATCGGCTGCGGGAAATGTCCGTGGGCTTCGCGTTCACCAATGAGTCCGCGAACTGCTGCGGCGTCATGCCGTCGGCAGACTGGCCGTTGAGGACGGTGGTCGGATAGCCGAGGTTGGTGAAGCGCGCCCAGCTCGCGTCCACCGAAATGGAGGCGTTCACGATCTCGCCGGTCATCGGGTTGTGCCGGAACAGGGCGACCGCGTAGCCTGCGCCGGGCGAGGACATCCAGCGGACCACGTTATGGCGCATGTCGGCGGGGTCCCAGTCGGCGTCGGCGGGCATGGTCTCGCACCGGACAGCGTTTTTGTAGCCGATCTGCTCAAAGGCTACGTTCCAGCTCAGGACTCCTTCCTGAATAGCCGCCCGGTAGCGAACCGGGGTCGCGTTGTCCACCCAGAACGTGATCGGGTGGACCGGCTCGGAGAGGGCGGCGCCCGCGTCCTTCTTGACGAGGTGCCAGCGCTGGATCATGCGCCGCGCGTTGTCGTCGGACGTGTCCTCGTCGAACGTCTGGTAGTCCTCGGTGAAGTACCCGATGCGGTCGTCGTAAAAGCGCGGCTTGTAGCCGGTGTCCTTGAGCACGAACAGGTTGTAAACGATCTGCTCCGGGATGGAGCGGTCGTCGGTCAGCGTGTCCACGCCCGATACGCTCGTCCGGCCCGCGAAGTGATAGTGGGTCGTGATCACCAGGTTGTCCGGGAAGTTCTGGACACTCTTCAAGTAGGTCTTGTCAGCATCCACGGTGAAGCCGGGCAACCCCTGCATGAAGCCGGATACGTCCGTCAGGAACAGCGTCGGGATGTGGATCAGGTAGCCCGTGGCCGCTTTTTCCAGGGCCGTCGCCTTGAGGTCCTTGTCTTTGATATCAGCGATGGCCTTGGCCTGCTTCGGGTCAGGGCGCACCGCCTCGATCTTGAACGAGGCAAGGTAGGCCCCCGCGAACGACCGGCGGACCGAGACCGCCTCGGGCGTGCCGTCGTGGGCGCGGAAGCGCAGGTTCGGCACGGCCAGTGAGATGTGGTCGTTCTCCTTTTGCAGCACGAAAAGGGTGTCGTCGAGCGGGTCGCCGACTGTCCCGCCAAAGCCCGCCGTGCCCGTCGCGCGCGTCGTCTGGAGCAGCAGGGTCTGGCCGAGCTGGTCGGGACGGACCTCTGCGTACAGGTCGTTCTTCTTGCGATACAGGGTCAGGACGCCGGGGAGCTTGTCGAAGCCTTTGACCACGTCATCAATGTTCTTGTCCACCCATTCACTGCCCGGTGTCGTGCCGGGCGTCCCCGCCGAGACGCCGGGCGTGCCCGTGGGAGCCGCGCCGGGGCGCACGCCCCGCCGGCCCGTCTGGGCATCGGCAGGCGCCGCGCCGAGGGCGAGGCCGCCGGCAGCAAGCGCGGCGCGGCGGACGAAATCGCGTCGGGAAACGTTTTCCGGAGGAGGCGTGGCGGAAGACATGGAACCGTGTTACCCTTCAATCTTGCTGACTAACGACCATTATACGGCACATTCACCCAAATATCAAGGAACAACAGCATTTCCGATGACGATCTCCTGCACCGCCACTCACCGCCGTGCGCGTGAGGGAGCGCACGGTGGGACACTTTACGCGGCGACGGCTTAGGCGGTCGCCGCGTAGTTGTCGGACCCACCGACATCGTGGAAGATGGGCAGGTAGTCGCGCCAAACCTCATTCTTGGTGCCGCTGATGTACTTGGTCAGGCTGATATACGGCACATAGCGCGGGCGACGCGCCGGGCGGGCCAGCTTCATGCCGCAGTGCGAAAGCAGCTTGTCGCCCTTGCGGGCATTGCAGCGGCGGCAGCAGGCGACCAGATTGTCCCAGTGCATCCCGCCGCCCGCCTTCTTGGGCAGGATGTGGTCAATGGTCAGGTCACGGGTCTGGACGGAGCAGTACTGGCAGGTGTAGTTGTCGCGCGCGAAGATCGAGCGGCGGGACAGCTTCAGTTCGGGCAGGGGCCGCTTGACGTGGTAGCGCAGGCGCAGGACGGACGGCGCGGCGAAGGTCTCGCCCTCGCCCGTGGTCAGGCAGGGGGCGTCGTCGTGCGCGTGCAGGATGTCCGCTTTGCCCAGGTACAGCAGCACGACGGCCCGGCGCAGGTTGCAGACATTCAGCGGCTCGTAGTCGCTGTTCAGAATAAGAACCTCATGGCTCATGGCGGTGGTCGTCCAGTCCTTTCCAGAATTTCCCGTCAAGTATCAGCCTACAAAACAAAATCATAAAAACAAAAAACCCGCTCCGACTCTCGCCGTTAGGGTGACGGCGAGAGTCGCAAGCGGGTGGTTGGCGCGTAACAGTGGTGTTGCCACACATGCATCAGGCGCGCATGGGCATGGCGATGCACATGCGTGTGGTAGAGCGCGTGCCGGTGCCGCAGCGTCTCCCCCCCCGCTTCCCCCCGCTTCCGCAGGTGTTCGATGTCACTCCAAGGTCGGTTCATAAGGCGATAGGAGATTGTAGCAACTTTCGGGCGGATTTGTCAACAAGGAGGAAGGAATTTTTGAGGCGCCCTCGCCGGGTATACTAAGGGCGCCATGATTTTTGACTCGCTGCTCCTGGCCGCCGTGCGGGATGAACTCGGAAAGACCCTTGTCGGCGGTAAAGTCGAGAAGATCGCCCAGCCGGACCCGCTGGAAATCGTGATCCGTATCTACCACGCGGGCCACAAGCATGATCTGCTGCTGTCCTGCGACCCGCAGGAGGCGCGCATCCACCTCACCCACGGGCGACGGGAGAATCCACCCACGCCGCCGCCGTTCTGCGCGCTCCTGCGGAAATTTCTGGACGGGGCCTGGCTGGACGACGTCGCCATGCCGCTGGGCTTCGGCGAGCGCGTCCTGCACCTGCACTTCAAGGCCGTGGACGGGGCGCCCTACACGCTGATCGCCGAGATCATGGGCAAGCATTCCAACCTGATCCTGGTGACGGAAGCCGGCACGATCTTAGGGGCGGCCAAGACGGTCGGGCGCGGCATCAACCGCTTCCGGCAGACTTTGCCGGGCCTGGTCTATGTCCCCCCGCCCCGGCAGCGTGGCAAGCGCGACCCGCTGGCCCCGCTCGACCCCGAAGCCGCCCCCCTGGAAGACGACGAAACCCTGTCGCCGGACGAGGCCAAGGAGTGGCTGATGAGCGCCTGGTCGGGAGTCAGCCCGCTGCTGGCCCAGGAGACTATTCTGCGCGCCCGGCGCGGCCTGCTGACGCAGCAGTCGCTCCGTCACGCCCTGACGCTGCTTCTCACGGTCGTCCGCGTCGGCGACTGGATGCCGCGCGTCTGGACCGACGACAAAGGGGTAACGCTGGGCGCCTACCCCATCCCCCTGCTCTCGGTCCCGCCCAGCCACCAGCACCTGCGCGAGTCGGTCAGCCTCGCCCTCGACCACGCCGCCGGGTCCATCATCCGTCGGGACACGTTCGCACGGGCCAAAGAATCGCTGCTGGCCGCCCTGCTTCGGACGCGCAAGCTGAAAGAACGGGAGGCGGAGGAGTTGCAGTCGGGCCTGAAGAACGCGGGCCGGGCGGAGGAATACCGGCAGACGGGGGACCTGCTGCTGACCAACCAGTCCCAGATCCAGCGCGGCCAGGCACTAGTCTCGGTGCCTGACTACTACGCCCCGCCGCTGCCCGATGGTGAACCGACCATGCGCTTCATCGTGCTCGATCCGACCTTGAGCATCCACGAGAACGCCGAGCGGTTTTACAAGCGCAGCCGGAAGGCCGAGACGAGCGCCATGACACTGAAAGAGCGGCGGGCGCAGGCTCTGGAAGAGGCGGCTCTGATCGCCCAGGCGGAGCGCGAGGCGTCACGGGCCACGACGCCCGAGGAGATCGCCGCCATCCGCACCAGCATGGCCGAGTCGCTGGCGCATGGGCCGCAGCCGAATGGGAACAGCCCGACCAGTTCGCGCCCCGCCTTGCCGGAATTCGAAGGCCACAAGATCAAGCGCACCCACACGGTAGACGGCTGGGAGATACTGGTGGGCGAGAATGCGACCTCGAACGACTACCTGACCACGAAGATCGCCGTCTCGTCCGACATCTGGCTGCACGTCCGCGCCGCCGCTTCGGCCCACGGCGTCATCCGCGCCCAGAACCGCCCCGCCGCCGTCTCCGCCGCCGCCTTGCAGCAGGCTGCCGAGATGGTCGCCGCCCGCAGCGAGTCCAAGCACTCGTCCCTCATCCCTGTGGATTACACATTGAAGAAGTACGTCCGCAAGCCCCGCAAAAGCGCACCGGGGGCGGTGATATACCAGAACGAGAAGACGCTGTTCGTGGCGGGCATACACGGCGAGGGAAACTAGCTGATGAGAGTGGCGGCCGCGCACCTAAACCCGCCAACCTGTATTACGCCGCCGAAGGATGACGGACGGGAGGTGCCGTGGGGCTGAAGCCCCCGGCTGTGGGGCACGGACGCCTAGTGTCCGCCTGCGCGGACAAGAAAAGGGTGCTGTTGGCACGTTCGGTCTCCACGCAGGTGGAGACTTGGCCGCAGGCCCCACAGCTGGGGGCTTCAGCCCCACGGCGCTTCTCACCCTCACGATGTCTCTAATTTCCTGCCCGTCACACTTCCTGCGTCAGTTCCAGCAGGCTGAAGCCTTTGCGCTCGATCTTCAGGATGTGGCCCTGGGCCAGACGCTCGGCGGGGACGAGTCCCCGGTCGGTCCACTCGCCCAGCAGGCTTTCGTAGACGCGGGCACGGTAGGCGCCGGACAGGGGGACGCCGACGCGCAGGGACGTGTTGACGGTCTGCTCGCTTGTGTTGCCGGCGAACAGGACCAGTTTATCCCCCGTTCGCAGGCCCAGGGTGCAGACCGAGTCCAGGCCCGCCCAGACCTGGTCGCTGATGTCCTCGTCATACGCTTGGTACGGCTCCAACTGCTGCGGGTGGAAGTTAGCGTAGACCGCTAAGTCAGGCGCGCGGACGGCGAAGTAGGTCAGGCGCTTGTCGCGGTAGGGAAGGTTCTGGACGCCCAGCCATTTCCAGTCGCTTGCCAGGCGGGGCTTCAGCGTCACGCCATCGCCGGAAGGGTCGAGGCCGCCGACGCCCTCGATGGCCGCCCACAGATAGCGCGGCGGGTCCCAGGGCGAAAGCATCATGCCCGAGTTGGTCAGAGTTTCGCCGTGCAGCCACTCGGAGAACTGGCCCGGCACGGTGTTGTTGCGGCGCGGGTCGCTGGAAAAGTTCGCGAACGAGTCCGATAGCGCCCGGTCCATGAACTCAGGGTTGTAGCGGGCGGCGGCGAAGGCGAACCAGAACGAGCAGCCGAGCCAGACACCGCCGAGCAGGCCATAGGGGCCGTTGTTGCTGCCGTCGGGGTCGTAATCGGCGGCGTCGCGCGGCGTGGTCCGTATCCCGGCCTCGGTCCAAAAGTCGGCGTCGCTCAGGCGGCCGATGATCTGCGCGGACGTCTCTTCATCGGCGACCCCAAACATGACCGGGAACACTAGGTCGGACGTGACATTGGAACGCGCGAACCCGTCCACATCAATGTTCAGGTAATACAGGCCGTTGCCGGGGTTCTTGAGGTGCGTGTTGATCGCCGTCTTCAGCGCCTGCGCCGCCAGGCTGAATTCGGCGCTCTCGTCGTGACGGTCCAGCACACGCGCCATGCGCGAGGCGGTCAGCAGGGCGGCATAGCATTCGGAGTTGACTTCGGTGCTCGCCCCTGAAATTCGGTAATTGGTGATGACGTTGCGCCAGCCGATGATGCCCCAGTCGGACGTGCCGGTGGCCGTACACCAGACCAGGCCCTGCTCGTTGCGCTGCGACAGCAGGTAGCGCACGGCGCGGGCGGCGGCGGGATAGGTTTCTTTGAGAAACGAGGTGTCGCCGGTCGTGTTGTAGTGGTGCCACAGGGCCAGGACCAAGAGCGGCGTGTTGTCGTTGACATTCAGGTCGTAGTCGGCGGTCTTGCCGTTGCGGATGTCGTAATACTCGACGACCTTGCCGCTCTTTTCCTGGTTGTGGACATACGCCAGCAGGGACTCGCGGACGAAGCTGGGGTTGAGGTAATCGCCGCCGTTGGCGAACCAGGCCGTGTCGCGCCCGACACTGTTGTTGCTGCGGGTGGGGTCGTTGACGAAGCACCAGCCCGTCTGCGCCTTCACCATCGTCCGCATCATGTTGGCCTTAGCCCACAGGACGCCCCGATTGACCTGCGGGTTGGGCGTCAGCAGGATTGCCCGGCCCAGGGCCTCGTCATAGTTCGCCTTCGTCAGACGGAGCGCTTCGTCGGCGTCGGCGCAGGCGCGGTAATTCTTGACGGCCTCATCCCGCCCGGTCCCGAACGACATCTTGTAATAGAACCGGGCGGTCTTGCCCGGCTTGATTTCGCGCGTGTGCCGGAAGACGCCCAGAGGATCGGTGGGCGCGTCGGTTCGGTTCGACAGCGCGCCGGGGTCGGCGTTGGAGACGACCTTGCCGTAGTCCAGGGTCGTCTCGTAGCTGTCCGGCGTGTCCGAGCAGCCGACGATTCGCACCCAGTCAGGCTGGGAGGCGTTCCAGGCGACCAGTGCCCCCAAGCCGTCGTCGTACTCAGCGACCACGTCATGCCCCGTGTTGCCGCGCAGATCGGCGCAGGCGTAGGTGACGATCCGCGCGGTTTCCATGCCCTCGTTGAGCATCTCGACGGCCAGGTACACGGCAGGAGGGTCCACGCTCCCGTCCTTTTTGGTCTGGCCGTTCAGGACGAAGACGGTCTCGTGGATGCTCATCCCGCGCGGCAGCCGGAAAAAGTGTTCCTGGTGCTCCGGGTGGAGCACGAACTTCCCCGCCTGATCCTGGGCCAGATGCATCCCCGTGTCACCGTCGTAGTGGCGCAGCAGAACGGTCCCGAAGAGGGCCTGCCCGATGTCTATCGCGTAGACGGTCTGGATCGCCCCAGTCGCCTTGATGATGCAGGCCGCCTTCGGCCCGCCTATCGTACTGCCAATGGCAAGCTCCGAATCCGGCACTTCATAGGTCCCGCCCCGCTGGCTGGGGCCGACCTCGCGCGTGATGGTCATGGCTTCGCTGCCTCTCTGGTGTAACGCCCGGTGCTATGCCCGGTTGCGGTCCTATCCCGGCTCGCCTGTGGCTCGCCACCCTTCCCTCGGAGGGAAGGGGAAGAGTTAAAGCCGTTCGCCTCTTACTCTTCGCCCTCCCCGTTGGGGAGGGCCGCCGCCCCTGGCGGCGGGGTGGGTTCACAAACTCCCCGACTGCCGCAGCATCCCGCCGTCAATGTAATAAGTGCTGCCCGTAATGTAACCGGCATCGTCCGAGGCCAGAAAGACGACCAGATTTGCGATCTCTTCGGGCTTGCCCCAGCGTCCCAGGGGAATCTCGGCCATCAGGGCCTTCTCCATTTCGGGGTTTGCCTGAATGTCAGCGTCAATCGGCGTGTAGACCGCCCCCGGCCCGATGTTGTTGACCGTGATGCCGTGCGGGGCCAGTTCCACGGCGACCGTCCGCATCAGCATCCGCAGGCCGCCTTTGGAGGCGCAGTAGGGCGCGTTGGTCGGCATCGGCAAGTCCTGGTGGATGCTGGAGATGTTGATGATGCGCCCGCCCTGTCCTTGTCCATTTTGGGCCTGCGCGATCATCTGCTTGGCGGCGGCCTGGGTGCAGAGGAACGGGCCGGTGAGGTTGACGGCGATGATCTTGTTCCACTGGTCCAGCGGGAACTCGGTGATGGGGTGCTTGTACTCGATACCGGCGTTGTTGACGAAGATGTCCAGTTTGCCGAACGTGCTGACGGCCTGCGCGACGAGGTTGGCGACCTGATCCGGCTGCGAGACGTCAGCTTCCACCGCCAGCGCCTTGCCACCCGCGCTCTCGATCTGGTGAATGGTGTCGTCCGCCGAGCCGGGCTTGCCGACGTAGTCCACGACGACGGATGCGCCCTCTCGCGCCATCGTGATCGCGATCGCCTGCCCGATGCCGGTCGCCGCGCCGGTGACGACGGCCACTTTGTTGTCGAGTTTCATGGTTTCTCTGCCTTCCCGCGTCCCCGCGTCTGCCGATGTTGTCTGGTTATGCTGATGTTGTCTGGTTATGAGGTTGCCCCCTGTCCCATACCCGCGACGGGGCGGCCTTAATCTTTCAAGCCTTTGGGCGGATCCTTGCGCTTCAGAATGGTCGCCGAGGTCGCTGTCGGCGTCGGCACACCCGCATCGTAAAGGTTGTGCTTAATTCGCTCCAGCGTCTCCGACACCGTCTCTATCTCCACCGACTTGTGGGGCTTGGCCCAGAAATAGACGCGCCAGCTCAGAACATCATTGCCGCTGTCCACCTGACGGACGCGCACGAACGGGGCCGGGTCGTCCGCCACGGCGGGGTTTTCCCGAACCGCGCGCAGCGCCCCCTGCTGCACGGCCTCGCTGTCCGCGCTCAGGCTGGTGTCGAAGTCCACGGCGTAGCGCCGGCTGCCCAGGCGCGTGTGGTTAATGACTGGGTTGGAGAACACATTGCTATTGGGGATGGCGACCTGCTCGCCGCTGTAAGTGTGCAGAGTCGTTGTGCGGATCTGGATGTCGTGAACAGTGCCCTCGAAGCTGCCCAGCGTCACCTGATCGCCGACCTCGAACGGGCGCGCGAACAGCAGCAGGATGCCCGCGATGAAGTTCTCTAAAATGTCCTTGAGCGCAAAGCCCAGCGCGAAGCCGGCGACTCCCAGGCTGGCGATGAGCGTGGTGACGTTGACGTTGACGGCGGACAGGGCGACGAGGAGGCCGATCAGGATCGTCCCGAAGTAAATGGAGCGGGCGATCAGCAGGCGCACGGCCCAGGGGATGTGCTTGACTGGTTCCAGCGAGCGCCGCGCCGCCCGGCGGGCGATGGTTGCCAGGCCGAAGAAGAGCGTGAACAGGAGGCAGGCGACCAGCATCCGGGGGACAAACGAGAGGACGTTATGCAGCGTGTTCCGCAGGGGGTTGACGATGTCGGCCCAGTATTGGTTCATGGGTTACGGCACGGTCTCGGCTTTTTCCAACCAAGATGCCTCCCACGCGCGGTCCAGCCCCGCGCGGCTGTCCCGGATGACCTGTTCCAAATCGGCCTCCCAGAGCGCGTCCGGGACGCCGCGCGAGAAGATTTCCACGGAATACGCGCCGGTAAACCCGGCCTCGCGGACGGCGCGCAGGAAGGCGGGCAGCGGGATTTCCCCCTGCCCCGGCACCAGCCGATCCTCGAACGAGCGCGGCGTCCGCCAGTCGCTGATCTGGACGACGAAGATGCGGTCGCCGGCCTGACGGATGGCGTCCAATAGGTCCGCGTTCTGCCAGACGTTCCAGCAGTCCAGGCAGATGCCGAAGCTGTCATGGCCCACGGCCCCGACGATTTCCATCGCCTGCGCCAGTGTCCAGACTGCCGTCTCGATGTTGACGATAGAGGCGTTCAGCGGCTCCAGCGCGACCCGCGCCCCATGCTCGGCGGCAAAGGCGGCCAGTTCGCGGTACGCGGGGATGGCCGTGTCCCACACGAGCTGGATGTTGCCGTCCGGCGGGATGCCCGTGTTAGTGACGAAGGTGGCGTTGGGTACAGACGGGGCCAGCCGCGTGATCGTCCGGCGGAACAGCCCCAGCCGTTCCCCAATGTCCAAAGGCTCCGGCTGGCCCTTGCTGGGAAACAGGGTGCGGACTGCGGGCTGAACAGAGGTGACTTCTAGCCCCCGTGCGGCGGGCAGCGCGATTTGCTCCTGCCACCTCGTTGGGTCCAGCTTGGCCTCGCAGACCTCGATGGCCTGAACACCGAGCCGTGCGTAAGCCTCCACATCCTGCTCGAACGTCCACGGCATCGTCGTGAACTCGCTGACGCCGAACTGATACTCCTGCATAGACCGCGCCGTTTCTCTGCCCACCCCGGCAGTCTTCCGTTTTGCTAGCTGTCCCCTTGTACCCATATCCAGGCGTTCCGCCGCCCGCGGGCGACAAAAAACCGGGCTTGTCTTAACAAGCCCGGCCGCACTTCCTTTAATTCCGCACAGATGTGCCCAGCGCCCGCGCAAGCGATGCTTGGTAGTCCCGGTAGCTCCGGGCTGCGCCTTGCTGGTCTCGCCGCAGCAGACTGAGCATCTGTTCCTCCTGCGCCGCCTTGGCGAATTGGCCGGTGAGCTGGTAAACATGCACAAGGTTTTGGTGGTAGGCGGGTTCCAAAAACCGCTGTTCCCGCTGGTTCTCCAGGACGTTAGCCTGCTGCTGAAGGCTGAACAACTGAGCGGCGCGGGCCGAGACCTGCTGCGCCTTTGCGGACCGCCCGAGGCGGCCATAGATCTGGGCGAGGACGTGGCGGGCCTGCACTTCGTAGGGATCATCAGCGACTGCCGCCTGAGTCACGCGCAGCGCCGCTGGCAGGTGTCCGCCATCTAGCAGGATAGTCCCCAACTGCCGTTCCGCACCGGCCTGGTGCGGCAAGAGACGCACTGCCTCACCTGTCTGCTTTTCGGCCTCTGACATGCGCGTGGTCGAGGGGGTGTTTTCCATCAAGAGGGTGCCCAAACGGTAATGGGCTACTGCATCATCGGGGTCCGCCGCGAGGCAACGCCGCAGCCGTGCCTCGGCCTCGCTTGAGCGGCCATTTTTGCGGAGCGCTTCGGCGTAGTCGGCGTCGAAGTCAGTCCGAGACGAGTTCAAACGCGCCGCCGTTTGGAACGCGCGCAACGATTGGCTCAGATCGGAGTCGTTTTTCAGGCAGGCGCGTCCCAGACCGGCCCAAGCGGAAGCTGAGTCCGGCGCGACCTGCGTGGCGCGTGCGAAGGCTTGGCGCGCATATTTCAGCCCGGCCTGCTGCGAGTTCTGGCCCAAGCCGAGTAGAGCGGGCGGCCAATCCGGCCGCAGGTTCAAGGCATTGATGTATTCCAGTCCGGCTTTGCTCGTCAGGCCGCCGGCTTCCAGCACCCGTGCGAGGGCAAGATGCGTGGCGGGCGAGCGCGGGGCGAGCGCGGCGGCATTTGCCAGCACGACGCCGGCTTCGGGCAGGCGATGATTTGCCATCAGCGCCAGCCCCCACAGTCGCTGCGCCTGTGCATTGCTCGGCTCTTTCCACGCCCACTCCTGACGGGTGGCGAAGCCGCTTCGGTCGGGATGATGACGGCCCCACCAAGACACGAGAGCATTCAGGACGCTGCCCTGCGTGTAGGCGGCACTCAGCGGCGCGGGACCATCGGGGCAGATGGCCTGAGCGAGTTCCGCCGCGTCTGGGTTTGGTCCCAGCGCTTGGACGCGAGCCAGGGCGGCGTCGAGTGCAGGAGCGCCGCCGGGCAGCGAACGCTGGCCGAACCGCAGATCGTTCAGGGCACGAACGCGCTCTCCCTGAGCAGCCAGGGAGGCAGCCAAGGTCTGGAAGATTACTTCCTGCTGTTCGCCGGCGGCAACCGACCGTCGGAGCGCATCAGCGGCGGCCTGCTGCTCGTGCGCCTCGGCGAGCCTCGCTCCCAGCAAGGCAAGAAGCGGACCGTCATTCAGGGAGAGGCGGGCCTGGGCTTCAAGTTGCGGCAAGTACGCCTCCCGCCGCGCGGTTGCTCCCCAAGCCGCCCCGAGCCACTGGCCCAGCGCGGCCAGGGCCAACGCCAGGCAGAGGGTCATGAGTGCCGCCAGCCGAGGAAGGCGCTTCCGCCGGAAAGCCGTCCTTCCAGCGAAAGTGCTTTCCCCGCTGTGTGCGACCGGCGTCGAGCCGGTCCTGGCAAGATGGAAGAGAACCATGTCAGCAGAGCCTATTCCGGCTTGGTGACATACCAATTATAGGGCGACCCGCCGGGGTACTTGGCTGTAGGCTTGAAGGTTGACTTTACAGACTTGACGTGACCGTCATACCAGAGCACGTTGCAGGTGTCCGCATGGCGCTTGTCAACATCGCCGTGGTCACCGTTGCCCTGCCAGCTGCCGCCGTTGTCCCACTGGACGCCATAATACTGGCCGCCGGGCGAATCCACCATCCCTGTGTACCAGTTATTGTCTTGTGAACGCCCGTCCGTCATCATGATCGTCTCTGAGGGGCTGTTCACTGCGGCCAGCGGCGCCCCCTGCCCTCCGTCATTGTTGCCGCCGGGTACACATCCGATGTACGTCTTGAAGTCACCCGACATGATCTCATTGTAGGCGTAGTCGGTGCCGCATGGCTCGCCGCCGGGGCAACCGGTGCGGCTGATGATGTCGGGATTGACAGCGACGTCATCGGCGGTGGGAAGCCGCTTCCGGTTGTTATCGTTGTCGCTGTAGTTGTCGTTGTTCATGTGCGCGGTCTGGTCAGGGCAGGTGAAGACTTTGTAGCTCCTGACAAAAGGCCAGAGTAGCTGCGGGAAATGCACTCTCCTCCCGGTGCCGTTGATCTGAGCGACGTTGAATGCTCCCGTGTATTGCTCGTCAGCGTCCTGCGAGTACTGCGTCTCGGCCAGTCCAAGCTGTTTGAGATTGGACGAACAGGACGCGCGGCGGGCGTTCTCACGCACCTTTTGGAAGACGGGGAACAGGATGGCGGCGAGGATCGCGATAATGGCGATCACGACGAGCAGCTCGATGAGAGTGAAGCCTTTGGCTCCGCCCGCTCGGTTGGAATGTTTGCGTGTGAACATCTGAAATTCCTCTTAGAATTCTCTCATGGCTTGGCTGCGACAGAAGCAGGTCAAGCCAGTGAATTGATGGCAGCGGATGCACCGTCAGGGTACGATTTCTCGGAGACTATTTCTCGGAGACTATTTCTTCCCTGGCGTCGGCGGCCCGCTCAGGCCTGCCGGTGGAATGCCCGGCTTGGACAGGTCTTCGCCGTTGGGGCCGGTCCGGCCACCGCTGATGAACTTCCAGCCGATGATGCCGAAGAGCATGATGGCGGCGGCGATGACAGCGACGATGACGAGGGGGTTTAACGGTTTGTTACCCATGCGCTTTCTCCTTTCTTGAGGGTGCGAGATTGTTGAGAGTGCGGAATCATCAAGGCACAGGCCCCAGAGTTGTTCCCTGACTGAACGTGACGGGCAGCACACGCTGGACTGGGGCGGGCGAATGGTGGCTGATGAGTTGGTGAAGAGTCTCCACCGCCGCCGCGCCCATCGCGTCCAAGTCCACCCGAACGGAGGCCAGCGTGTGCCGCGTCTTGGCGGGCCAGGGGAGGCCGTCGTAGCCGACAAGCGACAAGCGTTCCGGGACAGCGATGTCCAGCGCCTCGCATTGTTCCAGCATCATATAGCCAACGTGGTCGTGCCAGCAGAAGAGGGCCGTCGGCGGCACACGCTCATCCAGCAGGAATCGCAGCGCCGCAGCACCCTCTGAGGAATGCTTGCCGTCCACCGGCAATATCCATCTCTCAGGCAGAACAATTCCCGCTTCGGCGAGCCGCGCCTTCAGCATAATGATCCGGTCGTGCGCGTCCGGGTGCGGCCCATGCGCGGTGAGGGCGGCGGCCCGGCGGTGTCCGAGTGCCACGAGGTTCTGGGCGACCTGCCGCATCCCGCCCACCGAGTCGCTTGTCACCGAAGACAGCGCGCCGGCCTCGTCCATCCCGCTCACCAGCACGACCGGCAGGCGCGACTTGCGGAGGTAAGGCAGCAAAGGGTCGCCGACCTGGGGCGCGAAGAAGAGCAGGCCGTCGCTGCGCCCGCCGTTCAAAGTTCGGTACATCTCCGCTTCAGACCGGCGGAAGTCGCAGGAGACGAGGACGTCGTAGCCCAGCGCACCCCCAGCCCGCTCGACGGCGGCAAGCAGGCCGTCCATGTAGGCGTCGCGCCAGTCCCGGTTGCGGAACCCGTTGAAGAACGACAGGACGTGTGTGTGGCCCTGCTGAAGCGAGTGGGCCGTCAGGCTGGGCGCGAAATCCATCTCGGCGGCCACTGCCCTGACGCGCGCGACCACATCCTCGGAGATGCGCCGCTCCTTCGCCTTGTCGGCCAATACGGCGGAGACCGTGCTGGCGTGGACACCGGAGCGTCGGGCGATGTCCCTCATTGTCACGCGCCGACTTGTTTTGCTCGGACTCGCTTGGTTCAAATTGGGGCTGTTCATGGCCTCACTAATAGCTCCATGCACAAACGCTTGTGCAACGATAATCAATTGTAGCACGTTCGTCTTGTATTGTCAACAATTTTTTTATTCCGTTCCGCAGGCCGCCGTCGGCCTCGGGTGCCAGGCTTGACTTCTTCCAGGAACGTGATACAATGGGGCCATTATGAACCCCATGTCCCCTCCGAGTTTCCATGACCTGCGCCGCGCGCCCGACAGCGTGACCGTTTTCACCGAAGCGGGGGAGCAGAAGCTCCAGGAAACTTCTGATAGGCGCTGGCAGGGCGCGGACGTGGAGGTCACGACCGTCGCCGCCCCGGAGGGGCTGGGCGTGACGCTGTCGGCCCCCCAATCTGCTGTCACGCGCCTGCGCCTGCGCTGGCAGGTCCCGACGGAAGGGATTCGCTTGATCCTGGGGGACGCCTGGGAGCGCGGGTACGGCGACTTGGAGTGGCGGGGCGTCACACCGGACCGTGTCCTGCCCTGGTACTGGGCCGCCTGGGACGGGCGGCACACACATGGCTACGGAGTCCGCGTCCGGCCCCACGCCTTCTGCTTCTGGCAGGCCGACTCGGAAGGCGTCAGCTTGTGGGCGGACGTTCGCAGCGGTGGGCGCGGGGTGCAGCTTGGGGCGCGCGTTCTCGATGTCTGTGAGGTCGTCTGCCGCCCCGGCGTGGAGGGCGAAACGCCCTTCGCCGCCCTGCGCGCCTTCTGCCGCCAGATGTGTCCCGACCCGCGCCTGCCCGACCATCCCGTCTACGGCCACAACGATTGGTACTACGCCTACGGCAACATCTCGGCGGGGCAGGTCCGGGAAGACGCCCAGCGCATCGTGGCGTTGTCACCGGCGAGGCTTAACCGGCCCTATGCCGTGGTTGACGCCGGCTGGTATCCCGGCGACGGCCTGGGTGGCGCGGACGGCGGCGTATGGGACCGGGGCAACGAGAAGTTCCCGGACATGGCCGGGCTTGCCGCCGACATTAGGCAGATCGGGGCGCGGCCCGGAATCTGGATACGCCCGCTGACGGCCGCCCTAGGCGCACCGGAGGGCTGGCGTCTGTCACGCGATCCCCAGTTCCTCGATCCGACCGTGCCCGACGTGCGGGTGAAGATTGCCGCCGACATCGCCCGGTTGACTGCCTGGGGATACGGGCTGATCAAGCATGACTTCACCACGGATGACATTTTTGGGCGCTGGGGCTTCGAGATGGGGGCGGCGCTGACGGATGACGGCTGGACGTTCGCCGAGGGGCCGAAACGGACGACGGCCGAGGTGATCCTGAACCTCTACCAGACGATACGCGCGGCGGCGGGCGGCGCGCTGGTCATCGGCTGCAATACGGTCGGACACCTGTCGGCGGGCCTGTTCGAGATGAGCCGCATCGGCGATGACACCAGCGGGCAGGAGTGGGCGCGGACACGGAAGATGGGCGTCAACAGCCTCGCCTTCCGGGCCGCCCAGCACGGCGCGTTCTTCGCCGCCGACGCGGACTGCGTGGGGATCACCCAGGCCATCCCCTGGGAGTTCAACCGGCAGTGGCTCGACCTGCTGGCACGCAGCGGCACGATGACACTGGTCTCCCTCGACCCCGCTGCCCTCGGCCCCGCCCAGGAGCGCGACCTGCGGGCCGCCTTTGCCCTGGCGGCGGAATGGCAGCCGCTGGGGGAGCCGCTGGACTGGCAGCAAACCCTCCTGCCCTGCCGGTGGCGCTTCGGAGATCAGGAGCGGCGTTATGATTGGATAGGAGCGGAAGGAGTGTCCCCATTTTGAGAAACCTCTGGCGAATGGCGGCGGTGTTTGCGGCGGCGCTGCCGTGCCTGGCGGGCGTTGCCCAGGCACAGTCCTTTGGGCCACCTGTCGGGCTGAACGCGGACATAAAGCCCGCCAAGGAAGGCGTCGCCGTCACGTTCCAGCCTGCCGAATGGCCCCACGTCCAGTGGGCGGTGGGCGCGGGTCAGGCGTGGGACTGGCGCGGCCATGCGACACTGGCCTTTGACGCCGCCAATCCCGGCCCGGACGTAATGGACTTTAATGTCCGCATTGACGACGACCCAAGCGCGGACGGCGTTCACCACTGCCACACGGCGGCGGCCAGCCTAGGCGCGGGGAAGTCTGGCACGTTCTTCGTGGACCTGGGCACCCCCGACTCGAAGGCGACGATGGGTATGAACGGCGGCCCGCCCCCGCCGGGCCGGGCCGGGTTGATCGCCATGACCGGCAGCGGCGTGGTGGACGCGGGCCATATCGTCGCATTCCAGGTCTTCTTGCACCAACCCGCCGCGCCGCGCACCCTGCGCCTGAGCCGCCTGCGCCTGCTGCCGACGGTCCCAGCAGGCGATCTCTACACAGGCATCGTGGACCGCTTCGGCCAGTTTACCCGCGCAGACTGGCTGGGCAAGCTGCATTCGGAAGCGGAGTTGGGCAAGCGCCGGGACGCCGAAGCCAGAGCGCTGGCCGCCGCGCCCACCCTGCCGGGCCGCGACATCTACGGAGGCTGGGCGGGCGGCCCCACCCTGCCCCACACCGGCTACTTCACGACGGCCAAGCGCGATGGCCGCTGGTGGCTAGTGACGCCCGATGGGCATCTGTTCCTTTCCTGGGGCATTGACACGGTGGGCATAGGGGGCGCGACTATCGTCAACCCGCGTGAAGCCTTGTTCACCGAACTTCCCGCGCCAACGGACCCATTAGCGAAGTTCTACGGGCAGGATGACCATGTGCTTTACGGTCCTTACAAATCCGGCAAGACGTTCGACTTCTACCGGGCAAACCTGGAGCGCAAGTATGGGGCGGAGTACGAGGCCGCCTGGCGCAAGACGACGCTGGCGCGGCTGAAGTCCTGGGGCTTCAACACGGTCGGCAACTGGTCCGATGACACACTGGGCGCGGCTCATCAGGTCCCCTACACCGCTACGATGGGTGTCGGCGGCAATCACGCCCGCGTCGCGTCCGGCTCGGACTACTGGGCCAAGATGCACGACCCCTTTGACCCGCAGTTCGCATCCGACTGCGACACGTCGTTCCGGGACAAGGCCACGCGCCTCAAAACCGATCCCTGGTGCCTCGGCTACTTCGTGGACAACGAGCTGTCCTGGAGTGGGGGCAGCGTGGACAGTGGCCGTTATGGACTGGCCTACGGCGCACTGGCCGCGCCCGCCGATCAGCCCGCCCACACGGCGTTCCTGGCGCAGCTCAAAGCCAAGTACGGGACAGTGGAAAAGCTGAACGCCGCCTGGGGGACGACGCTGGCAAGTTGGGACACCCTGAACAGTCCCTACCAAGCCAGCCAGACACCCAGCGACGCCCAAAAGGCCGACCTAGCCGCGTTTGTCCACGCCTTCGCCCGGCGCTACTTCACCGTCGTCCGCGATGCGCTGAAGAAGTACGACCCGAACCACCTGTACCTCGGCTGCCGCTTCGCCGGGTACACGCCCGAAGAGACCCACGCCGCCGCCGAAGTTTGCGACGTGGTCTCGTTCAACATCTACCGCCCACGCCTCGATCCGAAGGCATGGGCCTTCACCCAAACCCTGAACAAGCCCTGCCTCATCGGCGAATTCCACTTCGGCGCGCTCGACCGGGGCCTGTTCCACCCCGGCCTGGTCTCGACGCCCAGCCAGGCCGCCCGCGCCGCCATGTTCCGGGACTACATCCAGTCCGTCACCGACAACCCCGCGTTCGTCGGCGCGCACTGGTTCCAATACACGGACGAGCCGCTGACGGGCCGGACGCTGGACGGCGAGAACTACAACATCGGCTTCGTCACCGTCACCGACACGCCCTACCCGGAGATGGTACGGGCCGCGCGCAGCGCTCTCGGCGAGGCGTATGCGCGGCGGGCAGCCTCTTCCACCGGCAAGCCACCATCCTCCCCTGTTAAGGGAGGGTAAGAGACTGCGCTAGCAGCCCTTTCGCTGTCTTGACAAAGCGGTATGACTTATGGTATGACTATCACATGAGCGTTGCTAAAATCACGATTTCCCTTGATGAACGGCTCCTCGACCGGCTGGACCTCCTAGTTCAGTCGCGCCTGTTTACCAGCCGCAGCCATGCGGTCCAGGAGGCAATTCAGGAGAAAGTGGCCCGCATCGGCAAGACCCGGCTGGCCGAAGAATGTGCCAAGCTTGATCCCGCCGAAGAGCAGACTTTCGCCGAGGAAGGGTTTGCAGCGGAGGCAAGCCAGTGGCCTCCATACTGAGAGGAGAAATCTACTGGGCCGATCTGGACCCCACGCAGGGCTATGAGCAGTCCGGGCGTCGCCCTGTCCTGATCCTGAGCGAAGACGTGTTCAACGCGCGCTCCGGGACGGTGATCGCCGTCGCGCTCACAAGCCAGGAACCGCGTGCCAGCTTCCCGCTCACCTGGGAGATCATCGGAACCGGCCTGCCCAAGCGTTCCTGGGCTAAGATCAGTCAGATACGGACGCTGTCCACGCAGAGGCTCGGCGGGAGGGTGGGTGAGGCCACCGCCCAAGAGGTTGCGACGGTGCTGGAAGGGTTGAACGAAATCCTCGGCGCATGATTTCCTCGCCGTGTTCCAGTGGCTGTGCAGGCGGTGCCGCAGGTGAGCTTGGCCGTTAGACCGCTGGACATGACGCTGATTTGAGGCACTATGAACTTGCCTGCCTTTCACTATTGGAACATTTGGCTGGGCATCGGACTGTTCCGGTTTTTTGCATTCTGGGTGAGTGCATTCTTCTGGTTTGGTTATATTTATTGGCTCTGTCCAGAAGCGCGTTTGCCCCAGTTCCTGCCCGAGCCGTTGGAGCCAGTTTGGTTAGCTGTTCTGTTAATCGGTGATATGTTGTTGTTAGGCTATGTGGTGACGGCAATCGCAGCTCTGATTAAACATCTGATTAGAAATTGGCGATGCAAACCTGACTCGCCAGCGGTCTAACACGGCACCGCACCGGACGCCACCTGTCAGCAGACGCCCAGGGCCATGTCGTCTCGACGGCGGACAACCGCGTCACCTTCTCGGTCCGAGGTGCGGGCATTATTGCGGGCGTCGGCAACGGCGACCCCGGCGACCACGACCCCGACAAGGGGACGGCGCGCAAAGCCTTCAACGGCAAGTGCCTGGTCCTCGTCGGCGCGACCGAGAAACCCGGCGACATTCAGCTCACAGCCACCGCGCCCGGTCTGCCCCCAGGCCATCTTTCGCTGCGCGCTAATCGCCCATGAGAAGAGGATGAAACCATGGCCCAAATTATTATCCGTAGAGGCAGGCAGTATTTTGGCATGTTCCGCCAGTTGGAGATATTCCTTGACGGAGCCAAAGTGGGGGGCGTACCTTATGACCAGCAAAGATCATTCTCTATCGGGGGCGGTCGGCATGATCTTCTGGTGAAAATGGACTGGTGTGTCAGTCAGCCTTTCACCTTCGTGATTAAGGATGATGGGGTAACTGAGTTTGAGTGCGGATGCAGATTTGGGCCGCTGATGGCGTTCCTAAGCATCAGCCTTCATAGCCATGACTTTTTCTATATCAAGGCAATTAGCCTTATGGAACAGGATGAAGGCGTATGGCCGCCAGCGCCCAACACAGGCGGAACGTCATAGCTCCAACAAGGCAGCGGTTCCCCTATTTTGGGAGCCGCTGCCTTTGTATTCGGCCTCTTGTCATAGGTGCGGCGGGCTTTACAGCCCGTCGTACTTGGAGTAGCCGCGCTCGGCCCAGTAGTCGGGCGGCTCGCCTTCCATGTACTCGATTCCAGTGATAGCCTTGATGTTCTTCAAGCCCAGCTTCATCGGGACCAATAGGCGCAGGGGGGCGCCGTGCTCCGCCGTCAGCGGGACCATCTGCCGGTTCGGGTCGTTCTGGTGGGTCGCCAGCAGGGTCTGCGGGTGCTGGGCGGTGGGTAAGTCAATCGAGACGTAGTAAGGGTCCGAGTTGCCATCACTGTCCAGGTTGACGCTCGACGTCAGGCTCACCCAGCGCGCGCCCGGCTTGGGCGGGTAGGCTTGGAGGAAGTCCGCGAAGCGCAGGCCGCCCCAGCCGGCGATCATGCTCCAGCCCTCGACGCAGACCAGGCGGGTCGTCTGGTCCAGGCGGCCGAACTGGTCGGTCAGGCGGGTCAGCATGGGGGCAGTCAGATGCTCAACCTTCCGCGATGCCAGGCCCTTGACGGTCAGGGTCCAGTCGGCCAGATAGTCGGCGGGGTCGGGCGTCTGGCCGTCGTAGTTGTTGCGAAGCTCGCGGGCGGCCTGCGAGAGATCGTAGGTCGGGACGCGGCGGTCGGGCGAGTAGAGCGCGGCGGCTACATCGTCGTCGAAGGTCAGGGCGCGGCTTAAGAACGCTTGCTTGGCCGGGTCGGGGTAGGCGGGTGGTTTGAGGCCGAACGGGAGGCGGGCGCGCGTCTCGTCGGGGAGCACCCACAAGAACCCGGCGGCGGCGGCGGCGACGCCCGCGCCATAGATCAGGAAGTCGCGCCGGGTCTGCGCCTTGATCTTGCCGTTGGGGAGGATCAGGCGGGGCGGGGGCGTCTCGGCCAGCCGCCCCGGCTTCTGGTCCTCGTCGGGCGGAAGGGCGGCGGCCAGCGCCTCGGGGGCGATGCGGCGCGAACTGGGCTGACGCGCCCGCAGCGTGTCCAGGTGATCCGCCAGGTCCGTGCGCGCCAGATGCGGGTTTTCTGGCTTTTTGTTGTTCGTTGTCATGTCGTTGTCCCTACTCTCGACCGAGGGAATGACCATCGGGAGCGTTCACACCTGTTATACAAACGGGCCAGGGTTATGGTTCCCTATTCGGTCCCCACGTCGGCTTTCTTTGGAACACCCGCCGGCCTCTTGACAGGGCGGCGGCGGCGCGATATACTGGCACACCAAAAGAACGAATTGTCCACAGCGTTTGTGGGTTCAAGGAGCAGCCGTTGGCTCATGCCTCTCTCAGCAGCCCAAAGTGGGGCCGGTTTCGCGCTCGCGCCGCACGGCGAATCGCGCGCCTCTCCGAGTCTCTTCTCCTCGCAGGAATGGTTTCCCTGGCCGGGTGCTCTTCGCGTCAGAGCGACCGCGATGCGGCGAGGCCCGTCGCCGAGGTCCCGGCGGCGCAGGCGCGGGGCGATATCACGGTCTGGAGCTGGAACATCGCCGCCAAATCGCTTCAAAAGCTGGCTCCTGACTTCGAGAAGCGCGACCCCAGGGTGCGGGTGACGGTGGACATGACCGGCGCCCGGATGCAGACGCGGCTGATGCTCTCGCTGGCCGCCGGTGTCGGAGCGCCCGACGTGTCCCAGCTTCAGAACACCGAAGCGCCGCATTACATCGCGACGGGGCAACTGGCGGACCTGACTCCCGTTGCCGCAAAGTACCGCACCATGTTCCCCGCTTCGCTGTGGGATAACTGCACGCTGCACGGGCGGGTCTACGCCATCCCGTGGGACATGGGGCCGTGCGCGATCTATTACAAGCGCGGCCTGTTCCAGCGGTACGGGATTGACCCGAAAAAAATAGATACCTGGGACGACTACATCCGGGCCGGGCAGGAGATCCTGCGTAATTCCGGTGGGCGGACCAAGATGATGCCGCTCGGCTCCAACGATCTCGGCGCGATGTTCGAGCTGCTGATCCAGCAAAACGGCGGCCAGGTCTTTGATGACTCGGGGCGCATCGCGATTAATTCCCCCCAGTCCGATCAGGCACTGGCGACTATCCGGCGGATGCGCCAGGCCGGTATCTGCTCCGATGTTGCCGCCTACGGCCAGGAATGGCTGGCCGGCTTCAACGATGAGACTATCGCGACTTATCCAGGCGCCGTCTGGCTGGCTGGGATGATCAAAGACAGCGCGGGCGACTACGCGGGCAGGAAGGCCGATTGGGGCGTGTTCCGCCTCCCTGCCCCCGAACATGGCGGGCTGCATGTCGCCAACCTCGGCGGCTCCGTGCTGGTGATCCCCGCCCAGTGCCGGAACAAGGACGCTGCCTGGGCGTTTATCCAATACGCGCTTTGTACCCAGGAGGGACAGCTCACCCAATACCGCAACATGAGCCTGTTTCCGGGCTTCCTGCCGGCCCTCGCGACGCCGTCCATGGATGCCCCGGACCCCTTTTTCGGCGGGCAGCACGTCGCTCGGCTCTTCGCGACCGACGTGACCAAGATACGGAAGCTGAACCGGACGGCCTCCTGGACGGAGGCCACCGGCTATCTGAGCCAGGACCTGAGCCACTGGGCGGCGACGGGCATGGCGGATGACGGCTTGTTCGACGGACTGGCACGCAAGCTGCACCGCCGGCTGGACCTGCCCCTTTCCCCTGCTTCCCCTTCAGGGAGGTCTTTATGAGCCTATCGCGCAGCGCTGCGTGGCGGGCCGATATCGCGCGGCATCGTCACTTTTATCTGTTCATCTCGCCGTTCTTCCTGCTGTTCGCCGTGTTCGGGCTGTATCCGCTCCTGTTCTCGCTGTACCTGAGCTTCGTCAAGTGGGACGGACTGACGCCCATGCACTGGGTCGGGCTGGCGAACTTCCGGGCCATGCTCGATGACGAGCTTCTCGGGCGGGCGCTGTGGAACACGCTGGTCATCGGCCTGCTGTATGTGCCGCCGATGATGATTCTAGCGTTCTTCTTCGCCCAACTGCTGAACGCCCAGTGGCTGAAGCTGCGGGCTTTTTACCGGGCGGCCCTGTTCCTGCCGTGCGTCACACCGATGGTCGTCATCGCCATCGTCTTCGGCTTGATCTTCAGTTCGGAAAAGGGCGTGCTTAACTATGCACTAGCCCAGGGCAACCGCGTCCTGCCGTTCCTGCACTTGCAGCCGGTTCCCTGGCTCACCAGCGAGCAATGGTCCAAAGTCTCGGTCGCGATCCTTGTGGTCTGGCGCTGGACGGGATACAACATGGTCCTGATGCTGGCCGGCCTGCAAGGCATTCCGACCGACTACTACGAGGCGGCCGAAGTGGACGGCGCAAGCTCCTGGCAGCAGATGCGGCATGTCACCGTGCCGCTGATGCGGCCCACGTTTCGCTTCTGCGGGCTGCTGTCACTGCTGGGGACGCTGTACATGTTCGACGAGGTCTTCGTGCTGACTCAGGGCGGCGGCCCCGGAACGTCTTCCCTGAACTTCGGCATGTACCTGTTCAGCCTCTCCTTTAACGACTTCAAGTTTGGCTACGCCTCCTGCGTCGCCTACACGGTCGCCATCCTGGTTTTCCTGGGGACGCTGCTGATCAACCGTCTCAACCGGGGCGAGGGAGGGGCCGCATAGCTTATGGACACCCGGAAACACGTTCGGCAGGTTTTGCTGCGCGGGGCGCTGTATTTGGTACTGACCGCCGCCGCCCTCGTCTTCATCTTCCCATTCTACTGGCTTCTCATTTCCGCCTTCAAGACGCCCTCCCAGATCTTCACGACGCCGCCGCAGTGGCTGCCCCACCCCGTCATCGGCGGGAACTTCGTGGACGTTTACCGCGAGACGAACCTGCCGCGCGCCTTCCTTAATTCGGTGGTCACGTCTGGCGGGAATGTGCTGCTTTCGCTGTTCCTGTGCTCTTTGGCCGGATACGCCTTCGCCAAGTATCCTTTGGCACCGGGGCACGGGAAGCTGTTCGCCTTCGTGCTGGGGACGATGATGATTCCGGGCGCAGTGACCTTGATCCCCGCATTTCTGGTGCTGGTGCGCCTGCACTGGATTGACACCTACTGGGCGCTTATCCTGCCGGGGGCGGTGGGCGCCTTCGGCATCTTCTGGATGCGCCAGTACATCGCCGCGAACGTGCCGGACGACCTCGTCAGTGCGGCCAGGCTGGATGGGTGCAGCGAGTTCGGCATCTACTGGCGGATTGTCCTGCCGATTGCCCGGCCCGCGCTGGCCGCCCTGGGCATCATGCAGCTTATCGGCTCGTGGAACAGCCTGATGTGGGCCTTTATCGTTCTACGCACTCCGTCCATGTTCACGCTGCCCGTCGTAATCTACCTGCTGAATGGGGAGATGCGGACCCCTTACGGGATGCTGATGGCCGGCGGACTGCTGACGACGCTCCCGCTCGTGCTGGCCTTTTTGTTCTTCCAAAAGCAGTTCATCACGGGCATCACGGCGGGAGCCGTCAAGCAATAAGCTCGCCGTGACAGGCACCTCATTTGCCGTGGCTCTGGCCTTCCACGCGGTCCGACCAGCCGACGATCATGGAGCGGAACGTGTCCCAGCCGTCGGCCAGCACAAGAATCACATGAGGGATGACGAAGGCCATGAACACCCAGGTCAGCCAGAAATGCCAGACGCGGGCCAGGTCATAGCCGCCGAACAAGGCTTGCAGCCAGCCAAGCTGCTGCGGCTTGTGGATCGCCCAGCCCGTCAGGGCCGAGAGCGTCGCCATGACCGGCATGGAGAAGTACGCCAGCCGCTGCAAGGCGTTATACTTGGTAGTGACGGTCGGGTGCTGCCAGGGGCGGCGTGTCAGCTTGGCGAGGGGCAGGCCGAGGTAATAAATCTGCATCCGAACGGCGTCTTTGAGGTCGCTGCGCCGGGGCAGCAGGGACTTGTAGCCGCCGCCCAGCCCCAGTCCGACCAGGTACAAGAGGCCGATGAGGATGAACAGGTACGCGAAGATCCAGTGGAGGTTGAGCGCCGAGGCCAAAATCCCCGTCCCCAGGCTGAAATGGTCGTAGAACCAGGTCGTGCTGTAGTGGCCGGCGGGGGTGTTCGCGTCCACCCAGGTATCCGAAGTGCCGTAGGAGTGACGCCAGGGTTCATGCCGGGCTACCCACAAGCCAATGTCGGCTAGATAATCGGTGCTGCCGCCGGTGGCCTCGTGGGGTTCGTGGTGGTAGACGGGCGCGGCCCAGTAAACAGACAGGCCCGACAGCGCCAGCCCCAGCAAGGCCGGGATGTTCGCCCAGTGCGTCCAGCGCACCAGCCAGTGGTGCTTGCGGACGACGGCCTTCTCCTCGCTTGAGATCGGCCGGCTCGTATCCAGTGTCACAGTCGCCACAGTTGGCCTCGTTTTGCTTTCTTTCAGATCGCCCCATTATTGGGGGCTAGGGGGCTTCCCTAGTCACTCTAAGCGCGGCGCAGGGTCGCGCGCACCATGTCTTGATCGGCGATGCTGTAGTACAGATAGATCTTGCCGTCCGGCTCGACGGCGGAGGCGGCGAAGGCGATGTCGGTCCGGTCGCCTTCGGGCCGAGGAGGGACGATCACGGGGTCGTCGCCGCGCGCCACGACGCGGGTGTATTCGGCGTCGAAGGCCACCCAGCCGATGCGCCAGTGGGCGTCCTGCGTCGCGCCGTTGTAGAACATCACGGGCCGACGGGGATCGGAGATCAAGATCGGGCCAGTGCTCAGGTGCCAGCCGTCCCACGCGCCGGGCCGCGCCTTGAATAGCGGCGACTGCACCGTCCACGGCCCACCCACATGGGGCGCGGCGGCCAGGCCGATCTGGGACGCGCCCCCGGCGGCGTACTCAAAGAACAGGCGCCACGTCCCGTCCATGACGCGGACGATAGTGGCCTCCTTGGGGTTGGCGACCTCCACGGTGGACGGCAGCCGGACGCCTTGCTTTTCCAGGCGCTTGCCGTCCGGCCCGGTCGCCAGCAGGAGCAGCCCCTGTCCCCGCTCCTGGTTCCAGCCGCTGTAATAGACGTAGGTGACGCCGTCCCAAATCGCTACGGTCGGGTCCTCGCAGCCGTCCCGATCCTCGTCCCCCGGCCCCGGCGCGAGGCACGGCGCGTCCGCCATCGTGAAATGCAGGCCGTCGTCGGACGAGCCGTGGTAGACACGGGCGATTTTCAGGGCCGGCATGTCGTCGCGGCGCGGCACGGCCCGAATCAGCGCCTCCCAGCGTGCGCCGTCCTGCCAGACGAACGGGCTGAGGGTGTACATCTCGGAAAGCGGCGGCTTGCAGTCCAGGGTTAGCCGCTCCGTCGCTTCCACTTCAAAGTGATTCATACGCTATCGGCTCTTTCGGACCGCTTGCAGCATGGCAGTCGTCGCCGCGCGGCTCTTGTAGTCCTGGTTGACGTAGGCATAGACGATCCTGCCATGCCTGTCAATGACGAAGCTGCCCGGCTGGTGGGTCATCGAGCCGGGGTACAGGCCGGCGTACTTCTTCGCCGCCGCGCCGTCCGGGTCGGACAGGAAGGTCACGAAGTCGAGTTTTTCCGCGTCCCGCATCTGGTTCAGCTTCGGGCCGTCTTCGTTCGAGACGGCATAAACCGACGCGCCGGACCGCTGGAAGTCGGCCTTGTGGCGGCTCAGGTCGGCCATCTGACTGTGGCAGAAGGGACACCAGACGCCTCGGTAGAAGACGAGAACGACGGGCCGCGTCCCGATGACTCGGCTCAGATCGGTCGCCTTGCCGTCACTGCTCGTGAGCGTGAACGGCTGTGCGGTCTTGCCGACCCAGCCGCCGGAGTGGTCGGCGGTGTCCATGACGGCCTGCGGCCGCTGCGCCAATGTCGGCCCTGCGAGGAGCAGCGAAAGCGCCAGAGGCGCGAGGGTGACAAGGTTGAAATGTCGTGTGTGTGTCTGCATGAGGTATCCAGTCGCCGGGAACAGCCAAGTGGTCCTGAGTGCGGCGGCCCGGAAGGGCCGCCGCGAGAGCCGGGCGCGGCTCGCCTAATGGCTCATCTTGTCGTGCATCATGCCGCTGTGCATCATGCCGCTGTGCATCATTTTCCCGTGCATCATTTTCCCGTGCATCATCTTATCTTGGGCCATCGCCGAGGTGGATACCAGGGCGAGTGCGGCGACGGCCGCCGCGAGTGCGCGAATCTTCATCGTGTTTCTCCTATGCCCGCCGGGCGGGGCTTGCTCTCGGTAGCGGGCTTGCACCCTGCTCCATCAGGCATTACAACTGAGTCAGGTGGAAAGTTCCATGCCGCTTTTGTCTCCCCGAAATGGACCGCTTCAACCCCCACCCCCGGCGCTGCGCGCCGACCCCTGCCCCCGCAAGCGGGAGAGGGGTGGGGGTTTCTCCTGAGCTTCCTTCACACCCTCTTACCCACGCCTGGCGATAAGCTGCGCCATGTTTTGCCTGGCTTCGGCATCCTGGGGGAGATGGGCGAGCACTTCCTGCCACTCGAAGATGGCACGGGAGAGGTGGTGGTGAGTCTGGCACCAGCGAGCAAGCTGCCGGTGGCGATCAGGATCGCTTGGAGTGTCGCCCGCAAGCGCCACAAGACGGTCGTAGGCGGCCTTGTCCTGGGCGGCGCGCGCGGCTTCGGCCAGCAGTTGCAGGCCCGCTGCCCTGTCGCCCTGCTCTATGCGGAGCCGGGCCAGGTTATACCCCAGGGTGGGGTCGCCGGGGGCCAGTGCGAGGGCTTGTTCCCATTCGCGGCGCGCATCCGCGCCCAGACCGGTATCGCGGTAGGCCCGGCCCAGGGTGTCGTGCGCCTCGGCATTGTAGGGGTCCAGGGCCAGGCACTGCCGGGCCGCCTGAACGGCGGGAGCGATGTCAGGCTGCTTCCCTGCCCCCTGCATCCGCGCCTGGTCCAGCCGAATATGGGCCTGCTGCGCGTACAGCGACGCCTCCTGTGGGGCCAGCCGCAGGGCGTCCGCGACGGATTGGAGGCCATCCGCGTCACGCCCCTGGGCCGCGCGGTTGTCGGCCAGCAACGCGGCGATATGCCAGTCGCCGGGCCGCAGACGGTCCGCCCTGACCAGTTCCCGCTCGGCGTCTTTGTAGGCGCCGGACTGGTTCGCGGCCAGAGCCAGCGCGAGGTGCGGTTCCGCCGAGCCGGGCAGGGCGCGCGCCGCCCGGTGCAGCAGCGCCAGCCCCGGCGCCTGCCAGCCGATCTGCATGTCCAAAATGCCCAGCCGCAACCCGGCTTGGGGCGAGTCGGGAGCCAGCCGCAGCGCCTGACGGGCCAGGGCGACGGCCCGATCAATGTCGCCGATCTTCTGGTATAGCTCCGCCGCCGCTCCTGCCAGGTCAGGCGAGCGCATGGCCGCCGGCTCCAGGGCGCGGAGATGCGCCGCCGCACCGGGGAAGTCCCGGTTTTGGGCAAGCTGCGCGGCGAGGGCGAGTTGGGCGTTGGGGTCGTTGGGGGCGGCGCGCAGAGCGTCCTGGGCGCGGCGCAGATCACCGTGCGCTTGCTGAAGCTGCTGAAGCCGCGCCTGCTGGCGCGAGGCGTCCCGCCGAATGACGGCTGCCTCCCGCCAGTTGCGGACCTGCCAGGGCAGGGTGATGAGAAACGCCAGCAGGGCCAGGACGAGGACTGCGATCAGAAGGCGGTTGCGTGGCTGCGCCCCACGAGAAGGACTCGCGGGGCGCATGGCCGGAGGACGAAAGGGCATAGGAAGCCGTTCAGGGGCGCTATTTCGTCACGCCATACAGATGAATGGTCGCTTGCTCTACCCGCAGGTATTTGGTGTGGCCGTCGGCATACCCGATGTTGTTGCCGGGGGCATGACGGGACTCGCCGTCGGTCCAGGCGGGGTTCCACGGCCCTTTGGGCGAGGAAAAGGCTGCATTGCTGGCGTCATTTCCATTGGGATAGGCAACACGCACGATCCGCTCCTGCTGGCGGGCATCATCCTGCGGATTACCTGCCGCCTTGAGCGCCCGCCAGTCGTCGTAGCCGTCGTAGCCGCTCAACTGCGTGGCGCAGTCGGCGACGATAAAGGTTTCGGAGGGAGCATCTATGCTTGCCAACTGTGGATTGCTGTTGAAGAGCGGCTCGTTCCCGCCATAGCCAATAAGCTGCTGGTTCAAAGCAGGCTCAAGGCCGTCCGCTATGATCTTTTGGTTGGTAGGATCCCAGCCAAACCAACTGTAGCCCCAGTTAACCCTGAGATTCTTACCAGAGTTGTCTGGGCAGTTGTAGACGGCGGCACTCTTGACAAAAGGGTAAATGGCGTTGAACCAAATGGTGGTCGCGTTGCCGTTAGGTGCCTTTACGCCAGCATACTGCTGGCCCCAATTCCACGTCGGGAAAGACTCGTCGGCATCCTGGGAATACTGGGTCAGCCCCAGCGTGAGCTGCTTGATGTTGGAGGCGCAGGAAGCGCGGCGGGCGTTCTCGCGCACCTTTTGGAACACGGGGAACAGGATGGCGGCGAGGATGGCGATGATGGCAATCACGACGAGCAGCTCAATCAGCGTGAAGCCGTTACGCGCGGAGGAGCATGGCTGTTTTGACTTCATGGGAAATCTCACTCACATTCTAGAACTAAGGATAGATCATTGTAACATGTCTGTGCCATTGTGTCAAGGGCCTTTTTCGCCGTTCAGTGACAGGCGTAAAGGCCCCCCAGCCCTACCCCAAGTAAAGCCTTCGGTGATAAAGCCTTCGATTCTGGGAAGAGCCGGATGAAGACACAGGCAAGCCCCTTCTCCTTCCAACGGCGTCTACGGTCCTGCGGAGACGGCGGTGACGCTCCACAAGTTCTGGGGCGCGTTGTCCGTGTACGGCCCGTAGCCCGCCAGCGTGAAGCTGAAGTCGGCGTTCACGTTCCACAGCATGACGCGGTAGTCGGTGTTGTTCCAAGCGATGCGGGTGACGTTGTCGGGGCCGGTGGCAAGCGCCGTGGCCGACCAAAGGTTCTGGGGCGCGTTGTCGGTGTACGGCCCGTATCCTGCCAATGTGAAGTTGAAGTCGGGAGCGACGTTCCAGAGCATGACGCGGTGGTCGGTGTTGTTCCAGAGCAGGTGGACGGTGTTGTCGGGGCCGACCGAGACGGCGGTGGCGTGCCACTTATTGACCGAGGGGTTGCTCCCCACGCTGTCATCGGTGTAGGGGCCGTAGCCGGCGTAGGTGAAGTTGCCGCTGTCGTCTACGGTCCAGAGCATGACGCGACCGTCGGTGTTGTTCCACAGGAGGTGGCTTTTGCCGTCCGATCCTGTTGCTAAAGCCGTCGCGCTCCACTTGTTGTTGGGGTCGTTGCTGACATAGTTGTCGGTGTAGGGGCCGAAGCCGTTGAGGGTGAAGCTGCCGTCTGGGGCAACGCTCCACAGCATGACGCGCCCGTCGCTGTTGTTCCACAGAAGGTGCGTGTGGCCCGGCGCGGACACTTCATAAGCGCCGATGCTGGGGGGATTGGGGCGCATCTTGCCGTCCTTGTCGGTGGTCGGAGCGCCCATACTGGCTCCGGCGCCGAGGCAGGGGGAGCCGGGCTGAAGATGAAAGTCACCGCCGGCGGCGTTGACGAACAGCGGGTCGGCGGTGATGTTGCCCGTCCCGCCATAGCCGCCCTGAATGTCGCAGTAGGTGAAGAGGGCGATGGAGTAGGTGCCTGTTGTGATTTCCCCACCGATGTCACCGAATAGGATGCAGTTGATCAGCGTACTCGTGCCTCTGGAGTACAAACCAACGATGTAAATGCCGCCTGCACCGGATTGAGCCGTGTTGTCTGAGATAGTGCAATTGGTCAGCGTGATTATGCCGTGGAAGTTTAGGAGGTCGTTGACGTAGTCGCCGCCGTTAACGTTGAGAACACCGCCGCCGACGAACTGAGCGGTGTTGCCGGAAATGGTGCAGTTGGTCAGAGTAATCGTGCCATTGCAGTCGTCGTTGTAGTTAAAGACGCCACCACCGCTCTGAGCCATGTTGCCTGAAATGGTGCAATCGGTCAGCGTGATCGTGTCGTTGCTGTTGCCGTTGTAGTCAAAGACGCCATCACCGGTATTCCCGGCTATCGTGCAGCCCGTCAGAGTGATTGTGCCGTTGACGTTGTCGTTGTAGACGCCGCCACCGCTGCTCCCTGCCGTGTTGCCTGAGACGGTGCAGTTCTGGATCAAGACGCCGCCGTTGAAGACGTTGTGAACAAGGATGCCGCCGCCGCGTCCGCTGTTCGCATCACTGCCGTTATATGACACATAGCCGTTCTTGATGGTCAAGCCGCTGATGACCGCCGCCGTTTCGCCACTGTGGATATAAAACCCCCGGTGGTTAGCACTGCTACTCCCTCCGCAGTCAATGACCGTCTTAGCGGAGTCGCCGCTGGCAGATTGGACGGTCAGGCTCTTGCCCCCAAAGTCAATGTCGCGGTTGCCCACCCCGCTGTAGGTGCCGTCGGCGATAATCACCGTGTCGCCGCTCCCGGCGGCGGTGACGGCCGCTTGGATGGTCGGGTAGGCGGTCGTCGGGACGTTCAGCATGGCGGCGTGGCCGGGGGCGGCCAGGGCCAGCAGCGCCAGGACGGGCAGCAGAAGCCGCCAAGCCGCGACAGGCCGGAGACGAGGGGAAGGGGCTGGGGTAAGCCGCAGGGGATGGAAGAGCATAAATCACACCTTTATCTCGCGCACCAGCGAGGAAAGAACGGCGCAGGCAGCAACGCGCTAGTATCCTTACCTGCACAAACCATGCCAAGTGCCAGGGCAGCAAGAAAAATGCCAGCCTTTTTCAGAAAAGCCTGGGGCTGCTCATCTTTGGGGATCAGGGAGGCTGTGGGGATGCGCGCTTAGATCGGGAAGGTGCGGTAGTCGGGGATGTTGAAGGCCAGCAACAGCAGGATCCAAAGGGAGGATGCTATTAAGAGAGGTACTGTCGGGGTGGGATTGCCCTCAGGCGGCCTCATCCCAGACTCCAATCCTCATAGCTCACACCGGGGAGGCGCGAGAAGTCTTTGGAATTACAGGTGACAACGGCAAAACCCGCCGCGATGGCGCTTGCCGCGATTCGACAGTCATTCGTGCCGACTCGCTTCTGCTGCGGCGTCCAGGTTCGATACAAAGCCTCCGCCTCATCGCTATACGGCAGGATCTGGAACTTCTGCAAATGCGCCATCAACTTCACGAGAAGAACGCAGGCACTGGTCAGGCCCTGTTTTTCATGTGAGTGAATGGAGTTGATGCGGTTGATCTGCCGCCCGACACTCTCTTCCACAACGATAGAGCTGATCCAGATGAGTTCGGGCGGCGTTGTCGCGATGCGATGGCTGATCTGGGGATGTCGCCGGAAAGCCCCCGTAACGGTGTCGCTGTCAAGAAGATACACAGACACATCCGGTTCTTAGTCAACTGTCAGGTTCTCACGAGCGTCGAGTTGCCGGCGGTATTCGTATACGTCCTCCATCAGAGCATCATACTCAGGATCATTCTCAAAGGCCCCGATGACACTCAGCAGAGGGTTATGATCCGCTCCCAGGTCGTTCCGCTCGGTGTCAAGCGCCTCCGGCTGCACGTCTTGGTAGGCTAGTGGCTGCGCCATTTCAGAATCCCTCCCAATAAGATTGTCCTTATTATACCACGGTTCAGATCGGGAAGGTGCGGTAGCCGGGGATGTTGAAGGCCAGGAACAGCAGGGTCCACAGCGAGGAGATCACCATGTCCCCAACGACCAGGCCCAGAAAGAACGGCAATGCCTGGCGGTAGGAGTTCATGCCGCCGTAGCGCAGGACCAGGGTCTTGCAGGCCCAGCCGAGGAAGGTCGGGCACCAGAGCCAGTCCATCGTGAAGGTCTGGGCGACGACGTAGCCGATGGGGTGCAGGGGCCACCAGACGAAGCGGGTCCGCATCAGGGTCAGCAGCAGGGTGACGACCGAACCCGACAGCGTCCCCCACAGCCGGGGGATGTCGGTGACGGTGTGGTTGTTGAGCTGGTTTTGCAGGTTCTGGTAGGCCACCCGGCCCTGGTCGGAGTACCAGGTGTTGACCTTGGCCGAGGATGCGCCGTAGTGGTAGAAGATGTGCAGGCAGCCGACCCACGACCCCAGCAGGGCGACCACGGTGGCGATGCCCAGGGCCAGCGACAGGCCGCGCAGGCTGCCCCGGCTGTCACTCATGTACTTCATGGCGTCCATCTGGTTGGGCATCATGTGGCTGCGGTAGTCCTGCTCGAACCAATTCAGGCGGGCCAGGCCCATCAAGTCTTGGCCGTTGTAATGGGTTTGCCCGCCGATGTCCAGCAGGCACCCGTGGGCGGTGAAGGCAGGCGAGAAGACCCAGGGCAGGCCGGCCTCGGCGCGAATCCGGGTGTAGGTGATGAGAAAGAGCAGGTACAGGACAAAAAAGAGGACAGCGACCGGCCAAGCCATGCCGAGCGCCAGCGCGAAGCCGAGCAGGACGAGCGAAGACAGGACCAGGCCAATGAAGGCGGTGCGATAGGATAGCGGCTCATCGCGGTCGTCCAGCCCTTTGCCCGTGATCGCTTTGCGGACGCAGGCGCTCAGGTGACGGCGCGAGGCATACAGCGACAGCAGGGCCAGGGCCAGCCACGCGCCGGTCGCCTGCTCCCACAGGTAGGGCACGCGGGACGAGGCGACGGATGCGCCGGGGTCGTGGAAGCCGTAGACGGTGGACCAGATCAGCTCGGCCTTGTCCACGAGGTAAAAGAACCAGCACGAGAAGCTGATGTCCGTGGTCAGCAGGAACGTCAGCCCGATGGCGAGCGGGTAAAAGGCGAACGAGAAATACCCCAGCGAGTTGAACGGCTTGACCGTCAGGTACTGCATGATGTTCAGCGTGTCATCGGGCTTGATGTGGAAGTAGGGCAGCGTCGGGAAGAACGTGTAGTGCAGCGAGTTCAGCGACTCGATGACGGCAGGCACGGCCAAGCCGAGGTGGAAAACGCGGCTGCGCCAGAACGGGACATCGTCGCGCGTGATCTCCAGCGGGATGCGCGCGATGGGGAACAGCAGCTTCTCCTCGTCCATCCATGAGCGACGCAGCAGGGTGTTGACGCAGTAGCCCCAGAACAGCAGGGCCAGCAGGAAGACCGACCAGCACAAAACCGGCACGGCCCAGACCTGCAAATGGCTTGCCGTGAAGAAGCTGCTCTGGCCCTGGTAGAAGGTCTTGACGGCCTCGGGGTCCGAGACCGTCGCCCAGGGCGTGAGGAACTGGAACCAGTTGTTCCAGTGGTTTTCGGGCGTGGCGAACTGCGTGGGCGCGGGGATGGAGCAAGCGAGGAATGGGATAAACCCGCCGCCGGCCAGCCCGACCGTCGAACCCAGCATGGCATAGATCGTCAGCAGCTCGCCGCGCATGAAGGCGTGGCGGGACAGGCCCCCGCGCCGTATAAGAGCATTGACTCCCAGCAGCACGATCAAGGGGAAGAACGCCGCCGCCATCAGCGACATCATGGTCAGGTCCGTCGAGTTGGCCCGGATCTGCGTGTAGGCGACCCAGTAGCAGGAGAACGGGGCGAGGACGGCGCCGATGAGGATCGCGCGCGGCGTGACCGCGCGCGGGGGAGCCGCGCCCCCGTCGGGCGTCGCGGACGACTCGGACTGTGGACGTGTCGAGAGGCTCATGGTGTTACCCTACGGTGGGTATTATACAGACGCCTCACGAGGCTGTCAAGAGGAACAAGCAGAGCATCCCGTTTTGCCCCCAGCCCCCAATAATGAGGGAGGTAGAGAGGATCTGCCCGGACGCACGTTCTTTCTCCAATCCCCCCATTATTGGGGGTTAGAGGGCTTTTGTGAGACGACGGAGGAAAATGGGATGCCGCCGTTGCACTAAGGCGCAGAGGAAACACGATGAGCACGCCCATTACGATGCAGACAATCGCCGAAGTCATTAAAGCCGGGCCGTTCGCGGCGACGTGGGAGTCGCTCCAGGCGGGCTACACGATCCCGACCTGGTACGAGGACGCCAAGTTCGGCATTTTTATCCACTGGGGGCTGTACTGCGTCCCTGCCTTCGGCAGTGAGTGGTATCCCCGCAATATGTACCAGGAGGGCAGCCCGGAGTTTGGGCACCACATCGCGACCTACGGGCCGCAGACCGACTTCGGCTACAAAGACTTCATTCCCATGTTCACGGCGGAGAAGTTCGACCCGGACGCTTGGGCCGCGCTGTTCCAAGAAGCCGGCGCGCGGTTCGTCATGCCGGTCGCCGAGCACCACGACGGGTTCCCCCTCTACGACACCGACCTTTCGGACTGGTGTGCCGCCAAGATGGGGCCGAAGCGCGACCTGATCGGCGATCTGGCCCAGTCCGTCCGCGCGAAGGGGATGGTCTTCAGCGCGTCCTCGCACCGGGCGGAGCACTGGTGGTTCTTCGACGGGGGCCGCAAGTTCCCGTCCGACGTGCAGGACGAGGCGAACGCCGGGCTGTACGCGCCCGCCCAGCCTGCGCCGGAGAACTGGGGCGACCCCAAGCAGGGCGGGCCGCCCACGACGGAGTTTCTGGAAGACTGGCTCCTGCGGACGTGCGAGATCGTGGACAAGTACCGGCCCCAGGTGGTCTGGTTCGACTGGTGGATCGAGCACTATGCGTTCGCCCCGTACTTGCAGAAGTTCGCCGCCTTCTACTACAACCGGGGCGCGCAGTGGGGGCTAGGAGTCGCCATCAACTACAAGTACGGGGCCGTGCCCGACGGCGTGGGCGTCTTCGACATCGAGCGCGGGCAGCTTGCCGGCATCCGCCCGCTGTTCTGGCAGAACGACACGTCCGTCTCGAAGAACTCCTGGGGCTACATTGAGGGTCAGGACTACAAAGAGGTGGGCGAGATCGTCAGCGACCTCGTGGACATCGTCAGCAAAAACGGCGCGCTGCTGCTGAACATCGGCCCGAAAGCCGACGGAACCATCCCCGAACCCGAACAGGCCATGCTGCGGCGCATCGGCGGCTGGCTGAAACAGAACGGCGAGGCGATCTATGGGACGCGCCCCTGGAAGGTCTTCGGCGAGGGGCCGACCGAGGTGAAAGAAGGCGCGTTCACCGACACCGCCCGTCAGCCCTTCACCGGCGAAGACATCCGGTTTACTACCCAAGGTGACACGCTCTACGCCATCGCCCTGGCCTGGCCCGGCGAGCGCCTGACGATCAAATCCCTCGGCACCGACGCTGGCCTGTGGGACGGCAAAATCGGCGAGGTCCGCCTCCTCGGCCATGACGGGGAGTTAGCTTGGGAGCGCATGGCGGACGCACTGACGGTGACGCTACCGGCGGAGAAGCCAGGCGAGTTTGCTCATGCCGTCCAGATCACGCGGGCGTCATAGTGCCGCGTTGGGCCGCCCAGACATGGTTTGTTCCGGTGCGACAAGCAGGAGGCTTCACGATGGAGAATAAAGACATAGCGGGTAAAGACGAGGTCGCCATCCCATTCGACCGGGGGAACTTGCAAGCAATGTTCCTCTATACAATAATCATGTCACTGGGCGGGGTGGCACTCTTCGATTTCCTCGGCAGCGGCATCCTGTTCGGGACACCGCACAAGGGGTGGGTGTTGCACGGCCAGCCGGGGTTGGTGGTGCGGGGCATCTTCGCCGTGGTCCTGGTCTTGTGCTGTCCCTGCATCCTGTTCATCGCACAGTGGGCGCTGTTTCTCGGTCGCTGCCTGTGGCACGACCTTCCCGCCGTCGTGTTCCGGCGGGACGGTCTTGTGGACAACGCCTCCTACTACCGTGTCGGCCTCATCCCCTGGTCGGCCCTAGCCCGCGCTTACCCGTCGGACGCGCCCGGCCTTATCCGGTGCAACCCGCCTCCTCGTCCCGTGTTCCTCATGCTGAAGGACCCCACAGGGTTCAGAGCGCGTCTGCCTTGGCTGAAGGCCATGTCGCTGCGCCTGGAGCATGTGCAGGGAAGATTGGTTATCAGCGATGGGCTGATGGCAGTGACGTCGGATGAGTTCGTGAGGCGCTTGAACGACTACTATGGGGCATACTTCCCAACAGACCGGCGTGCCATGAAGCCGGTGGGTTGAAGAATGTCAGGCGTCAGCCTGGTACAAGGAAACTGCTCAGGACACAGTAACAATGAACTGCTTTGTGCGCTACCTATGTACATCTATCGCCATGGCCTCTGCGACCGAGATCGTCTTCCGCCTGAGCAGGTTCAAGTACGGTCAAGGCTCGATGTTTACACAGCCCTTTGATCTAGTCGGGTTTACGGTCAAGATGCTGTGGTGGTTTGGATGCTGGTTCTTCTTTTTTGGCTCTTCGGTCGCATCAACAGGAAGAGTTTCAAGAGATAGGCAGGCACCCAAGCCGCCTTCTCATGCGCCGGTTCCATGCAGCATACTCAATCTTCGCCTTGACACCCAGCGGGGCTAAATGCTATCATAATCCCATGCAACTCCACAAACTTTTCCGGCGCGCCCTGCTGCCGCTGACGGTGCTGTGTGCCGTCGCGGGGGGCGCGGGCGCGCAGACAACGCCGCCGAACCTGCGCCCGCCCGCTGTGCCGCTGGTGACGGATGACCCGTACCTCAGCATCTGGTCCGAGGCCGACCACCTCACCGACAAGGCGACCGTCCACTGGACGGGCCGCCCGCACTCGCTGACCAGCATGATCCGGGTGGACGGGCAGACGTTCCGGCTGATGGGCGCCAGGCCCGCGTCTGTCCCAGCCCTGCCGCAGACGGGCCTGCGCGTGCTGCCGACGCGGACGATCTATGACTTCGAGAACCCCACGGTCCATGTCACGCTGACGTTTATGACGCCCAAGCTGCCGTCCGACCTGGACGTGTTTGGCCGCCCCGTGACCTACCTCACCTGGGACGTGCGCGCGACCGACGGCAAAACACACACGGCCTCGGTCTACTTTGACAACAGCGCCGAACTGGCGGTCAACACGCCCGACGAGGCCGTGGTCTGGCAGCGGCAGGCGATGGGGCCGCTGACCGCCCTGCGGATCGGTACGGAGGCGCAGCCCGTCCTGGGCAGCCGGGGCGACGACATCCGCATCAACTACGGTTATGCTTACGCCGCCGCGCCCTCGAAGGGAACACAGGCCGCGCAGGGAACGGCGGACGTCGTGCAGGGGGCGTTCGTCCAAAGCGGCGAGCTGCCGGGCCGCGACGACCGGCGGATGCCGCGCGCCGTCAAGGATGCCATGCCTGTCTCCGCCCTGGCTCTGGATTTCGGGCAGATCGGGGCAACTCCCGTCTCGCGCTACGCGATGCTGGCTTACGACGAGATTTACGAAGTCAAGTTCTTCAAGAAGGACCTGCCCCCATACTGGCGTCGCAACGGCGCGACCCCGTCCAGCCTGCTCCAAACGGCGGCGCGCGAGTACCCCGCCTTGCAGGCGCGCTGCGCCGCGTTTGATGCCTCGCTGATGGCTGACATGGAAAAGCAGGGCGGGGCGCGTTATGCTCAGATCACCGCGCTGGCTTACCGGGAGGCCATCGCGGGCACAGGTCTGGCCGCCGACGCCAACGGGAAGCCGTTGTTGTTCAGCAAAGAAAACACCAGCGACGGCGACATTGCCACGGTGGATGTATTTTTTCCCGGCGACCCGATCTTTTTGCTGCTGTCCCCCGGTCTGGCAAAAGCCTCGCTGACCCCCATCATGCTGTATGCGGCCTCGCCGCGCTGGAAGTTCCCCAATGCCCCGCATGACCTGGGGGTCTACCCTATCGCCAGCGGAACGGATGACGGCGGCGAAGGGATGCCGGTCGAGGAAAGCGGCAACATGCTGATCCTGCTGGACGCGGTCGCCAAGACGGACGGCAATGCCGATTATGCGTCCCGCTGGTGGCCGAAAGTGACCCAGTGGGCGGAATACCTCCAGAACTACGGCCTGGACCCGGAAGATCAGTTGTGTACCGACGACTTCATGGGGCACCTGGCCCACAACTCCAACCTGTCCGTCAAGGCCATCCTGGGTCTGGCGGCCTACGGGGACATGTGCCGGATGCGCGGCGACACCGCCACGGCGGAAAAGTACTTCGCCATGGCGCACCGCTTCGCCCAGCACTGGGTACAGGCGTCCTCGGACGGCAATCACTCCCGGCTGGCGTTTGACCAGCCGAACACCTGGAGCCAGAAGTACAACCTGGTCTGGGACCAGATCCTGAACCTGCACGTCTTCCCGCCCACGGTCGCGCAGTCCGAAGTGGCCTACTACAAGAGCGTCATGCAGCCCTACGGCGTGCCGCTCGATTCGCGGACCCACCTGACCAAGGCGGACTGGTCGGTGTGGAGCGCCACGATGGCGGACAACCAGAGCGACTTCGAGGCACTAGTCTCGCCGATCTACGATTACCTGAACACGACCACGGCCCGTCAGCCCCTCGCCGACTCCTATATGACCGATGATGTTAAGAGCGTAGGGATGCACGCGCGCCCGGTTGTCGGCGGCCTGTTCATCAAGATGCTGTCCGACCCCGCCATGTGGTTCAAATGGTCGGCGCGGGGCGCCGACGTGCGCGGCGACTGGGCGCCGCTCCCCACGCCGCCGACCCTGGAAACCGTCGTCCCCACGTCCCAGGCCGCGCCCATCACCTGGCGCTACACCACCACGGCCAGCCCGCCCCCGGCGGACTGGTACAAGCCGGGCTTCAACGACTCGGCCTGGAAGGAAGGTCCAGCGGGCTTCGGAAGCGGCGCTCCCGGCGTCACCGAGCGCACGCATTGGGCCGACACGCCCGGCGACATCTGGATTCGCCGGACTTTTGATATGCCCGCCGGCAAGTTCGGCGACTTGCAGTTCCTCGCTTACCATGACGAGGATGTGGAGATTTACATCAACGGCGTCCTCGCCGCCAGCACGAACGGCTTCACAGCCTCTTACGACACGATTCCGATGTCGGCGGCGGCCAGGGCCGCGCTCCACCCCGGCGCGAACACCATCGCCGCCCACTGCCACCAGACCGGCGGCGGCCAGTTCCTCGACATTGGCTTGGTCAATGTCATCGCCCCCGCGCATTAAGCGCGGAGGCCGGAGCAGAAAGGAGAAAACGCCCGGACGCAAAATTGCGTCCGGGCGTTTTTGTCCCTCCCCACGTCTCAGGTCATTCATATGGCATCTATGAATCCTGATTTACTTTAGAAATACTTTTGTATTTTTATTGGAAATGCTTGACAGGTTCTGCTCCTGGTGTTATACTGAGTACAGCTAAACCAGGAGGTCAGATAGATGCATCTTCACAGACGCCTTCGCCTAATCGCTATTATCGCAATACAGGTTGCAGTGCTGAACTCGACGGGCTGCGGCGATAAGCCCATGTCCACCCCTGCCCCTACATCGATGCCCGCAGCTATGTCCATGCCCATGTCCGCAGACATGAACGTACCTGTGGACATGGCGTTCGTCCACTCTGTTCCCACGGGGACGGAGTTTGCTGCCACCGATGAATTTTTTCTTTCACTCCTTCAGCACGGAGGACTTCTCCCAGAGAGTCGTGTGGCGTTTCACTCTGCCAACGGTGAGAAGGTTTGGGACGGCAACTACAGAAATCGGGACAAAGCTGTCGGCTGCTATCGATCCATTGCCGCCCAGTCAGGTCGCACTGGTTCTAACATCACAGTAGCGGTGGACGACGCGCGCCGGTGGCTACTGACTTGCCCGCCAACCGATCCTAATCACCGTCGGCTGCTGGTTCTCATCGCGCCCGAGAAAGCCTGGAGCAGCACGGGAGCCGAGGGGCAAGATTTTGACCGACTGCTCCACTATAAATGGGACGGCGCACGGGACGGGTTGATCGAGGTCGTTGTGATCGGTATCCCCGAAGCGCAGAAACCCAAAGTTCTACAAGCATGGCAGGGCCGGCTCAAGATAGCACCGCGCCTTTTCGACCTGGAGCACGACCTGTCCCTCGGTGATCTGGGCCTTGTGAAACCCAAGCACGGCTAGAAATGGAAGGAAAAATCAATGCCAAGAACGACTTCTCGATTACAGGGGTCGCCTCAGCGCGATCCGAAAGACAATGAGCGCTTTAGCGCCTCGTCTCAGAACATGAGCCGCCACGAGAACAAGAAGCGTCGGAAGGCGGCGCTGGGCGTGCTCCTCGCGTGGGGTGCGGCGGTCTTCGCTACTGCGACCCTGGCGGTTCCGACAGGTAATTTCCTGGTCGGTGTGCTTAACACGATGGCGTGGTTCTGCTACTTGATCGCACTAACTTTCCACGGAGCGCTTGCGTTGAGCATGGACTTCGCGCTGAAAAACCGATGGAATGTCAATGGCAGGGGAATGATGATTGGCTGCTCCTGCGGCGTCGTCTTCTTTGTGGTGATAGTGGCGGTTCTCGCTTACATCCGCTACAACACATATATAGAAGACGGCGAAGCACCCTTCTTCGCCGCATTCAGTGCTACACTGTGGTTCTTGCTAGAGTCGGGCATCCCCATCATCTGCGGCCTGGGCCTTGCACAAGCCTCTGATGAAGCACAGCGACGCACGGAAAACTGTCAGCGCTTCGATGCTCTAACCGAGCAAATAGAAAGCAACCCAGGCCACGAACGCAGGATTTGGGATGCCGCAATCAATCACGTTCTGCACGATCTCAAGGAGACAAAGCGGCATCACTCTGATGCTAGACGTCTCATCACACAGTTGGAGTACGTCGCGAAGCAACTCAAGTTTTATCATCCCGATCCAGACGTTCCAAATGACGAGGACGGCGATGATGATCCTAACGCTGGAGGAGTAAATGGAGACGGCCCGCAAAAACCACTTGGCCCGACGCCTAACCTGCTCAACGTCTACACCAGCGCAACGGAGCATAATCTTACCCGTAATGGCAGGTAAGTGGGCAGGTGCCTAATGTGAAGGGCGGGCATTTTGCCCGCCCTTTTCCTCGTCATAGGCTAGCCAGTAGGCAAATCGGGCAAGCTTCGCTGGACGAAGCGGGCTGTGACAGCGATTACTGGCAAGCTCAGGAGTTAGCTTGCTTTTTCAAGCGGCTTTCAACTCTCCTCGAAGAAAGTCCGCGCGTGTTAGTTCCCGTTCTTTTTGTTGAACGAAATCCTCTAGCACTAGCTCCACTTCTCGCCTCACCTTTCGTTTCATCAGCCCAGGAGAACCATCCTTCACATAAGATGTGACAAGAGACTGTACATGTGTTGCAAGCTGGTCGTACTCAGATTCATCAACGTCTAACTTTTTCATCAGCCGCTCTAAGATGATACGAACATCGTCTTCGCGCAGACGGTTTTTGCGTGCAAGGTACTTACGGTCATCCAAATCTGCCAGTGCTTGTTTGAGCAAAGAGGTGGGAGAAGCCGCCGACATATGCCCAGATCTTTCCTCGTAACTGCCTATGCCGAAGCTGATTTTGACCGACATATCTATGTCATCAGTACCGTTAGAAGCAACACCATAGCGGCTCTCTCGATGCTGATACCGTGCCGCGATACGTTGCCAACTATAGCGGTTGATCTCGTCCTGCACTTCCGCAGCGAACTTTGCGGCTTCAACAAATGTGGTATTGGTCAGGATTACACCAAAATCACGCTCGTACCGGCTGTCGTAGTCGGCAAAATTTGCATCCTCGTTGGAGAAGCTGACGGATTCAGGTGTGATCATTCGAGCCACGGAACAATCGCGCTCTCGTTTCGCCTCATAGTGGCCGACCCCTTTTTTCCTGTAGTAACGGTAGACCCTGAGCTTCAACATCTTCGCAATTCTTTTCAGAACTGCTTCCGCCACTGCCTCACCATGCCTGTTCAAAACCACAGAATTGAAATGGTTGACCTCGAAGAGCAACAGCGATAAAGGTGCAGGCGTGCCGACACCCTGCTCCCATTGGAGGCGGACACGTTCAAACTCCGCATTCCGCCGCAGGTAAAACCCACAGAGGTTAATCATCCCTGTCAGCTCATCCTTGTTAGATAAGTTAGAAAGATGTGGAGAATGCTCAGGCCATCTCGGCACTTCTTGAGAAGTTAAACGAGACACCAGCGCAGACAACTGATCAAGTTGCGTCTGCTGCTGCTGGATAATCTGATAAAAATGTTCAGCGTTGGCATGGGGCGAAGCAGACGTGAGATCTGGCCCGAGAGCCGCATTTGCCCCTGGCGTATAGGCAGACTCATCCTTTGCTACGGGCATCGCCACAGCAAGTACAGAAGGCTTTTTATAGCCCGCCACAATCAGCAACCGTCCATCCGTGATGCCTAGTGCCTGCTCGTGCTTCTCCACGGTGGCTTTGCGCGCGGACTTACCGTTCTCGTAATACGACCACCACTGCGAAGTCTTTCCGATGCGCTGTGCAGCTTGCGCCTGGTTATAGCCACAGGCACGGCGCTCCTTGCGAAGCAACGCCGCGTAGTATTGCCAATTTACAGTATCAGCAGTAAGATCGACGTCCTCAGTCGGAATGGGCAATGCATGATCAACCGCTTTGTGAGCAATAGCGAGCGACATTTGCGCCGTCACACCCCTATACATAACGAGCACACCTAAGTGTTCGTTAATTCCTTCTATCATCCGCATAGTATACCTTCCTTCCAAAAGGAATTCAAGAGTTCACCAACTCGTGTTCCGGGTCTGCTGCCGGGCTTATGGGAAGCCCGGCAAAGAAGCGCCCTTCAAGACGAGGAAAAGAATGCTGACGAGGGCTGTATCTTCGCCCATGAGAGCGCAGACTGCCGGGGCTATCCATAGCCCCGGCACCTTACTCGTAACCTCAGCACCTCACATATACCCCGCCGCGCCCAGCAGTTCGCGGGTCTCCTCGTCCGCCTCGCCGGATTTCAGAAGCCGCTGGGTCAGGCCGTTCGGGGGTTTCTGGCCGTAGACGGAGGGCTTCATCCAGGCGGGGCCGTAGCCGAAGAGCAGGAGGCGGCGGAGGGTGCCGCCGGGGCGGGTCGGCAGGGCGCGGTGCCAGAGGTTGCCGTGGGCGAAGACGCAGCTTCCCGCCGGGAGGGGCAGGACGACCTGGGCGGGCTTGTCGGCGAAGTCGCCGGTCGCCAGTGCCGAGGCTTGACGGGTGTGGGAGCCGGGGACGACGCAGAGTGGGCCGTTGAGGTCATTGGTGTCGTCCAGGTACAGCAGGACGTCCAGGGTGTGCGGGGGCGAAAACCAGGGCGGGAGGGGGTCGGGGACGACGCGCTGGTGGAAATGCCACTCGGTCTCCTGGTGCGGGTCGTCGGGGTAGCAGACGCGGCCCGTGAAGCCGCGCAGGGATACGGCGGGGCCGAGCAGGGCGCGGGCGACGGACAGGGTCGGCGCGAAGTGCAGGAAGTCCAGGAAGGCGGGGTGCTTGTCCATCAGATGCCGGATGAAGACGCCGCCGAAGCTCTTGCCGCCGCCCGTCTCCAGCCCCGTATCCCGCGAGATCGTTTCGCCCAGTGCGTCCCGCAGGCGCTCCACCTCACCCATGGGCAGCAGGCGCTCGCGGACGAGGTAGCCCTGGGTGGCGAGAAAGTCTAGTTCGTCCGGCGTCGCCAGCGCCTCCACCTGCCGCTGGGGGAAGCTCCGGTGCGCGTCATTCGTCCTGTAGTTTATTACGGTGCGGTCGGGGATGCTGCTTTCGTTGTAACCAATGCTCATGCGCGCTGCCCTCCAACCGGCTTCAGCGCGCTGTCCAGCGCGTAAGTCTTACCGGAGTGCGTGTCGAAACTCACCACCTGGTCGCCTAGGCGCACCGTGCAGGGGCCGCCGATGTGGGAGAGGATCGCTGTCCTCGTCAGCTTGCCCGCGTGCCAGGCGATTTCCACCTCGAAGCCGCCGCGCGCCCGCAGGCCGCGCACCGACCCGGACGGCCAGGCGGAGGGCAGAGCCGGGAGCAGGTGCAGGTCGCCCGCGTGGCTTTGCAGCAGCATCTCGCACAGGCCCGAAACCGCGCCGAAGTTGCCGTCAATCTGGAACGGTGGATGCAGGTCGAACAGGTTGGGGGCGGTCCGGTCCGGCGTCAGCAGCATTTGCACTAACTTATAGGCGTGGTCGCCGTCTTCCAAACGCGCCCACAGGTTGATCTTCCAGGCCAGCGACCAGCCGGTCGCCTCGCCGCCGCGCATTTCCAGCGAGTTGCGGGCGGCGGCGAACAGGGCAGGCGTCCCGCGCCGGGTGATCTGGCGGCTGGGGAACAAGCCGTACAGGTGGGAAACGTGGCGGTGGTGCTGCTCGGGCGCCCCCGCATCCCAATCTTGCAGCCATTCTTGGAGCTGTCCCCCCTGCCCGATCTGCATGGGAGCGAGACGGGCGCGGGCGGCGCGGACCTGGACGCGGAAGTCGGAGTCCAAGCCCAGGATTTCGGACGCCGAGGCGCAGGCGTCAAAGAGGTCGCGCAAAATTTGCATATCCATCGTCGGCCCGGCGCAGACGTTGGCGCCGGAATGGTGGGAGTTTTCGGGCGACACGGAGGGGTTGGTCACGAGCCAGCCGCGCGTCGGCTCTTCTACCAGCGTGTCCAGGAAGAACTGCGCCGCGCCCTTCATAGCTGGGTAATGGGCTTTGAGCGCTTCTTTGTCGTGCGTGAACTCGTAATGGTCCCAGAACGATTTGCACAGCCACGCGCCGCCGGTCGGCCACATGCCGGGTTCGGCGAAGTCCACGGGGGCGGTCCCACGCCAGCCGTCCGTGTTGTGGTGGCAGACCCAGCCGCCCGCGCCGTACTGGACGCGGGCCGTGTTCTGGCCTGCCTCCGCCAGTTCACCGATCATAGCAAAGAGGGGCGCATAGCATTCCATCAGATTGGCGGGCGCGGCGGGCCAGTAGTTCATCTCCGTATTGATGTTGACCGTGTACTTGCTGCCCCAGGGCGGAGTCAGGCTGTCGTTCCACAGTCCTTGCAGGGTGGCGGGCTGGCCGCCGGCCCGTGAGCAGGACAGGAGCAGGTAGCGGCCATACTGGAAGTGCAGGGCGGCAAGCTGGGGGTCGTGGCCGTCCGCGAACGTCTTGACGCGCTCGTCGGTGGGCCTGTGCGCGGCGTCCGTCGTGCCGAGGTCAAGGGCGACGCGGCGAAAGAAACGCTGGTGGTCGGCGACATGGGCCTCGCGCAGTTTGCTGTAAGGCTTGAAGGAGCTATGTCCTAAGAACAACCTGGCCCGGCGGGAAGCATCGCCGCTGACATCGTGGTAGTTGTTATAGCTCGTGCCGATGGACACCAGCACCGTCACCGTATCAGCACCCGTCACGACCAAACGGCCATCCTCGGCAATAACCGTGCCGCCTTCGGCTTTAGCGCGCGCCAACGCTTGAAAGCGAACCATCCCCTTGATGCCGTTCGCGTCGCCGCTGATGCCGTTCAAGGCCAGCGTGTTCGCGTCGGGCGTGGTCACGTCGGACTTCTGCGGGCTGTCTAAGGCGGCGGTGAAGGAGATTTGGCCGGGCTTATCCGCCGTCAGCCGCATGACCAGCACATAATCAACGGCGCTGATGAAGCACTCGCGGGTGAAGCGGACGCCGTGCGCCGTGTATTGGACACAGGCGATGGCGGTGTCTAAGTCCAGTTCACGGCGATAGTCGGACACCGAGCCGGGCGTGGGGAAGTCGAGCGTCAGGTGCCCGACGGTCTGATACGGCAGTTCGGGTGCAGGGATGCCCAGAAACTTGGCGTTAATCAAGGACTGCGCCTCGTGCCACTTGTCCTCAAAAACCAAGCGATGGATTTCGGGCAGGGCGGCCAGACCTTCGGGATTTGCAGGCGTGTAGGGGCCGCCCGCCCAAACTGTGCCCTCGTTGAGCTGAAGCCGCTCGGTTTCGACGCCCCCATAGACCATCGCGGCCAGACGGCCGTTGCCCAGCGGCAGGGCCTCCAGCCACTCTTTGGCGGGGCGGCGATACCAGAGCGCGAGCGGCTGCGTGGGCGGCGCGGCTTCTCCGAGGAATGTCACGTTTGTGTCTCCTGTTTCGGCCCCGCGCCGCAGCGCCAGCGGCCCGGCGATGGGGGCAATCGTGCGACCCGGCGCGTTCGGAAACCGCCACTCTCCGACGACGCCGGGCAGGGAGGCGGCCTTTTCGGGGCCGGACGCGGCGCGGCGGGCGATCTCATCGGCTGTCAGCGCCCGCCTATACACAGCAGCCCGCAGGACACGCCCATGAAAACGGTTCTCACCGTTCGGGTCCAGGCCGACGCGCAGCGGCACCGTGGTCGGGGCCAGCGGCGGGAACGTCCCATCCGTGACTCGGGCGACTTCCTTGCCGTCCAGGTACAAGGCCATGATCTTCTGCGAGGCGCTGTAAACGCCGGCCGCATGGGTCCAGTGGTCATTCGAGAGGCGGGCGTCGTAAGAGCACTGGCCTTTGGCTGTAATCAGGCGAAGGGAGTTACCAGGGTAGGTGTCCAGCAGATAGCTGTTGTTGGTTCCGGGAATCAGCTTGTCGAGGATACGTCCGCCCGCCTGGGGCATGGGGTCGGCTTTCACCCAGGCTTCCAGCGTCACGGCGTCGGCGAGATCAAGGGCGCGTTCCGAGGCTGCTTGATAAATAGGCCCATTCTCGGACAGCGCCAGCCCTTCGGGGGCGGGCGTGTCCGCACGTCCTTCTCGTCCCAGGGACGCGGCGGTTAGGACGGCAAGGCCCGCTTGGAGGAACTGGCGGCGTTTCATGGCGAGGCCCTTTGCATGAGGGCGAGCGAAGCAGCGGCAAGATAGCGGAACAGGGACAAGGGCGGCCTCCAGAGTTAAAACGCTGAAGCCATTATAGAGCCGCCACGCAGTTTCGTCAAGTCGGGCCGTGTCCTCCGCGCGTCCCCAGGGCAGCAGACAGACCGGCACGGGCGGTGAGCAGGCCGGCTTTTGCTTCGGCCAGTGCGCCACGGGCGCGGGTGAGAGCGGCGAGCGCGTCCAGCCGCTCGGCCGTCAGTGACTTGCCGGCGTTGTAACGCAGGGTCGCGAGGTCGTAACTCTCCTGGGCCGCCGCCAGGCCCGCCTGCGCGGCCCCGATCTGGGCCGTGGCGGTTTGCAGCGTCAGCCAGGCCCCCGCCGCTTCACGCGCCACTTGGAGGCGCGTCTTGTCGGCTTCGGCCCTCACCGCGCGCAGCCGCGCGTCCGCCGCGTCCACGTCCGCCCGGCGCTGGCCGCCGTCCACGAGGGGCAGGCTGGCGGTCAGGCCGAGGGTGTAGCCGACGCGCCCGCTGCCCGCTCCGGTCGCGGCATCCCCCATCGCGACGGCGTAGATTTGAGGCGAGTAAGCGCCCCGCGCCCCCCCGGCCCCCGCCTCGGCGGCGGCAATGCGCGCCGATGCCGCCGCCACTTCGGGCCGCTGGGATTGGGCCAGTCGCACGGCTTCGGCCACGGTCGTCGGCGGGGCAGGAGCATTGGTTGCCAGCGTGTCCAGCGTGTCGGCCAGGGTCAGCGCCGACTCCTGCGACAGCCCGAGAAGCGCCTTCAAGTCTACAAAGGCCAGGGCAGCGTCGTTTTGCGCCGCCAGGAGCGCCTGCCGGGCGTCGGCCTGCTCCGCCTGTTCCCGCCGCAGGTCCACAGGGGCTACCCGGCCCACGGTGACTCGTTCCCCCGTCACTCGCACCTGCTCGTCTTCCGCCGTCAGCCGCGCCTGCGCCGTTTCGACCCGTGCCTGCCCCAGCAGGGCGCGGGCGTAGGTCTGCGTGACCTGGGCCTCCAGCGTCAGCCGCGCGGCCTGCACGGACAGGCCCGCAGACTTACTTTGACTCCGGGCCTGGATGACGTTTTGGCCCAATCGCCCTCCCGTACTCAGCGGGACCATCAGCATCAGGTCTTGATTGGCGAACCCGCGCGAGGGGACGCCGAAGACGTTCTGAGGCAGGACGCCGGGGGACGAGGTCAGGATGTTGGCCGAGTCGCCCACGGTCGCGTAAGTCGTCGTGGACAGGCTCGGCTTGGTTTGGGCCAAGGCGCCGCGCGTGACCGCCGTAGCCGCGTCCGCCTCGGCACGGGCCTGCGCGAGATCGGGATTGCCGGTCCGGGCGATTTGAATCGCCTGCGCCAGCGTCAGTGACCGGGGGGCGGCGCGCATGTCGGCCCGCGCGGGAGCGGCGGCGAAGGCAAGCAGGGCCAGCAGGACGGCGGCAGCGCCCACCGCGCGCCGCCGGGTCAGCAGGCGCCCCAGGTCGTCCACCAGGGCGTGCATCACAGGGATGACCAGCAGGGACAGTCCCGTCCCGGCCAGGAGGCCGCTGACGATCACCGTCCCCAGGGGCTGGTAGGCGTCCATGCCCGTCCGGGGCGCGAGGGCTACGGGCAGCAGGGTGATGACCGTAATCAGCGCGGTCATCAAGATGGGCCGCAGGCGGTCGCGGCAGGCCAGCGCGATGGCCTCGTCGCGGGTGCGCCCGCCTTCCGCCCGGCGGCGGCGGATCTGGTCGAGCAGCAGAATAGCCGTCGTGATGTCCATGCCGGTCAGGATGATGACGGCGAGGATCGAGACGCTGGAAAACGCCTGGTGGGCGAGCCACAGGCCGAAGAAGACGCCGGACAGCTCCAGCGGGATCGAGAGCACCATTTGCAGCGGCGCCAGCGGGCCGCCGAACTGGGCGACCAGAACCAGGAAGATGAGCAGCACGGCGATCTCCAGGCCGCGCAGCAGCCGCGCGAACGAGTCCATCATCTGGGTCATGTCCCCACGCATCTCCAGAGAGTAGCCGGGCGGGAAGTTCAGCATCGCCGAAGCCCGTGTGATGACCGACATGGCGAGGTCCATCGAGGGCGGGCCGCCTTTGCGGTAGTAGGCCAGGACCGAAACCGTGCGCCGCAGCCCGTCATGCTCGATCCGAGTGGGAACAAGCTGGGGCGTCGCGGTCGCCAGGGTCTTCAGCGGCGCTTGCAGGCCGTCCTTGCCGGTGATCGGCATCTGCATGAGGTCGTAGACGCTGCGCCGCTGCCCCTGCGCGTAGCGGATGTTGATCGTGTCCTGACGGATGTTCGGCAGGCGGTAGAACTCGTCGGCCAGCCCGCCGCCCATCGCGAAGTAGGCTTGGTCAGCCACGTCGGACGGTGATAGCCCGATCTGTGCTGCCCGGCGCGGGTCCACATCCAGCGTGTAGGACGGCTTCTCGACCGCCCAGGACGCTGCGACTTGATACGCGCCCGGCGTCTTCCGCGCCACGTCCGCTACCTGTCCCGCCAGCTTCGAGAGGATGCCCAAGTCCTGCCCGGAAACGAGGACCGTGACGGGCGCTTCGGACGACGCCATCACGTCCGACCCCATTTCCTTGATCTGCAAGCGGCGGATGTTCGGGATCGTCGCCAGCGCCTCCCGCTGGACGTCATCAATCACCTGCCAGACGGTCCGCGTCCGGTTGTCTTTGTCTGAGAGCGTGATCATCAGGGCTGCCGAGTTGACCTGGTTCATGGCATAGCCCGTGAAGTAGGTCGTGCCTGGCTCCTCGCCGACTTCCGTAGAGACTTTTCGGATTTCGGGGTGCTTGAGCAGGATGTTGTCCAGCGAGGTCGCGGCGGCCTGGGTCTGGGCGTAGCTTGCGCCGGGCTGCATCTCCAGGACGCCATACGCCTGCCCGACATCGGCCAGCGGCATCATCTCGCTGCCGATGAAGTGGTAGAACCCGAAGCCGACGACGACCGTGCAGACGGCGGCGGCGAGGACGGAGAACTTGCTGCGGAGCAGCGCGCGTACCAGCCGCTCGTAGCGGGTGTCGAGGCTGTTCAGCCAATGGAGAAGCCCGTGGGGGCGCGATTTGTCGCGCCCTTCTGGTGGCACGCGCAGCAGCTTCGATGCCAGCAGGGCGGTCAAAGTCAGCGAGACGAGGAACGAGGCAATGAGGCCGAAGATGATGGGGTAGACCAGCCCGACGAACATAAGTTGGGTGATGCCGCCGCAGAAGACCAGGGGCAGGAGGGCCAGGACCAGCATGATGGTGGACGCGGCGACGGCCAGGCGCACTTCCGTGATGCCGTCTACGGTGGCCGTCACGGCGCTTTTGCCCATCTTCAGGTGCCGTTCGACCGCGTGGATGTCAATGACCGAGTCGTCTACCAGCCGCCCGATAGAGATCAGCAGGCCGATCAGTGTGGACGAGTTCAGGCTGAAGCCGAAGGGAACCATTAGCAAAATCGCCATCGCCATCGAGACGGGGATCGTGATAAGCGAGATCACGGTCGCGCGGCCGCTGCCCAGGAACAGCCACACGACCAGCCCGCACAAGCTGACCGCCAGGGCCAGCTCCTCGCCGGTATTCTGGAACAGGATGTTGACGAAGTGGGCATTGTCATAGGCGACATGAAAATGCAGGCCCGGATGGTCCTGCTCCAATTGGTCTACCTGCTTTTGGACAGCGGCGATGACCGGGGGCGAGCCGGCGGCCGGGTTCTGGATTACGGCTAGTTCGACCGCGCCGCCGTCCTGCCCCTCGACCGTCCGCCGCTGCCCGTCTACATAGTGGTAGCCGCTGCGCTGTTCGCGGACGCTGTCGGCCACGGTTGCCACGTCTTTGAGATAGACAATCTGGCCGTTCTTCGCGCCGAGCGGGTAGTCTCTCACAGATTGCGCGTCCTGGGCCAAACCCGACACGCGGACGATGCTCTCGCCAGCGCCGCTCGTGAGAACGCCCGCCGGTTTGGCGACGCTGTTCCTGTCTACCGCGTCGCGCACATCGAGGACAGAGTAGCCGAAGGCCGCCAGCTTGTCCCGGTTGACTTGGATTTGGAGCTGCCGCTTTTGGCCGCCGTAGACCTGCACGGATTGGACATCGGGGGCCTGCTTGAGCGCGCGGACGCCCTCGTTTTCGGCGAACTGGCGCAAGGTCGCAGGCGTCCATCCCCTGTCCGCGTCGCCGGTCATGGACAGAGTCAGAACGGGCAAATTCAAAGGGTCCACGGGCAGTACCCAGGACGGTTTGCGGTTTGCGCCCGTCTGGGGCAGGTCGGCCTGGACAGCGCTCATCAGGGCCTGTACGTCCCCGGTTGCCTTCTTCATGTCGGTGCCGTAGGGAAACTCCAGCGTGACCAGACTCAAGCCGTCCTGCGAGGTCGAGCGGAGGTAGCGTGCGCCGCGAATGTCGGTCATACGCTCTTCGATGGGTTTGGAAATGTACGTTTCCACCTCCTGCGCGGACAGTCCCGACTGCATCGTGACGACGCCGACGAGGGGGCTTTCGACGTAGGGCATCATGCGCCGGGGCATCGCGCCGCCGAAGACGGCCAGCGCAGCCAGCGCGACGATAGCTGTGTAAAATGAAATGACCACCCACGGATGCCGGATGCTCCACGCGGAGACGTTGAAGGAGCCTCCCGATTTCGGCTCCCTCAATGTTGGGGGCAAGGGGGCTATCCGGGGTATTCTCTGGATCGTCGCCATGCTATTTGACCTCCACGGGGTTCAGCTTGCCGCCGTCCATCGGGTCCACGAAGTGGTTTCGCTGGGCGTCGGCTTCCGAATAGGTCATGCCGCACTTCTCGCAGCGGTACACCTTCCTGCCGTGGCCGGCGACTGCCGCCGTCGGCAGGGACTTCGGCCCGTCCGGCCCCCAGGCTGTCGGCACGAGGCGCGCGCCCTCGGTCAGCCCCGCCTGCCCGTGCGTGACGACCTGATCGCCGGGATGCAGGCCGCCCCCCATGATCTCCGTCCACGCCCCGTCGCTCGCCCCCGTCTGGACGGCTACCTGATGCGCCGTTCCATCTGCTCCAGACCTGGGCGCCGGGGGCATTGCCACCAGCCTGCCGCCGTCCATCGGGTCTATGAAGTGGCGCTTGGCGGCGTCCACCGCCGAGTAGGTCATGTGGCACTTCTCGCATTGGTACACGGCCGGCTTGGCGGCTCCCGCCGCGCCTTGTGCTACCCACACCTGCGACGCGCCGCCCGAAGTGATGACGGCGGCGGCGGGAACGAGAAGTTTGCCGAGGGCGGCAGGGGCGGCGATGCGTACCGTCACAAATGCCCCCGGCCGCAGGCGGCGGCCCGGATTGGGGATGACGGCTTCGACGACCGCCGTGCGCGTCTCGTCGTTGGCCGAGGGGAAGACTGCCGTGACGCGGGCGGCGATGGACTGAGCCGCGCCCGCCGTGATCTGGACCGGCGTTCCGACTTCAATACTCGTCAAATCAGACGCGGCGACGGATGCCTGGACACGGACACGGTCCAGCTCGGCGACGCGCAGGATTGTCGTCCCCGGCTGGACCAGTGTTCCCGGCGCGACGGGCCGGGCGGTGACGATCCCAGTGGCAGGCGATGTGATCCGCGCGTAGCCCTGGACGATGGCGGATTCGCGCGCCGCCGCCTGGGCGGCAGACGCGCCTGCGCGGGCCTGAGCCGCCTGGCCCTGGGCGACGGCCAGATCCGCTTCGGCCATCTGCCGGCCGGCCTGCGCCGCTTCCACCTGACGCCTTGCTCCCTGCACTTTGGCCTGGGCAGCGTGGGCCATCGCCCGCGCGCCGCGCGCCTTGGCCCGCGCCGAAGTCAGGGCAGCAAAGGCGACCTGCGCCTGGGCCAGCTCGTTCTGATACTCCTGGCGCGAGGCCGCGCCCGCATCGGCAAGCTGCTTCTCGCGGGCGATCTCCGTCTGCCAGTAGCCGGCGTTTGCGGACGCACTTCCAACCGCCGCGTCGGCGTCGGTAACAGCATCTCGCGCGGACTGCGCTTCGGCCTGGGCATCCGCGACACCCTGCTGCGCGACCTGCACCTGGGCGGAGGATTGATCCAGCGCAGCCTGATGATGCAGCCGGTGATTCAGGTCGGCCACCTGCGCGCCTGCTTCGGCCTCCTGCGCCTGCCGCGCCGCCCGGTCGGCTTTAGCCCCGACTTCTGCCGTGTCTAGTTGGGCTACGACCTGCCCGGCCCGCACGGGGTCGCCGGGATAGACAGGCAGGGCGATCAAGGTTCCCACAATGCGCGGGCTGATCTCCTGCTCATTGTAAGCGCGCACAGTGCCTGTGTAGGTGACGGCATCACCTAAACTTCCCCGCCGCACCGAAGCCAGCGCAACCAGAGCCGCGCCTGTCGGCGGGCGCATCTGGGACATATCCATCGCCTGCGCCGAGAGGACGTCCAACTGGCCGGGTGTGTGCAGCCGCCGCACGGCCCAGGCCGTGCCGAGGACAACGAGAAGGACGGCGACCAGGCTGAGGCCGTTCCTCCAAATCCATGTTTTCATTTCTATCTTCTTTGAGGGCGTTGACGTGCGGCTGCCCGTAAGCGGACCGCGAGTTCGGAGGGTCAAGACATGGAAATTCAGGCAGAGGGAGGCGCACGAAGGCCGTTGAGGCAGGGCAGGAGACGGGGCGGAAGGGCAGTGACGCGGGGACGGAATTGAGGCTGTGTAACGGCCGGGAAGCACTGGAGGGGGGCGGAAGCCGTCGGAGGCGCGAGCGCAGGAGCCGCTGCCAGCAGCCATTTCGCGCGCCGGGGAGCGAGGAAAGCGCGGCTGACAGACACCGCGCGGATCGTCACCAGGCAGCGCGGCGCGTACAGCGCGGCGTGGCACGGCGACAGGCTTACGGCCTGCGAACCGTGCATCGCCGGGCAGCCTTGCCGCATGGTGCAGCCACTTTTTGCCATGCGGCAGCAGGCCATCAAGGCTGTGTAAGCCGTCCGAGGCGTCAGGCCAGATGCGGGAAGAGGAACACGAGCGCAGGGGCGGGACGACGCGGCCATGCCCGCGCAGCGCATCTGCGCCTCGGCATAGGCAGCCGTCGGCCCAAGCGATTGGGCGCCCAAAAGCAGGGCGAGGAGCAGCCAGACAAAATTGTGCCGACGCTTGGGCATGACGATTCTACTATACCCTGCCAGGAACCGAAAGCGTTCCCGCAACAGGCAGCTAAAGCAGGGGTGTAGCGGAGATCCTATGACGGGCCTTTGTCAGCGTCACGGAGCGCAGGGCGATGCCTTTCCAGGGCGGCGTGGCCTGCGGCTTGAATACCAAAGTCTGCCTGCCGCTTCGGGGCAGCGCCAGCGGCGCCAGCGTCCGGGTGGCAAAGGTGTCCCAGCCGCCCGTAGAAACGGTTGTCCCCATCACTGACTGGTCCCCTACTTCCACCCGAAAGCCCTCGCCCGCCGCGTTGTCGTCGCAGGAATAATTGACGGACACGTCATATTGGCCCGAATCGGGCACGGTGAACTCCCACGAGACGAAGTCGCTTGGGGCGCCCCAGTAGCCGATGTCCTCGGTGCCGTCCTTCGTTTCTAGCTGCGGCGAGCTGCCGTGGAGGGCGGCGCTGGTCGCGCGCAGGACGACCGCGCCGTCCGCCTGCGGATGGACAATGGCGGGGGCAACGGTCAGCGAAGCGACCGGCGCCGGGGTCAGGCCGCGCCCGGCGATCTTCAGCCCGTACACATAGTCGCACGGCTTTTGGGCGGGCAGTGTCAGGGCCAGACCTTCCGCCGTCTGCGTCCAGGCCAGCTTGCCGGGAAAGCCGAGCAGGCGCACGTCCTGCACCCGGCCCGCGCCCTGGGCCAGCGACCGGACAAGCAGCCTGCGGTCGTCGGGCCAGGCCATCGCGAACGCATACAGGGCGTCGCCCTTTTGGGTGAAGCGGAAGTCCTGCGCCGTGTACCGGCGGCTGCTTTCGTTGAAGCCCTGCGCGCGCGTCGCCGGCCCGCCGCCGGCGGGGCCTTCGCCGAAGACATGCCAGGGACGGGTCGCATAGATGCCCTCGCTGTTGACGTCCATCCACTTGGTAAAGTCCGCCAGGAAGGCCAGCTCATCCGGGTCGGGTTGGCCGCTGCCGGGCAGGGGGATATTGAGCATCAGGTTGCCGTTCTTGCTGACGATGTCCACCAGCATGTGGGCCACTTGGTCCGGCTTCTTGTAGCCGTGCCGCTCGTACAGGGGAAGCGAGTAGTGCCAGTCGCCGATGCAGGTGTCCGTCTGCCAGGGCAGCGGCTCGATCCGGCCGCTGTAGCCGCGCTCCAGGTCCCAGACGAGGCACTTGCGCTGCTGCTCGTTCAGGATCTTCCCGTTGATGACCGCTTCCAGCCTGCCGCCGTGCCGCTTCATGTTCCGGTTGTAGAAGCCGGCGGCGATCCGCAGGCCGACATCGCTGATGGGGTACAGGGGCAGGACGGTGTCGTCGAAGTAGACCTGGTCCGGGTGATACTTGTCAATCAGGTCCATGGTGCGACGGTAAAACTTCTCGCAGTAGGCGGCGCTGGGCAGGTCGCCGCGCCCGTTGTTGTTCCAGTCCCACTCTAGGCCCATCGGTCGGTGGTTCTGGGCGTATAGCTCCTGCGGGTCCAGACCTTCCCACCACTGCCCCTTGCCGTCGGCCCTGGTCAGTTTGCCGTCGTAGGGGACACCGGCCAGCGGGCCGGCCGTGTCCGCCCCCTGCGAGGGTTCGTACCACGACCAGGCGTGGGCGGCGTGTACCGAAACGGCGAAGCGCAGGCCCTGGGCGCGCGCGGCCTTTTCCCAGCCGCCGACGATGTCCTTTTTGGGACCGACGGCGATTGAGTTCCAGGTCTGGTACTTGCTGTCGTAATTGTCCAGGTTGTCGTGGTGGTTGGCGAGGCACATGAAGTATCTGGCCCCGGCGGCTTTGTAGAGCTTGATCAGGTGCTGCGGGTCCCACGCCTCGGCACGCCACTGGTGGATCACGTCTTTGAAGCCGGCCCTGGAAGGGTGGCCATAGTGGGCGACCTGATAGTTGTAATCGGGGCTGCCCGTCTCGTACATGTGTCGGGCGTACCAGTCCCCCTGCTCGGGAACGCACTGCGGCCCCCAGTGCGCCCAGATGCCGAACTTGGCGTCGCGGAACCAATCCGGCGTCTGGTACTGCGCCAGCGAGTCCCAGGTCGGCAGGAAAGGGCCATCGGCAGCGGGGGCGGCCTCGCCCCTCAGCCCCAGTCGCCCGAGGGCCAGGCCCGCAGCGGCGGCAGCGCCGGTGGTGAGGAGCTTGCGGCGAGAGATGGACATCTTCGTTCCTTTTCGCAGTTCGTTTTGACAGATTTCGGGGTTATTGCGCCGCCGGGCCTTCCCTTTCCTCCTTTCTGCCTGGGGAAGCGAGTGGCTGAGGTTCGATTTCGCATTTTCTTGGTTTTCACTTTTCTGTCTTCGCAGGGGAAGAAGGGCGAACACAAGGAGGAAGGGCGAACACAAGATGCGCCCTTACGGGTGGACGCGACTAAACGACTTGTCTACTATTATACCTAGTATGCATAAGAAGGTCAAGGCGAAAGCGGCCCATGCTCCTGCTTCGCGCTCACGACAAGCGCCGCGCGATACTCGGGGCCGACTTGGAGGTCGAGGCAGACCCATCGGTCCTGCTCTGGGGGAGGGGTTGGTGAGGAGAATCCCAGGCCGAGGGCTTTCAAGTATGCCTCATGCCGGACCCAAGCTTGGGTGAAAGCGTCGGGGCGGCGGACAGGAGGCAGCACCCGCAGCGCGGCGGCCTCTTGGGCAGGCAGATACCGCTGGGCCAGCGTCTCCAGGTCAACGCCGGCCTGAACGCGCTCAATGTCAACGCCGACTTCGCGGCCCCAAACCAGCGCGAACAGGGCTATACCCTCGGAATGGGACAGGTTGAAGCCCAAGCGCGCGCCGTCGCCTTCCAGGGCGGGCTTGCCGTGGGTGTTGTAGCGGAAGCGGAGGGAGGAGGGCAGGCAGCCCAGGGTGTCACCTAGCAGGACGCGCAGCAGGCCGCGCGCAGCGACGAACCGGTCGCGGTCGCGCGGACGGTGGAAGCGATTTGCCCGCACGCGCTCGTCCCCGGAGAGCGTCTGCGCCAGAACGTCTATGCCTACGGGCGGATGGTCGAGGTCCGCGCGCCAGACCTGAACACCCTCGACCTGGCCTTTTTCCCCCTTAATCGGCGTCAAGCGCATCCAGGCTTGCCCCCAGACGTTCCCCCAGAGCGCCGACATGTTCCAGCAGGCAGCTCAGGTGCGTTCCGGGCACGTCGTCCACGGTCAGGGCCGGCGCGGCCTCGCGCCACAGAGCGACGGGATCGCTGGGAAATGTTTCGGGGGCATCGGCGGCGCGCAGCAGGTGGACCGGGCCGGCATAGGGACGCGGGACATACGTTGCCGCCGCGCGGTCACAAGCCTCGATCAGCCCCGAATCACCACGCCCTTTCCAGACACGCCACCGGCTTTGCACGGCGGCGAGGACAGGCAGCGCGAGCCGCTGCCAGGTGAGGAACCGGCGCGGAGATGCGGACAAGCGGCGCAGTGTCAGCCGGAAGCGGGCGTTGATGGCGTGGACCTCGATCAGCGCCAGGAACTCGACCGTCTCCCCCAGCGCCGCGAGCTGACGCGCCATTTCGTAGGCGACCAGGCCGGACCCGCAGAAGCCGCCAAGCCGGTACGGGCCGTGTGGCTGGGCCGCACGAATGGCAGCGAGGTAATCGGCGGCCATGCCCTCCACCGTCAGAGGGCCAAGACCACGCTCGGCCGGTGGGTGCAGGAGTAGCAGCGGCTGCTCCGGGTGCAGGCGCCGGGCAAGGTGATAGCAGTAAAAGCCGCCCAGCGGGTGGAAGCCGTACAGATAGAAGAACGGACGCCGCGCCCCCCCCGCGATCTTCGCCAGCGGTGTCGTGGGGACCGGAGCCTCGCCCCGGCGCAGGAGGGCGGCTAGAGACTCTACTGTTCCGTTCTCATACAAGGCGGACAGCGGCACGGACCGGCCGCAGGCGTGGGCGATCTGGTCCACCAAGCGGGCGGCCAGCAGCGAGTGGCCGCCCAGCTCCCAGAAGCTGTCCCGGATTCCGATGGGCCGGATATCCAGCAGGTCCTCCCAAATCTGCGCGAGCTGGTGCTGTAGGGGGTCCTGGGGCGGGACGAAGCCTGGCTCACGCTCCCGCGTCCCCCCATCGGGCGGCGGCAAAGCAGTTCTGTCCCGCTTGCCACTGGGCGTCAGGGGGAGATGGTCCAGGAAAGCGACGGCGGCGGGGACCATGTGCGCGGGCAGCGTCGCCGCCAGGAAGCGGCGCAGATCGGGGCCAGTCGGGTCGGTTCCGGGGCAGGGAACAACATACGCCGCCAGCCGCTTCTCGCCCGGCTGGTCCTCGCGCAAGGCGACAACGGCGTCCAAGACATGGGGATGGCCGCGCAAGGCCGCCTCGATCTCGCCCAACTCGATCCGAAAGCCGCGCAGCTTCACCTGCGTGTCCACGCGGCCCAGGTAGTAGACCTCGCCGCCGACCCCGCGCCGGGCCAGATCGCCCGTCCGGTACAGCCGCGCGCCGCTTTGCTGGCTGAAGGGATGGGGCAGGAACCGTTCGGCCGTCAGCTTGGGCCGGCCCAGGTATCCGCGCGCCAGACCGACGCCGGCGATGTACAGCTCGCCCGGCTCGCCCTCGGTGACCGGGCGCAGATCGTCGTCCAGCAGGTACAGCTCGGTGCCGGCAACGGAGTGGCCAATGGGGATAGAAATGGGAAGGGAGGCGCCGCTGGCATCGGCAGTGCCGCGTGGGACTGTCCAGCAGGCGGCGTCAATGGTCGCCTCGGTCGGGCCGTAGACGTTGTGCAGATCGGCTCCCAAGCGGGTGTGGACGAGACGCGGCAGGTCGGGCGGCATCGCCTCGCCGCCGCAGAACAGGTGACGCAGATGAGAGCAAGCGCCGATGTCGGGATGCGCCAGCAGCGTTTGCAGTTGGGCGGGGCCAAACCCGGCCACGGTGATCTGCTGCTCGGCCAATGTCTCCACGAGATATCCGCTGTCGGCGATTCCGCCGGGGCGCGGCAGGACCAGCGTCGCCCCCGAGATGAGCGGCCAGAAGATGGCCCAGACGGACGGGTCGAAGCTGAACGAGTACGACTGGAGCATCCGGTCCGCCGGGTTCAGCGGGAAGCGTTCCTGACGCCAGCGCAGGTTGTTGCACGCGCCCCGGTGCGCCAGCAGGACGCCCTTCGGCTCGCCGGTCGAGCCGGAGGTGTAAATGACATAGGCCAGGTCGTCCGGGGCGGACCCGCCCGCGAGGTCGCCAGCCTGCTCGCCGTCTTCCAGGCCCGCCCCTAGAGGAACGACATACCCGCCGGCGGGCAGTGCGCTCCGAAATTGGGGCTGCGCCAGGGTCAGGGCGGCCCCGGCGTCGTCCAGCAGGAAGGCCAGCCGATGGGGCGGGTAGGCAGGGTCCAGGGGCAGGTAAGCGCCGCCGGCTTTCAGAACCGCCAGCAGTGCGATGATCATCTCCGACCCGCTCTGGGCGCAGACGCCGACGATAACCTCCGGCCCCACGCCGCGCGCCCGCAGGAGTCGGGCCAGCCGGTTTGCCCGCCAGTTCAGCGCTCCGTAGCTCAGGCAGCCGCCCTCGAAGACGACTGCGGGGGCATCCGGCGTGCGCGCGGCCTGCGCCTCCACCATCCGGTGCAAGCAGTCCTCCGCCGCGTTGTCCACCGGCTCGGGATGCGGGGCAACTGTGGCTTGCGCGCTCACTGACCCACCCCGTTGCCCAGAAAGCTCGCCACGTCCGCCGCCGAGATTTCCGGCTCGCCGGGCGCGACGTCATCCAGCCGGCCCTGGCGCATCCAGGCTTCGAGCTGCTCTACTAATCCAAAGAGGTGGTCGAACGAGTCCACGACGAACAGCAGCGGCTGGTAAAAGTTGGGCAGGAAACTCTGGTTGACCACCCACTCCAGTTGAACCGGGTAACGCTGCACCCCGGACGGAGCCGTCGCCCGGTCCATTTCGCTTCGCGAACTCAGCAGCGCGCTGCCGTAGACCTTCAGCCCGTCCGGTCCCCGCATCAGGCCCGTCTCGACGGTGAACCAGAAGAACCGCGCCATCGCCCGGATCATGCTCGTCAGGCGCCGCACCCTCTCCTCTTCGTCGGCCACCCCTGAGACCAGCTCGATGGCCGTGTGCGCGCACCGACCGAACTGCACCAGCACGTCGGCGAAGGCCGGGTCCGTGTGCATGGGGACATGGCCGGTGATGTCATGGAAGATGTCAGGCCAGGGCGAGAACGACTGCGCTCCGTCGCGCATGGTGATCGTGGTCGGGAACTCACGGCGGCGCAGGCTGTCGAAGAAGAGGAACGCGGGCAGGTAGCCGCTGACACCGACCGCCCGGAAGCCGGTCAGCGGCGCGAGGAAGCGGTTGACATCTTCCAAGCGCGGCACCTGGCACGGATCGAGCCGCAGGGCATCCAGGCCGCGCAGGAAGGGCGCGTTGGCGTGCCGGACCCAGCGCGACTCCATTCCCGCATAGAGCCGCCGCCAGGCGGCATGGTTTTCCTCGGAGTAAAGCTCGTAAGGCTGGGGGATAAACTGCCGCCCCGCGCGCTGGGCGCCCTCGATGAAGGGGGAGCGGCCCGTTGTCAGCCCGCTGCCCATGCCGCTTGAAACAAGAAACTTTTCTGCAATTGCCAAGTGTCCATCTCCTGCGGCCCCTGACTTGAAGACAGTGGCCCTTGATAGACAGAGATGCAGATTCAATGCCAACAGGCTTGAAAAGTGGAGGAGGAGGCAAAAACAGGTAGAGGGACGAGGGCGGCGCGCTGCGGATCAGCACAGCTATTTACCGAATAGCGCGAAAGGCCCGTCCATTTATGGGCGGGATGGATAGCGCATCGTCCTTCCCAGGGCGATAAATCCCTTTTGCTCTGTTGATGTCTCGATAGTTGCGTTTTACATTAGATTGGGGTGTAATGTAAATGTGAGCAAGATTAATGTGAAGTATAGATTGTTTCCAAGCAAAGCGCAACAGCGAACGCTCAATGAGACGCTGGCTGTCTGCCGTGATGTCTATAACAGCCTTGTTCACGAGCGAACCGTCTTCTACGAAACGCAGGGCAAGTCGCCTACTCTGTATCAACAGCAAAAGGCAATGACAGCATGGAAGCCAAACCACGCCGAATTGAAAACCGTGCATAGCCAGGTTTTGCAAAATGTCGCCGTCCGTGTCGAACTTGCTTTTCAATCTTTCTTCCGCCGTGTCAAGGCGGAGAAAACACCTGGTTATCCCCGATTAAAGGGGAAGGGGCAGTATAACAGCATCACCTATCCGCAGGAGGGCTATGGCGTCGGACAAAGCAGTGTCACGCTCTCCAAGATTGGACAGGTCAAGGCCAAAATCCATCGCGCCTGCCCCGGCACAATCAAAACCTGCACCGTTCGCAAAGACGGGCAGAAGTGGTATGTTTGCTTCTCCTGCGAGTACGAGGCTGTTCCACTGCCGCCTTGCATCGAGTCCGTCGGTATTGATGTCGGCTTAAAGTCCTTTGCGGCATTGTCCAATGGCGAGTTCATTGAGAACCCGCGCTTCTTCCGCAAAGAGGAAACGGCTCTCGCCAAAGCCCAGCGCAAGTTCGATAGGGTCAAAGACAAACACTGCTCAAAGGAACGCAAACGAACCAAAAAGGTCGTCCGGCGTGTGCATGAGCGGGTGAGAAATCGTCGCCATGATTTCGTCCATCAGACCGCCCGCAGGCTGGTCAACCGCTTCGGCGTCATCGCCGTCGAGAAACTCAACGTCAATGGCATGGTTAAAAACCACCGCCTCGCCAAGTCTATTTCCGATGCTTCGTGGACGCAGTTCCGCAATTCCCTAACGATGAAGGCTGAAAGTGCTGGTCGTCTGGTGACCGCCATAGACCCTCGGTACACTTCGCAAGACTGTTCTGCTTGTGGCTATCGGGCCAAGAAGAAACTGTCTGAGCGGTGGCATCATTGCCCGATGTGCGGTTTGGTGTTAGACCGAGACACCAACGCCGCCGTCAACATAAACGCTCTGGGGCAACAGAGCATCGCTAACTAGTTAGCGTAGAAGCCCGTCCATTTATGAGCGGGAGTTGTCACCGTGGATAATCTGGAGTATTCGCCCGTCCGCCTTCGATATTCTCGCCAGTGCGACACCCCCAAACATCACGCCTTCCTTTGACGGCGGCATGGAGCCGGTCACAGTCCAGACGCCCCGCTTCAGGTTGGCATAGATCGGTGACCAGACGGCGACTGCTATTTGAATGGCTGTTTTGGCATCAGGAACGTAGCCGTTGATGGGTCTGTAGGAAGGCGTCGCCGACGGTCCAGCAGTCGCGGGGAATGCAGGGAGCAACAAGGCGCAAACCAGGGTGGAGACGATCTTTTTCATGGGCTTACTTCCGCGCGGAGCTTGGGCGGTGCTTGAGGAAGATGACGCAGTGGCCGCTGGCTTCATCATGGCGCGGCCTGAACGTGGGGGTAAGCCCGGATATTTGTGTCCACGGTGACAAGAGGGCATCGGTAAAGGCGGGCGGTGGCGACGATGATCTGGTCGGCAGGATCGCGGTGGAGCGTGCCTGGAAGTTGCGTAGACTCAACAGCGACTTCCGGCGAAAGCGGCAGCAACTAAATGCCGGGATAGGCGAGCGCCTTTGCCAGCCACTCACCGACAGGAAGAGGCAGAGGCAGCCGACCTCGCTCGACGAGTTTGGCAGTCTCCCAACACGAGATGGCGCAGACGCCGAGACCATCTGCCTCATGTTCGCTGATAAAGTCGTCGTAGTCCTGCGACAGCTTTGGATCGCCATTCACCCACCAGATCCAAATGTGCGTGTCCAAAATGATCATCGCAGAGCATCCCAATCTTCGAGCGCCACAGGCTCAGTTGGCCGGTCATAGGGAACGACAAGGCCGCGTAAGGAGTACCGGGTTGAGGGATTGGACTCAGATTCCGGCGCGGCGACATGAGGCCGGACGATGATCTCGACGGACTCGCCAGCATGAAATGGCAGATCATCCAGCGTCAGGGTCCCATCTTGTGTGAGCGTGGTTTGGATGCGATGCGCTTGTAGAGCAGTGTTCATTGACTGCCTCCAGTGTCGGTAACTCTGCAAGCATTATACTCCACAACAAGCGCAAAAACTACTTCCGCGCGGGGTTCAGGCGGCGCTTGAGGAGGACGACGCTGTGGCCCTCGGCGGCGGGGCGGAACTCGACGGCGTCGGCGAGGTGGTGCATAAGAGGCAGGCCGCGCCCGCTGAGGACGTCAGGGGCGGGCATAGCAGAGGGGAGGCGGGAGGGCGGCACGCCCGCGCCGTGGTCGGCGACTTCGACGCGCAGGGAGCCGTCGGAGGTGCGGTGGGCAGTGATGCCCACCTCGTCGGCCTCGCCGGCAGGGGAGCCGTGGCGGACGGCGTTGGTGACGGCTTCGGTCACGGCGGTCTGGAAGTCCTCCGTGGCTTCCCGGTCGAAGCCCAGCGTCGGCATCCAGTGGCCGATGGCCTGACGGACCTCGGCGGCGCAGTCGGCGCGGCTGGGGAAGCGGAAGCCGAACAGCTTCTCCCCCGCCTCCGTACCCTCCTCTTCGCCGACGCCGTCCCTTTCGGTCCCCTGTTGCCCGGCGCCAGCCTTCCAGGAAAGCATCCCGCCGAGGAAGAGGCCGTCGGCGGCGTCCACCGCAGTCTCCTCCGGCTCCGCCGCGTGGGAGCGGCGCGCGACCAGCAGGGCCATGTCGTCGTGCGGGCGGCTCCCGGTCCACTGCATCGCGGCTTCTTGCAAACGGGCGGCCAGCGCGCCCGCCCCGGCTTCGGACGGGGCCGTCTCGATCAGTTCGCGGACGCGGTCCAGTTCCAGCATCTCGCGGGAGCCGGTCGCCCGCGCTTCGGTCAAGCCGTCCGTGTACAGGACTAAGGAGTCCCCCGGCTCCAGGACATCCACGCTCTGTTCGTAAGTATGGTCGCCGATCCCCAGGATCTGGCCGTTGGCTTCCAGCAGGGCCAAGCCGCCGCCGGCCCGCTTGAGGAGCATCGTCTCGTGGCCCGCGCTGGTCCAGGCGAGCCGCCCGGTGGCCGGCTCGAACACGGCGTAGAAGAGGGTGACGAAGTGGTCACCCAGCCCCGACGAGTCGCTGCATAGGAGTCTGTTCAGCCGGGTCAGGACCAAGCTGGGCGCGGCGGCCTCGGCCGCGAAGGCGCGCAGCGAGTATTTCACGGTCGCCGTCTGCACGGCGGCGTTCAGCCCCTTCCCCGAGACATCGGCGATGACAAGCGCCACCCGGCCGTCGGGCAGGCAGAAGGCGTCGTAGTAGTCGCCCCCGACACGCGACTCGTCCAGGCGACCGGAACTGTAGTTGGCTCCCAAAGTCAGGCCAGGCAGCCGGTCGGGAATGTCGGTCAGGAAAGCGCTTTGGAGCATGTCGGCGACGCGATGCTCCCGCGCATACAGCCGGGCGTTCTCCAGAGCCAGGGCGAGGATGTCCGTGACGGCGCTGAGGAAATCCACCTCGTCCTGCGTCCAGGCGCGCGGGCCGTCGTTTTGGTGGACGATGAACAGCCCGTTTAACAGCCCGCGCAGGAAGATAGGACAAGCGATGAAAGCGCGGGTCAGGTCCCGCACCCCAGCGTCCAGGGGGGTCTGGTCCTGGGTGTAGTCGTGCGAGACGACCGGGCGCCCCGCCATCCATGCCTGTATGGCGTCCGGCGGACAATCGGCCGGTCGGTAGGAAAAAGTCAGGGGCAGCACGCCGGGGGCCGTGTACTGCTGCGGCGCGACTTCAAAGGTATCACGGACATGACTGAGCCGCGCGCAACTGCACCGGCTGACTTTCAGGGCACACCCGACTTGTTCGGTGACGATCTGGAGGATTTCCTCCATGTCCAGCGTGACGCGCAGCGCCTGCCCAATCTTGTTGATGAGCGCCTCGCGCTCCGCCCGCATCTGCGCCTCCTCGAACAGCCGGGCGTTATCCATCGCGACGGAGATCTGCTGTCCCAGCTCCTCGGCCAGCGCCAGGTCGCCGGCGTCATAGGTCCGTCCGCTTTCTGTCGAGGCAAATGAGAGCGCTCCCAGGACGCGCCCCCGCGCCCACAGCGGGACACAGAGGAAGGAGCGTGTGCCGAGCGCGCGCATCCGGCGCAGATGGTCCGCATCCTGGGCCGCCGCGCGCAGGGTGTCTTCGGACACGTCGGCAATGAGGTGAGGCTCCCCCGTTCGCAGCACACGGCCCACCCCCAGTGAAGCCTCCGGTTTGGGAGGATAAAGGCGCTGCATCTCCACGCCGCGCGCCTCATGATCGGGGTCGGCATGAGCTGCCGCCAGGAGGCGGATGGCCCCCGACGGCTCCCGGACGTTGATGGCGCACCAGTCCACCAGCCCGGAGGCCGCAAGCTGCACGACGCTCTTCAAAGTGACCTGTACTTCCAGCGAGGAGGCGAGGATGGCGCCGGTATCCGCTAGAAACGCCGCCCGCCGCTGCGCTTGTTTGATCTCCGTGATGTCGTGCATGGTGACGATCGCCAGGATAGCCTCGCCCGTCCGGCCACGCACGGGCGTGCCGCCGAAGCTTGCGGTCCAGGCCCGGCCCATGTCGCGGCGGCGCAGGCCCACCTCGAAGTCTGAGAATGTTTCGCCTCGCAGGGCGCGGGACAAGGGCCACTCGTCCAGACTGAGTTCCCTGCCGTCCGATGCCGTCAGCACGAACATGTCCCCGAACTCATGCAGGGGCTTTCGGATGTCTTCCAGCGTTTGATAGCCGAGCATGGTCAGCGCGGCGGGGTTCATCGCTAGGATGGTGCCGTCCAGACCGCTGACGACCAGGCCGTCAGTCATGCTGGTCAGCACGGCTTCCATCTGTCCCTGCTCGGCGGCCAGATGCTCCATCAGCCGCCCGCGCTCGGATTCGGCCCGCGCCGCCTCCGCCTCCGCCCGGCGGACGCGCACGGCGTTCCGCAGGGTGCGCGCCAGCGCCTCGGGCGTCAGTTTGGCTTTGGGGAGGTAGTCCGCCGCGCCCGCCTTCATCAGCTCCACGGCGATCGTCTCGTCGCCAAGCCCGGTCAGCATGATGATGGGGGTGGCGATGCCGCGCACCTGCGCTTCGCGGAGGATCTCCAGCCCGTCGGCGTCGGGGAGCTGGAAATCCAGCAGGACGCTGTCGAACGGCTCCGACGCCAGCCGGGCCAGCGCTTCCGCACCCCGGTCGGCCTCGGCGACCTCGACATCCAGGTCGCAGGCCAGCAGGGCGCGGCGGGCCGCCCGGCGGTCGAGTTCGTCGTCGTCCACGATGAGTATACGCAGTGAGTTTAACATGGGCAACAATGTTCCGTGTGGGCGGCCAGCCGTTCCAAAACGGCCTGATGGCTGGCCTACAGCTTCGCCAAGCAAACTCCCAACAGGTCCAAAAATCGCTCGATCTCAGCCGGCGTCACGCTGAGATTGGGCCGTGTGCGGATGCTGTCCGCGCCCGCGCCCAGCAGCAGCAGATCATGCTTCTGCAAGGCGGCCTCGGTCAGCCTGGCCCGCATCGCCGGCTCGACCAGCGTGAAACCCTGGTACAGCCCCAGCCCGCGCACGTTGCAGACGATGTTTGGGAAACGGCGTCGCAAGGCGCCCATGCCCTCGGCAAGCTGCTCCCCGCCCTGCGCGGCGGCCTGCACCAAGCCCTCGTCCTCCACGACGCGCCATTCCTGGCAGAAGCGTACCATGTCGGCCAGGCCCCCGCCCCAGGTGCTGTCCAGGACGCCGATATCCTCCAGCGGCTCGCGCATGAAGAGCGCGCCCACGGCGAACTTCTTGCCGACCGCCACGGCCTGCGGCGGGTACGGCAGTTCAAACTGGTCAATGGCAAACAGGGTTCCCGTCGGTCCCGCCGACGTCTGAACCTCGTCCACGCCCAGCCCGACATCGTACTGATGCGCCAGCCGGGACAGGCCCCGGAACCAAGCGGCCTGGGCCACCCGCTGGCCGCCCGCGCCCTGGATCGGCTCGACGATGATGCCGACGATCTCTTCTCCCATGCGGACCAGGATGCTCTCGATCAGCTCCAAGCTCTGCCGGGTGCGGGCGTCGTTCTCCTCGTCCGGCGCGTCGTTGTCCACTGCGGGAAACGGAACCTTGATGTTGCCGGATGCGGCCAGCCCTTGAAAGTCCTGGGTCGCGACCGGGTCCAGGGTCTGGGTCACTTGCAGGGCGTAGACGGTGCGCCCGTGGAACGCCTGGTCGAAATAAATGAAGCGGCGCGGAGACGCGCCGGCCCGCCCCCCACGCTTCAGGCGCTTGGCGTTGTGACGCGAAATCAGGTACTTCAGCATGTTCTCGACGGCTTCCGCGCCGGAATTGACAGCGTAGACCTCGCGCGTTTCCAGCCCCTGCATGGTCCGGGGGGCCAGGCGATGCAGCAGGCGGTAGTAGTCGAGACATTCCGCCGTCAGGAAATCAGGGTTCGCGACTTTGTTGTTGGCCGCGCGCGCCAGCTTTTGGAGGTAGCCGGGTTCCTGGAGGCGTGGGTGGTTGTGGCCGATCAGCTTGGAGCCATAATAACCTGCCCAGTCGAAAAGCCGCTGCCCATCCACGGTCGCCAGCGACATTCCCTCGCAATGCTCCAAGTCCACGACGAACGGCCACGGGTGGTAGATGACGTAGCGCTGCATTTCCGCGATCATCTCCCGGCTGCGCGGGCCGGGGTAACGGGCGGCTGCTTCCATGTCTCCATTATGCCATACTTTGCCCCTTTAGGCGGGCGTGATATTTGCCGATACTGTCTACCATGAGGACATTCGGCACAAAGCGCAAGACGGACGGGGCGGGGGACGCAGCCCTGGCAGGGCGGCTGATCATCGTCACGGGGGCTTCCAGCGGGATCGGCTACGGCGTGACGCGGCGGCTGGCGCAGGCCGAGGGTGCGCGCGTGGTCGCTGTCGCTCGCCGCCGCGTCTTTCGGATCGAGGCGCTGGCAGCCCAAGTGCGCGAGCAGAGCGGCGAAGAGCGGATATTCCCGATGATGACGGACATGGCGGACCGGGCGCAGGCTGAGGCCGTCGTGCAGCAGGTGGAGGAGCAGTTCGGGCGCATTGACGGCTTCGTCCACGCCGTCAACCGCGCCCTCAAGCTGGGCGCGCTGGACGTCAGCGACCATGAATTCGATCTGACCATGCAGGTGAACGTCAAAAGCGCCCTGTACGGCGTCCAGGCCGTTGTTCCCGCCCTGCGCCGGCAGGGCGCGGGCGGGATCGTGGTCTACAACCCCACGCCGCGCGAGACGGCGGAATTCGTCGCTTCGGAAGCCGTCTACACCGCCGCCGCGCACGCTCTGTCCGCCCTGACGGCGGGCTGGACGCGGCAGCTCGACGGGTCGGGCGTCGGCGTCCGCGAAGTCGCCCCATCCCCCGACGGCGATGGGTCGGAGGCCGTCCTTAGCCGTTCGGGCGCCGCTCACGACGCCCTGCTGGTCGCCGCCCTGCGCGAGACGCTGGCTTCGCCGACGCCCGTGTCCGCTGCCCCCCCCAGAGCATCCCTGTTCCAGTTCCGTCCGCCGCAGGAGCCTCGTCCGCCGCAGGAGAGCCGCCCGTCGCAGGAGCCTCGCGCGCCCCAGATTCTGCGCTCCCACGGCGGCCTGGTGCTGACGGAGTTTTAGCCCCCAATTTCCGGCGTCAGGACGTGAACATTTTGACTGACTTTTGCGTCTCTTTCTCTAGCGGGGTTGACACACCACCCCTCCGCGCATAGGAGAAACCGATGAAGAAGTTCTTACCGCTCACCCTGGCCGCCGTCACCCTCGGCCTGGCCGCCGCCCTCGCGCCTCCCGCGCAGGCCGCTCCAGGCGCACACCCGGCCCAGGCGGACGGCCAGCGCGGCGCAAGGATGCAGAAGCTCGCCGACTACCTCGGCCTTTCCGACGCCCAGAAGGCGCGGATGAAGCCGCTTCTTCAGAGCGCCGGGCAGCAGGCCAGGGCGATCCAGGGGAACGCCTCACTGACGCCCCAGGCCAAGCAGGCCAAGATGATGGGCCTGAGCCAGAGCATGAACCAGCAGATGATGGCGGTCCTGACACCGGCCCAGCGCGAGAAGCTGAAGGCGATGCGCCAGCAGCGGGCTGCGAAGGGCGGCAAAGCTTAAGCTGCCACTCCTCGGAATAACCAGTCCTCGGAATAACCAGCATTGAAGACTTTACTGGGGTGAGGCCGGGGGGCTACCTGTAATCCGGGTGGATGTCGTCCAGTGCGGGGAATTCGCGCCGGTACGTCAGTAAAGCCTCCCTGTCCAGACGCGCCGACAAGGTCGCCTCCCCCGTGCCGCCGTCGGCCAGTGTTTCCCCACGCGGGCCGAAGATCAGGCTCCGGCCCGGATAGTGCAGGCTCGGGTCATCCCCGCAGCGGTTCACGCCGACCACATACGCCTGGTTCTCGATAGCGCGCGCTTTGAGCAGCGTCATCCAGTGGTCTTCGCGCGCCGCCGGCCAGTTGGCGATGACGCAGAAGACCTCGGCTCCGAGTCGGGCCGCGCGGCGGAACGCTTCAGGGAAGCGCAGGTCGTAGCAGATGAACGGAGCGACCATACACCCCTGCCACTCGAACAGGACAATGTCCGAGCCGCGCCCGTAGTGCTGCGATTCGCCGCCGAAGGAGAACGGGTGCATTTTAGTGTAGCGCGCGGCTTCCTCGCCACCCGTCCCAAAGAAGACGGCCTCGTTCCGGCCCCGCCCGTCCGCGCCGGTCGTCACGACCCCGCCCAGCAGCCCGATCCGATACGCCTCCGCCTGCGCCGCCAGGAACGCTTCGGTTTCAGCGTCAGACGTTTCCGTGATTTCAGTGACGTTCATGCTAAAGCCCGTCGCCCACATCTCCGGCAGGACGACCAGCGTCCCCGGCGTGGGCGGGTCGGCGGCCAGCAGGGCGGCCAATTTGGCGTGATTAGCTGCCTTGTCCTCCCAAATCGTGTCTAACTGCACCCCGACGACGTTCATTTCAGCCTCCTAGAATCGCCTTTATGCCGCGCACGAGCCGCCCCACCCCCTCGGCAGCGATGGCCTGCGGCAAGCCGCCGTAAGAGACGCGCAGGCAGCAGTTGTCTGTTACGCCGAAGTCCGTTCCCGGCAGGGCGGCGACCCCATGTTCTTTGACGAGCCGCTCGATGAGAGTTATCGGGTGCGCGTCCGTGCGGAGCCGCAGGAACTGGTAGATCGCGCCCTGGGACGGCGACACGTCGCACAGCCCGCGCAAGGCTTCCAATTCCCCCAGGACGATCTCGCGCGTCCGGGCCAGCGCGGCGATCTTCGGGGCGCGGAACACCGCCCCCGCCGCCAGCGCGCCCAACGCGGCAAACTGCGAAACCACGGGCGGGCAGATCACGACCGTCTCCTGCGCCTTCTTGATCGCCTCGTTCAGATGGGCGGGGATGACGAGGGAGCCGATGCGCCAGCTCGCAAAGCCATACGTCTTCGAGAGCGTGTGCAGCGTGATCGTGTGCCCCTCGCTGCCCGCAATGCTGCCCGGCGAGAAGTGCCGCGCGCCGCCGTACACGAAATACTCATACGCCTCGTCGCTGATGTGGTACAGCCCCCGCGCCCGGCACAGCTCGTTCACAGCCCGCAAAGACGCCTCCGAAAAGACGACGCCCGTCGGGTTGTTCGGCGAGACCGTCAGGATCGCCTTCGTGCGCGGTGTAATCGCCGCCTCCAGCGCATCGGGCCGCAGGCGGTACTCGCTGTCGGTCGGGACCAGGACCGGGCGGCAGCCCGCCATTGTCACCGCCATCTCGTGGTTGAAGTAGTATGGGACCGGCAGGATGATCTCATCGCCTGGATCGGCAATGGCGAGCACGGCATTCAAAAAGCCCATGTTGCTGCCCGCCGTGACGACGACGCGGCTTCCGTTTCCTATCCGAAAGCCGTTCTCCGTTTCGAGCTTCACCCGAAAGGCGTCAATGAGAGCGGGGATGCCCGACTCGGACTTGTACTTGTGGTTCTCGGGGTCTTGGAAGAACCGCTCCACCCCCTCCCGCGCCTCGTCCGGCGGCCCGTAATGCACCACCCCCTGCCCCAGCGAGATCGTGCCAGGGTGCTCCCGCACGAGGGCGTTGACGGTGGGGATATGCGAAGGCGTCACCGCCTTCATCCGGCGGCTTTCGTGAAGTTCGTTCAACTCGGCTAACTCCGCTCCTGCCCTGCCCCCCACCGCGCCAAATCCGCGCCCAGTGTGTCCAGCGAAACGGGCAGTAGGTCGCCGTCTTCCGGGCAGCGTTTCATCTTGCGATATACATCCAAATCGGGAGAATAAGTCGGCCATTCCTCAAATCGCTCCCCCAGACATACCAGGCCGTCTACAGGCATCCGGCTGTTCGGCGCATACACAAAGTCGAACTGACGGCAGGGAAAGGCCCGCTGGCTCGAGGATGAATCTATGCGCGGGGGCGGCGGCCAAATGCCGGGTTCATCAGACTGCGACTTGGACACTTCTTCCTCGTCTTCCAAGCCGAGTTCATCACCCAATAGGTCGTAAAGGTATTGGCCTTGCAGGAACAGCGCCTGACCAGGCGCAAGTTCCAGAAAGAAGCCGGGGCCTTCGTCTTCCTGTTCTTCCAGTTGAACCACGCGGGAAACGCCGCAGTGCCAGACCTCAGCCTCCCCCGCTTCTAAATCCCGCTGATATGCCAGCCGCAATTTTTCCAAAAGCCGGTCGCTCTCTCCATGATTATGGAGTAAATACAATAAATCGTGGCCCGTGAAGATCAGGCCCCCGAGGGCGCCGGCACTGACCAAAACTCGATATGTATCTGTCGTGGGGAACAGCCCCGGCCTGTGCAACAGGCCCACTAGCCATCCCCAGACGGCGAGCGCCAAAAAGATCAAAAGTCCACCGAAAATTACGTTACAGCCCAAGTTAGACAGTAGTGTGCCGAAACGAGAGGCCCAGCCCATCTGCCGGATGACGCCAGAAAGTGCCTCCTGCACCATCTGTCGCTCCGTTCCCGTCATCGGCCGTCGTTCTTTGGTCAGCATGATGTCTCTACCCATGCCCTGAAGGGCACGGCTAGACGGCGAAGACGCCTGGAACTGCCGCTTCGCGGCACTCGGAGCGGCTTTTCCCAGCGCTGCGAAGCGGTGCTTTCCGGCCGTAGGCCGTGTAGCCGTGCCCTTCAGGGCATGGCTTCAAGGGCATTAGAATTGCGTCTGCTCATCGAACGGCCAGGTAGGTAGCGGCTCACGGGCGGCGATCCAGGTTTCGGGGATGCTGGCCGCGCCCGCCGACAGGGCGACGATGCCGCCGACCATCGCGCAGGTGGTGTCGCGGTCGCCCAGGCCGCTGACGGTCAGCCACAGGGCCTCCTCGTAATTGTCTAGGTGTCCGCCCGCACACCACAGGGCGAACGGGCAGGTATCCTGTGCGGAGATGTCGTGGCCGCTGCCCAATGCCGACATCGCGAGGATGACTGAGGCGGAGGGATCGAGGCGGCGCGCGTGGCGGATCTTCTCGCGGACGATGCTGTCCGGGACATGTGGCAGAATCAGGTCAAGGAACTGCTGGCGATCCGGTGGATTGTCGCGCAGCCGCCAAGCGTAAGCGGCGGCGACCGCGACGCTGATCGCGCCCGCCGTTGCCTCGGGGTGGGCGTGGGTGACTTCGCTCGACCTTGCCGCGTTTTCAACGACCGCGTCTATGTCATCGGCAAAGTAGGCACCAACGGGGGCAACGCGCATCGCCCCGCCGTTGCCGTAGGAGCCTTGCCCATCGAACAGGAGAGGCGCGAGGTCCGGCCATTTCCCGCCCTGCCAGAGTTTAGGCAGCAGCCAGTGCATCGCGCCGCCATAGCCGCGCCGGGCGTCATAACGCGCTCCAAAGCTCATGGCGAGTATGTCTGGGTTGATCTTGCGATACTGGCGCAGGATGGACACCACGGACAAGGCCATCTGGGTGTCGTCTGTAAAATACCACTCAGGCGCGGGGAGTGTTCGCGCCTCGATCAAGTCGTTAACCATGTACGGGTCAACGAAGAACTGCTCGCCGAAGGCGTCCCCGACGGACAAACCTTCGAGAGACAGGGCGGCGCGGGCCAGGCGCTCGTCCGGGGTGTCAGGGCTGCTCATCGCTAAGTGTGCTCCTTTGGGCGATATGCCCGAATACACAAGGATCGGGCGAGGTCGTCGTCAGCCCACGGTCAAGCCCGCCGAAGCTGTGGCCGCGATGGAACGCTGTGGCAGGGATGGAACGTGATCTTGCCCCAGGTCAGGCTCATCCATTCGCCCCGGCTTCATGCCCAGCCGCCGGCCCATGTCGGGAAGCAAAACAATGAGGCAGAACAAAAGTGCCGCGCCTGGCAAGGAGCAACAAAAAAGGAACCATAAGCTCCTTTTCGCCATCTGCACGTCCCTTTCCTCCACTTCGATTACAGGTTCGATTACAGGAGATTTACTGGAGGTCTGACGCGGCATGAAGGCTAGGTGGCGCTTAACCCTACAATAGATGTGATGTTTTGCGAGTAGTTGGTATGGGGTAAGTCAACGGTAGACCACTATGACCTGCCGCGCGGCAGGTCATCCCGTGTCATTGACCACTACCCTTTTGCGTTCTCCTTTTGGAGGAAATATGTCCACGTCCTACGACCTGATTTGCCTGTCGCACCTGCGCTGGGATTTCGTCTACCAAAGGCCGCAGCACCTGATCAGCCGCTTTGCGCCGCAGCACCGCGTTTTCTTTGTCGAAGAACCCGTGTTTGACTCGGAAACGCCCTGGCTGCATGTGACGGCCCGGCCCGGCGGCGTGCAGGTCCTCGTCGCCCACCTGCCCTGGGGGCCGACTGAAGAAGAGCACGGCCATATGTACCGGCGTCTGCTTGGCGATTTCATGCAGGAGCACGGCATCGAAAACTATGTCCTCTGGTACTACACGCCGATGATGGTGTCTTGGACGGCGGACCTGACGCCCAAGTCCGTCGTCTTCGACGTTATGGACGAGCTGGCCTCCTTCGCCGGGGCGCACCCCGAGCTGCGCGGGCGGGAGGCGAGACTGCTGGAGCGGGCGGATTTGGTCTTCGCGGGCGGCCCATCGCTGTATGAGGGCAAGAAGGACAGGCACCCGCGCGTTTTCTATTTCGCTAGCGCCGTGGACGTCCCTCACTTCGCGCAGGCGCGGCAGGAGCAAGCCGACCCCGCCGATCAGGCGGCCATCCCGCACCCACGGCTGGGGTTCTTCGGCGTACTCGACGAGCGCATTGATTTCGACCTGCTCGCCGGAGTCGCCGACCTGAAGCCGGAGTGGCAGTGGATCATGGTCGGGCCGGTTTCCGGCAAGATTCCAGAAAGCACCTTGGTCTGCCGTCCAAACATCCACTACCTCGGCGGCAAGGACTACAAGGACCTGCCCGCCTACCTAGCCGGGTGGGACGTGGCGATGATGCCGTTCGCGCGCAACGAGGCGACTCGCAACATCAGCCCGACGAAGACGCCCGAGTACCTGGCCGCCGGGAAGCCTGTCGTTTCCACGTCCATCCGTGACGTGGTGAGCCTGTACGGCGAGCAGGGGTTGGTCCGCGTCGCCGATACCCCGGAGGCGTTCGTCGCCGCCTGCGAGGCCGCCATGCAGGAAGACGCCTCGGAGCGCCTGGCCCGCGTAGACCCGCTCCTGGCTGAGATGTCTTGGGACAAGATTTGGGGGCAGATTCACGACCTTATTGGCGGCGTCGCCTCTGACCAAGAAACTAGTAGGCTAACCTGGTAGGATAGTTGGGTAAAGCTTCTTCAACTTGATGCGGGCATCGGCGGTCGTGAACCGCCAGTCAATCGTGACGGCACCAGCATTGCGCCGCTCTTGCCAAGCGGACACC